>JAESGN010000470.1_pt1 | contig 35499 bp, 35 predicted proteins | sample 9269731 | NCBI WGS metagenome assembly JAESGN01 (sample SAMN15720683, study PRJNA650826) | algae metagenome | isolation source: Mojavia pulchra JT2-VF2 and co-occurring heterotrophs from desert soil | place: USA: Cadiz Valley, Joshua Tree National Park, CA | collected 1998-06-08
ATGAAACTCCTCATCCATGACCCGGCCACTACCGCGCATGTCGATACGAGCCTCGTGCGGCTCGTCGCACGAGCGCACGATATACAAAATCGTCTTAACCAGGACCCGACGATTACAGTCCATGACATCGCGCGCAAGGAGAGCCTCGGCGCTCCATACATTTATATACTGCTCAGGCTGGCGTGGCTCGCGCCCGATATCGTCACCGCCATCGTCAACGGCCGTCAGCCACTCGGGCTCAGTGCGATGAAACTGATGCGCCTCACCGCAAAGTTGCCGGGCAACTGGGCAAGTCAACGCACACTTCTCGGCTTCCGCGGAGGTATCGCCAGCGGTTCACCGCTACTGCGAGGACTTTCGGCAGAAAATGCGTTTCGGCGTTAGCGGTTTGCCGCGTTTAGTAAGTCAAGCCTAGCCAAAATTCCAACCACCGAGTCGCGGTTTGGAGACTTTGCCGCTCATTTCCCAAGAAAACGGACCAAAAATAATCTCCACTATGGGATGATTATATTTGGGCGCCCAAAGTGCCCGCAAAAATAGCGCTGGAATCCGCTACGCCCATGGAGACTTCCAACTCCTGAAAAATGGGCCGGTGACTGGCTGGCGGCACAGTCGGATACGAACCCTGCTCCGCGACCTTTCCCTGCTAACAGGGAAAAGAACAGGGAAAATTGCCATTGGTCTCCTTTTCGGGAACGCCAGAGCACGCGCTGGACCAATGAAATCGGGCATAACTGATCAAATTCCCTATGAAAAGGAACAGGGAATATTTTGCAAAGAACAGGGATTACAGGTCAAGTCTGCAGGGAAGCGACTCCGCGCAGGTAAGCGATGGGGTGGACGCACCCACGGCATCCGACGTGCCAAGGTTGCGGTGTCGAGTCGCAACCAAGGAGGCGCCCATGGAGAACGTTAGCATCATCGGCGTAGATATTGCGAAGCACGTTTTCCAGGTTCACGGAGCAAGGGCCGATGGCTCGATGGTATTCAGTAAGAAGCTATCGCGAGGCAAGCTGCTCTCATTCCTGGCATCACAGCCCAAAAGCATCGTAGCGATGGAGGCTTGTGCCAGCGCGCACCATTGGGGACGAGAGATCGAAGCGCTTGGTCACCAGGTGCGTCTGATCGCGCCGGCTTATGTGAAGCAATTTGTTAAACGCCAGAAGAATGATGTCGCCCACGCAGAGGCTATTGTCGAGGCTGCTACCCGTCCGATAATGCGGTTCGTTGCTGTGAAGAGCGCGGAGAAGCAGGCTTCCGGCATGATCTTCAGAATCCGCGACTTATTTGTTCGGCAGCGGACACAGACGATCAATGCCCTGCGCGGCCACCTCGCCGAGCACGGAGTTATCGCTCCAATCGGCTTAGGCAATGTGAGCCGATTGTCGACGGAGCTGCGCATTTGCTAAGGTAGGTTGCCGACGAACGCGGTCAAGGTGTGCAAATTGCTGTTCCGGCACATCGCTTCACTTGACGAGCAAATCATCGACCTCGACCGGCAAATTCGGCATCGTGCGCGGCAGGACGTGACCGTGCGCCGACTGATGGGCATTCCTGGCATTGGTCCTATCACGGCCTGCCGCAGAAGGCGTTCGAGAACTGGCGCCAGATGTTCAGGCGCGAACCGGAGCCCCCACAGCGCAAGTTGCTCTATCGGTGCCGACCAATAAGACCTCCCCTAAGTCCGCCCGTTAGTCCTCCCCTAAGTCCGGAGGCTTATCCCTCCTCGCAGCTGGCGGCTCCCATTGTTCAGCGGCCGCGCAATGGGTCATCGGCGCCGGTTCTCGCAGCGGCGGCTCCCGCCTCTACTAGCTAGGCCGTCGAAAGCCGGGAGATATCGGGAGCGGCAAAGCTGGCAATTCACGTTCGTAGCGGGCGCGAACAAACACTCCTCGTGACGCGAAATGGGAATCTGCCAAGGCTTCCTCGGTCGTTCGGACGATGGTCGCACAGCAATCCGCGGCCTGGAAAATCGGCTCCCATTCCGATGCGGTACGTACGGAGATAACAGCCTGCACCGCATCGCAAGTGGCCGCAGGATTACTCCTGTCGTCGATGTAATTCGAGGCAAGCCCAATCGCTTTCACAAATCGCTGCCACAAAGGCTCCTCGACAGCAGCCACCGCAACAAACCGCGCATCGCGGGTCTCATAGATCCGGTAGCGCGGCGATGCACCGGTGAAATGTAGCCGCTCAGGCGGCACGGATCCGGTTGCCCATTGCCATGCCAGGGTCTCCCACGCAAATACCAACATTGCATCGGTCATCGCGATGTCTAGATGGCTTCCCTTGCCTGTGAGGTCGCGCCGACGAAGAGCGAGAAGAATGTTGATCACCGCCGGGTACGTACCGCCGGCGATATCCGCAAGCAGAACAGGTGGCACCGCTGGTGCGCCTCCGAGACCCAGCAACCCCGCACTGGCGGCGTAATTCAAATCGTGGCCGCTTTCGTATGCGCGCGGGCCGTCCTGTCCATAGCCGCTGATCGAGCAGACGATCAGTCGCGGATGCGCTGCCATCAAATCACCGGCGGCCAGACCGCGCTTCTCCAATGTGCCGGGACGGGATTGCGTCACAAGAACATCGGTGTGCGCTATCAGCTCCCTGATTTGCGAAAGGCCCGACAGAGATTTCAGGTCGATAGTCACGATGGCCTTGCCGCGATTCAAGAGCTGATAGGCAGCGCCTGTTTCACCGTGAAACGGTTCATATTCGCGCAGGCCGTCACCGGTAGGACTTTCGACCTTCGTTACAGTTGCGCCGGCCTCGGCAAGCATCAGTGTTGCGAGTGGACCGGGCAGCAATTGTGTCAGGTCCAGCACCTTGATTCCAGCAAGCGGCGGTTCGATTTCGGCCTGCAAAGCAGTGACTCCTTGCGCAAAGGTCGCTCGGATGGTTCGCAGGCCGGTACTGGCGGCGCACGACCCGACACGGCGCCTAGGGACGTTGCCCGGACATGCGGGATTTGATGAACCGGCCAATCAGAGCGAGAGACTCTCTTGCTTCCGGCAGATCGTCGAAGACCTGAAAGTGATGATACATCTCGTTCCAAACGCGGAATTCGATCTCAGTGCCTTGCGCCGTGGCTCGCTGGACGAGCAATTTCGAGTCATCGAGCGTGATGTCGTGATCGCCGGTGTGAACGAGCATCGGCGGCAGTCCGGCAAGATCGGCCTCAATCGGGGAGATCAGCGGATTCATCGGGTCTCCGCCTTTGCCGTAATATGTCCGGGCCATCGCTTTCAGTTGCGATGGCGTGGAAAAGACGTCGAGTGGCTCGCGCGTGAGATAGCTTTCGCCACGCATCGTCAGATCGAGCCACGGAGAGATCAGGACCAGGCAGGCGGGCAGCGGAAGCCCGTGGTCGCGCGCCTGAAGTGCGGTCACCAGAGCCAGGTTTCCACCAGCGGAGTCCCCTGCGATGGCCAACGCCTGCGGGGATTGTCCGCGTGCGAGAAGCCAACGGTAGGCCAGAAGGGCATCCTCGGGTGCAGCCGGGAACCTGTGTTCCGGCGCTAGTCGATACTCAAATCCCAGGACGCGTGCGCCCGACACGGCCGACAGCCGGGACATGATATCCAAATGCGAAGAAAGCGATCCGATCTGGAAGCCGCCGCCATGGCAGAACAGCACCGTCACGTTTTCATTGGCGCCGTCGGCCGTTATCCAAGCTGCCGGCATTTCGCCAATCTGGACCGGCTCGACATGCGCCCGTGACGGACGCGACAGCAAGGCTTCGAAACTCGTTCTGATTTCGGCCAGCGACATTCCCGATGCCCAGGCTGCCGTCGCCTCCGCGATTTGCCTGCGCACCGACTCGCGGGGCCCGAGCCCGTCTGCCGCCGTCGTTGTCACGCCGCATTGCCGCAGCGTTCGGGCGAGGCCACGGTCAGTAAGCCCAGATATCCTTCTATCACGCGCGGGTTGGACGCCATGTCCGCCGCCCGACCGTGCAACTGGACGATGCCATTCTCGAGCACATAGGCATCATCCGAGATTTTCAATGCGGCGCGCGCATTCTGCTCGATCAAAAGGATCGACACACCCTCGCGTTTCAGCCGCTGGATAACCGCAAATATGTCGGCGATGACGAGTGGCGCCAGGCCGAGGCTTGGCTCGTCCAGCATCAGAAGCCGCGGGCGCATCATAAGAGAGCGCCCGAGCGCTAGCATTTGCCGTTCTCCGCCGCTAAGAGTCTGCGCGTATTGACTGCGGCGTTCCGCCAGGCGCGGAAACAGATCGAATACGTCGGAGAGCCGTTGGTTCACGTTAAGAGACGGATCGCGCCGCTGCGCGAAGGCACCAAGCCGCAGATTGTCGAGCACCGTCATCGGCCCAAACAACTCGCGCGTTTCGGGCACGAGCGCGATGTGCGCGCGCACCCGCGCTTCGATCGAGCGCACCGCGGACGGCCAAGCCGGAAAACGTATCTTTCCCGTCGACGGAATGACCCCCATGATCGCGTTGACAAGCGATGTCTTTCCAGCGCCGTTTGGCCCGATGACCGAAGTCACCGCTCCAGCGTGGACCGTGAGCGAGACGTCGCTGAGCGCAATCAGCTTGTTGTACCGGACAGAGAGCCGATCGACTTCCAGCAAGGCTGTCACGCCGCAACCCCCAAATACGCTTCCTGAACACCCCGGTCGGCCCGAACCATGGCAGGCTCGCCATACGCAATTCGCCGGCCGAAATTCATCACCATGAGACGGTCCGCTAGGCGAGACACAAAGTCCACGTCGTGCTCGACGAGAAGTACTCCGAGGCCATCGTCGCGAAGGCCGCTGAGAAGGGCAGCGAGTTCGGCCTTCTCGTTGGCACGAAGTCCTGCCGCAGGTTCATCGAGAAGGAGAAGAATTGGATCAGCCGCAAGAGCGCGCGCGATTTCGAGTACTCGCTGATGGCCAAGTGGGAGCGCGCCGGCCGGCTCCCAGGCCTTCTCGCCTAGACCGACACGATCGAGCAAGTGCATTGACCAGCCGAGAAGCTTTTTCTCCTCCTCGCGATCAAGCCTGAGCGACGCGGACAGCAGGCCGCAATGCCCAAGGCGGGTCGCGCCGATCGCTACGTTCTCGATCAGGCTCATATCTGGCACAAGCTTCACATGTTGAAAGGTGCGCGACATGCCGCGCCGGCACATGTCGCGCGCCGTCACCTCAGACAGTTCCTCGCCGAGAAAGGTGACGCGACCGGCATGGCGCGCTAGCGTCCCGCTTATAAGGTTGAAGACTGTGCTCTTGCCTGCGCCATTCGGACCAAGCAGGCCGAGAATCTCTCGGGATCGGACCTCGAGACTGACATCCTGCACGGCGATTAGCCCGCCGAAAGAACGCTGCAACCCTTCGGCCGCAAGGATCGGCGTGACCTTGACCACTGCAGGACGTTTATCGGTCAGGCTGACCGGCGCAATCTTTGGCTGAGATGACGCCGTCTTCGGCATCCAGGCCTGCAGCAGCGGCAGGATGCCGCGCGGCGCACGGTACAGGATGTAAAGCATGAGAGCGGCAAAGACCAGCATCTCGAGCCTTGTTGTCATTCCAAAGAACGGGCGCAGCAATTCCTGCAATTCGTGCTTGAGCAACGTGACAAGGCCTGCGCCGAGTAGCGCACCCATCACCTGTCCGCTGCCACCAATGACAGTCATAAAGAGATATTCGATGCTCGCATGCACCCCAAACGGCGTCGGATTCACGAAGCGCTGGACATGCGCGTAGAGCCACCCCGACAGAGCGGCCAGAATCGCCGCCGCGACGAATGCGATCAGGCGATGACGTGTCGCGTCCGCTCCGAAGCTTTCCGCAATCACAGCTCCGGCCCGCAAGGATCTCAACACCCGGCCCACACGCGAAGCCAGGATGCGGCGCGTCCAAAGCACAACGACGGCGAGGACGATAAGCACGAGAAAATACCCGGCGCGCTCAGAGCGCAGTTCAAAGCCTGCGATGGAAACCGGCGGGATTCCGCTGATGCCGTTGAACAGGCCAAAGGCTTCGGTATTGCCTACCAGAAAATAGAAACTGATGCAGAAGCACAGCGTAGCGAGCGCCAGATAATGCCCGCTCATTCGCACCAGTATCGAGCCGATTGTGACCGCGACAAGCCCGGACACGGTGACCGCGGCTGCAAGACCGGTCCAGGCGGAAAAACCGAATGTTGAGGTCAGATAGCCGGTCGCGTAGGCGCCAAGACCGACGAACGCTGCCTGTCCGAACGAGACCATGCCCGCGATGCCGGTCATCAGCACCAGGCCCATGCAGACGATCGCGAACATCATCACATAAGACGCGATCGTCAAATGGTAGGCGGAAAGAACCAGAGGCGCGATAAGGGCCGTCGCCAGGAGCGCGATCTCGAAATAGCCGGGACGTCCGCTCATTCTGCCTCGTCCTCGAAATGCGGATGCACGAGCGAACGCCAGAACAGAACCGGGATGATCAAGGTGAACACCATGACGTCGCGATAAGCGCTGGTCCAGAACGAAGCGAAGGCCTCAATGACGCCGACCACCACCGCGCCGAACGCGGCCAGCGGGTACAACATCAAACCGCCAACGATCGCTCCAACAAAACCTTTCAAACCCAGTATGAAACCTGAATCGTAATACAGTGTGATCATCGGACCAATTAGCAATCCGGATACTGCGCCGATGAAGCCGGCGATGACGAAGGCCGTGCGTCCGGCAGCGACCGTACTGATTCCGATGATTTCGGCGCCGCGCCGATTGTAGGCGGCGGCCAGCAGCGCCTTGCCGTTGAGCGTACGCGTAAAGAACAGGAACAATGCAAGCACAACCAGAATACTGCAGGCGATAACTCCGAGGGTCTGGCGGGAGAACGGGATTCCTCCGATGACAAACGGTGCGCCGGTGAAGCCCGGCGTTCGTACACCCTCTGCGCCAAACACCTGCAGGCCGATACTGTTCAATCCGAAATGCACGGCTACCGCGGCGATCAGGAGCACCAGCGGCGAGGCCGCAGCGATCGGCTGGAACGCAATCCGGTAGAGGACGAAAGCAAGGCAGGTGATAACGCCGCAGGTGACCGCCATCTTCCACAGCAGCGGAGCATCTGCGGGAACGAGATAAACCGAGATCAGGACCATACCGGCCGGAACAGCACCGAAAACGAAAAGCGAGTTACGGGCGCGGAGCCAATCGCGCTGACGCAGCACTATGACGGCCTCGTAAAGCAACGCCAGCGCGGCGCCAGCCGCAAGCACCCAGACCGTTCCGGGAACGACTCCAGTCTCGAAAGCCGCGATGGTCAGCGCCGAGAACGCTATGAAGTCACCCTGTGGCACGAAAACGATCCGCGTCACCGTGAATACCAGGACCAGCGCCACTGCAACCAGGACGTAAACTGCGCCATTGGCAATTCCGTCCTGGAGCAGAATCGCACCGATATCAAAGGTCATGACGCCACCGAGTGTAGCAGAACCTGGAAAAGGGTCCGCGGTCGCCGGCGCGGGCGACCGCGTTAGATGGACTATTCCACCAGCTTCCATTTACCGTCGACGATCTGTGTCATCACGCGGGAATGTTCTCCAAGCCCGAGATGATCGGTCGGCGACATGTTGTAGACGCCATTCGGCGCGGCAATACCCCTGGTGTTCTCGATCGCATCGCGCAACGCAACGCGGAAGGCCGGCGTTCCCGGTTGGGCCGTCTTGGACGCCTCGGCAATTGCCGCGTCGAGGATCAGCTGCGCGTCCCAAAGATAAGCCGCAAAGGTCGAACGAGCACCAGCACCCGGTATCGCTTCGTAGCGGCGGATAAAGTCCATTGCAGGCGCCTTCGCAGGATGGCTGTCGGGCAATTGCTCCGCAACAAGCACCGGGCCCGCCGGCACGAAAGTCCCTTCCAGCGCCTTGCCGCCGACGCGCAGAAAGTCGTTGTTGGCGACGCCGTGGGTTTGATAAACGATCCCCTTGTACCCTCGCTCAGCGAGAGTCGTCTGCGGCAGTGCCGCCGGCGTGCCGGAGGCGGCAATGAAGATGGCGTCCGGATTGCCCGCCATCATTTTCAGGATCTGACCCGTCACGCTAGTGTCTGTGCGTTGAAAACGCTCGGAAGCCAGCACCTTGATGCCCGCTGCTTCAGCCAGCTGGCCCATGACCTTGATCCAGCCTTCCCCATAGGCATCGCTAAAACCGATGAAGGACACCGTGTGAAGACGGCTCTTCTTCATATGGTCGATGACGATGGACGCCATCTGCGCATCGCTTTGTGGCGTCTTGAACGCCCAGCGACGGCGGTCATCGACTGGCTCGACGATGAGCGCCGAACCCGCGAGACTGATCATCGGCAGCTTCTGCTCGGTGATCATGTCCAGCAGTGAGAGCGAATTGGGCGTCAGGCTGGGGCCGAGGATCACATCGACCTTGTCTTCCGTGATCAGCTTGCGGGCGTGAGTGACGGTCTTCGACGTATCGGATGCATCGTCCACAAGAATGTATTCGACATCCTTGCCGCCGAGTTTCTTAGGCAGAATAGGAACGGTGCGCTGTTGTGTGATCCCGACCGAGGCCGCTGGTCCCGTCGCCGACACAATTACGCCGACCTTCACCTGCGCCTGAGCCGGCAGCACTAGAAATGCCGCAGCCGCTATTGCAAGAAATGCTCTCGTCACGTTGTCCTCCCGTGTATCGCTGACTGTTTCAGCCTCGGCGCACCTTGGATGGCCGCCCCTTTTTGTAGCGAAGCAAACACGACCGACTGCTCGGCACTTGCAAGCGAGTATAAACAAAACGATCGTTCTACAAAAGCATAATCGTACGTCCATTCGATCTTATTTAGATCCCGACCTTCGCATCTCGATTCACCCGGCACCGCAACCCATCCCACCAGAGACACCGAGGGCCTCGCCTGTGATGAATGAAGCGGAATCGGATGCGAGGAAGGCCACAGCGGAGGCGATTTCGTGCGGCTCTCCGAGCCGGCGTAACAAGGTCAATTGCTCCAGGTCCCGGATCTTCTTCTCGCCATACACCGCCGCACCCCGCTCGACGAGCGGCGTTCGGACCGGGCCGGGCAGCACGGCATTTGCGGTGATTTTGTAGCGCGCATTTTCGCGCGCGATGGATCGGGTGAATCCTACGACAGCGGCCTTCGCAGCCGCATAGACGGCGCCTCCTCGCGATCCCAGACGGCCTGCCTCGGACGCGATGCTGACAATCCTGCCGTAACGCTTCGCCTGCATGCCTGGCAAAACAGCATGGGTGAACGCAAACACGGTTTCGAGATTAATTGCGAGCAACGCTCGCCAATCCTGCGGGCTGGTATCGGTAAAGAAGGCGTGCTGGTCGACCCCGACATTGTTGACCAGAATGTCGAAGCCGTGATGCGCAGCAAAAAATTCCGCGACCGCGCCGCCATCGGTAACATCGAGCGGCATAAAGACCGCGCGGATATCACGCGCCAGCGCTTCTCCGCATTCCCGATCGATATCGCAGAACGTCACGTGCATGCCGTCTGCCGCAAGCCGGCGGGAGATCGCACCGCCAATCCCGGCGGCACCTCCGGTCACGAGCGCTTTGCGGCCGTGCTCCGTAGACATTGTCGCTCAGTTTCCGGTGAAAATCGGATCGCGTTTCTCGATCACCGCGGCGAGGCCCTCGCGCGAGTCGGCGGTGGCCGAGAGTTCGGCAACGGTGCGTGCTTCCTCAGGTAGGCAGGCTTCCACACCGAGGCCGACCCCATTCCACAACAGGCGCTTGGTTGCTGCCATCGCTTTCGGTGCGCCGTTGGCGAGCAGTCGCACGGCGCGCGAACATTCAGCCGAGAGTTCCGCATCCGGCACCACCTTTGTCACAAGACCGATCGCGAGTGCCTCTGCCGCATCGACCGCGCGGTTGGACAAAAAGATTTCCGAGGCGCGCCGGAGGCCAACCAGCCGCGGCAAAATGACGGTTGCGCCGCCATCTGGCGCCATGCCTACGCGCGTCGCACCCGCCATGAATTTTGCCGACTGGCCCGAAACCACAATGTCAGAAGCGCAAACGAGACCAAGACCACCTCCACCAGCGGCGTAGCCCTGAACTTCCGTGACGACGACGGCGTTCAGCCGTATCAGCGCGCCAGCGGAAATCTGCAGATAAGCTGTGACCTCTCTGAGGAAATCTCCGAGCCCCTCTCCCTTGGCGGCAAATTCACGCACATCCCCGCCCGTGCAGAAATTCTTTCCGGCTCCCCGCAAGTGTACGACCCTTATGCGTGGGTCGCTGTGGCAGCGCATGATCGCCTGATACAGCGCGCGCATCAGTTCGATGTTCATGCCATTCGCTGACGTCGGCCGGTTGAGCGTCAAGGTCGCAACGCGATCGGCGTAGGACAGAAGTACTGGCCCGTCGCCGAACCAGACTTCATGGCCGCTGTCGACATTGCTGCCCGCGCCTGAAACCGCGCTTTGCGTCATGACGCCCTCTCAGACCAGGAACGATAAGGTGTAGATCGGCTTGTGATTGTTGACGAGACCGACTGTCTTGCGAACCAGTTGAAACGCATCACCGACCATCCGCAGCCGGTACTCGTTGCGCGCCGCCCAGATCGACTCGCCGCGGAGATTGTCCTCGAAGATAAGTACATTTGCTCGCACGTCGACTTCATCGCCGGCACGATCGACGAGTTCGATATTCGAGATCAAGCGCGCAAGCTCGGATCGTGGCGTCTGTGAATGACGGCGCCCGGTCTTCAATTGCCGAATCCGTACGCCAATCCGCGAACGATTGTCGTAGATGATCGACATTTCCTTGTCAGGATCGCCGTCATGGCCATTGGCGGGCACCCAGTAGATTGCGTCATCCGCCCACAGCGCTTCCCATTCGTCGTAGGCATGCGTGTCCTGAAGTCTTGCTTCCAGAAACAGGAACTGCTCGACCCGGCGCAATAGCCTGTCCCGATCTTCCTCACGCGCGCGCGATGCGTTTGCCGCGGCCGCAATGGGTTGCGTCATCGTCGTCATGCCGACATCAGCTCCAGATAATGCCGCCAGATACCACGCTGCGGCACTTCGTCGGTCGCATGCCCGATGCGAAATCCATTTTCGTCACGCTGCTCGCGATGCAGCCCCCGCGTCAGCGTGAGCCATTCGGGGTCGCGGATCTGTGCACCCCGATGGTTGCGCTCGTACATTTCAGTATCGTCCGCGAGCAGAAACCCGGCCGGGCCGACCGATCCCATCGTCTGCTGCAGAAGCCTGCGGTTGAAATCCGGAGCGCCCTTGAATTGAAGCGCGGTCACATGCTGGATGGTTTCATCCACCGCGATGGGCTGCAGAACGAACATCTGGATTTCCGCGATGAAGAGATTGGGAAAGATCATGATGTGCGGCGTGCCGTCGATCATGATCTCGCGGGCACGCTTCTCACCATGGGCTTTCCGCATGGAAGCGACATAGCCGCGCAGGCGATCTTCCGTGGTGCCGAACCATGCCAGCGGCTCATCTTTGGCGCGCCACTCCGGACGCAGGTCGAACTCAGTATGGCCGTTACCGAAGTCGCGTGTCAGCGCCTTGGATTGCGGATTGTAGAGATTGCCGATGCCGCTGTCGGCAACCTGGAAGATCGAGCCATGCACGAATCCGGGATGATAGCCGTCAGTTTCATTTTCCAGCAGGAATTTCCAATTCGCCTTGGTCCGATGCTGAAGAAAGCCTGCAGTGATCTCGAGTTCGCCTTCGGGTGAGTTATCGAGAAGCTGGTCGATCGATGCGCTCGCGCCGTCGAGATGGTCCTTGAGCGAAGGTCCATCCGCGGCGAAAGAACCGAAGACAAAACCGCGATAGATTCCGATACGGGGAACACTGCCGAGGCTGAAGTCACGCTTGTCGCTTCCCTCGTAACCGTCGGGGAAGGCAAATCCCATCAACTGGCCATCGTTGCTGAACGTCCACGCGTGGTACGGACACGTGAACGTGGCCCGGTTGCCTCCGCGGTAAGCACAAAGTTGATTTCCCCGGTGCGGGCACTTGTTGAGCAGCAGCCTGACCTCACCTTTGCGGTCGCGCACCATCAGTATCGGCGTCGGACCGATCGACTTGGTAACGTAATCGTTATTGTTCGGGATCTCGCTCGTGTGCCCGACATAGACCCAGGTTCGGTTCCAGATCCGGTCTAGCTCGTCCTGAAAGATCTGCTTCTCGCAATAAAGCGAACTGTGCACGCGAGTCGGCTCCACGAGCCTCCGATAGTCAGGCGCCTTCACCATATCGAGCATCACTCACTCGCTTATTAATAGACCGATTGTTCGATTTATTATACAAGCGTCCGCTTCCTGTCAAACCCAATTGTGGACCGGAACCCATCCGATCGGCGTCAGATGATTTTTGCCGGGTTCATGATATCGCGCGGATCGACTGCTGCCTTGAGCGCGCGCATGAGATGTACTCCGGGACCGAACTCCATCTCCATGAAACGCTTTTTGCCCTGCCCTATGCCATGCTCGCCGGTACAGGTGCCGCCCATTTGGATAGCTCGTTCGTTGAGGCGATCCACGGCTTCATGCGCGCGCCGCATCTCGTCGCCGTCAGCCGGATCCACGAGAATCATCAGGTGAAAATTGCCGTCTCCAACATGTCCGATTAGAGGAGCGAGTAGCCGCGAATTGCGCATGTCCTCCTCGGTTTCCCGGACGCAGGCGGCAAGACGCGAAATCGGAACGCAGACATCGGTGGGGATGCCCTTCGCATTGCGGCGGAGTTGTGGGAACGCGAAATAGATGTCGTGCCGGGCCCGCCAGAGGCGATCACGTTCCTCCAGACGGCTGGCCGACTGGAAAGGGTCACCATCGTTATCCTGGCAGAGTTCACCAAACCGGGCGACCTGCTCGTCGACGGCTCCGGGCAAACCGTGAAACTCCACAAATAACGTCGGCGTTTCCGGCAGCCCTAGCGCTGAATAAGCATTGACCGCGCGGATACAAAGCGGGTCCAGCAATTCGATCCGCGCGACCGCAAGTCCGCTCTGGATCGTCTCGATCACTGTTCGTACAGCGTTATCGACGGTGCGGAAACCGCAAGTTCCACTGACGATTTTGTCCGGCAGCCCGTAGAGCCGTAACGTGAGTTCGACAATGACGCCCAGCGTGCCCTCCGCACCGACGAACAGGCTCGAAAGATCGTAGCCGGCGGAGGATTTGCGGGCGCGTTGCGCGGTGTGGATCAGTTCGCCGTTCGGCAGCACCACTTTCAGACCGAGCACGTTCTGCTTCATCGTGCCGTAGCGGACAGCGTTGGTTCCCGATGCTCGCGTCGAGGCCATGCCGGCCAAGCTTGCATCCGCGCCAGGATCGATCGGAAAAAACAGACCCGACGACCTTACATACGCGTTGAGCTGATTGCGGGTGACACCAGGTTCGACAACACAATCGAGATCGTCAGCGTTCACCGCGAGGATATTGTTCATCGCGCTCATATCGAGTGAGAGGCCGCCGTTAGGTGCGTTGAGCTGTCCTTCCAGCGACGAACCGGCGCCGTACGGAATGATCGGAAAATCAAGGGACGAGCATATCGTGACCGTCTGCTTCACCTCTTCGATCGAGCGCGGCAGAAACACCGCATCCGGTGGCTCGGTCGGCAGATACGATGTCGTATGTGCATGCTGCTCGCGATAGCTGCTACCCGTCAGGACGCGTTCTCCGAACACCTCCCTCAGCCGCATGATCGCCTGTGTGCCGCGCGCCAGCATCCAATATCCCCCTTGGTGGCACGGTTCGCCCGCGTTCCATTTTTTCGTTTACATAGAACAACCGTTCGATCTAATAAAGGAAATCTCGAGGAAAACAATGAAATCAGAAGACCGGCACACGGCCGTCCTCCGGCCGCAAGCTCGGCATCAGCAGGGAGACCGACGGCAATGCTGCACCCGGAAATCGAAAGCCTCTCGTGGGAATCGATCGTGGCGCTGCAACGCGAGCGCCTCGCTCAGCTCGGGGACAGGCTTGCGCAGAGTCCGGATTGGGTTGAGCATTTTGCGCAAGCCGGGATGTCGCCTGCCGATCTGGGCGCCGGCGATGGGCTCGCCAATGCGCCCTTCCTCGACAAGTCCGCCCTGCACGGCCGCTATCCATTTCCGTTTCTCACTGCTCCCATGGAGCGCGTGCGCCGCTTCATGGCGACCTCGGGAACGACCGGCCTGCCCGTCCTGTTCGGGATGACTGACGCTGACTACAACCAGCTGCTCGCTTACCAGCTGGCGCGCATGCTCACCGCCGCAGGGTTACGGCCGGGACAGCTTGCCTATCAGGGATATGGCTATGGGCTTTGGATCGGCGGCCCCGCGCTCGATGTCGGCTTCGCGGCGATGAATTGCACCACCTTCCCGCTCGGCCCGGGCCGAGGCGAGCTCGCGGTCCGATGGCTCAGAGATCACCGCTATGACGTGGCGTCGATGTCACCGCTGTGGCTGATGACGCTCATCAGTCTCGCAAAGCAGTCGGGCATTGATCCGAGAAAGGATTGGGCGCTGAAAGTGGCGATTCTCGGTGGACAGTCGGTTTCGGCAGAGTTTCGGGATCAGCTCGAAGCGGAGATGCCGGCGGGCTTTGTAAGCCACAACATCTACGGCACCACCGAGGCGGGGGGCCCTGTCCTCGCTATTTCGACGCCCTACACGCACGCCGACGACGAACTGCAGCTACTCAACGAAGACACGATCATCACGGAAATCCTCGACCCGGCGACCCTGAAACCCGTCAGCCCAGGCGGGGTTGGCGAAATCGTCATCACCACATTGTGCCGCGAGGCTTCGCCTGTCGTACGCTGGCGCACGAGGGATCTGGTCAGGCTTTCAGCAAGGCCTTTCGATTGTCCTTCGGGGCGACGTGGCATGCGCCGGATCGGCCGCATCATCGGACGGACCGACGACATGATCAAGATCAAGGGCGTGATTGTCTTCCCTTCGCAGGTGGAAGATATCGTGGCTGGCACTGCCGGCACCGTGAAGGAGGCCTGGCAAATCTACGTCGACAAGGAGCGCACCACGATTGGCACCATGTGCGTTGCCGTCGAGGCCTCTCGCAACGCCGGTCGTCCGGCGGATCAGATTGTCACCGACATCAAGCGGGAAATTCAGGCCCGCCTCGGACTTAGCGTGAATGTCGAGTGCTATGAGGAAGGCACCTTGCCGCGATATGAAGCGAAGGCCACACGGGTCTTGCATCGCGCCGAATGAGGGTGAGATGGAAACGGTCGGTCGGTTCAAGGATATCCTCAATGTCGAGGACATGCGGCTGGCCGCACGCCGGAAGCTGCCAAAAGCGATCTTCGACTTCATCGACGGTGCAGCCGAAGACGAAGTGTCGCGGCGCCGCAATCGCCGTCAGTTTGACGAATGGGGCCTGGTGCCGCGCGTCTTGAACGACGTGAGCGCCATCGATCTGTCGGTCGATCTTTTCGGCAAACGCTACGGCGCGCCGTTCGGCATCGGCCCCACCGGACTGGCCGGGTTTGCCTGGCCGAAGGCCGAGATCGCGCTGGCCCGCGAAGCCGCGGCAGCGAATATCCCGTTTTGCCTGAGTACGGTTTCCAGCGTGCGCCTCGAGGACGTTTCGCGAGATGCCGGCAGCAGCCCGTGGTTCCAGCTGTATGTTTTCCGCGATCGCGACCTGTCGCGTCACCTCCTGGAACGGGCACAATCCGCCGGCTACCGCGCCCTCGTGATTACGGTCGACTGTCCGATCGGGGGCAATCGCGAGCGCGATCCGCGCAATGACTTTACGTTGCCGCTCAGGCCGACGCACCGCAGCCTGCTCGACATGGCCAGCCATCCGGGCTGGCTGCTCCGTATTTTGTGCTCTGGCGCCCCTAAGCCAGCAAACATGGTCGAGGCCGCCGCCGCCGGCAAGAGCGCAACGGGGCTGGTGGCCTTCATGAACTCGCAGCTCGATCCTTCCGTGACCTGGACGGACGTTGCGGAGTTTTCCGCGCTGTGGCGCGGACCCGTGATCATCAAGGGCCTGCTGAGTGTCCGCGACGTCATCCGCGCGGCCGAAATGGGCGTCGCAGGCGTGGTCCTATCAAACCACGGCGGCCGCCAGCTTGACGGTGCCGTCTCTCCGCTGACCGTTCTCCCGGAAATCCGCAGAGCGGTGGGCAGCAAACTGTCTTTACTTTGCGACAGTGGATTTCGCCGCGGGACCGATATCATCAAGGCACGCGCGCTGGGAGCGGACGCTGTTCTGATGGGTCGCAATACTCTTTACGGTGCCGCAGCAGGTGGAGCGGCGGGAATAGCACATGTCATATCGCTGCTGAAAGGCGAGATGACACGAGCCATGACCCTCCTCGGCGTTGCAAGTGTTGCAGACATTTCACCGGATCATGTGCGCCTCCTTGGAGAGATGCGCGAAAGTCTCGGTAAATTCGTTCGATGACGTGATCAGGGCAGCCCGCTCAAATTGCAAAGCCTGACCCGGCTCACTATAGTCCGAATGGTCAGACCAATTTTTTTCCTGAGGCTTAAGTGGCTCGAACGCGCTCTCCCGAATACGACACGATTCAAGCCTCCATTATGGAGAAGGCGGCATCGCTTTTTGCATCAAGAGGATATGCGGCGACATCCATCGGGGACATCGCGTCCGCCTGCGAATGCTCGAAATCGCGGCTTTATCATTACTTCGATTCGAAAGAGGCCATCCTTTCGGAAATGTTGACCGAGCATATCGACAAGCTCCTGACCAGGTGCCAGCAAAAGCAAACATCCGGTGATGCCGAGGCGCAATTTTCAGAGCTGATCCGCTTCTTTCTCGAAATCTACGCGGTCTCGCGCGACAAGCATGTTGTTCTTCTGACCTGTCTCGAATTTCTGCCGAAGGACAAACGCAAGGATATCGTCGGCAAGGAGCGCAAGCTGATCGCCTACGTGCATGATATTCTCATACGCATACGGCCTGACCTGGGCCGCGATTCACGCGTTGCTCGTATCGACACTATGCTGTTCTTCGGCATGATCAACTGGACCTACACCTGGTACAAGGCGCAAGGACAGGTGCGTCCGAGCGAGCTCGCAGACCGTGCGGTCACGCTCTTTCTGGATGGCTATAGAAATTCTGCAAGGCCGGCAGCGGAGCCGCTACGCGCCAAGGGGCGCTGATCAGCCGAAGCGCGAACGCGGATCGAAAGCCGGATCGGCTATCTCCTCGGGCCGGATTGATCGTCTCTGTTCGAGAAGCTTCTTTGCGGTCATATAGGCGCGGGCATCATTAATGGCATCGACAGCCAGGAACTCGCCGCGGCGGAAATACCAGTGGGACATCCCGCCTCGGTCCGACCGACGCATGACAACATCCGTGTAACCGCGGTTCAGCCGACGATCTGCAGCTTGGAATCGTATTGATCGGACCAGAACCAGGGAACCGGGGCATAAGGCGCGCCGCGACCGAGCATGTCATCGGCGACGGCTTCCGCCTGATCGATGGCGTTCTGGACGCTCTCCAGCCGTGTCGGTTCGCCGTGCAACGAGAAGCTGGCGCAGTCTCCAGCAGCCCAGATTAGCGGCGCCGACGTACGACCGTGGTGATCCACAAGAATTCCATCGCGAATGGCAAGGCCGGCCGCATCGGCCAATGACGTCTCCGGCACAATACCGATCCCCAGCAAGACGAGGTCCGAATCGAGACGCTCATTATTGTCGAGTTCGACCGCGGTAACACGGTCCGTTCCGGCGACACGCCTTACCAAACGGCCCTCACGAATCCTGACGCCGTTACTTTCATGCAGATCGCGAAAGAACGATGAGGTTTGCTCGCAGGAGACACGCGCCAGAATTCGGCTGGCCATTTCGATCACATCGACCTGCAGTCCGGCCTTGACGGCAACAGCCGCGGTCTCCAAGCCTACGAAACCGCCGCCGATTACCGCGAGGCGCCGGCCGGACGCGAACGCACTCTTTAGGCGGTCGGTATCCTTCAAGGTGCGAAGTTCGAACACACCCTGAAGATCCGTGAACGTCGGCGGAACCGGGCGCGGCCTCGATCCTGTCGTCAGCGCAAGTTTGTCCCAGTGGAACTCTTCACCTCCGGCCGTCAGGCGCCTGGTCGCTGGCTCGATCGCAGACACCGTCAAACCGGTTCGCAGATTGACTTCGAGCTGTTGCCAGAACGACGGAGCGCGAAGGTACAGGCGCTCCGCTTCCCATTCGCCGCTGAGATACTTCTTGGACAGAGGGGGACGCTGGTAAGGCGGGTGCGCTTCCGCGCCGAAGAGTGTGATCCGGCCAGCAAAACCTCCGCCTCGCAGTCGCAAGGCGAGCGCGGCTCCCGCCTGGCCCGCCCCCACGATGGCAACATGCTCTTGCATTGGACACCCGACTTTTCATTGAACGAACGGTCGAACTATGTTAAGGAGAAGACAAGATCAAGGTCGTTATCGGATCAGGGACCGCCGTTTTGCATGGAACCGAAGACTGTCTCGCTCGATGACAAATACCGCCTGCCAAGCGGGCGGGTCGTAGTGAATGGCACGCAGGCGCTGCTGCTCGCAATGATGCGGCAACGTCGTTTCGACAGGATGCGGGGTTTCAACACGGCGGGCTTCATCAGCGGCTATCGCGGATCCCCGCTGTCCAGCCTCGATACTGAGGCGTGGAACGCGGCCGTTCACCTGCGATCCGAGGATATCCGCTTCCACCCCGGCATCAACGAGGATCTGGCGCTGACCAGCATCTGGGGCGCCCAACAGACCGCACTCGATCCGCGCGCCAAGGTCGAGGGAGTGTTTGCTCTTTGGTACGGCAAGGGCGCAGGCCTCGATCGCTGCGGGGACGTGCTGCGTCATGCGCATGGCGCCGGTTCGTCACGCCGAGGCGGCGTCCTGATCGTCTCAGGCGACGATCATGCGCTGAAGTCATCGAGCCAGGCTTATCATTCGGAGCCTACCTTCATCGACATGCAGATGCCGGTCATCGCTCCGGCGGATGTGCAGGAATTACTGGATTACGCCATCTTGGGCTGGGAAATGTCTCGCCATTCGGGTTGCTATGTCGGCTTCAAGGTGCTCCCCGAGCACACCAACGCAACCGCTGTTGTCGATATCGGTGTTGAACGCATCTCGGCTGTGCATCCGGAGGTTGCGGGTCCCCGCAATGACCGATGGATCCGATGGCCTGACCCTTGGCCAGAAGTCGAGCGCCGCCTCATTGACATCAAACTGCCGGCGGCTTTGGCATTTGCACGCGTCAACGGTTTGAACCGCATCATTGTCAAGGGATCGAAACCCCGACTTGGCATCGTCACGGGCGGCAAGTGCTATCTGGATCTCCTGCAGGCGCTCGCCCGTCTCGGGATCTCGCAGGACGAAGCCGGTCGTCTCGGAATCTCGATATACAAGATCGGCATGCCTTGGCCGGCCGACGAGACCGCACTCGCCGCGTTCTGCCGCGGTCACGCAACGATTCTGGTGATCGAGGAAAAGCGCGACCTGATCGAAACTCAGGTTCGGTCCGCTCTCTACAGCTTGCCAGATCCGGAACGCCCTATCGTTCTTGGCCGGCGCGACCGGCAGGGTCATCCCGCTTTCCCGCTGACCGGAGAGATCGGGAGCGACGCCATCCTTAAAGTCCTCACGCCCGAGATTGCGGGCTGGCTTGATGAATCACGTCGCGCACAGCTCGAGGTGGCGACACACCAGGTTCCGCCCCCGCCCGCGGTGCTTGGCACGCGGACCCCTTACTTCTGCTCCGGCTGTCCGCACAACAGTTCGACGAAGGTGCCTGATGGCAGCAAGGCTTTGGGTGGCGTTGGCTGCCACTTCATGGCTACTGCGATGGACCGCAATACCGACACCTTCACTCATATGGGCGGAGAAGGCGCGACCTGGATCGGCACCGCGCCGTTCACCGATACACCCCATGTGTTCGTCAATCTCGGAGAAGGCACCTACTTCCATTCTGGAAGCCTAGCTATTCGCGCAGCTGTCGCAGCGGGCGCCAATATCACCTACAAGATACTCTACAACGACGCGATCGCCATGACCGGCGGTCAGCCGGTTGATGGGCAACTCACCGTCAACGACATCGTGCGTCAGGTGCAAGCCGAAGGCGTCGAACGCGTCGAGATCGTGGCGGACGACGTCGATTCCTTGACGCCTCCGTACCGGTTTCGGGTCTCCGGTCGTGACAAGCTGCAAGACATCCAGAAGGCGTTGCGCGAAACACCGGGGGTTTCGGTGCTGATCTACTACCAGGCATGCGCGACGGAGAAACGGCGTCGCCGCAAGCGTGGCAAGATGGCGCCGGCGCCGCGCCGTGTCCTGATTAACGAGCGAGTCTGTGAAGGCTGCGGTGACTGCTCGGTGCAATCCAACTGTCTCTCGGTCACGCCTGTCGAAACCGAGTTCGGGCGTAAACGCCTGATCGACCAGACCAGTTGCAACCAGGATTATTCTTGCGTTGACGGCTTCTGCCCAAGCTTCGTCACCATAGACAGCGCAAGGCTTCGCACGCCGCCGCAACCGCTCGCGACCGCCGGCGACTTGCCCGAACCGGTCCTGCCCCGTCTGAAAGACGGGAACACTTACGACATTCTCGTCGCAGGTATTGGTGGCACTGGCATCGTCACCGTCAGCGCCCTACTGGGCATGGCCGCGCACCTCGAGGGCCAATACTTCACGGTCTACGACAAGCTCGGTATGGCGCAAAAATATGGGTCCGTTAACGGTCACCTTCGCATCGCGGCATCGCCGAATGATCTAGACAGCGTCAAGCTCGCGCGTGCCAGCGCGCGCGTGCTCATCAGTGGCGACCTGAGAGTCGCAGCGGAGCCGGCGCTTCTCGATCTGATGGACCGCGATCGAGGCAGCCTGATCGTCGCGGAGGAGCAGGCCGTCGGCGGCGAATTCGCGCTCAATCCGGACTACGACTTCAAGTCCGGCGAATTGCGCGCCAGCCTCAAGCGATTTGCGAAGAGCCGGGTTGACATTCTGCCGGCCAGGGAATTTGCCCGCACCTTCCTGGGCGATGAAGTCGGGGCCAATCTGCTGCTGCTTGGTTTCGCTTGGCAGAAGGGACTGATCCCCATCAGTCGCGCCGCGATCGAACGCGCCATCGAGCTGAACGGGGTCGCCGTTCCCCTTAACAAGGCGGCGTTTGCGCTCGGACGCAACTACGCGCATGCACCTGAAACCATTGCGAACGGCAGGCGGCCAAAACTCGAATTGCCGCACGACATGACCTGGCGGGAGTTGGCGGACCGCCGCGCTGCGCAGCTCGAGCAATATCAGGACCGCGAGTACGCACAGCGCTATCTGCGTCTGGTGGATCGCGTCGCCCACGCCGAAGCCGACGTGCTCGGTGCCCCCGGCGCACTCGCCCACGCGGTCGCCGAGAATTTCGCGAAACTGCTGGCCTACAAGGATGAATACGAAGTGGCGCGTCTCTACACCGACGGCGCCTTCCAGAAGCAATTGGCTGAGACATTCGAAGACTCCGGACGACTGAGCTTCTATCTCGCGCCGCCGATCATCGGCGGCCGTGATCCATCGACGGGCCGGCCACGCAAGCGCCGCTTCGGTCCATGGATCTTGCATGTGTTCCGGGTTCTCGCTCGCATGAAGGCCTTGCGCGGCACGATGTTCGATCCATTCGGGCGTCATCGCGACCGCCGCGAGGAGCGTGAGCTCATCCGCCAATACGAGGACGATCTCATTGCTCTGGCCGCGACGCTCCGTCGCGAAAATCACGCTGCTCTGCTGACTTTGGCAAAGTTGCCGCGGGACGTCCGCGGATACGGGCCGGTTAAGCAGCAAAGTGTCGAGACCGCGCGCCTCGAGCGCCAGCGAATTCTCGATGAGCTGACGGACATGAAGCCATCGCCGCCGAATAATCCAACCCTCGAGATTCCGATTGGACAAGCGTGATGGCGTTCCAGCTCTTCTGCCTCGACGATCCGCAAAAGCCGGCGCTACGGAGCAAAATCCGGCCCGATCATCTGCGCTACATGATCGCGCACAAGGATCGCATCCTTTTCGGGGGGCCGCTGAAGTCGGCGGACGGAAGCGTCTCGATCGGCAGCGCTTTCGCGCTAGACTACGAGACGCGTGCGGAGATCGATCGGTTCCTGGCCGCAGAGCCCTATGCCCGATCGGGCTTGTTCAGCAGTGTCCTCATCCATCCGATCGTCGTCATGGTGCCGGAACGCTGGCCCGGGTTCCTTGAAGAAGAGCTGGGGCGCGAGCTCGCCTGCGCGAGCATCTCCTGACGCGGCCCGTGGAGAGACCTGCGTGAGAGGCATCACGGCTCTTGGGAGCTATCTCCCCCGTCTGCGATTGTCGCGGCAAAGCATCGCCGCGGCGATGGGTTGGCTCGTTCCCAGTCTCAAAGAGACCGCCAGCGGCCACCGCACGCTGGCATTCTGGGACGAAGACTCGACGACGATGGCCGTCGAAGCCGCCCGAAGCTGCTTGTCCCGGGTCGTTTCCACGGACGCGGCTACGCACATCGCGGCGCTCGCCTTCGCCACGAACTCTCCGGCCTTCGCCGAGGGACGCAATGCCGGTATCATCCATCGTGCGCTCCGACTCCCAGATGGCTGCAGCGCGCAGGAGATGGCGGGAACGCCGCGCGCCGGACTCCTTGCGCTTCAGCAGGCGCTGCAGGATTCGCGAACCTCGCTCGTGGTCGCGGCCGATCGCCCGATAAACCCCTCCGGCAGCACTGCCGAAATGCAATGGGCGGATGGCGCTGCGGCAGCCCTCGTCAGTGACGACCCGCCGCTGCTTGCCTATCTTGGCGGCGGCAACGTCACGGCCGCGTTCATTGACCGCTATCGCAGAACAGGCGAACGCTTCGCGACAACCTGGGAAGAGCGCTGGATCCGCGAGGAAGGATACCTGAAGATCGTCCCGGCAGCGATCAAGGCCGCGCTGACAGAGGCGGCTATTGGCGCCGGTCAAATCGATTGGCTGGTCCTGCCCTGTGTCATCCCCGGCGTGCCGGCCGCTGTCGCGAGAAAAGCGGGCCTCGCCCAGGCGCGTGTCGCCGATCCACTCTCGCAAAGCTGCGGCGACATCGGTGCCGGACATGCACTGGTCATGCTCGCGCAGAGCCTGGAAACGATGCGTCCAGGCGAGCGCGTTCTTGTGGTCCAGTTCGGACAAGGCGCGACGGCATTAGTATTCGAGGTAACCGAACAAGTTGCGGACTGGACGCCGCTGGTCTCTGTCCAGCTGGAGGCGGGGCGCGAAGAGCAGAACTATCTCAAACTGCCGATCTTCACCGGATTGCTGCCCTGGGAGAAGGGATTGCGCGGCCGAGCCAGCGTCAACGAAGCGCTCACGGTTGCCTACAGGCAGCAGGATGCGATGCTTGGATTTGTCGGCGGACGCAGCCGTACCTCCGGCACAGTTCAATTTCCGCCCTCTCGCCTCAGCGAGAGTGCCATGATGCCTGAGCTGGATACTCAAGATCCGTGGCCGCTGTCGGAACGCGGCGGCAGGATCGTGACGCGCGTCGCCGACAGTCTCGCGTTCTCGCGCCACCCGCCGAACTGTTACGGACTCGTCGATTTCCACGGCGGCGGCCGTCTGATGATGGAGTTTTCCGATCCCGACGCGGCCGAACTTGAGATCGGCGATGACGTGCGCTTCGTATTCAGGATCAAGGACACCGACGATCGGACAGGCTTTATGCGCTATTTTTGGAAGGCGGTTCCTACACGACTCCCCGATCCCGTTTCAAAAGACAACGGCATGGAGCGCTGACAATGGCCAGCGGCATTCGCGACAAGGTCGCCATTCTAAGCATGGGCTGTTCGCGCTTCGGGGAACGCTGGGATGTCGGCCAGGAAGAATTGATGGTCGAAGCCTATGTCGAGGCGGTCAAGAAGGCCGGCATCGAGCCAAAGAACATCGAGGCGGCATGGTATTCGTCCCACTATGACGATATCGGCGCCGGAAAGGCCGGCACGCCCATGGCGCAGGCTTTGCGGCTGCCTAATATCGGCGTCACGCGCGTTGAGAATTTCTGCGCGGGCGGCACAGAAGCCTTTCGCGCGGCGGTTTTTGCCGTGGCGTCCGGCTCCGTGGACATCGCCTTGGCCATGGGCGTTGAAAAGCTGAAGGACACCGGCTTCGCGGGATTGCCATCAGCCTCGCGCGGCACGCTCGCGCCGCTCTATCTGCCGAATCATACGAATCCCGGCAATTTTGCGCAGCTTGCGGCTGCCTACGCCGCGAAGCACGGAGTTACTCGCGCTGATCTGAAGCGCGCCATGGCGCATACCTCCGTGAAGAGTCACGCCAATGCCGTGGCCAATCCGAATGCTCATCTCCGCAAGGCGATAACCATCGAACAGGCGATAAATGCCCCGACCGTCGCAGAACCGCTCGGCCTTTTTGACTGCTGTCCCGTGTCGGACGGCGCGGCATGCGCGATTGTGACGACGCCGGATATCGCGCGCGGCATGGGCAAGAGCCCTCTTGTTCTTGTTAAGGCGATACAACTTGTGACCTCGAATGGCTGGGAGGCTCAGCAAAGCGGGTGGGACGGGAGCTATGTACACACCGCCCGAATCGCCGCAAAGCGCGCGTATCATGAAGCCGGCGTGACTGACCCGGGACGCCAGATCGATTTCGCTGAACTTCATGACTGTTTCTCGATCACCGAACTGGTCACATTGGAGGATCTTGGCATCTGTACCGAGGGGGCCGCCTGGAAGCAGATGCTGGACGGCACGTTTGATGCCAGCGGCGCGTTGCCGTGTCAGATTGACGGTGGACTCAAGTGCTTCGGTCATCCGGTGGGTGCGACCGGGCTGCGGATGCTCTACGAGTGCTGGTTGCAGTTGATTGGTCAGGCCGGCGCCCGGCAACTTAGAACTCCTACAATCGCTCTGACACACAACCTTGGCGGCGGCCCCGCTCAAAACGTCTGTTCGGTCACGCTGATTGGTTTGTGATGAAGCCCCCTAGACTGCGCCGTTTCCGCCGGAAGCCGTTTCAGTCACGCCCCGTGGTGGGCTGTTCCAGCATAGCGTAGTAGCGTGCCTCGGCTTTCCGCTGGAGGGATATTGCCGATGCCCCCGGTTTTGCAAGGTGTTCTTCCGACTTCTTCGGCAGCATGGCGCTTCTATCGGTCGTGTGTCAGGCCTTTGTCGTCAAGCCGTTTCGACTTACCACGCACGTGACGATAGCGCTTGCCTGTGCGTGCCGAAACCCTAACTCCGAGCATAGTAGTGATGCAATCCACCCAAGATTGGACGTGCAGCTACGATTCCGCCCCGCTGGATCGGTCGTGAGATTGGCGCGTCTTTGTTCAGCGAGCGGTGCGTCCTGACGCCATTATAATAATCGGCATAGGCATGCAGGATTCTGCGCAGATGCGTCTCGCCCAGGATGATCACATGGTCCAGGCATTCGCGCCGGATTGATCCGATTAGTCGTTCGGCATGTCCATTCTGCCAAGGCGACGCTGGTGCAATCGGCTTGTCCCGGATACCCATCGCCTGCAGCCGCCGAGTTACGATTGCGCCGTAGATACCATCTCGATCGCGGATCAGGTAGCGCGGCGCCTCGTTCCAGGGGAACGCCTCAGTGATCTGGCGCGCAACACACTCCGCCGTAGGGTTCGTGGTCGCATTGATCCAAACAAGGTGTCTGCGATCCAAACGGACAATAATAAACGCATAGAGCAAGTCGAAGCTCACTGTGGGAACGACGAAGAGATCCATTGCCGCAATCTCTGTCGTGTGATTGCGCAGGAATGTTCGCCAGCCCTGCCCTCTTGGCCGACGCCGCTTGATCATGTATTTGGCGATGCTTGATTGGGCGACGTCGAAGCCCAGCTTGAGCAGTTTGCCATGGATCCGTGGCGCGCCCAGAGCGGGTTTTCGATGCTCATCTGCCGGATCATCGTCCGAAGGTCCGTGTCGATCCGAGGTCGCCCTCCTCGCGAACGCGATTTCCAGCGCCAATAGAAGCGGAATCCAGTCCGATGCCATCGGACCAAAGTCTCTGGCTTGATCAAGACCAGGGAGCCCAGGATCGAAGGAAACCAATGATAGAGCTGAACGAGGGACCAGCGGTCGCCATTGGTTAACGGGACTCGACCTTTGACCTTGCGTCGTAGGACCATCACCTGGTGGCGGAGCAACACATTCTCGGCGAACAGGCTGCTGCTCGACCTGAAAGGCGAGACCAGAACGGCTAGCAAGAACGAGAGCAGCGTGATCATCACCCGATCATAGCCGATTCCATCAACTCAGAGAGCTGGATAGAGTTTTCGGCACTGACAAGAAGCGTGTAGGTAAAGGCTGCACAAACGGTGTCCGTGCCCTCGGACGCATTTTCACTAATGCTGTCGGACGTATTATCGATCACATAAGTGTCGTCGCCGGTGCCGCCGATCAACGCGTCGTCGCCCATACCACCGTCGAGATAGTCGTCTACAGCAAGACCGGTGAGGATATTGTAGCCGCTGTTGCCGACAACGACGTTGTTTAACGCGTTGCCGGTTCCGTTAAGCGCCGAAGACCCAAGCAGCGTCATACTCTCCAAGTGGTCCCCAAGCGTATAAGTTATCGAAGAACGAACCGTGTCGGTACCTTCCGCAGCCTCCTCGGTAATCACGTCATTAGAGCAGATTCCGTTGGAATTCACGCATAGCCATCATGCCTGAAATAGTTAGAAGCTTCGCGGGCTGTGATCTGACGCGAGAACGAGCCGATCCGGCGGCGCAGGCGAGGAATGGTCCGCTCAGGCCGAGGACATGGGGGGCATTGTCGCGTTCCTCCTCGGCCCCGCCGCGCTTTCAATCAGCGGCCAGTCGATCGCGATCAACGGCGCGGCGATAGCAATCCCCTAACCTGGTTGACCAGACTCAAGGCATGACTTTCGCGAGATCCAGTTCGTTCGCACTGAGCAACACGCAATCGCCGTCGGCATAGACCCAGGCCCGGGGAGCAAAGCGAGCCCCACCGAAGGCCAGCGGAACTCCGTGGTGACCGGTGCCATCCAGCCAGGTCCGGCGCGCCGTCGCACCCAGTGCCTTCACACCAAAGTCGAGCTGATCGATACCAACAGAATCCCGAATCGCACCGTAGATGATGGCGCCAGCCCAGCCATTACTGACGCCGATCTCAGCCACTCGATCCCCCATGACGCCGACGCGCAGAGAACCGCCCGCATCGACGACCAGCACGTTGCCATTGCCCGGTTGCTGCAACGCCTCGAGAACCGGCAGATGATCTTCGAAGGTCTTCACCGTAACGCAACGGCCATAGAAGCTTCTGCGCCGACCGAAACTGCGGAACTGTAGATCGCAAACATCAAGTGACGCGTGATAAACGTCATAGATATCGGCGGTGACAATGGGCTGTTGAGGGCTCAAGGCTCGCTCCTGATTTGGCTGGAGTGTCGCTATAATCGAACGGCGCAGCGATCAGTGCACACCAAGATAGTCGAACAGACGCTCTGGCTCCTTAGCCAGTTCGCTGGTCACACCCTCGAAGACGATCTTGCCGGTATCGAGAACATAAACTCGCTCCGAAGTAGCAAGCGCGCTGTAAAGATTTTGTTCGACCAGAAGTATCGAAAGCCCGGCCTTGCGAAGGTCGATTACGATCTCTTCGAGATGCTGAACCATCACAGGCGCTAGCCCTTCGGAAGGCTCATCCATCAGGATCAGCTCCGGGTCGATCATCAGCGCCCGGCCGACCGCGAGCATCTGCCGCTCACCGCCGGATAACTGGCCGCCGCGATGGTAACGCCGCTCGGCAAGTCTCGGAAACAGCTCAAACACCTTGTTCATCGTCCAGCCCTCGGTCGCGCGCGCCGGTTTCAGCAGGGTCAGATGTTCGGTAACGGTCAGCGACGGAAACAACCGCCGTCCCTGCGGCACGATTGCGATCTTTCGCGATGCAATGGCGTGCGGCCGCTTTCCGATCAGTTCCTCACCACGCCAGCGCACGCTGCCCGACCGGACCTGCGGCGGCGACAGGCCCATGATCGACCGGATGATCGTGGTCTTGCCCATGCCGTTGCGCCCGAGCAGGGCAACAACCTCTCCCTGCGCCACGTTCAGCGACACACCATGGATAACGTGCGCATCCCCGTAGTAACTGTGCAGGTCGCGGACCTCAAGCATGACGCGGCGTTCCCAGATAGACTTGCTGCACAGTCTTGTTGCGTCGAATCGCCTCCGGATCTTCCTCGACCAGCACCCGGCCCTCGTGCAGGCATGTCACGAAATCGGCAAGCCCGAGCGCTAAGGCCATGTCGTGCTCGATGAGGATCAGTGTCAGGTCGCGCGGCAATGCCTTGATGATGTCCGCGACCACCATGCGTTCGGTCGGAGAGAGTCCGGCCGCCGGCTCGTCGAGCAACAACGCTGTCGGGTTTGTCACAAGTGCGAGCGCAATCTCCAATTGACGCTGCTCGCCGTAGGACAATTCCTTGACGACGACATCGAGTCGATGGTGCATCCTCGCCGAATTCAGGGCGGCGGCAATCCGTTCATTCTCGCTCCCGCTGGTGTCGGGAGAACCGAAAAGAGAGAACTTCCGGGGCGACAAGCCGCGGACTGCCAGAACCATGTTCTCAAGAACCGTAAGCGTCGGGAACAGGTTGGTTATCTGGAAGGTACGCGAGATACCGAGTTGCGCGCGCCGGTGCGGCGGCAGCTTCGTGATATCCTTGCCGTTAAACACGACACGGCCGGCGGTAGGCAGGATGACGCCGGTGATGGCGTTGAACAATGTCGTCTTGCCAGCTCCGTTCGGCCCGATGATGGCGCGGCGCTGGCCGCGAGGCACGTCAAGGCTCACACCGTCGACCGCACGCAACGCATCGAAAGCGACAACCACATCGGTCAGAGAGAGTATGTTTTCGGTCACGAGCCCAAATCACAAGAATGAGGCGCGGCACATGCCGCGCCTCCGACATCTATCGCAATCAGCCTTTCTTGATGCCCTGGAACGTGCGCGAATAGGGCGGCTGCTTGAGATAAGTCTCCGGATCGTACTTCCAGAACTGCGAGACGTCCTTGTAGGTTTCGGTCGGGACGTTCCAGAACTTGCCGTCCGGCCGCTTCATCACCTTGCGGATATAGACGTCGTAGATCGGGTTGCCGTAGGCATCGAGTTTGACAGTCGTGCCAAGCGGGGAGCCGGCGAGGTCGGTCTTGAGCACCGTGTCGACGAGGGCGTCCTTGCTCGCGATCTTCCCGCCCATGCTCTTGATGGCTTCGGATACCCACATCGCACCCGAGAACATTGAGAAGCCGTAAAGCGACGGAATCTTCTGATATTTCGCCGTATAGTCGTCGACGAACTTCTTCGTCACCGGCACTGTTGAGCCTTCGGCAAAGTGGGCCGGCGAGACGATGCCTTCACACTCATCGCCGAGTGTGCGGATCACCGACTGGTCGGTCGCGTTCATCGCTCCAAGAACCGGAATTTTGCCCTTGAGTCCGAAGCTTGCGAATTGCTGGATAAACCGCGTCGCATCCGCGCCGGTTTCCATCGCGAAGACTGCGTCGATCTTCATGTTGGCGATCTGGCCAAGATAGGGGCTGAAATCCGCGGTATTCAGCGGATGCCAGAATTGCTGAACGATCTCGCCACCACCCTCGGTGAAGACCTGAGCGAGGCCTCCGCATTGCTCGTGCCCGAAGGTATAGTCCTGGCTGATTGTCGCGATCCGCTTGTAGCCCTGCTTGAGCGCCCAATCTCCGAGCGGGTGCGTGAAGGCGCTGGCCGAATAGCCCGCAACTCGCACCACATTCTTGATCCGCTGGCGCTGCGTCAGGTCATCGGCTGCAATGATCGGGATGAAATACGGGGTACCGTTGCTCTTGACGTAATTTGCAACAGCCAGACCCGTATTGGCGAGAAGATTGCCGATCAGGAAGTCGACATTGGCCTGCTCGACCAGGCGACGCGCCTTCTGGAGCGCGGTGTCCGGATTGGATGCATCGTCCTCGACGATGAGTTCGACCTTCCGTCCGGCGATCTCATTGCCGATCGAATCGAAGTAGAACTGGGTGCCTTCAACCATTTCACGCCCACCGGACGCGACGACGCCGGTCAGCGGAGCCATCAGACCCACCTTGATCGGGGCGCCTTGAGCGAAAGCCCGCTGCGGCAGCGCTCCGAGACCAGTCAGCACCATAGCCGAGGTCGTGGACTTCAAAAATTGCCGTCTATCCATGACGCGATCCTTTTCTTCAGGAGACTGAGGACTTCGAACGACTTACGCGCCCGAACAGGGCACGCACTTTCCCGACAAGACCTTCCGGCGCAAAAATCATGATCAGGATGAAGGTGATGCCGAGCACTGTCTGCCAGCGCTCGGTGTGAGATGAGACGATGTTTTCAAGGGTGATGATGGCCGCAGCGCCGACGAACGCGCCGAACAGAGTTCCCACACCCCCGACAATCGTCATCAGGAGCCCCTCCACCGACTGCGTCAGCGCAACCGTCGACGGACTGACGAAGTTGTTGAAGAAGGCGTAGATCCCGCCGGCAACGCCAGCGAAGAAGCCCGAAACCGTAAAGCCGATGAAGAGGTGCAGCGGCACGTTGTAACCAAGACTACGCATGCGGCTCTCGCTGTCGCGAATGCCGCGCAGCGTCAACCCGAGCGGCGAGCGGACAAAGCGCCAGATCGCAAGTGAGAGACATGCCGTGATCGCCAGCACCGCCCAGTAGAACGCCTTGTGATCATAGAGGGACGCCGGGCGAATATCGCCGCGCAGGCCATTCTCACCGCCGGTGACCTGCGTCCATCGCAGGCAGATCCCCCAGACGATCATGCCGAGTGCGAGGGTTAGCAGCAGGAAGTAGACGCCGGAGGTCCGGACGGCCAGCAGCGCAAACACGGAAGCAACCAGAGCCGATGCGAGGATGCCCATCCCGAGCGCGAACACGGGCGACGACCCTTGCGACACCATGTAGATGACGACATATGTCGATACGCCGAAGATCGCACCATGACCAAGCGAGGTGCGGCCGGCAAAACCGGCCAGAATATCGATCGACATGGCGAGGATGCCGAAGATCAGCACTTCGGTTGCCAGTCCGACCTGATAGTTGGACAGGACCAGCGGGAGCAACGCGGCGACAACGACCGCGATGGCACCAATGGCGAGAGTGCGCGTCGCCTGGGTCATGTCGCTTTTCCAAACAAGCCGAGGGGCCTGAAGGCCAGAAGCACGGCCATCGGTCCGAAGATCACAAAATATGCGAGTTCGGGGAACATCACCTGCCCGAAGGTGTTCAGGAGCCCGACCAGCAGGCTGCCGACGGCGACACCTGCGAGACTTCCACGCCCACCGATGATCACCACCGCGAGACTAAACACGAGGATTTCCGCATCCGCCGACGGATAGAGCGACAGGAACGCTCCGCCCATCAATCCGCCAAGGCCCGCCAGCGCCGAGCCGAGGAGGAACGTGAACAGAAATACCAGGCGGATGTTCACGCCCGAGGCTTCGACCATCTCCGCATCATCCACACCAGCGCGGATCAGGGCACCGAGCCGGGTCTTCTGCAACAGCAGCCACAGCAGGATGAAGAGGATGACACCGACGAGCAGAACGAACAGACGATACTTCGGATAAAAAATACCGAAGAACGTCACCGCGCCGCGCAGGACCTCGGGGATCGGCACCGTGAAGCTGTCGCCGCCCCAGATCACCAGCGCCATGTCGTTGAGAACGAAAGCGACGCCAAGGGTCAACAGCACCTGACGCAGCTCGAACCCGCGCACAAAACGCAACAGGCCCTGATCCAGCACAAAGCCGATAAAAGCCACGCCGGCCATCGCCGCCATTCCGGCAAGGAGGAAACTGCCGGTCTTTGTTCCGACCGTGTAACCGATATAGCCGCCGATCAGATACAGCGCGCCATGCGCAAGGTTCACGATCCGCAACAGGCCGAAGATCAGCGTGAAGCCGCTTGCCACCACGAAGAGCAGCGCTGCGAAGGTCAGGCCGTTAAGGATCTGAAAGGTGATCATCCGTCCTGCGCTCAGGGAGCCTTGGGGCCGTTGGCAATGAACCAATCGTAGATCTGGCCGCCGGTCATGAATGCGATATGCGGCTTTGACCGGATCTGCTCGAAAATCTTGCGGAAATACTTGGTCCGGTGCGGCACTCCCATGATGTAGGGATGGATCACAATCGCCATGATCCGCGCGGACTCCGCTGCGTCCTCATAGATCTGTTCGAACTGATCGATCGCACGATCGTAGTATTCCGAAGCCTTGTGATGCTGAATCAGCATCATCGCAACGTCGTTGCACTCCTGGGTGTATGGGATGTTGACGATCGGCTTGGTCCGGGTCTTTAGCCACACCGGCTGATCGTCGAGCACCCAGTCGCAGACATAGTCGTAGCCTTCTTCCGCGAGGATATCCGGCGTTTCCCAGGTCTCGGTAAGGCCCGGGCCGAGCCAGCCGCGCGGCGGCTTGCCGGTCGCCTTGACGATTGCAGCGTTGGTCTTCTTGATGTCCTCGCGCTCGTTCTCCACTTTCTGCATGTTACGCTGAGTGAATCCGTGTCCCATGAACTCCCAATTGCGTTCGATGGCCGCTTCCGTGATCGCGGGGTAAGCGGGGATCGCGCAGCCGTTGATCGCAAGAGCGGCCGGCAGCTTGAAATCGTCGAATATCTTTAGCAGGCGCCAGAAGCCGACGCGGTTGCCATATTCATGCCAGGCCCAGTTGGGGATGTCGGGACTGGGCGAACCGCCCGCTGGAGGCGTCAGCACCGTGCGCGGCATCGGTTGCTGGGGATCCCACTCTTCTACGTTCACGATTACCCACACCGCCATGCGCGCACCGCCGGGCAGATTTAGCTTCGGGCGCTGGGTGATCGCGGAATAGGAAATTCGTTCGGTCGGCAACATGCTCATTCCTCCGGCGGGGCAATCAAGATGCGCAACGGCGTCAATCCATCGATTGCGACTTTGATGTCGTCCCCGGGTACTACCGCCCCAACCCCTGCCGGCGTCCCCGTAAAAATGAGATCGCCGGTTGCCAGATTGACCTGCCGCGAGAGTTGCATCACGATCTCCGGCACGTTCCAGATCATCTGCTCGAGATCGCCGCGCTGACGCTCCTGACCGTTGACGGACAGAGTGATGTTACCACGCAGGCGATGCCCGCCGTCGGATACGGACGTAATCGTTCCGCATGGCGCCGACGCGTCGAAGCTCTTTCCGATCTCCCAAGGCAATCGCATGTCGCGTGCGTCGCGTTGACGGTCGCGACGCGTAAGGTCGATGCCGGCCGCATAGCCGAAGACATGATCCAGCGCGGTATCGAGACCGATGTTGCGACCGGGCCGGCCGATCGCCAGAACCAGCTCGCCTTCGAACTGAAAGTCGGACGTGAGCGGCGGGTACGGGACGACCGCATCGTGCTGCACGATCGAATCGCGCGGTTTCTGAAAGAAGAACGGCGGATCGCGCTCGTCGGCTTCTTTCATCTCGCGGATATGTTCGAGGTAATTACGCCCGACGCAATAGATGCGCCTGACCGGAAACACTCCGTCTCCAAGAAGCGGAACGACGGTCTCGTTGATTGCCGGGGCAACGCGCCACGCCGCGCTCATGCGGACACTCCGAACTTCACGTCCCGGGTCGAGGTGTACCAATCGAGGATCTGCTCACCGTTCCAGTGCAGCACGCCGTCGAACTTCGCGACGTAATCGTAGATCGCTTCCAGCGCCTTGATACGGAATGGCTGACCGCTGATATAGGGGTGGATCGCCACCGAGATGAATTTCGCACGATCGGCACTCTCTTCGTAAAGACGATCGAAGCTTTCGGTAAAGCGTTTGTAGAGATGATCGCTCTCGTGATGCTGCACGATCATCATCGGAATGTCGTTGAGCTCGACGGTATATGGCAGAGTGACGAGCGGACCTTTTCCGGTCCTTATCACGGTCGGCTCGTCGTCATAGACCCAGTCTCCGATATACTTGACGCCGGCCTCAGCAAGATTTTCGGGCGTGTCGAGCGTTTGCGTCAGACCCGGCCCAAGCCATCCCACGGGGCGCTTGCAAGTGAACTTCTCGATCACGTCCATGGACTTGAAAATCATCCCGCGCTGGTCCTCGACCTTGTGGATCGGCCCCTGCTCGTAGGCATGCCCCATGAACTCCCAACCGAGATCGCGCGCCTCGCCGGCGACACGCGGATAGTCTTCACAAACCCGCGCATTGATTGAGAGCGTCGGCCGGATGTTGAGGCGCTTGTAGAGATCAAAGAAACGCCAGCAGCCAACCCGCATGCCATATTCGTGCCAGGACCAGTTCGGCACGTCCGGAAGAAGCGGCTGGCCTGTAGGCGCCGGCAGCACCTGACGCGCCATCGGCCGCGAGATATCCCAAACCTCGTAGTTGACGATGGTCCAGACCACGATGCGTGCCCCGCCGGGCAGCTTGAGCGGCGGACGATCGACAATGGCGGAGAAATCAGCGCGCTGGTTCGGGATCATCGGATCAGACATGGAGGCTACCCCGGAAGTGCTTGTGACCGTAATTGTTCATTACGCGCGTCGCGCGACCGGCGGCGCGGCTCCGGCGCCAACTGCTTCCAACGCCTCGTCGCCCGTCATGACTTGCCCGAACGCGCGTCGAATGATCTTCAGCGCCGCATCATGCAGGTCCGGACCGTCCATCGTATCGACGCAGTCCGAAACCACAACGACCGCAAAATCGCGGCAGCAGGCGGCGGTCGCAGTCGCGATCACGCACGAACTGGTATTCACGCCGGTGATCAGGACGGTGTCGACACCGTGTGCGCGCAGCGACAGGTCCAGGTCGGTCGCCGTGAAGCAGTCGTAACGCTTCTTTGCATCGATGATGAAGTCGCGCTCGTCGAGCAGCGCAGGCATCACCTCGCAGCCTGGCATGCCCTTGATGTTATGCGACAGCACGTGCTTGCGCGGATTGTTCGGATCGTCGCCGCGATGCCTCCAGGCAGGGTTGAGCCTGATCTCTTCGGCATCGCGATAGGTCGCCACGCAATGAAACACCGGAATTCCTGCGGCGCGGGCCTTTTTGAGGAAATGCTCGTTCGCGGCCACGATACGCGCCGCGGCGTCCGCCGAGAGCGGCATGGTTGCCACTGCCATGTCGAGATGTCCGCGATGCAGATCGATCGCGACGATGCCGGGTCTCGGTGATTTGATGCCCTGGATCATCCGTCTCTCAGATCATCGGGTTGTAAGAGGTCTTGAGCAACTTGCGCTGGTCGATTCCGAATACATCGGCGAGCCAATCGGCAAGGATTTCCTGCCCGATCGTCGGATTGTCATGCTGGCAATGTTCGGCCCCGGTCTCGTCCGGATCAAGAATGCGAAGCGTCGCATCCACGCCATGGTCTTTCGCATAGTCGAAAGTCTTGCGGGCCGCCGAAACCGTCAGGACGTCGTGCCCGCCATGCATGACGAGGTACGGACATTTCATGTTTTCGAGATGCCCTTCGAGCGTGAAGCGCTTCATGATTTCATGCGCCTCTTTCATGGTCTTGGCGCCGAGCACCCAACGGATATGCATGGCGAGGCCGAAATC
>JAESGN010000471.1_pt1 | contig 35476 bp, 34 predicted proteins | sample 9269731 | NCBI WGS metagenome assembly JAESGN01 (sample SAMN15720683, study PRJNA650826) | algae metagenome | isolation source: Mojavia pulchra JT2-VF2 and co-occurring heterotrophs from desert soil | place: USA: Cadiz Valley, Joshua Tree National Park, CA | collected 1998-06-08
CCATCTTTCAAAGCACGGGGGCATGGCTGCGGGAGTGGTTTCTCTCATGAGCTTCTTTCAATGTGAAAGCTTTGCTATTTAAGCATTATAGCCTTTTTTACTTTTTTGTTTTGTTTAAGTCCCGTTAACGAAAGCTCTTAGCAAGGTTCAATTTGTACTATCGCCGCATCAACGAAGTTGAGCGTTTCTATTGCCTATCAAGGGTTTTTGATGTTTAGCAGAAGTCAATTTGTCCCAGCGATAGTACAACTACTTTGATTGTTTTTATGCGCGCTCCCAAGATTGGGTTACGGTGAGTCTATAGTTTTCTGCTGAGGCTTTACTGGCAACAGCAATGTATCCTCAATTTCCTGGCGAACTGAACGACTGACATAACATTCGCTGTTAAGACAATCCACTAGCAACTTATTAGCGTCATAATACTGCCGCAACAGTTGTTTCTGGTCGTCGTTGAATTGCCAGTCATGTCCAATGTTGCGATGCTTAATCATCACGGATCTGAGTTCTTCAGCCCAAGCATGACCATTTTCTTGCCACCAATGCTCAAATAATTTTTTATCATCAACCCTTCGGTCAGGCAGTTGGTCTTTGAGTTGTTGTAGCGATCGCTTTAATTTGAGGTCGAGGGCGAGGGTGAGGGTTTGGGAGAGGGTTTGGGAGAGGGTTCGGGTGAGGGTGAGGGAAAGGGTGAGGTCGAGGGCGAGGGCGAGGTCGAGGGTGAGGTCGAGGTCGAGGGTTCGGGAGAGGGTGAGGTCGAGGGCGAGGGCGAGGTCGAGGTCGAGGGTTCGGGAGAGGGTTTGGGAGAGGGTTCGGGTGAGGGTTTGGGAGAGGGTTTGGGAGAGGGTTCGGGTGAGGGTGAGGGTGAGGGTGGGGTCGAGGGGTCGGGAGAGGGTGAGGGAGAGGTAGAAGGCTCGGACAGCAACAGGTTTATAACGATTTTTTACAGAACGTGATTTTTCATTAATCCAGGTAAGGAATTGCTGTAGCTTTTCATCGCCTGCTAAGAGCTTATCAATCTGCTGCTTCATCAACTGCAACAGGTCATCAGAATTTTTCAACATCCCTACAGTTAGCAAGAAGACTTCTCGCCAACGCTTGTCAGTAATATGACTAACCAACTGTTGAAATGTCTGCTGAGAATCGATATTTCTAGCAGTGAAGAATTCATGAAACGTCAAATGAGAAAATGAATAAATTCCCCTTGCCCGTTCTACCAGTAATCCGTGCTGTGCTTCAATAGATTTCAGTACGGCTTTGCTATCTAGTAAAAGTGCTTCTGGATCTGTTTGGGCATCAGGTAGATTTTGAATGTAATCACTAATGTATTCTTCGACAAGTCTTTCTTTGAAAAAGTAATTGCCATCCACAAAGGTTTCTAAGGCAATTTTACTGAGTAGGTCTTCTTTGCGCTTGAGAGAAAGTTTTTGATAAACCAGATCACGCTCAATGCTGCGTGTACCATCCCACTTTTTCAGCAATACTTCTACCCCTTCCTCGTAAAGTTCAGCACGGTTAGAGGGAAAATCTGTTGATTCGCCAAATAGCAAGCAGAGAAGCGTCAAGAGCAAGGGATTGGTTGCTAGTTCTTTAATCCGTTGATTTTGTTGGAGTTTCTGAATAAAGTGTTCAGCTTTCTTTGGGTCTTTAGTTTGAAACCATTTTGTGGCAAACTCCGCAATCTGCTTATCATCAAAATCGGCAACCTCAACCTCAGTAAACCGTTCAAATGTATATTCTTTCGATGCAATCCGACAGGTAACTACAAAATAGTTGGCATCGTACTGAGTAGAAAAGTCACGAATTTCTCTCAAAACCCTGTCATTATATGCTTGCGTAACTTCATCTAACCCATCCAACAATATAATTATCCGACCCTGCTCCAACAGCGTTTTAGTTATCTCTTGGTCTGAAATCTTGTTAATAACAAATTGGTTATTTATATATTGCAACAAACTTGGTTGCTGGGGTGTTTCAGCAAAGTCTTTGAGCGTGATAAAAATGGGAACATAATTACCTAAAAATTGCCCTGAGTTACATTGAATTGCTATTCGTTTTAAAAAAGTTGTCTTGCCAGCCCCCGGCTTTCCTAAAATCATTAGTTTGGAGTTTTGCTCAACAGCCGCCAGCCCTGGAACTCGCTTTTCTACCACTTGATTCAGTCCAAATCGCTCGAAGTCTTCCGAGTTACACTTTTCTAAAAGTTGAGCTATTTCTAAGCGTCTGCGTCCTGTAATTTTCTCCAGAATGTTGACATCGGTGTAAATGTCATTTAAACCGATGGGGTGAGTCATGTCTAAAACACGCATAAATCCACAACGCTTCTGGATGTCTGCGCTGACTTTTTTACGTACCTCATTTACTAAATCATCGATTGTTGGGTCGGGTTTTTCTTCTCCGGTTTTTAGTTCCGCAATCTCTTCCCACTTCAAGCCCAACTCTGTGCAAATAGCTTGGAATATACCATTCTCAACAGGTTGTCTGTCAAAAAAATTTTTGAGGGTTGGACGAGAACAGCCGACAACCGCTCTAAAGTATTCCTTAGTCCACCCCTTCAGCTTAAATGCGTCGTTAGCTGTTTTTAGTCCTGCTGTTGATGCTTGCAGTGACCTTGATGACCTTGCCATTAACCCACCACAACTTTTACATAAGTCTTACATAAGTCTACGTCTTAATTTTGACCAAAGTTTTGAAATTCTGGGGTCTCATTGTAGTAGAGGAAAGTTAAAGCTAGTCTGGCGGACACCAAACTAGCAGCAAACAATAAACTTCTAGGAGTTACTTCAATGGTTAATAAAAATAACCCCATACAGTCCAATAATAATACTCTCGTCCGCTCACTGATGAATGTTGCCCTTTCACTGGGGGTTATGCTTGGTTCAGGTTTAGCGTATGGTTTCGTTCAAACTGCTTTTAATTCTCAGCAGCATGAACAATCTGCCCAACCTGAACTCGGTCGCTTCGGTCGTGCAGAGTACGAACAACTAAAACCAGGAATGTCCTTAACCGAAGTGCGGTCAATCTTGTACCGAGGTGTTGAGGTTAGCCGCTCTGCGACAACAGCAACCTTTGTTTGGAGCAACTCTGATGGGTCTAAAATCACAGCTACGTTTGTGAATGACAAGCTCAAGAGTAAAGAACAGTCTGGACTGAAGTAAAAAACTGGAGAAGGCGATCGCATTTGTAGCGTTAATCGCCTTTTTCTTTTTGAGGCAGATCGCTTATCTGACCCAGCCTGCGGTTGAGGAGTGACCACCATTCCCGTTCACGGGAAAATGATATCAACAGCGATATCAATATATAGCTTTGGCACGGAAATGCTGTTTTGCACCTCGCCACTTGTAGTGCTAAAAGATTGGCAAAAGTTAGCACTACAAGTTTAATGCCAACACCTTATATAGATGGCGGTGTAGACAGATGTGGATCATACCTGTAAGTGGTCATCGCGCAGCGAGGATAAGCAAATTTAATCAGCTAACGAAAGAATGCGGGGTGTAGCGTTCGCGCTGTCGGGCTGATTGATAAGTCAAGGTTAACCGGGTAGAACCGCCCACGAAATCATCGGCTTTTCGGTCACTTACATTGTCTTCATGTTGTTAGATAATGTAGGCTAGACCCTATGAAAATAAACCGTTTCGGCAGGGCAGAAATCCTCACCCCCGACCAAATTAATCTCCTATTTACTGAGGGCTTTGTCAACCCACGCGATTGCCCGAATGGGCACTACGCTGCGCGTAATCGCGCACTGTTCGGCGTGTGTCTTTATGCTGCTTGCCGCATTAACGAAGCTTGCACTCTGGCGGTAAAAGATGTGTTTGGCAGCAATGGGGTTAGGGGGGTGTTGGTGTTACGGAGCGTTAACACCAAAGGCAAGCGGGACACTAGGGAAATTCAAGTGCATCCTAAGCTGAAGCAGTATTTAGAAGAGTACAACCCCAACCGCCGCAAGGAGTTCTTGTTTCCGGGGCGGCATGGGTTGGGGCATATTCACAAGGTCAGTGCTGACAAAATCCTCAGAGATACCTGTGTGCGGCTGGGGATTGAGGGGGTGAGTACGCACAGTTTCAGGAGAACGGCGTTAACTAGAATGAGCGATGCCGGGATACCGTTGAGGCACATACAGGAGATATCGGGGCATCGCACTTTGGCAGCGTTGGAACGATATCTGGGTGTCACTGAGAAGCAGAAGCAGAACGCGATCTCTGCTTTGGATTTTTGAATATAGGGAAATATAGTTTTAGGCAAACGCCAGTAAGTAAATGAAAATTAGATAATTCATTTTGGTTGCTCATCGCTACCCATAAAGTATATTAACATTTTATCGTACTCTTCTTTTAGAGGGTCAAGTATGTTGTTTCTATTTTGCTCCAAAAAGCATTTTTCAAAACTTTTTTTATCAAGGATACATTTCCAGTAAGAATTATTTTCAGAATTTCTCAATACATTCTGAATGTGTTTTTTATGTTGAGATTTTTTGATTTTATCGAGAACTAATTCACTTTTAGCAATGACAAACTGTGTAGCTGCCAAAAACTGTAACTCATTAATACATATTGAATCAATAGAGTTAGCAATACCATAATTTGGATGATAGTAAACCAAACATATATCGGGGCTTATGGGAAAGTAAATACCTTCACCTGTGGGGTCTAATAAAACAGCAGCATCCGAGATAAGAAATTCATCTCCTACAATTGGTTTGATTGTATCTAACTTAAGATTCCTTAATATATCTTCTAATGAAGAAAAAACAAATTCAGGATTTATCAAAGCCTCAGCATGAGCCTTTTTTGCTTCTTCTTCGTCACTTAATATTGAATTGGCAATATTCCTAATTGGTGGTACTCTAAGATACTGATAGACAGTATATCTAACTAGCGTTTTCTTTTCTTCTATTTCTAGATTAGTTATTGTTCCATCTTCAATGATTTTTCTGATAACAGGAGCTATATCATTGTCAATTTGTTGAAATACTTCTAGATCGTAGTCAATTCTTCTAATAGAATTATCTTCCCTTTCAATATCAAATCTATAATAGCCATTTTCTTTACAGATAGATTCTACATTTTCACTACGAATAGGCATATCAAATTCTGTCTTACGCAAAAAATAAACTCGCTTTCCATTAAAAGCAAAACTTTTAAGTATTGATCTAGGTACATAGTGTTGCTTAATATTTGCAGGCATAATTAATAGTCTCAAATTATGAATAGAATTATGTAATACAACCTGTAACTTATGTATTATAAAAAGTCAAGATAAGTTTATTGGGGTGGCCGCCGAGATACCTGCAAAAAGAGACACGTTGTAAATAAATATTGCAAACAATCCCTTATTGATTTACTAACTTGCCCAAAAATGATAATGGGGAATCAAATTTTTGCACGGTAAAACCAAGCTTTCACCTCTTTTTGTCCCTGACACTTGCCCAAAAATGACCTTTTTCGGGAATGTCTTCATTTGAATAGTTAAGTAATGGTTGATGCTGAAACAACGGTAAATCAAGGTTTTTGACAATTAGCTTTACAAAACTTTACAACGTGTCCCATTTTGCAGGTATCTCGGTGGCTACCCTGATAGGAGTTCTGGGGAGGTTTTGGTTAAGCGATGGTCTGAGACATTTTAAATTTTTAAGAATGAAAATAGTTTGATGTAATTATATTAGTGTTTACTTGACAAAACGTTTATATCCTTTAGCCATTGCTGCATATCTTTGATTAATACTATTAATAAGTTCAGTCTGGTTGTATGTCTTTCCAATACCCCAAAGGTCACAAATCAGATTGTAACTTCCATCACTATTAATTGACCAGCCAAGATCAAATCTGCCTTTCATAACAGCAACAATATCACATCTAACTCTGTATTGATTAGAACCACGAACATCTGCATCAGTTTTAACTGTTATACCTAAGCTAGATAAAGCTGCTTTGAGTAACTCAGAATTTTTAATTTTGGTACGCAGTGTACTAAAGTGTCCTTGATCTAATTCAATTCCTCTTTTTTTCATTCTTAATTTATTTAATTGAATAGTTATTAATTCATCATCCGTTTTATTTAAAATAAATTCTCTTAAAGAATAACTATATGTAATTAAAAAATTTTCTAAATCGTTGATTATATCGTACTCAATGAATTTCTTATAACTATCGTAGTCAATGAATTTCTTATAATTGAAGTCATGAATGTGAGCTACAAGAAAATCGAAAATTTCAATATCTATTTTTCCAAGGAGTAATAACTCTATTGCAGCGATTAGGTTACCTGATTGAGCAATTTCTTTCAGTATATCCAGTGTTGATGGATGCTCATGCCAATTCCAGGCTAACTCTTCTATTGCAACTTTATTACCAGAACGAGCTAGTTGTTCGATAATAGATAATGCTTCTGGTTTTTGTGTCCAGGTTTGTGCTAACCCTCGTATTGCAGCTTTATTACCAGAACGAGCAAGCTTTTTAAGAATAGGTAAGATGTCAGAGTCGTGCTTCCAATGTCTAATTAACGCTCCTATGACAGAATATTTTAAATCTTCATCTATAGGTAAAGAAAGAATTTTCTTCAAAATTGGTAAAGTGCTTGGAACATCACCTCCAATTCTAACTAATTCATTTATTGCTACTGGATTAGCTGCAAGAGCAAAAGTTTGAAGAATCTTTATTGTTTCAGGATCATCATTTTTAATTCGTGCTAACTCTTCTATTGCTATTTCATTACCTGACTGGGAAATGGTTTTAAGCGAAGATAATGCTTCAGAACTTTCTTGTGCTATTTCTGCCAATATCTTAACAGCTTGTTTTGATACAGAAGGTGATACTTTAGATTGAGCCATATCTATACAAAGAGATAAGACTTTAGAGCTATTTTTCCAATTGTTATATATTACTGAAATAGCCTGAATGCGCGTTATATTATCTACACTGTCATTTTTAGCTAACTCTTTTAATTTTTCAAAAACTTGATTATTAGCATCTGATATATCCGCAGGATTCCTGACTTCATAAATTATTTTTGCCGCTAAAAATAGACTAAAAAATTCATTTTTATCATCTTGTATATTAATAAGATATAAAATAATTTGCTCTACGAATTTAGGCTGGATCATTCCAGCAATTAAGCGTAATACTTCTTGCCAAGCATCATCATTGTAGTGTTTGCCAAAAACATTCGTTGTTAAATCCTCAATTGAAATAGTCCGTTCCTTCTCAAACTGCCATACAAACTCCCAAGCACAGAAATATTCTAAAAAGGTTCTATGAACAAAAGCATAATAATCTGCACCTAAGAAACACAAAATAAAATTGCGAACTCGCAAATTTTCTGTCATCAACTTAGCAAAAGCTTTTGGTGACACAACTTCTATTCTTTTCAAATAATCAGTCAAAATATTTTCTAAATCATTGGAAACAATTAGGTTGGCTGTTAGTCCTTGCTCTGTTGCTTGCATATGGTAAGCAATGTGACGCAGTATTGCCTGTTTATCCTTGTAATCAATTGTTAGGGGATCTAACCTCTGGTCTACAAGAGTACGTTCTACATCCCATTGATGCAGTAATACCCGTGAAGCTTGATTGTAAAGTTCTGCACGGTCTTTCGGTAGTTCTTGGTTGCGGTTAAGAATGGCCATCATGGTTAATAACAAAGGGTTTCCTGCCAATTGTTGAATTGCAGAAGATGTATTGATGGCTGCTTTGAGACGTTCACGCTTTCTAATTTTTTCAGCCTCATCATTAAAAGTTAATTCATGCCAGCGATGAATAAAGTCATCAATTTGATACTGTTCTAAATCTTGCAACATGAAGTGACGAAAGCCAGCATCCCTCAACAGTTGTGGTTTGTAGCCAATTACACGAGATGTTACAATTACTCGCACTTGAGGGTATTCTTTCGTAAAACTATAAATATCGTTGATAACATCTTGTCGTTCCTCTGGAGCAAAGACTTCATCTAAACCATCAAACATGAGAATCGCTTTACCTGCTGTTAAATATTCATGCAATTGATGCTGGTCAAAGCGATGGATGATGCCGTTAGCTTTATCAAAGAACTCTAAAAAATCTTTACACTTATTCTCTTTAGATTTCCGAATGTAAGTGCGTAGTTCAATTAGCAATGGAATAGGCAATGATGACAAATCTTCACTTGGAGACTCTGCCCATTCTAACGCCATATACTGTAACAAAGTAGACTTGCCCGACCCAGGATCTCCAAGAATCACTACATATCGGCTATTTTGACTATCATTCCAAATCTCAAATACCCAGCGAGGGAATTGTCGATAATAAGCTTGTTGATACTTTTCCCAGTCCTTTTGAGAAAGCGGATCTAGTTGGTTACTCTCTAACAATCGTTTTTGTTCTTCTTTAGGAAGTTCATAAATTTGAGGTAAAAATTGGTGAACTTCTCGCACGTTTTGTGGTATGAACATCCGCCATAACTTTAGTTCGTTATAAGCATAACCACTTGTATCCAGACTATCTAACTTCAGAGAACCGTATGTTTCTTTAATTGATTGTTGATATTTGTGCAAGCAAAAATTACGGGGTATAGAAAGTGTACTAGAAGGTTGTTGAGGCTGTTTATGAACACTACCGCTTATATTTTTAGTCAACCAAATTTCTCCATGAGCTTTGCCAATTTGAAAAATTGGTCGTTGAAAATACTTTGAATAATTTTTCTCAGTAGTTAATTTATGAGAAATATAGGCAACAATATCTTCAATAGAGATTAGTGCCTTATTATTATGCTTGCCATCAAGACCACTTTCGATACCTTCACACAAAAGGTGTGTAAAAAGGCTATAAGAACTATTATCTAATTCAATGCTTACTTGACTGGCTAAAGAAGAAGCTATAATTGCTATACCTTGAGGAATCTTATCTTTGTTTATTGCATTGTAGGCATCATTTGTATTGTCGTCATCATTTGAACCTTTAATGCCAACAACAGCACCACTACGGCAAGCGTCAATTATTAATATTGCGCGGGTAACATTGGACATCTTCAATTCATTGAGTATACTGTCAAATGGATGCCAATCAGATTCTTTTAAACCTAATTTTAGGCAGTATTCTCCATTACGTAAATCTCCATGTCCGGAAAAGTAAAAAATTAGTTGGTCGTGAGGATTCCAATTATCTATTCGTTCAGAGAAAGTAGTCATAAACTCTAGTCGATTGTGAATTTGTTTTGCTGGCATATCAGCTTCACAACATCCATATCTATCATCGACAAGAAGATAATATATTCTACCTACATCGCGGTTTCCTGCTTTTAGCTCTTCACCTGTAATAGCATTTACAACAAAAGGTTTTCTTTTATAATTAATTTGTGACATAAATATTTTTATTTTCTTATAATTCTTATGTCCATTCTCTCAGTTTTTGAATGAGGAAGTTTAACAATATCAGACAAAATTCTGTCAATTTCTTGTTGCTGGATATTTTCAAAATCAAGTGTTTTATTACCCCAAGATATATGTAATGAGTATTGCTTCTGTTGAGAGTCCCAGTAAGAGAGTGCTGCAAATAAAGCTTGAATCCCTGATAGGGCTAAACCAGCAATTGTAAGACCAATTATCAAGCCACTTTCTTTTACTCCAGCTTGGGGAGCTTGTTTTTCACGGTTTACAGATAAGTCACAGTCTTGCTCAATAAGATACGCTAGATTTTCTAGGTCGTAAGAAACTTTATCAGTAACATTTCCTTCAAACCTAATATAAGCATCCATCAAAAACGCTCCTTTAATAAGTCAAGTAAATATCAATAATTAAGTATTAGCTAGTTACAGTTTATTGATAAATATTACACTAATTTACTACGGCTTGAGTTGTTCAGACCTTGATTTGCTTGGATACAGGCAGACTTACTAAAGCATGAATTTTTGTGGGATTTACAACCATAATTATCATTAAATAAGTCCATTCTAGCCTTACTCAAGTGCGAATTTCTCCATGTTGCCGAATATGCTCAACTAACCGCTTGGTTTCACCTCCAGCTAATTCTAGTTCTCTGAGATTCCCCACCAAAATAAACAATTCCTTTGCCCTACTAACGGCTGTATTCAGTAAATTAGGTTTGCGGTTAAGGAACCAAAAACTATGCTCTTGGTGACACTGGTAAGCAGAAAAGATAATAGCTGCTTTCTCCCCACCTTGAAAATTATGAACCGTACCAATATCATCCCAACAAAAGTTTCGCCAACGGTTAGAGAGCCAATACTTGAGCGCGTTAGCTTGCTGCAAAAACGGCGACATTACCCCAATTGTCTTTGAGTTATCCTCCGCGCTAATAGAGTAACCTTGCTTGAGCAAGGATGTAATTACAGCTTCTACAGCGTTGATTTCTTCTGGATTAGTGTTATGGGTGTGGCTTCCCTCAACATGGTAAGCCAGGAGATGCGGTTCTGTTGCCGTCCGGTGATCATCGGAAAGGATTTGCAGACCACCGGGATAATTGGGGCTGCAAAACTGAATAATATCCGGCGTGCAGCGATAATGATTTCTCAGAATAATACCATTGCCATTGTCCCCTTCAGTACCACTAGCACCAGCAGCACGATGATAAGCGGTAGCCGTGTATTTGGCAGTGGGGGCATAGCAATAGTAATCTTCATTCCTCATGCCCCGATCCAGAAAGGCAGTTTTGAAATATTGCTTGATGGTATCATCGCTCATGTTAACGATAGGCTCAATTTGTTGGGGGTCGCCTGCTACTACTGCCCTTTGCGATCGCACTAGCAAAGGAAATAATTGATGTATGAGAGTTGTCCCCGCTTCATCCACCAATGCCAGCTTTATAATATTAGGCTGAAGAATGGGCAACATATTCCGCATTGATTGAAGGGTGGAGGTAATGACAGGGAAAATCAAGCTCAAGTCACGGTAGATGGCATCACTATCAGTTGACAGTTTTAGTAATGCCTCTCCATCCCCGGTTAATACACTGCCGTAAGTTTCTAATGCCCTCATAACGCTATGCTTGCGTCGGAGGACTTCTTGCAACAGAAACGCCCAGGCTCGTTGAAATAGTTCTAGCTGCAAAAGGTGATAGTCACGGTAAAAACGACTGTAAAAATCGGCTTGGGGGTAACTATCAAGTTGTCCTTGGATTTGTTGCTTTTGAGCTTGCTTTAACTCTAGTTCCTTAGTTAAAACCGCTATTTGGTTTTGAATTTCAGTTACTTCCAGGTTTAGATTGCACCATTGCCGTGAGAAACCGATTTTTTGGTTAACAGAGGTGATTGCTGTAGTTAAACTAGAGGGGTCAATGGGTATCTGAAAGGGATGCGCTGTAGCTAAAGTGTTTAAAACAGCCGCGTTTATCCGATTCGCCAAACGCTGAAAAATTCGCTTGTCGGTAGTAGCATTAAGCCAGTCCAAGGCGCGTTTCGTCATAGAGTCGGAATCTTTTGGCAGTTCGCGTTCTGCTTGGAATAACGCCTGTTGTATCTGTTCGTAAGCATCAATGGGAAAATTTTCGTAAGCAGCCAAACTTGATAGCTGTTCAGTTAGGGCTTCTAAGGAAGCAGACTTAGCTGCAATATCGTTATTGAGTGATTCGATTTCTCCATAAAGTTGCGATCGCCGTTCGACATCAATGACTTTTTGAGCAGTATTCAAGCGGTCTTGCTCTTGGAGTTGCTGAATTTCACTTTCAGCTTGCAACAATTCAAGTTTGGCTTGTTGCCAATAATCTAGGTTAAATTCAGTATTACGCAGCCAATCTTGGGTTGATTGCAGTTTGGGTAGGGTTTCCTTATGGATATTAATTTGGTTCCCGCCTGGAAGGTAAAACTGTTGAACAGGAGAATCTATAGCCAGTCGTTGTTGGAATTTTTTAACGGTGCTGTTATTAGTGCCGACAAAGAATATTAAATTATTTACATCATCAAGACCGTGAACAAGCCGTAACGCTCGATTTACTACTTGCTGGGCTATAAGGTGCAGAAACACTTCTGTTTTTCCAGTCCCCGGAGGCCCACAAACAGCAGTTAGTAAGTTCTCTTGGGTATGTTTGAGGACGGACGCTTGAAATTCATCAGGTGCATGGTCAGGGAAAGCCCCCCAGAATATCACCTCATCTCTGGGTGATTGTGGCTGACCCCAAAGGTACTGCATCGCTGGGTGAGTTTCAGTTAGCCATTCGCTATTACAGTCAGGTTGTTGAAGTTCCTTGAGTATTTCCTGTAAGTCAAGCTTAAGTAAGGCGTTATAGGGTGTAAAGTCGCAGCGTAGCAAATAAGGTTGTCGAGAGGTTTTGTACTTTCCTTCGGGTAAATCTACCAGTTCAAGAAAGTCTCGAAGCGTTGGGAATCTTCCTTTAAATGTGTCTTCTAAAAATTTCAAAATTCCTGACGCAACAATCAGTGATTCAGTTTGCTCCTCCTCTAGTCCGTACAGCCGCATCAAATTAACAACCACTGGCTGAAACTCGTAGTCAGTCAAGTCCCAGCCAGTTTTGCGGTAATTACCTTTGAATATGGGTGAAATATCAATTGTGAACAGAGGTAGGTATTTCAGCTTTTGGTCTTTGCCCTTGCCGTTGATTATATAGATTTGTGGGAAAGCAACAGCCATCTGAACATCATTTTTGTTACCTCTTTTGGCTGCTTGCTGCCGTTGCTGGAATTGTGTAAATACTTCGCTATCTAACAGTAGCTTGTTGCCAACAAGCTGCACTCCCTTATCTACTACTTTTGAATAGATATCTGAAGAACGCTCGACCTCAGCTTGAGTCAGTTCTTCTAACCTGATATAGCCTAACCAAGCTTGTACTATCTGGATAAGTTTTTCTGACTCTAGCATGGTCACTTAAACATGAATCTTAGGCACTAAAGCTTAGTATAAAAAATATTTGAGCCTTTTGCTTTCTACGTCCTGGTTTTGGTATGTCAGGTTACTCAACATTTGTCAGCGTCTCCAATTGAGCAAGTAGTTTCTCTATCTGTTTGCGCTTCTTAGGATCTGACCAAATACGGGACTTTCTTAGTTTAGTAGTCGCAGCAGTAAAGCGCTCTTTGTAATCGTTAGACTCGGTGTTAGAGGTAGATGCTGCGGCTTTCTTCTCACTAATGCGCTGTCTGATTTCGCTTAAAGACCAGTTTTGAGCAATAGCTTGTTCTAAAAACTCAACACGCTCATCTAATTTCTGAATCTGGGCGATCGCTCTAGCTTTGGTGTACTCAAGTGAGCCTTCCCTTAGCGCATCAAGGATATCTTCTGGGAGGTTTAACAAGGGCAGGCGGTTCTTAACGAAAGATTCCCAGGTCATTAACCCTAAGCCATAAAACACCTCTTCAACGATTTTGAGGTCTTGGTTTACAGCAGGCTCATGATTAAGGACTGAATCATCCGTTTCGATTTCGCCCATAACGTTATGGGTAGATAAGTCAATATCGCCTTTATCGTCGCTGATAGCGTTATTGGTAGAATCATTTTCAACTCCGCCCATAACGTTATGGGTAGGTTCATCACCTTCGCTAACAACAGCGCCCATAACGTTATGGGTAACTGTAGATGCTTTGTTTTGTAGTCGTTGTAGACGATACAGGAATGGGGGTATCTCCTCAACACTTCGACCTAGTTTGAGAGACAGCAGTTGCAGGATACCTTCAGTTTCTTCAACTGGATTCAGGTCTTCTCGAAGTAAGTTTTCTATCAGTGCAAGTTGAAACGCTTGGTCATCAGATAGCTCACGCACAACCACAGGTGCAGCTTCAAGTTTGGCTTCAATTCCTGACCTGTAGCGTCGTTCTCCTGCTACTACTTCGTATTTTCCTCCGCCAATTGGACGCACCAACAGAGGTTGCAGGATGCCATGCTGCTTTATCGACTCGGTTAACTGCTTTAATGCTTCTGGGTCAAAATAACGGCGCGGTTGATTCGGCGGCAGAACAATCTGGTCTAAGGGCATGGATTGAGCAGAACCAGCATTCAATGCGCCTGTAGTGTCCCAAGGTACATCAATTTTGCTTTTAAGAGGTTGGCTTGCTTTAGTGCGTCTCATTTTAAGGATTCTATGCTAAGGGCTATTTTTTTTAAGATGGCAACAGATGGGTGTTTAGGATCATAAACGGCAAGTGGCATTCGTTCCTCTGAAGCATCAACAAAAGCAGTAGAGCGAGGAATCGGGGCAAAGACAGTTCCAGCGCTTGCTAGTTGTTCGGTGATGGCTGCTAAAGTACGGGTGTCTTGGGAGTTACGGGCATCGTATTTTGTCGGCACAAACCCAGCTATTTGTAGTTTGCGGTTGGGTTTATTGCGAACTGTAGCAACCGTTTTTAGTAATTCGCCTGTTCCCTCAAAGGCTTTGAAATGGGTTTCTAGGGGTACGAGAACATGAGTGGCAGCTACGAGGGAGATGTAAGAGAGTAAACCTAAGCTGGGAGGGCAATCTATAAGGATGAAATCGTAATTCTCCTGGATTGGTTCGATGGCTTCTCTGAGGCGAAAATCCCGCATGGAAGCATTAACCAATTGCATTTCTGCCGTACTCAAAGAGATGTTAGCCGGGGCTAAATCCATGCCATGAATGCCTTCATGTATTGGCAGGGGTAGTTCATCCACAATGGCGTTATAGACAGTTTGCCCTAATTCCCTTGGAACCTTGCCCATGAAAATGGTTAAGCTGGCTTGGGGGTCGATGTCGATGAGCAGAACACGATGGGCCAATTGCGCTAGGTGGTAGCCCAAGTTTTGGGTAAGGGTGGTTTTGGCAACACCTCCCGCCTGATTAAAAACTGCGATGATTTGGCTCATAAGTGAGTTGGTTTAGCTGCACCGTTACAACTAAAGATAACGGTAAGTAGCCAAGAAACAATGTTTATTTTTGTTTTGGGTAAAGTTAGGTAGAGCAAACACTTCATTTATATGTATCTGAAAAACTTACTAACTAAACTTTTATCACCAGATTGCACAGTCACGTAAAGTTGGTGGAAGCAATACACCTACATCTGGGTAATTTAAGAAGAAATAGCTTAATAATTATGTAAATTAATAAGAATAACAGATATGGACGAAGAAAGAAGAATAAAAGAAAGGCAAGAGCTTAAGCGTCAGTTCAATGCTAGAGACTTTGAATTTATCGACAGATTCTTCATCCCCAATATAAGTATTGAGGAATTTTTTAAGCGTGTTGCTGCTAGTTTAATACTCTAAATAAGGAAGTTATAAGGAAAAATTCTATATAATCCTCCCGTGAAGGGTGGTTATACGGAAAAATTCGGTAGAATACCCAAACAAGGGGGTAAAAAAGAAGTTTTCCGTATATTCAGACAAGAGTTCGTTGTAATGCTTAATACATTAGGGTTGAGAAAAAGATTATACAGAAAGTTTCCGTATAATAAATAGTTGTTCTGCCAAAGCAGTATAAAAATTGACATTATATGCTAAAATCTGCGAAGCGTCGTCACAACAACACTTCGTTGGAACCGACACCTCGTTAATCGCCCGAGGGCGAGTAGCCAAAGGTGCGGTTCAACTCCGCCGTTATGCCGCTAGTCCTTGATGAGGACGGTGGCTATAAAGTTACTGGTTAGGAACCAGAAATAAGCTGTAGTTAAAGCTTCAGGGGTTGCAAATCCAAAAACTGTAAACAGACTTATCTGGAGTGTCACATGGTGGATATTGGAATTCCGGGACTGACGTTACCTTCCTGGAGTTTGCCGAAGGCATCTGACTTTCGCAAAAAAATAGTGGATCAGGTCAAAGCAATTTTTTCACCCGCAGTTAAAGCTGCCCTTGATGTTGATGTTGATATTGGCATCAAGGCTGAGATAGTAGCTTTAATCAACCAGATATTTGATAAATTGAAGACTCTTCTTGGTGATGTAGCATTTGTAGCAAATGAACTACTCTCTAAAGTGGAGACTTTAGGAATCAGTCTCATTGACAAGATTTCTCTAGAGCTTTCTGGTTTGGTTGAGGAAGTACAGCGTGCAGTCAATAATATATTGATAGGAGTCAGAGACAACTTAATTAATCCGTTCTTTGAGAAAGTTGACGAACTTAGAAGGAGATTAGTTGAGGATGTTCGTAGTCTTATAGATCAAATTTTTAGTGGCTTCAAAGATCTAGCAGACAGAATACTCAAAGAGGGAGATCGCATTCTTACGGGAACAATCGGCGAATTCAAAGCAGAAGTGGAGAAAGTAGTCAAACTGATTCCCAACCCGTTAGATCCTTGCCGAATTAAATTTGATTTACAGTTCACTTTAGGCAAGGATTTAACGATCGGTGATCTGTACAATCTTTTTGAGTGTACGATGCTTAGACGATTAGAGCTAGATGACTCAGTTAGGGAAATCAAGACTATCTATGGAGATTTGCAGCACAGAGCTTGGCATTTGTCTTGTATTGCTAGAGGGTCAGTTCCAGGTGTGTCTGGTAGTTCTGGGTTACAAAGTATAGCAATCAAAGATTGGATTAAGTACGGTCAACTTTTTCAACTGTGGAATCAATTTGAGGACGATATGACACCACTTACGGCACTCGAAACGCGCATTAAGCAGCTAGAGGATGAGATTGCCTCTTTCCGAGCTAAATCAGCCCAGCTAGATGATGTAGGCGCAGCAGTTCAAAGATCTCAACAAACTGCTGAAGCTGCTCAGAATGCAGCTAGCAATGCCCAGAATACTGCTAACGACGCAGTAAACAGAGCCAACAATGCTCAGAATACAGCTAACGATGCCGTAAATAGAGCCAACAATGCTCAGAATACAGCCAATGGTGCTGTGGATTTAGCCAATCAAATCAATGGCAGAACTCAGAAGATTCGTTTTGATGGCAACAGTACAATAATTGATGCGGGAGGAAAGTTTTTAGCTATTCAATCTGATGGCAATGTAGTTGTGTATAGAGATGGTGGTGGGGCTGTTTGGGATACCGGCACTCATGGATAGCAATGGATGGTCGTAGGGCGCTTGTGTAACAGCTATAACCGCGCGGCATAACTATGCCGTTAAATATTTTTTCACATCCTTAGTTTCTTCTCTCGCCAAGATAGCCTTGGCGGTAATCACTTTTCTTTAATCTGGAAGCTTGACGCGCAGACCACTGACGTATAGGAGTGACTTTCTCTACATGAAGTAGCTTCTGGCGATAAGTATTATTATCTGTCAGTTGGGCGATCGCGCCAGCAATAAATCGAGCGTAGCATTCTGGTTGAGATGAGACTTGTTCTTCTGCAAACCGGATAACCAGCCAGTTTGTATCGACAAAACACTTGTTTCTATAGTCATCATCGCCGATACAGTGAGTAGGCTTCCCAGTTGCAAATGAGATAGGTTCATCAACCTTCAAGTCTATGTGTAAGCTAGTACAAAGGACGCGGATCACAGGCTAAAACCACGGCTACGCTCTTGCTGTTTGCGTTGCTGTTCCGCCTCATAAAAAAGAACTCTTAATTCCTGATTCCAATCAGGATAAGTCGGTTTAAATCTTTGAGCATTCGGCAACAATTCTAATACTGCATTAGCAGTTTTCTCCCCCTGCTCATCGTTATTGAATGCCAGAACTACCCTATAGCAATTTTTGAGAAATTCTAGGGGTAAATTGTTCGGGTCATCAGCTACGATAAACATTGTTCTCATTGATGGGTAAGCTCCAGTTCTGGCTTAGGCATCCACTTATTTCCAAGATTGAAGAACTCGTTGCGAATCATGCGACGAAGTGGAGTCTTCGGGGCGGGCTTGCCTTCGATAGTCGGCCCCAAGAAAGAGCCGTCTTGCCCGTCCCGAAGACCGCATGAGTCGAGCGAAGCGGCAACGAGTTCGTCGGCACACACCAGCTACAGGCTGAAACCACGATCTCGCTGTCTCTGCTTTTCCTGCTCCTCCCTGTAATGAGCTTTTAATTCCTGACTCCAATCAGGATTAACCGTTTTCAGCCTTTTACTTTGGGGCAACAACTCTAATACGGCATCAGCCGTTTGATTTCCCTGGTCATCATTATTAAATGCCAGGATTACTTGATTGGTATTTCTAAGAAATTCCAGTGGTAAATTATTGGGGTCATCAGCCACCATAAACATGGTTCTCTTTTCTGGTAGTCCTTGGGATGCCAACATAACGTATACTGCTGCCGACATCGCATCGATTGGGGTAGAACACAGGAGGACATTTTTAGTTTCTTGTTGGGGGTTTTTGGCCAACTGTATATAAAACCAACCGGACGTTACAGAAGCATTTTGGTTGTACTCAATAGTGCGATGATCATGCTCCGGGTTTGGCCAAATTAATGCACCAGTTTTCTCACCATTTAAATCACGCTTGATAAACAAAATCTGACGCTGCTCTGAGACATAAGCCAACTTAGTTAGGCGCAATCTTTCTACAAGAAAATCAGGTAGAAAACGTTTTTCGCTCAGGTAATTGTACAATACCTGACAAAGAGATTCATCCTCTGCTGGTGGCGCAAATATCGGGGCTGGGGAAGCTGGGGGGGCTGGGGAGGCTGGGGAGGAAGCAGAGTAATTGAGAGATAATTCTTTCTCCCCCTGCTGCACCTCTTCCCCTGCTCCCCCTGCTTTCTTTTGTTTCCGTTTAAGCTCAAGAAATTGCTTTTCTAACTGCTCAATTGGCAGTGGTTTATCAGGAATCAGCAGAATTAGATTAATGCGCTCATCATCACGTTCTGGCTGGTAGTCAACACCGCGATGTTTTTGCAAACCAGGGAAAGTATAAGCCGCACCTAACTGTGTACCACTAAAAGCAATTCCATCTTTCTCATAAGAGATACCTTTTGACTTCCCATTCCTGGTAAATCCTGTCCTTACACTAATACCAGCTTGCTGCAACCGCGTTATAAATTCGGGCATCTGGGGATGATCAACAGATGCGTTGTCAATTGTCTGCTGAACTAGCTCCTTAATGCTCTTGTCTGGTGGCTCATCGCGCCTACCAATTTCATATTCTTCTTGCTCTCGCTTAATGCGCCTGAATTGTCCTGTGCTTTGGGTGCGATTCAGTTTTTCTCTGCTGCCTTGAACTTGAACTAAATCATAATCCTGCTCAATCTGCCGCAGCACTTTCTCAGAGCGCACATAATCCCAGGAATCATCTACCAGTAACCCTGTGTCCATTCTGATTCGGCTGGCGGCAATGTGGACATGATCATCGTCGGTGTTTTTATGGCGGAAGATAGCAAATTGATTGGCATCAAAACCCATTTCTTTCATGTAGCGATTGCCAATTTCACACCATTTATCTTCAGAAATTACATCACCCTTAGCAGATGATAACGAAACATGGTAAACCACACGTTCGGCATCTGGATTTAGTTGTCGAGACAGTCGAAACTCACTAGCTAATTCTCTGGGATTTCGACCGCTCATGTTACCGCCAATTAGTTTGGCATTTTCGCTGTTGTGCAAATAATCTAACAGCTTGCGAAAACCTCTACCCTTCGTCTGCTTGCCAATCATCTTCGTTATCTTCCTCCTCTTCCTCCCAGTCGTTATCTTCTGTCTCAACTTGTGCAATGTCTCGTCTGCACTGATGCAACACTTCTAAAAGTTCTTCTAACAGTTCTGGGTTGGCTGGTGGGGTACGCCCCATTTTTATTGCTGTGTTTGTGGCTTTGACAAGCTGATTTAAATTGTTACCGATTTGTCCTAATTCCCAATATGCTTTTAGGCTAATTTTACTTAGTCGTTTAGGCAGTGGTCGCAACAATCCATTACGCCTCATCAGTTCACTCGCTGACATTCCCGCATCTGCTGACTTCAACCGCAGCAAGTCCAACTCAATCTCACTCAATCTCAGCGAGAAGAGGTGCTTCCTGACGAGTCTTTTTGACTGCTTACGATTGACCATAACCAAGGACTTGAACACAAATCAACGCGGGGTTTTTTAAGGGGGTGCGCCCCCTTGAACAAGCCGCCGTCCGAGCGCAGCGAGGCAAAGCGTTAGCTTTGAGGCATGGCTTGCTTTTAGCCCATTTTCGGGGGAGGCGACAAAACGGGCGGGGGCAGGGGACGGCGTAGCCGTGCTGCTGTCAATCCTACAATGGTAAGAGGGATATATCAACGGCGTAGCCGGAATTTGAGAAAATCAAGCAGGAGGTAGATTCTGGTTCGGCGTAGCCGCTATATGAAAATCCTAGATTCAGTTCCTGCTGTAATAGTTAGAGTTTCTGGTGTTAGATTGAATAAAAATATCAGCGAAGCTGCCACATAAAAAATAGTTCAGCGAAGCTGTAAAACGAAAAGATAATTCGGCGTAGCCGCAATAGTCAATTTTTTTTAGCATTTTGAAAACAAGTTAATACAGATTTTTTCAAATAGTCGATAATTATGAGTTAATTACTATTCATGAGATAACAATGGCTGAACATCAGAATTCAGAAGTGATTACGAAAGAGAAGATTGATAAAGCCATCAATCTTCTCAAGTCACAGAAGCCGAAAGAGCGAGAAGATGTATCGGACAGAGACGCAGTTCGGAAAATGAGACGGTACATTGAGAAGCTGACTTCTGATAAGTACGGCTACACTTACGATGAAGTCTCAGAAATGCTGAAGGGTTTGGGGATTAACTTGGCTGGCAGCAGAATTAAATATTTAATCGGTGAGTTGAAGAAAAGCAGCCGTCGCCGTCATCAGGCATCTGATAACGGCGGCAGTAGTACATCAGAGAATTCTGCTACTGAAACTCAGCAAGAAATTACAGCCAGCAGCGAAGCTGAAGAAGCACCTGTAAAGAGTACGAGGGACAAGAGTAAAAAACAACAGCCAGGAGCGCAGGAGCAGAAGGAAGAATCAAAACCAAGCAGCGAAACAACAAGGGCAGACTTTGTACCTCAACTTTACAAAAGGGAAGATTTATAAGCTGGTTGCAGTATGAGTAAAACTACTCCTCACGGAAAAAAAACAGCAGTTAATAAAACAATAGTGGTGTGTACCAGTGAAAAGGGAGGTACAGGTAAAAGTATTGTGGCTAGGTTCCTCTTAGATATGTACTTGGCCAACGATATTAACGTTGTAGCTTATGACTGTGACTCTAATAATCCGCAACTGTGGAGACACTATAACTCATCAGTCCCAGGAGGAGTAAGAACAATCAAATTCAATCAATGGGGATTCAGCGAGATTTTAAAAAATGATTTATCGTCATTAAATCCTGTTGTAGCTTTAGTGGATCTGCCCTCTGGAGTAGGGGAATATTTTCAGGATTTTGTTCAAGAGATAGAATCAGCCTCCTTGGGCTACCGAATAACTATGGTATCGGTACTAGGTAGGAGTAAAGACAGCATTATTCAACTCAAAAGGTTAATAGAAACTTGCGGTAATCAGGTTGATTATGTAGTGGTAAAAAATTTGTACTGGGGTGAAGACGACGAAGAGAGAAGATTCATCTATTACGACCAATCTAAAACCAGAAAAACTGTATTGGAGTTAGGAGCAATCGAACTAAAGTTTATGCGTCTGGTTGATTGGGTCTACGAAGACATAGACACGCTTGATTTAACTTTTACAGCTGCCGTAACCCATGAAGAATCAACTCTCAGCACATAATCTAGGTTATCTCTATGGATACCAAAACAAGAGTCAGAGTTGATTAAGGGTGGACATTTTTTGAGACTGTCAGACGCAAAACCCAGAGATAGAGACATTTTAAGGAAAAACACGGTTTGAAAATTCTAGATACCAGTAGGATAATCGTGACCGTCTCCGAATTAAACTTTATAAAAAACTTAGCTAATATTTGATGAAATCAATGACACTCAATGATTTTGCTGACTTGGGTACGGTTATTGGTATTTTTTTTGTTGCAGCAGGGTTAATGCTATCCATTCAGCAATTCAAATTCAGCCGAACTATGGATTATATGGAACACCTAAGTGATCCATCCATAATAGAAACTAGAGCCATAGTAGATGAGTGGTTAGCATCATCAAATGACGACAATGAACGTATAGAAGCTCTTAACAAAGATCACAAACTACACATTCATGTGAGGGCATTTTTGAGCTTCTGCAATCAAATTGCGATTGCATATCGTTTTGGAGCAATTCACAAGGCAATGGCATTTGATATCTGGTTTCCATTCGTTCCCTACTACTGGGAGAAACTTGAGTTTTACATTTTATGGCGACGAAGCCAAGGGTACAAAGTAGGCGAGAACTTTGAGAGATTTACCAAGGATATACAAACTTTTCAAGCCAAACAAGGTAAAGCGATATATCGAGGGAAAAGGCACTAATTTTTCATTTTGAGGTCTCGAAATTAAAGAATTTTTGCGCCTACGCGGACTAAATATCAAGGCTGCCAAGACGCGGTTCGTAAAAGCGACAGATGGCTTTGACTTTCTGGGCTGGAATTTTCGAGTCCAAAGAAATGGGAAATTCAAATCCACTCCCTCAGAGGAGAACTATTTGGCTTTCCGTAAGAAGGTTAAATCCATCGTCAACAACTCGAATTATGGTGCTGAATTTAAGGCTTTTAAGCTTGCCCCTATTATCAGAGGATGGAGAAACTATCACCGATACTGCAAAATGTCAGGTTCGCGGTTTTCTCTATGGTACTTAAACCACCGTGCGTGGCAAGTATTCAATAAACAGAGTCACCTGAACCGACACCAAACCGATGCTCTCATTAAGAAGGCATTCCCAGCAGTTCCTTACTCCGAAAGTAAACACGTTATGGTATCCGGGGATGCTTCCCCTTTCAACGGTGACTTAGTTTACTGGAGCAAACGTGAATCCAACCACTACGATGGGCCAACAGCTAAAGTTTTAAGGAAGCAAAATCATACCTGTGGATACTGTGGGCTAAAACTCACTCCGGGAGAAGAAGTCAATCTTCACCACCTGGATGGCAATCATCAAAACTGGAAACCTAAAAACCTTCTAGTTGTACATAAATCATGCCATCAATACATCCACATGAGCAAAGGGTAGACCCAAGATTGTCGGGAGCCGGATGCAGCGAAAGCCGCACGTCCGGATCTAAACGAGAGGGGCGGGAGATAATACTCCCCCTCGACTCAACTAATTTGGGCGTAAGTTTTTTTTCGGAGCCTGGAATTCCTGAAAAATCGTTGTCATTACAGTGAATACTGCTCTTGCACATTGGCTGTACATGAGAGTGCAGTAATAGTTATGCACTTTTAATGTAGAACACGGTACTGGCACATTGCTAATGCCGTAGAAAGCATTATTTTTTATGCACTTATAAAGTGAAGTAACTTATTAGCACGTTGCTTTATGATGTGAAACACATTATTTGTAATGTGCTAACAAGGTGTTTTACTGTAAAAGCACCTTGCAAATGCCGTAGAAAGCAATAATCTTAATGCCCTTATGCTGTACAGAGCGTCAGTGCGGCGTTTCAAGGCATACTGAACGGGACGCTCACTCAATGATTAAGTACCCAATCATAAAGGGGAGCATCTTTTATTACTAATAGGTCAGTAGAAATTAAAAACCGATAAATTTTAGAGCGTCACTGCCACCTCACAGGCCGTTTGCACCCTTTCAACGACACTTAAAATAGATTGGTTTGAGTAAACTTCGGCAGGTAAGCAACGCAAGATAATCATCAGCAAGCCAGCCCTAACAGCCGGGGTACAACTGTGCAGAATCCGCCGCATTGCAGTATTAGTAACGCTTGTGGCAACTTCAGCTATATACTTCAGGGCATTATCGGGTGATGATTCCGATTCTGTAATCAGCGTGGGGAAGTATTCATGGGCGAACCACCTTTCCTCATCGCTGAGGTCTGTCAAATTTTTATTACTATCGCTATAAAGACTATCTAATAGCAGTAGTAATATTTTTTTGAATCTACGCCACCCTCCCCAACGCTGTGTAAATCGACTTACCCAAGCTTGGGAGATGTCTAAGATTTTGGCTATCGCCTGTTGGCCAATTTTTTGGTGCGACTGCCAAAGCTGGGTGAAAGTGTTAACTATGGCGTGTCCGGTCTGCTGGTCGCGGCTACCAGCTTCAATGCAGAATTCACAGGCATCAACAACTTCTAATTGCACCCCTGGCAGTTCCGCGAGGAGGAAACTGAGGTCATAATCAGCGCAGAAGTAGAATGTTAGCTTCTCTCCGGGGCGACGGTGGGCGCGTAGTCGGCCAATCTCTTGAATAATTTCAGCCCTCACCAACTGGATAAGATGCTCTTGAAAAGTGCTGTTCTTATCTTCAAGGTTGACCTTAAAACCAGTCATCACCTGAAAATGTGCTGCCAACGTGCCGATATTTTGGTAGGGAATGCCAAAAGAAGCGATTGCGTCAGCGTCACTGAAGCGATTAACCCCACGACCATCGACAAAGTGGCCGTACTCAATCCGGTCAACGGCCTCTTGTGCCACTTGTTTCCACTCAATGATGCCCAAACGCTTGTGGAGTTTAAGCAAGGTTTCCTTGAGGGCGTTAACACGGGCAGTTAAGGAACGGGAGCGATTCTTGGAGAGTTTACCCAGCCCAGTGACGTTGACTACTGTTAAATTGCTGTAGTCAGGGCGTGACTGCTCGATTAGAAGCAGGGGTTCTTGGTAATTAAGCTTGACTTTCAACTGCTCAGGTGTGGTAGTAGCATCAAGGTAGATATTAAATTGGGCAGAATTAGCCAAATCTTGATACTTGGTATTAGGGCGGTAAATGCTCACCACACCCCATTTACAAGCCAAAAAACCTTCACCCTTCCAAGCAAGGAGGAAGTCAGGCAACCAGTACAAAGGCAACTCTAGAAAATCTCTACCTGCTTGTTTTGCGCTGTCCTTAACTAGCTTCTTGGCAGCAAAACGGGCGGCGGCACTTTTTTTAAGTTGTTGATCCGCTTGGATATCGAGAGAATCTAAATCAGCGAGAAATTCTAAATTAGGCTCTACAATCTGCCGAATCCTTTCAACATCTAAATCTTGGGGGAATTCGGGTAAAAATGTCCTGAATGCCGCATCATCAAAGCCATAGCGAGAATCAGGCTGAATATCTTGGGCAAGAAGCGATCGCAAAATCTGGAAAACTGGCTGAAGTTTCGACCATTGCTCAGGGGGCAAGCCTGTAGCCAGTTGCCCTACAGTAGTATCAAAATCTTTTAACTTGACTTGAATTTCTTGCACAGGCTGAATGAGCGTACCCGCTTCTTCCCAAATCCGCCCCACTGTGAAAGGAATACCTGCCGCGTTAGTTAAGGTGACTGGGGTAGAGTCGGGATGCGCTCGAATTTCGGAATAATTTTGAATTGCACTACGCTTAAGATAACGGAAGCCGAAACCAGCACCATGAGCGAAACGACACTGGTTTTGGAGGGGACAACCGTTACAGATAGGGCTAACAGAGCTTTCTTCAAAATCCAAACTGACAAAGTTTTTGTCACGGAAGCCTTCAAATAAATAACTTCGGTGACAATTGCCAATGGTATCGGGAATTTCACCCACTTTTGGGCGCAATTGAAAGGGATCGCCCATTGGAGTAGTGCGGGTGGGGTCGATTTTTAAGCCGTTGTGCCGCACAGGAAGGTCAACAAAGTTAGCCTCAATGGGGAGTGTTGAGGGGTTGCGGTGGTTGGCATCCTGGTAAATTAGTTTCTCAATCCCGAAAAGGGCAGCTGTTAACTGTCCAGCATTGTGAGATTTACCCAGCCCAGGATGGGAATTATCTAAAATCTGCGTCCAGCCCTTAGAAATCGCTTCGACCCAGGCCGCAATATGTTCCTCTTGCTTACAAGTAATAGAGATATTGCCAGTAACTTCGCTCCTGTGTGGGATATTGCCGCGCTTGTAGACAATGACCTGCCGGAAAGCGGTAGTAATTTCGGGTTCTGGCTTTGGTAGGGGTGGTTTTAAAAATCCTTTAGCAGTTGAAATAAACGGGGCGATTGCACGAAGTGCAGTGCCGGAGGCAATCGCCTGTTGCAATAAATTTTTGAAACTGGTCAAATCTTCTCTGACTTGCCCAAGCTCCCACTGTTCGCGGCTAATTAGCCCATTGTCACGTTGATATGGTTCGTACTGCCTTTGGGGAAAGCGGAAGCCGTACTGCTTGGCGATGTGAAACAGTGTTCCAATGCTGATCCCCGCACGTCGGAAGCTGCGAATCTTGGCGCGAATGTTCCAGGTTGAACCAGGGATAGAAGGCGACCACTTCTCGGCAATGATTTCGGCATCTGTTGGCCCGTAGTGATTGACCAAAGCCATCAGCACTTGGCGGCATTCGTCGTAGTTACCACTGCCTGGGCTGCGCGGTGGAATGAATGAGAGTGCGCTAGTGATTAACTGCTCAATGTCCCAGCCTTCAACGTCGGAAATCTCCCGGAACTGCTGACGGCGTGACTCGATTTCAGTAATGCGCTGTTGGTATTCTTCCCTTTCCTGAAGCGCGATCGCAATTGCCTCAGTCACCCACGCTGCTGGTAGGGTTGCTTCGGGGTTGACTATGAGAAATTCTGCTTCTGTGTTGCCATAAAAAACCCGGCTGGCATCTTTACACGCCGGGTCATGGGGTAGCTGCTGCATGAGAGAGCGCGTACAAGCTTCTACAGTATCAGCACCTTCAACATATTGGGGCAGAAGGAAAATCAACCGGAATTTATGCCAGTCTGGTTTGTGGCTGGCAGTGGTATAAATTAAAGCACAGTGTTTCTTGATGAAGGGATGGGCTAACGCTTGCTCAATGGTTAATTGTGGAGTGTAAACCTTGATAGAATTACCGTTTTCATCCTTAATTGGCTTGCCCTCTGCATCACGGGCGACATCAGAATTATCGATGTCCAGTAGTAGCCAGTGAGAACCGATAACGTTGCCCTTACTCCGCCATTTTCCACCTAACAATCCTGCACAAATGGCGTGACCTGCTTTAATGTGCTGCTGGACATCTTCTAGAGTGCCTTCTGTATCTCGAAAGTTGGCAGCAAGCTTCTTAAAGTCCCAGTCTTTGTTTTTTCCTGTGGAGTTATACGCAAACTTGATTTTACTATTAGAAACAAGCTCTTGTTTTACCTCTAATGCTTCAGCACATTTATTACTTAATTGTTGATGCTGAAGCGAGTTATTAAATTGTTGTAATGGTGACATTGAGCAATTCCTCGTTGATGTGTAGTGGAGGAATTGGAGCTATCCTTTCGCAGTAATCTTCTAATACAAACTGTCAGAAATATAGGAAAAATTACATCAAATTCCCGAATTACTGTTCGTCTCTGAATGGACGGTGTTACAATGGCTTAACACTCACTTCGTGTAAGATAAGATTACTATTAGGGATATTAATCCGGCCGTTCAAACCAGATACCCCAATTCCATTGGAAAACCTCGCTGTCCTACCGGGACGCGGGGTTTTCAGTTTTTAGCCTATTCGTACTTGGCTAACCAAGCCTTGATAAACTCGGTAACTTCCTCCTGTTGAATTACAAATGCAGTCCCTTTTCTTCTGAGAGCTAGAATTCTCATACTTCCAACTTCAGAATAAAGGTGTGAATTATGATCATCGGCCGCTTTGGTGGGAGGCCATAAGACCAAAACTTTTGCTGAGGGTGTTTTCGTAGCTTCTCTTGAGGACATCCCAAACAAGTCTCTGTTCTTGCTCAACCACTTCTCGTAATCTGCCAATTCTAGTAGTGGGCAAGGATTCCAAACTTTTAGTCCATGTTTGTCTTTCCTCTTGATCTGCAAAACCTCTCTAGCTTCGTTGTAGACAATCTCCTTATCTCCTATTGAGCGAATTGAGATAAACAGATGGACTTTTCGCTCAAATCTCACAAACAAGTCGATAGGGTTCTTGTCTTCTACCTTTAGCACTGGAAAGACTTGTATTCCCTCGCTTTTAAACTCATCCAAAAGTGAGGCTGTTAATTTTTCCAACCGTGCCAGTTTTTGAGTTGCTACCAACGGCTTGTAAGCCAATCCAAAAAGTAACCAGCCTAACGGATGAACTATGCCACCTGTAGCCAGCGCAGCACCACTAGCTGCTAGAGCAACAGTCGATTCATAGTCTTTCGCCTCCCTAAGCATCTCTAACGCCGCTTCATTGTGCGGCGGGAGTTGAAAATCCGTAGGTGGGTCTTTCACGGTAGTCATTGGCGACATTAAAAATTAATCATGTGAAATTAACGTTAACTGTTGCTTATAGGATTTTGGTTTTTTGCGGCATCTTGCGGCGATCGCTACGCTACGTTTTTGATTGAGATAATACCTTGACTGCATTTTTGAACCAATAGCCATCTGTTTGATTCTTTATCTAGTGCTGGCAGTAGGCGAAAGTTGAAAACATCTTCCCAAACCTCCACACCGTACTCTTGAGCAAAATTAATTTCTAGAGTTTTGAACTGTTCCCAGGAGCGATCGCCGATTGCCGTCAGCATAGGGATGATTGCAGTGATTGGTATTTGGGTAGCTGTTTCACTCATCTGGGTAATCCTCAAAAATACAAATTATTGGTAAGGGTTCGTCTTCAGTATCGATAATTTCAACTAATCGTTTTCCTTTAGCTTTTGCAAGTTTTATGCAACGTTCCTCAGATGCGGCGGCTGACCAGTCCCTAGTCTCTGTTAGTGAATCGAATTTCCCTTTAGAGCGTTTTATGTCTGGTTGCCTTTCGTCCGTCATGGTGTACCCTTACCTTTTTCCCTCCTGGGTGTGGAGGAAGGTTGCTCATGATTTTCTAGCCAAAGGCTAATTGCTTCATCTAGTGCATCGCTTTGGGTTATTTGCAAGGCAGTGCAAGCGATTTTAAAGTTTAAAGCTTTCTCCTTTGGTATGTATCCGCTAACTTGACTGAAATTTGGGTCGTCTCGTCTTGTTGCCACATCACTATTTTCTATTTGTTCTGAAAACATTTTTACATTACCTCAAGAAAATTAGTTAAACATTACTTCATTACTTCATGAAGTAATGCTATCATAGCACTATCAAGCCAATAACAGTCACCCAACAAAGGCAATAGAAGCCAGAAAGTGATGTTTAGGCAAGCCTTGAACTGGATGTATGGATTTAAGGCACTTCAGGCTTTAAATTCTCCAAACCCAGAATAAATAAGACTTTTACCAATCATCAGAACCATGACAACCACATACACCAATGCCACAAATTGGCTTACTCAAGCAGACCAGCTTGCCAATTCTGGGCTAACTACCGTCAAAGGTGGTAAAGACGCAGGCGCAGGCTACGGCAAGGCAAATTATGGTGATTTTTGCATCATGATGCCTGCCGCATACTCACTTGTTCGTAACCGCAACCTCCGGCATCACGAAACCATATCGAAAGATGGCGCATGGGTGCATTATGTCGAAGGGAAGCGTCTGGACTTGAAAGACACGCAATTCTTTTGGGGCAGTGCAGCGATCGCTCAATCAGATCACACCCTATTGCATGACGACAAAGCCAAAAAAGCAGAACTGGCATTAGAAAGCATCCTTGCAGACTTAGCAGTTCTGAATATTCCTTCGGGGATGAAACTAGAAATTAGTTTGAGCAACCACAACCCACAACGCTGGGGAGAGGAAATCAAGCGCAGAGTCCAAGGTATTCACACCTTCCAGCACAAACATCCCGTTAATCGTTCCATTGTCACTAAAACAATTGAAATTGTAGTTACAGGCATTTATCCCGAAGGCTATGGAAGTATCGCTCACTGCCTATTTGGTTCACCAACCCTAGCCCTAGAAGAGTCAGAGATTGCTATCGCCCTAGATATCGGTTCATCGACTTGGCTAATTACTGTGTTTAACGGCAATGGTGCAGTCATAGACCGCCATCTAATTGAAGGTGGAGCCGGTGAACTGCACAGCATGATTGCAGAAGCACTCGACAAGCGAAATGACCATATCAGCTTAATTTCCAGGGACGTGAAGCATTCACCCACCTTAGTTAACCAGGGGATTGTGTCAGGAACCTTCACTTATGGAGGTAATCACCTCACAGTTAAAAACTTTGAGACAGAGTACAGCCAATGTCTGGACGAATGGTGGAGCAGCAGAATTGAGAAATTCGCCAACTTTGTAACGAATGGCAATTACCTAGACAGAGCGAAATACCTTGTCGCCTGGGGTGGTGGTGTGGCTATGCCAGTAGTGGATCAGAATCTTGCCGACTTGGGATTTGTGGTATTACAAAATCCCCAATTCATCAATGCTTTTGGCTTAAAGCTATTAACTGAAATTGCAACAGGAGCTTAATTAATGAACTACGAATCTCGGCGTATAACCATCTCGTACTTAGCGGTTATTGAATTGTGCCAGATGTTTGATATTCCTCACGATGCCCCAACACAAGCCCTATCAGCAGCAGTAGAAAAGCTAATTTTCTCCGGTGGTATTGGTGTACAGACCTCTCCAAAAACTCAGAATTCTCCATCTACACCAACAACAATTCAACCAAATAAAACCGGACTAGCTTCTATGGCTTCTCAGTTCAAGGGAGTAGCTTCATGAACAACTTAAATAGGGTCTATGATTCAACCCTACTGACCAATTCCAAGGTTTATCAGATTGACCGAACGCTGTATCAATATCTGTTTAAAACAGGCACAATTCAGCATCCAAAGTATCACTTTCGCCCTCTGGCTGGACAGCGAAAGAAGGCTGATTTATTGCTGAACCACAAGGCTTTGACTACTCGCTGTTACGAGGTGTCAGGTATGAGTACCAGTGCTTCAGTCATCAGCCAAGAATCACTGCAATTATCAATTTTTTGAGGTGAATTATGAACACTCAACCACTACCAGAATTGATTGCACAAGCCCAACAATTAGTAACTCAAATTCGGCAGCATCCACAATATCAACGCTTACATTTTGATTGTGACGTAACGCTTGGAGATGTCACCCAGTTTTTCAACACTCTGCAATGGTCAGCCGCAGATTCAACTGTGGATGTTTCAAGAGAAGGCTTTTTTCAGTGATGGGAGAGCGATTGCAATGATTGGCCGTCGGTGCAATCGCCCGGCTTTGTTGCAAAAGTACAACACACAAGGATTGTAACAAGATGAATAACTCCAATCTATTCTCCGAGGCATTAAATGCGTTAACTAACAATGGATGCCCCTTAGATTTGGCACGATCAGCAGCAGAAATAGTTGCCAACGATGACCCATTCCAACCCGATTTAGGCAGAACGCCACAGCAACAGCAGATTATTCAAGAAGCACTGCCATACTTGCAAAACGGAATTTATGACCAATTTCAAACCATCGATGAAACGCCAAACCCTCTCACACATGGGCAGTTTTTAGGGAATTTTGGTTCTGAACTGCCGAACGAAACTATCTGGAGGCTTGCAGAAGGCGATTCTACAGCATTGGATGATATTACTTCATACGCTACTCTCGACAGAGCCAGCAGCATCTTCACCAGACTAGAAGAACTAGGAGCGTGGGATTAATGAACCGAACAGTAAAACTCAAACTCTCTGCACCCATCACCTATGCTGCCTTGCATTCCCTTTCGGGAATCAGCCAAGAAACCGTATTTCAAGCCCTGGACGGTAATAAAACCGCAGCTGCAACTGTGGCAGATTTTAGAATCAAGCAAACTCAACGCGCCCAAAATGCCTCTTCTGTATTCGGCAACCTATCACAAGGCTTACAGGCAACTGAAGCTGTGATGGCAGAAGAAACCAAGTTTCTGACTGATGCAGGTGCAAGCATTAACAAAATGGCTGATGGTTGGTCAAAAGTCAGGGTCAGTGATGCGCGTTTAGGGTACGGCTTAGAACAGAAGGTTATCGCCTCTAACAACCAAATATCCCAAGAACAGTTTCGGCACTCTAGGACACTCAACTTATTGGGGGAATCACACCGCACCGAACTGCGAGGGATTGAGATTGACGCTACTAGTGCCAGAACTCAACTGTGGCAGAAGGTAAACGCTAAAAAATCTGAGTTGACCCCAGGCGACAAAGCAAGGGAGACACTGCGGGACATCCACAGGCATGGATCTAATGCAATGCGAGGAGTGCAAGGTTTCTTTAGACGGTTGATTGACTAACAAGTGAATAAACCCCAGGTCTAGACCTGGGGTTAGCCATAATGAAGTGTTTATTATGTTAACCAAAAATCAAAACCAATCACCCATCTATTTTGATGCAGAGATTGTAGACGAGCGTACACAGCATATAGACGGTGAACAATACGACAGCGAAAAGGTACAGTCAGAGATCGCCCAAACCGATGGCGGTGTAATTGTACTTCGTGGCATTGCTCAGGGTTCTTTCCTGGCAGGCTTTCAAGTCACGTCAACGCAATCGCTGTACCTAGCAGGCAGTGTTGGGCTGTTTCCGGCAGTAGTGGCAGGTTTACCCGTTGGGCTTTCTGTTGCTGCCACACTCTGCTATTTACGCTTTGACAATAGTGTGATTCCCAAGATTTGCGACCGTCAAAAGTTTGGGCTTGGGGTAACTCGTACCCTCATGCTGGCTGCAAGTTCGAGTAAGTTAACTACTGATGCCCAACAGATGGACTTTGTAGCCCGTAGCAGTTTTTTGGGAGTTACCCAACAGGTAAAGCAGTATGAGGGGATTGAGTCACCAAAACAAACTAATTTCCCCATAATTCTCAGCTTGGCCGCAGTCGTGGCAGTGATTCTAGCTTTCTATTGCCGTAAGAGATGATTATGGATACCAAACCATCTGACCTCAATCAACGCTCATACAGCTTGCCACCGCGCTTGAATCTGGCAATCATGGCATCCATAACAGGCGCGGTGATTTGTGGCATTGCTGCCCACGTTGGCGACGGCATAGCAAAGAAAGAATTGTGCTTTTACCCACAGTCAGCCAGAATCCATGATGCACCAATAGAGGCTGGTGTTGGCAACCCTGATAAATTGCTTTTGGGTAAAAAGTATTGTCGATATGAGCAGAGATCGCAAATCCCTGAACCCTACCTCAAGGCTAACCAGTACCGGACAAGCAACCCGAACTATAACCCTTGGGCATTTCTCCAGCACTATAGCCTGTATGTCTTTCGCTCATTGCCTGCCGACAACCCGTTTAAGATTCATTTGGGCATTGGTGCAATGGTGTTAGGGGCAATAGGGTTGTGGGCTACCAGCAGGGCAAGGGATTATTTAAGCGAAAGAAGACCTCACTACCGAGCTACCAAACTCTTTGTTGGGGTCAAGGCTAATTACTCTCTCAAACTGGGTGAGCAGTTGCTTGAACTATCTGGAAATGAGTTGATTAAATACCTGCGTGGTATCAAAATCGCTGAGGCCAGACAGCAGTTTATCGCCAGCATCACCCCACAGCAAGTAACAGCCCTACTCATGGCGATGAATGCTGATGACTATTACGAGTTTGGGCATTTACTCGACGGTGGCGCAAGCTTTTCTAAGTTTGAGCCACCCCAGGCACAGCTACCACACGGTGAACCGGGAACAGTGGAGGAGAAAGCACAGCAGCCAGTCATCGCCAACGGTGACAAATACCAATGGATGAAAAACGCTATTGGCTACCCTGCTTTACTGTTTGGGGGCATGGGGTCGGGTAAGTCGTGGACGACCAGAGAGATTGTCTGGCAGAAGGTTAACGCTGGTTGGGATGTTGTAGCTCTAGACCCTCACGGAACTGAAGTTGAATGGCGAGGGGTGAAGCTTATCTCTGGTTATGACGAGATAGCAGAATTCATGCAATGGTACATGGACGAAATGCGCCGCCGCTATGATGCTTACCGCAAATCGGGCATGACAGAGGAACAGTGGACGCAACACCTCAGAGACAGTAACCAGCATTTCTCGGTCATCTGCGAGGAATTCACTACTTGGTCTGACCATATCGTTGAGCCATGCCCTTCGGACGCAGAAGATTTTAAGCCTGACCCAGACTTCATCGGTAAATGGTTCAGATGTGCTATGACCGAAAGCCGCAAGCAGTTGATGATTCCCCTGTTTGTCGCTCACGACCGGACAATGGAAATTTTGGGCAAAGCCAGAGGACTCTCAAAACTTCGGGATGCAGCCTTACTTGAGATTGAGTTAATCGCTCATGTTGACCCAATCACTACAGAGGCTAAGGCATCGGGCATGGGGAAAATTAAACTACCGGGGCATGGGCAGTGGTTGCCGATTGAACTACCTAAACTCGACCGCAAGCGAACTGATTTTAGGTTAGAGGAAGTAAGCGATTCCCATCTACCAGAACCCACAGTAACCGCAGAAACAAAAGCCCAGCTTGAGGAATTGTATTGGCGGATGGAATTTGAAATTGACGAAGAAAATAAGAGGCAACCCGCCAAAAAACTTTCTCAAAATGCTGATTCTCTCTTTCAATTTCTCGGTCGTACCAATCGCAATAAAGCATCTATTTCTGAGGTACAACCTAACTTCAAAGTAAAAGGGAATAGGTTTAGTGCTGACGAAATTAAACGACTCTTTAATGAATTAGTGGAGTGCGGTCTGTCCGTTTGGGTGGACACAAACACCATCGAAATCAGCCCAAATCAGCCAGACGGACACTCCAGACAGAATTAGACAGAATGACTGCACAGCAAAGGACAGAGCCGGACAGAGGCGCAGACAGCAACAGACAGAGGCAATTACAGGAGGTTGATGTTAGAAGAAGCTGTAAAAAAAATATTAATTAGAAAGCCTGATGCTAAAAATAATTACCCTTTCACCGCCTCAGCGATTTACTAATTTACTAGTTGCAACAATGCTGAATTTTAAATGTCTTGAGTTCCAGCTTGAGCGATTGTTATTGTAGGTCGCTCGACCCCTAACACAATATTTTTATTGTGGTTTAATTACTGGTTCTTGAATTAAAAATTGGAGAGAAAATCATGACTAATAATCAGCCAAGCATCTACGACGAACACGGATTACTATATGTTTGGTTTGAATTTTTATATAGTGACCAATCTAGCGATAAAAATGTCGCCAATAACAAACCCAACAATTCAACTTTTGGCTTATCCAGGGTTCCTATTAAGGGAGAATTGTTAAAAGTAAACAACTGTCTGTGGATTGTGGAGCAGGTAATACACCACAATATGTCGCTGGAAATGATTAATGATTTACAGAAATACCAGAACCGCATTTTTGTAGCTACCATCCAAGTTAGGTTCGATAGTTTCGCTTAATATTTTGAGCCGAGTTTTTTTAATGTCTAAGAAATTAGACATTCCCCAGAACCTCTTATAAAGTGGTCAGTCGGGGGCTTAGTTAGTCCCGTGCCGGGATTACTAGCCCCTAATTATTTGTTCAATTAAATAGTGAAAGCGATTGGACATTATGCACAGGGCATAAAGTTTAAAGTTGAATTTATCGAAAGCTTTTTTTATAGCATAAAGAAACACTTCGCGGCATTCACGACGACTTAGTTTAAATTCACGATTATTGCAACGAGTCGTAACGTGGTAGCAGTAATCTGATTTAAAGGAGCGAGGTTGGCGGGGCATGATAGTTTATTAATGGTTTTCTATTTAACGGGACTTAAACAAAAATTAAGCCCAAATGTAGCCCAAACTAGCTTTATAAAAGGCAAACAGGTCATGATTTAGGGTCAACCAATCGAAAAATCGGAAAGACATAGCGGTTCTAAACGCCTCTA
>JAESGN010000473.1_pt1 | contig 35308 bp, 30 predicted proteins | sample 9269731 | NCBI WGS metagenome assembly JAESGN01 (sample SAMN15720683, study PRJNA650826) | algae metagenome | isolation source: Mojavia pulchra JT2-VF2 and co-occurring heterotrophs from desert soil | place: USA: Cadiz Valley, Joshua Tree National Park, CA | collected 1998-06-08
GATCGCCCCGGCGGTCTCGGCGGGATCGGCATAGCGCGCGCCATCCACGTCGTTGTGGAGATAGTGGAACTCGCCGACGCGCGTGTAGCCGGTCTCCAGCATCTCGGCATAGGCGAGGGCGGTGATCGCGGTGATATCCTCGGGCGTGAGCCGGTCGAGGAACCGGTACATGATCTCGCGCCAGCTCCAGAAATCGTCGTCGGGCCGGCCGCGACGCTCGCTGAGCCCGGCCATGCCGCGCTGGAAGCCATGGCTATGGACATTGCCGAGGCCCGGAACCGCAGCGCGGTGGCGCCCGGCACCGGGCGCCGGATCGGTGCCCATCAGCACCTGCGCAATGCGCCCCTCGGCGATGCGCACGGTGACACGCTCGGCCCAGCCGGTGGGGAGCAGTGCGGTTTCGAACCAGAGATCCATCCAGGCCTTCCCATTCCCGTCATTCCCGCCCCATTGCCGTCATCCCGGCGGAAGCCGGGATCTCAGGCGATTGCGGGGCAAGAGCCGCGCGAGATCCCGGCTTCCGCCGGGATGACGAACAAAGTGTGCGACGGGCCTTTCATTATGTCTAGACATAATCAACCAGGCAGGCAAGGATGCGCGCATGGACCGACTCTGGACCAATGCACGGATCGCGACGATGGCGGCCCCCGGGATGGGCGTCGTCGAGCATGGCGCCGTGGCGGCGAAGGACGGCCGGATCGCCTGGGTGGGCCGGGCCGGCGAGGCGCCCGCGGCCGCCGAGACGGTCGATTGCGCGGGCCGCTGGATCACCCCCGGGCTGATCGATTGCCACACGCATCTGGTCCATGGCGGCGACCGCGCCCATGAGTTCGAGCTGCGCCTGCAAGGCGCGAGCTATGCGGAGATCGCGCGGGCCGGCGGCGGGATCGTCTCGACGATGCGCGCCACCCGGGCGGCCGGCGAGGCCGAGCTGGTGGCGAGCGCGCTGCCCCGGCTCGACGCGCTGATCGCCGAAGGGGCGACCACGGTCGAGGTCAAGTCCGGCTATGGCCTGTCGCTCGAGGACGAGCTGAAGATGCTGCGCGCGGCCAGGGCGCTGGGCCGCGCGCGCAAGGTCCGGATCGCGGCCACCTTCCTCGGCGCCCATGCCCTGCCGCCCGAATATGCCGATAACCGCGCCGGCTATGTCGATCTCGTCTGCGAGACGATGATCCCGGCCGTGGCCAAGGCCGGGCTGGCGGACGCGGTGGACGCCTTTTGCGAGGATATCGGCTTCACGCCCGACGAGACCAGGCGAGTCTTCGAAGCCGCCCGGGCGCATGGGCTGCGCGTGAAGCTCCATGCCGAGCAGCTCTCCAACCAGCATGGCGCGGCACTCGCCGCTTCCCATGGCGCGCTGTCCGCGGACCATCTCGAATATCTCGACGATGCCGGGATCGCGGCAATGGCCGGGGCGGGCACGGTGGCCACGCTCCTGCCCGGCGCCTATTATTTCGTCCGCGAGACCAGATTGCCGCCGGTCCAGGCGCTGCGCGACGCGGGCGTACCGATCGCGCTTGCCACCGATTGCAACCCAGGCACCTCGCCGCTCACCAGCCTGTTGCTGGTGATGAACATGGCCGCGACGCTGTTCCGCCTCACCGTGGAGGAATGCCTGGCCGGCGTGACCCGCGAGGCGGCGCGGGCGCTGGGCCTCGATCACGAAATCGGCACCATCGAACCCGGCAAGTCCTGCGACCTCGCGATCTGGGACGTCGAGCGGCCGGCCGAGCTTGTCTACCGCATGGGGCTGAACCCGCTCCATGCCCGCATCTGGAAGGGCGAATGACCGAAATCCTGCTGATCCCCGGCGCGGTGCCGCTGGCCGAATGGCGCGCGATCTGGCGCGGCGCGGTGCCGAAGCTCGATCCCGCCGCCGCTCCGCGCATCGCCGAGAGCGCGGCAGCGGTGGCGCGCATCCTGGCGCGGGGCGAGCCCGTCTACGGCATCAACACCGGCTTCGGGAAGCTCGCCAGCGTGCGGATCGAGGCCGAGGACCTGGCGACGCTCCAGCGCAACATCGTGCTCAGCCATGCCGCCGGGATCGGCGCCCCCTCGCCCGCCGCGATCGTCCGGCTGATGATGGCGCTCAAGCTCGCCAGCCTCGCCCAGGGCGCGTCGGGCGTGCAGCCGGCAACGGTGGCGCTGCTCGAGGCGATGCTGGCCCGGGGGCTGGCGCCGGTGGTGCCGAGCCAGGGATCGGTGGGCGCGAGCGGCGACCTCGCCCCGCTCTCCCACATGGCGGCGACGATGATCGGCGTCGGCTCGATCGAGGTCGATGGCCGCGTGCTGCCGGCCGTGCAGGCGCTGGCCGAGGCCGGCCTCGCGCCCGTCACCCTCGGCCCCAAGGAAGGGCTCGCCCTGCTCAACGGCACGCAATTCTCCGCCGCCAACGCCCTTGCCGGGCTGTTCGAGACCGAGACGCTGTTCCAGGCCGCCCTCGTCACCGGCGCGCTTTCGACCGAGGCGGCCAAGGGCACCGACGCGCCGTTCGACCCGCGCATCCACCAGCTGCGCCGCCACCCCGGCCAGATCGCGGTGGGCGAGACGCTGCGCACCCTCATGCAGGGCTCCGCGATCCGCGCCTCGCACCGCGACAATGATCCGCGCGTGCAGGACCCCTATTGCCTGCGCTGCCAGCCCCAGGTGATGGGCGCGGTGCTCGATCTGCTGCGCCAGGCGGGGACGACGCTGGAGACCGAGGCGAACGGCGTCTCCGACAACCCGCTGATCTTCCCGGATACCGACGAGGCGCTGTCCGGCGGCAATTTCCACGCCGAGCCGGTCGCCTTCGCGGCGGACATGATCGCGCTGGCAATCTGCGAGATCGGTTCGATCGCCGAGCGCCGGATCGCGATGCTGGTCGATCCGGCCCTTTCCAACCTGCCGGCCTTCCTCACTCCCCGACCGGGGCTAAATTCCGGGTTCATGATCCCCCAGGTGACCGCCGCCGCGCTCGTCTCCGAGAACAAGCAGCGCGCCATGCCGGCCAGTGTCGATTCGATCCCGACCTCGGCGAACCAGGAGGACCATGTCTCGATGGCCGCGCACGGCGCCCGCCGCCTGCTCGACATGGCGGCGAACTGCGCCGGCGTAATCGGCATCGAGCTGCTTGCCGCCGCGCAGGGCTGCGACTTCCATGGCGGGCTCACTTCGTCGGAGGCACTGGAGCGCGTTCGCGCCCGGCTGCGGCGCGACGTGCCGACGCTCGACCATGACCGGCATTTCCACCCCGATATCGAAACTGCGACCACGCTGGTCCGCGCCGGTGCGGTAGCCGAGGCGGCGGCGATCACGCTGCCGGGGATCGCATGAGCTGGCTGGAGGTCCATCACGGCGAGGCGCCGCTGATCGTCGCCTTTCCACATACCGGAACGGACATCCTCGACGATCTCGAGCGCCATCTCTCTTCAAGCTGGCTGGCGCGCAAGGACGCGGACTGGTGGATCGACCGGCTCTACGATTTTGCCGCCGATCTTGGCGCGACGACGATTCGCACGTCGATCTCCCGCACCATGATCGACGTGAACCGCGATCCTTCCGGCGCCTCGCTCTATCCGGGCCAGGCGACGACCGGGCTGTGCCCGACCACCACGTTCGATGATGAGCCTCTCTACCGAGGCCCTGTCCCGAGTGCGGAGGAGATCGCCTGGCGGCGAGAGCATTTCTTCGAGCCGTACCATGCCGCAATCGAAGCCGAGATCGCTCGCCTCCGTGCAATCCATCCGAAAGTCGTCGTCTACGACGCTCATTCGATCCGCAGCCATGTCCCCCGTCTGTTCGATGGCGAACTGCCCCAGTTCAACATCGGCACCAATGGCGGCACCACCTGCGCGCCCGCGCTCACCCGAGCAGTCGAGGCCGCCTGCGCCGCCACGCCGTGGAGCCAGGTAACCGACGGCCGCTTTCGCGGGGGCTGGACCACACGCCATTATGGCCGGCCCGAACAAGGCGTCCACGCCATCCAGATGGAGCTGGCCTGCCGCGGCTATATCGACGAACCCGCGACGTTCGACGAGGGCCGTTGGCCCACCCCCTATGACGAGACCCGCGCCGCGCCGATGCGCGACGCGCTCGCCCAGATCCTCACCGCCTGCCTCAATTTCGCCGGAGCCCCGGAATGACTCGCCTCGACAACAGCCGCATCATCAAGCCCGCCACCGGCACGGAGCGCACCGCCAAGAGCTGGCTCACCGAAGCGCCGCTGCGCATGCTGATGAACAACCTGCACCCCGATGTCGCCGAGCGGCCCGAGGAGCTGGTCGTCTATGGCGGCATCGGCCGCGCGGCGCGCGACTGGGAAAGCTATGACAGGATCGTCGCCGCGCTGCGCGACCTCGAAGCCGACGAGACGCTGCTGATCCAGTCGGGCAAGCCCGTCGGCGTGTTCCGCACGCACGAGAACGCACCGCGCGTCCTCCTCGCCAATTCGAACCTCGTGCCGCACTGGGCGACCTGGGAGCATTTCAACGCGCTCGATCGCAAGGGCCTGGCGATGTACGGCCAGATGACTGCCGGCTCCTGGATCTATATCGGCACCCAGGGCATCGTGCAGGGCACCTACGAGACCTTCGCCGAGATGGGCCGCCAGCATTATGGCGGCGACCTGAAGGGCCGCTGGCTGCTCACCGCCGGCCTGGGCGGCATGGGCGGGGCGCAGCCGCTGGCGGCGGTGATGGCGGGCGCCTCGTGCCTCGCCATCGAATGCCAGCCGAGCCGGATCGAGATGCGCCTGCGCACCGGCTATCTCGATCGCGCCGCCGAGACGATCGACGAAGCGCTCGAGATCATCCGCGCCGCCGACAAGCCGGTCTCGGTCGGCCTGCTCGGCAATGCGGCCGAGCTGCTGCCCGAAATGTTCGCACGCGGCATCCGCCCGGACCTGCTGACCGACCAGACCTCGGCGCATGACCCGGTCAACGGATATCTGCCGGTGGGATGGTCCGTCGCCGAATGGATCGAGCGGCGCGAGCGCGACCCGGAGGGGACGGCCAGGGCGGCAAAGGCGTCGATGGCGCAGCATGTCCGCGCGATGCTCGACTTCCACGCGGCGGGCGTGCCGACCGTCGATTACGGCAACAACATCCGCCAGGTCGCGCTCGACGAGGGCGTGGCCGATGCCTTCGCCTTTCCCGGCTTCGTCCCCGCCTATATCCGGCCGCTCTTCTGCCGGGGGATCGGGCCGTTCCGCTGGGCCGCGCTGTCGGGCGATCCGGAGGACATCGCCCGCACCGACGCCAAGGTGAAGGAGCTGCTGCCCGACGACGCGCATCTCCACAACTGGCTCGACATGGCCGCCGAGCGCATCCACTTCCAGGGCCTGCCCGCGCGAATCTGCTGGGTGGGCCTGGGCGACCGGCACCGGCTGGGCCTCGCCTTCAACGCGATGGTGGCGTCGGGCGAGCTCAAGGCGCCGATCGTGATCGGGCGCGACCATCTCGACAGCGGATCGGTCGCCAGCCCCAATCGCGAGACCGAGGCGATGCGCGACGGATCGGACGCGGTTTCCGACTGGCCGCTACTCAACGCGCTGCTCAACACCGCGAGCGGCGCGACCTGGGTATCGCTGCATCACGGCGGCGGCGTCGGCATGGGCTATTCGCAGCATGCCGGCATGGTGATCGTCGCCGACGGCACGCCGGACGCGGCGAAGCGGCTCGAGCGCGTGCTGTGGAACGATCCCGCCACCGGCGTGATGCGGCATGCCGATGCGGGCTATGACATCGCGATCGATTGCGCGCGGGAAAAGGGGCTGGACCTGCCGGGGATATTGTAAGGGCGACAACCCTATCTCCCCTCCCTTCCGGGGAGGGGAGTTTCGGCTCAAATCTCCACGAACCTTCCCGCCTCGCGGTCCTTCACGACCTTGCCGGCCTCGAACACGGTGCCGTTCATGGTGATGTAGACGCCCGGCTTCGCGACCTGGACGGTGGCAAAGGCCATGCCGAGGTTGAAGGTGGCATCGCTCTCGGCGAAGCGCGCCGGGGCGAGCGCGCCGACCAGCACGATCGTCTTGCCCGCGATGCCGGTCAGCGCCTTGGCGGTCTCGGTCATCGTGTCGGTGCCGTGCGTGATCACGATGCGCTCCGCATCCGAGGCGGCGGCGCGCGATGCGATCAGGGTGCGATCGGCATCGTCCATCTCCAGGCTGTCCTTGCGCATCACCTCCTCGACTTCGAAGGGGTGCAGCACGCGGCCCAGTTCGAGCAGCCGCGTCACCATGGTGCCGACGATCGTGTATTTGCTCGAAGCGTCGAAATATTGCTTGTCGATCGTGCCGCCGGTGGTGAGCACGAGGATAGGCTGGGTGCTGGTCATGCGCGGCCCTTACGCCGGTTCGGGCACCGGGAAAAGCGCTCCCCAACGTCATCCCGGCAAAAGCCGGGATCTCAGGCGATGGCGCGGGACAACAGCCGCACGAGATCCCGGCTTTCGCCGGGATGACGAATGGGGGCGGGATGATGAGGTTCGCCTTGGACAATATGCCCGCCCCGCGCCACCCACTACGGACGTGACATGCCGCCCCGAAGCGCGTAGCCCGGTCGATCATGGGGGCATGGCGCGTCTTCCTGAAGGAACATCGCCGGCTGGCGCTGTGGCTGATCGCCGTGGCGCTGGCGGTGAAGGCGCTCGTTCCCCAGGGATATATGCTCGCGGACACCGGCGGGAAGACGCTCACCATGGCGATCTGCGACGGCAGCGGCCCCGCGACGATGACCATCGACGTACCGATGGCGCCCGATCACGCCAAGGCGCCGGACGGCGCCAAGCAGGATGGCGGCTGCGCCTATTCCTCGCTCGGCCATGCCATGACGGGCGGCGCCGATCCGGTGGTGCTGCTCGCCGCGATCGCCTTCCTGCTCGCGCTGGGCTTCGCACCCGCCGCGCAGCCCAGGATCCGGCGCCGGGCCTTCGCCCAGCCGCCCGCACAGGGACCCCCTGCCCTCACCTGAACCCGTCGACTTTCCTCGTTCAGGTGATTTCCCATGTCTTCCCATCGTCGCGCGCGCCTTTGCGCGCTGCCGCTCCTGTGCATCGCCGTTCCCGCCCTGGCGCAGGAAGCGGAGAATGATTCCTCCATCCTCGTCGTCGGCCAGAAGGGCGCGCCGATCACCATCGACCCGCGCGGACTCTCGGTGAGCCTGGGCGACGCGCAATTCGCCGGCGTCAACGCCCAGAATGTCGAGGACCTGATGAAATACGCGCCCGATTTCTTCGTGCGCAAACGCTATGCCGGCGATTCCAACGGCGTGCCGGGCTTTCGCGGCACCCATTCGACCCAGAGCGCCCGCACGCTGGTGATGGTCGACGGGTTCGTGGTGTCGAACTTCCTCGGCAACTCGTTCGGCTTCGCACCGAAATGGGGCGTGGTCGGCCCGGGCGAGGTCGAGCAGTTCGACATCGTCTACGGCCCCTACTCGGCGCGCTATTCGGGCAATTCCATGGGCGGGATCGTCAACATCACCACGCGCTCGCCCCAGCGGACCGAGGCCTTCGCCACGGTTCAGGGCCTGGCCGAGCCCTATGACCAGTACGGCACCCATGCGACCTATCGCGGCTGGTCGGGCGAGGCGGGCCTGGGCTGGCGGCAGCGGGACGGGCCCTGGTCGGCGCGGATCTCCGGGCGACACTTCCGCAACGATGGCCAGCCGATGAGCTGGTATGGGCTCATACCGGCGGCGGACGCGCCGGGCACGGCAGTGACCGGCGCGGTGATCGATCCGGGCCAGGCCATCCCCAATGCACCGGGAAGCGCGGGCAATCCCATCTTCGCCGCGCAGAGCCCGGCGGCGACGACGCAGGACCAGGCCAAGCTGCGGATCGGCTATGACGGCGCTTCGGGCATCACCGGCGAGATGCTGTTCGCCTATTGGCACAATCTCGATGCCCAATATGCGCCCGACTGCTATCTGCGCGACGCTGCGGGCAACAAGGTCTGCGAAGGGCGCGTGACCACGCTCGGGCGGACCTGGACAGCGGCAGGCGCGCGCTGGTCGCGGGCGGTGCGGGACGAGTTCCTGGCGGGCGGCAGGATCGCGGCGCCGATCGGGGCCGGGGTGACGGCGAGGCTCAACCTCTCGACCTATCAGATCGCGCGATCCGACGGGTTCACCTCGGCAAGCTGGGCGGCGGGCGCCGCCGACGGCGCCGGCCTGCTGGCCCGTCAGGGGCCCACCGGCTGGTACACGGCCGAGCTGTCGCTGGACGGCAAGGCCGGCGCGCTCGACCTCGCCGCTGGGGCGAGCGCCAATCTCTACCGGACCGACCTGACCAACTACACGCTGCCGCGATGGCGCACCGACGGCGGCCGCGCCTTCTCGACCCGCACCTTCGGCAGGACGCGGCTCCTCGCCGGCTGGGCCGAGGCGCGGCTGCGCGCCGAGGCGCTGGTGCTCACGCTGGGCGCGCGCCTGGAAAGCTGGCGAGCGTTCGACGGCGGGCTCGGGCGGATCGGCACTTCCGGCCAGCCCGTGACCAACGATTATGCAGCGCGCAGCGACACGGCGTTCGATCCGAAAGTCTCGATCGAATGGCATGGCGGGGCGACCAGCGTGCAGCTCAGCCTCGCCGAAGCGACCCGCTTCCCGACGGTGGGCGAGCTGTTCCAGGGCAGCCTGAACGGCGACGGAAGCTTCAACCGCGACAGCTTCGATCCGAACCTGAAGCCCGAGCGCTCGCGCGACGCCAATCTGGTGGTGGCACATGATTTCGGACGGCTGAAGCTCACCGGATCGGCCTTCTGGCAGCGGGTGGAGGACACGATCTTCGCGTTCGCGGGATTCAACCAGAACGGCGTGACCACTTCCAGCTTCAAGAATATCGACCTGACCCGGCAATATGGCCTGGAGCTGATCGCCGAGGCGCGCGATGTCGGCCTGCGCGGGCTCGACATCGACGCCAATGCCGCCTGGATCGATTCGAAGACGATACGCAACGCCAGCGCACCGGCGGCGGAGGGCGTGCAGTTCCCGCGCATCCCGCGCTGGCGGCTCAACGCGAATGTCCGGTATCAGGTGACGCCGCGGCTGCTCGCCTCGCTCGGCCTGCGCTATGCGACGCGGCCCAATACCGATCTGTTCGGGCTGCAGCGCGGCGACACCTTCGGCTATACTTCGGAGCTGTTCGCGCTCGATGCGAAAGTGAACTGGAAGATGACGGACAGGTTCCGGCTGAGCGCGGGCGTGGACAACATCACCAATGATCGCGCCTGGGTCTATCATCCCTATCCGCAGCGCAGCTTCCTGGTCGAAGCGGGGTGGACGCTGTGAGCGCGCCCGCCCCGGCCCGGCACGAACGCTGGTTCCGCGCGGTGTGGCGCTGGCATTTCTATGCCGGCATCTTCTGCGTGCCCTTCATCCTTTGGCTCTCGGTGACGGGCGGCATCTATCTGTTCAAGCCGCAGATCGAGGGCTGGCTCTATGCGCCCTATACGCATGTCGCGCAGCCGGGCGTGCCGCTGCTGGCGCCGGAAAGGATCGTCGCGGCGGGAACGCGCGCGGTGCCGGGATCGGTGCTGCACCGATATGTGCTGCCCGAATCCCCGGACGACGCGGTGCAGCTGCTCGTCGGCACCGGTGCCGAGGAGACGCGGGTCTGGGTGCATCCGCAGACCGGGCGGGTGCTGAAGGCAGTGCCCGAAGAGGCACGGTTCATGCGCGTGATCTTCCGCCTGCACGGCGAGCTGCTGGCGGGCGACCGGGGATCGGCGCTGGTCGAGATCGCCGCCTGCTGGACGATCGTGATGATCCTCACCGGCCTGTTCCTGTGGTGGCCGCGCGGGCGCAAGGGCAAGGGGCCGGGCGGGATCCTGTGGCCCCGGCTCGGCGCCGGCAAGCGCGTCTTCTGGCGCGACATGCACGCGGTGACGGGGCTGTGGGTGTCGGTCGGCGCGGTGTTCCTGATCGCATCGGGCCTGCCCTGGGCGAAGAACTGGGGCGACTATCTCAAGCAGGTGCGCGTGGTGACCGGCACGGCGGCGGGGCGGCAGGACTGGTCGGCCGGTTCGGCGGCGGACGCGGCGGCGCGCGCCGAGCTCGACAAGGGCGCGCGCGCGATGCTGGACGAGCATGCCGGGCATCACGGGATGACAATGGTGCATGTGGCACCCACGGGCCCCGCGCTCGACCGGGTGGTGGGCAGGGCGATGACGCTCGGGCTCGCCGCGCCGGCCGAAGTGAGCCCGCCGACGCGCCCGGGCGGGCGCTGGCTCGCCCGGTCGCAGGCCGAGGACCGGACCCGGCGCGTCTCGGTCGAGATCGGCGAGGACGGCGTAGTGATCGGATCGCAGGGCTTCGGCGACCGGCACTGGATCGACCGGGCAGTGGGCTTCGGCGTCGCGGTGCACGAGGGAGCGTGGCTGGGGCTGCTCAATCAGCTGGCCAATCTGACGATATTGACCGGACTGGTGACGCTGGCGGTGTCGAGCCTGGTGCTGTGGTGGCGCCGGCGGTCGCCGGGCCGGCTGGGCGCACCGGCGGCGAAGGATCCGCTGCGGCACAGCTGGGCGCTCGTCGGCCTGACCGTGCTGCTCGGGCTGCTGATGCCGCTGTTCGGGATCACGCTGGCGATCGCGGCAGCTTTCGAACTGGGCGCGCGGCGCATGGCACCGGGGCTGGCGCGCTGGCTGGGGCTGCGCGCGCCTGTCGAAAATGTAACCTGACGGCCACCGCCCCGATACCGGCGGGAGTGCATTTCCCGTCTCACGGTCACCGAGAACGACCAGAGAGGAGTAAGGAAATGCCCCATCGCCGCACCACGATCGCGCTTCTGGCCATCGCCACGCTCGTGAGCGGATCGGCGGCCTGGTCGACCGCGGACGCCCGCCTCGTCGCGCACGCACCGGTGGCGGCCGCGCACGGGCGCTGACCACGACAGTTTCGGCATCGCTCACTCTCCCTGTTCGGGGCGATGCCAGCGGGTGCGGGTTTCCTCTTTTGCCTGCACCCGCAACACCTGAACGGCCGGCGCGCATCCCCTCCCGCGCCGGCCGTTTTGTTTTGGCCAATGGCGCACATGACAGTAAGTTAATCTGCAAGGCAGGTCCGGGAAGGGCGGGCAAGGCTATCCCGAACGGGCAGGCCATCTCCGCGTTCATGGCCGGCAAACCGCGGCGCCCGGCCCTCCTGCACTCCTCGGGCCGGGCGTCGCACCCAGACATTGCAACCAGGGCACACAGACGATGGAACGTCCGATCTTCTTCGATGCGAGCGGCAAGCGGAACCGCTGGACGATGCGGGCCTTCTTCGCGCTGCTGCTGGTGATCGTGCTCGCTGCCGGTGCCTTCGCGATGACCGTGGTGCGCGTGCCCACGCCGGGGCCGCTGGCCGTGGCGCTCGAGCATCCCCAGCCGCGCTCGCTGAAGCAGCAAGCCAACCGGCTGCGCCACAGCTTCGCTTCCTGGCTGCCCCAGGGACCGGCCAAGGCCTCGGCCGCGCCGCTCGCGGTGGGCTTCTACGTGCCCTGGGACGATGCCAGCGGCGCCTCGCTGCGCCGCCATATCAACGAGCTGGATTGGGTCGTCCCCTCGCTCTACACCGTCACCGGGCCGCAGCACCGCATCGCGACGGCGCCCGACACCGAGTTCGACCCGATCCTCGCCTCGGCCACCCGCCGGCCCAAGGTGCTGCCGATGGTGCAGAACGCCACCGGCGACAATTGGGACAGCGTCGGCGCCGCCGCGCTGCTGCGCAATCCCAAGACGCGCGCCGCCTTTCTCGACGATCTGCAGCGCACCCTGGCGGCGCGCAAGGCGGACGGCGTGGTGTTCGACTTCGAGGAGCTGCCCACCGCCTCGCAGCGCGACTATCTGGCGCTGCTGCGCGAGGCGCGTGCCCGCTTCGCCGCGGCGAAGCTGAGCATCGCGGTCACCGTGCCCGCGCAGGACGACGACTGGAACATGAAGGCCTATGCCGCTGCGGCCGACCATGTGATCCTGATGAACTATGACGAGCATGCCCCGGCCACCGCCGCGGGCCCGATCGCCAGCCAGGCCTGGTTCGTCCGCCAGATGAACGCGGCGCTGACCCAGATGCCCGCCGACAAGCTGATCGTCGGCATCGCCAACTATGGCTATAACTGGACGGCGCCGGGCAAGGCGGACCCGATCTCGATCGAAGAGGCCTGGCTGATCGCGCACGACAGCGAAGCCACCGTCACCTTCGACAAGGCGAGCGGCAACCAGAGCTTCGCCTATGAGGAGAACGGCACCGAGCACACCGTGTGGATGGCCGACGCCACCACCGCCTGGAACCAGCTGCGCGCCGCCAACATCAAGGGCGTGGCCGGCGTCGCGCTGTGGCGCCTCGGTTCGGAAGATTCCAATTTCTGGGCGGCGCTGGGCGCGGCCCATTCGGGCAAGATCCCCGATCTGCGCCGGATCGAGGCCGTCGGCGATGTCGATGTGGAGGGCTCGGGCGAAATCCTGCGCATCACCAGCACGCCAAGCGTGGGCGCGCGCACGATCGTCCAGAATCCGCAAGGGCTGATCGTCGACGAGATCTTCCAGTCGCTGCCGACCCCCTATGTCGTCACCCGCACCGGCTATATGCCGGGCAAGGTCGCGCTGACCTTCGACGACGGCCCCGATGCCGACTGGACGCCGAAGATCCTCGACGTGCTCAAACAGAAGCAGGTGACCGGCACCTTCTTCATGATCGGCGAGAATGCGATGGCCGAGCCGTTCCTCGTCCGCCGCGTGGTCGACGAAGGGCATGAGATCGGCAGCCACACCTTCACCCACCCCAACCTCGCGCTGGCCTCGACGCGCGGCACGCGGATCGAGCTCAACGCCACGCAGCGGCTGATCGAGGCCTATACCGGCCGCTCGGTCCGCCTGTTCCGCGCGCCCTATTTCGGCGACGCCGAGCCGACCACCGCCGATGAGCTGATCCCCGCGCTCACCGCGCAGCGCGCCGGCTATACCAATGTCGGCCTGCACGTGGATCCGAACGACTGGCAGCGCCCGGGCGTCGATGCGATCGTCGACACCACGCTGCGCGAAGTGGAAGCGGGCAACGCCGAGCAATCGGGCCAGATCATCCTGCTCCACGACGGCGGCGGCGACCGTTCGCAGACGCTGGCGGCGCTGCCGCGGATCATCGACGGGCTGCGGGCCAAGGGCTATCAGTTCGTTCCCGTCTCGCAGCTCGCCGGCCTCACCCGCGACCAGGTAATGCCCGAGGTGCAGGAGGGCGACCTGGCCGCGGTGCGGATGGACGTGGGCATCTTCCTCGTCGCGGCGACGCTCGGCTTCATGCTGAAATGGTCTTTCTTCCTGGCGATCGCGCTCGGCATCGCCCGCGCCCTCGTCCTTGCCGGGCTGGCAGTGAACGGCAATCGCCGGAAGAACCGGCCGGCGGCGCCGGCGATCGCGCCCGATCGCTTCGTCTCGGTACTGATCCCCGCCTATAACGAGGCAAAGGTGATCGAGGCCTCGGTCCGCCGCGCGCTCGCCAGCGAGCAGGTGAATGTCGAGGTGATCGTGCTCGACGACGGATCGCAGGACGGCACCAGCGACCTGGTCCGCACCGCCTTTGCCGGCGAGCCGCGGGTCAAGCTGCTGACGCTGGAGAATGGCGGCAAGGCGCGCGCGCTCAATCACGGGCTGGCGCTGGCCAGGGGCGACATCGTCATCGCGCTCGATGCCGACACCCAGTTCGAGCCGCTGACCATCGCGCGCCTCGCCCGCTGGTTCGAGGACCCCGAGATCGGCGCCATCGCCGGCAACGCCAAGGTGGGCAACCGCATCAATCTGGTCACCCGCTGGCAGGCGGTGGAATATGTCACCTCGCAGAATCTCGAGCGGCGGGCGCTGGCCAGTCTCGACGCGATCATGGTGGTGCCGGGCGCGGTCGGCGCGTGGCGCAAGGCCGCGCTCGACGATGTGGGCGGCTATCCGGTCGACACCCTGGCCGAGGACCAGGACCTGACCATCGCGATCCAGCGCAAGGGCTGGCGCGTGGGCTATGACATCGACGCCGTCGCCTGGACCGAGGCACCCGAGAGCTTCCGCGCGCTCGCCAGGCAGCGCTTCCGCTGGGCGTTCGGCACGCTCCAATGCCTGTGGAAGCATCGCGCGATCCTGCGCACCCGCAAGCCGGCGGGCCTGGCCCTGGTCGGCATTCCCCAGGCCTGGGTGTTCCAGATCGCCTTCGCGCTGATCTCGCCGCTGATCGACCTGGCGCTGATCGCCTCGATCATCGGCACCGCGGTCCGGGTCTGGCAGCATGGCTGGGCGCAGACCGAGAGCGACGTGCTGCGCATGGGCATCTACTGGTTCTCGTTCATGGCGATCGACTTCCTGTGCGGCTGGGTCGCCTATCGCATGGAGAAGCGCGAGAAACGCTATCCGGGGCTGCTGCTGCTCGCCCAGCGCTTCGTCTATCGCCAGCTGATGTACTGGGTGGTGATCCGCGCCGTCGCCAATGCGCTGCGCGGCCCCTGGGTCGGCTGGGGCAAGCTGGAGCGCAGCGGCCGGGTGGAGGCGCAGGCGACGCCGGAGGCGCAACCTGCGCAGGAAACGCGGGCCGCGGGGGAGACGCAGGCAACCGCCGCATGAGGAAGCCGCCCGAGGAAAGACCCAGCCAATATGTGCTGGACGAGCGCGCGTGCCGGATGATCTGCCCGATCGCGGCGGCCATGGTCGGCGTGTGCCTGACGGCGATCGGCATCCTGCGCGTGGTGATCGCGGTCAGGCGCGCCAACACGCTCGCCGACGACCTGCTGGCGCTGGACGCGGTGCTGTTCCTGATCGCGACGCTCACTTCCTATTTCGCGCTGCGGACGGTGACGACGAAGCGGATGCACGATCTCGAGCGCGTCGCCGACGTGACCTTCATCGCGGCGATGCTGCTGATGACCGTGGCCGCGCTGGTGATGACCTATGCGCTGGCGGTCTAGGATCAAGACCCGATCATTCTTTCGTCATCCCCACCTTCGCGAGGATGACGCTGGAGAATAGGAGTCTCCAACCCGAGCTTCCGATCCCGCGCACATGGAAGGAAGGAAGGAAGGAAGCGGCGTCAGAAGCGGATCGCCGCGCGAAGCCCGGGCGCATTGTCCTCCAGCGCGAGGCTGCCCTGGTGGAGCCGAGCCACAGCCTCGACCAGCGACAGCCCCAGGCCCGAGCCAGTGACGTGGCGAGCAGGATCCAGGCGACCGAAGCGGCTCAGCGCCTCGGCGCGGCGTTCGGCGGGGATGCCGGGGCCGTCATCGGCCACCGAGAGCGCGATGCCGCCCGCCTCATGCGCGGCACGAATGACGATGCGGTGGCCGCCCTCGGCATATTTGGTGGCGTTCTCGATCAGATTGCCGAGTGCCTGGCCCATCAGTTCGCGATGGAGCGGCGCGTGCAGGCCGGGCTCGGCCTCGACCGCGATCTCGAAGCCGCGATCCTCGGCGAGCGGGCCATAGACTTCGGCAAGATCCTCGAGCAGCGCGGCGATGTCGGTATCGACGAAGCGGTCGCGCCCGATCCCCGCCTCGGCCCGGCTGATCAGCAACGCGGTGGAGAGCATGCCGAGCAGAGTCTCCGCCTCGCCCGACACGCGCTCCAGCGCCGCGAGCGCAGTCTCGTCCTCGGTCTCGATGATCGCCCGCTCAAGCGTGACCTTGATCCGGGTGACCGGCGATTTGAGATCGTGCGCCAGCCCGTCGGTCATCATGCGCAGCTGCGAGACCAGCGCCTCGATGCGATCGAGCATCCCGTTGACCGCTTCACCGAGCGCATCGAACGCGTCGCCGCTGCCGTCGATCGGGACACGGCGGCCCAGCCTGCCCTCGCCCACGTCGCGCGCGGTGGTAACCACCGCCTGGATCTGATTGGAAAGGACGCGGCCGATCAGCAGGGCGCTGAGCAGCGCGAAGACCACGCCGATCACCAGCGCCGCGGTGATCGCTTCCTCGTTCACGCGCGCCAGGCGCGCGCTCGAGGTGATCACATGGCCGGCGAGGAGCCGCTCGCCATTGGGAAGCGTGGTGGAGGAGACGCCCATCAGCTCGGCCCGGTCGCTGCCGGTGCGATAGAGCTCGATCGCCCGCCAATCGGTCTCGGCCGGGATCACCGTGGGCCAGTCGCCGAGATTGCCGCGGATCGGGTCTTCCTTCGCGGTGGCGAGCAGGATCACCAGCGGGCTGGCATGCGCCTGGGCAAGCCGCGCGTCGATGATCCGCACGAGCGCCGCATCGCCGCCGGCATGCCAGGCCGAGACAAGATCGTCGCGCAGATCGGTTACCAGCGCCTTCTGCTCGGCCGCTAGCGCGCTTTCGCTCGATTGTTGGACGAAGAGCAGGATGCCGCCGGTGACGGTGAGCTGCACCAGGAAGGCGATGATCACGAAGCGCGCGATGACCGAGCGCGCGAGTTGCCCCCAGCGCAGCGTCACGCCGCCGGGCCGAGACGATAGCCGGCGCCGCGGATCGTGTGCAGGATCGGCTCGCCGCCGTCGTCCAGCTTCTTCCGGAGCCGGCTGATATGGACGTCGATCACGTTGGTGCCGGGATCGAAATGATAATCCCACACCCCTTCCAGCAGCATGGTGCGGGTGATCACCTGGTCCGGATGGCGCAGGAAATATTCGAGCAGGCGGAACTCGCGCGGCTGAAGGTCGATCACCTTGCTGCCGCGCTTCACCCGGCGCGATAGCAGGTCCATCTCCAGATCGCCGGAACCGAGCTTGGTCACTGCGGTCTCCGCCGCACCGCGCTTGCGCAGCAACAGGCGGATGCGGGCAAGCAGCTCGGCAAAGGCGAAGGGCTTCACGAGATAGTCGTCGGCGCCGGAGGTGAGGCCGCCGACCCGGTCGTCCGGGGTGCCGAGCGCCGAAAGGATGATCACCGGCGTCTCGATCTTCGCGGCGCGCAAGGCGCCGAGCACAGCCATGCCGTCCATCCCGGGCAGCATGCGATCGAGCACGATCGCGTCGTAGCTGCCGTCGCTGGCGAGGAACAGGCCGTCGCGCCCATTGTCGGCACGGTCGACCGTGAACCCCTCTTCGCTCATTCCCTTGACGATATAGGCAGCGGTGGGCTCGTCATCCTCCACCAGCAGCAGCTTGTGCCCCATTCTCTCCACTCGCGCTTCGCAAGAGCTTGAGATGGCGTAGCTGCTTTTGGTGCACCAAGTCGAGATATACCTGCGGGTGGCGATCGTTGCGGAGATAGCGCCGGGCCTGGTCAAGCGTATCCACCCCGCGCCCGTCGATGGCGACGATCGCGTCGCCCACCTCCATCCCGTCCCTGGCCGCCTCGCTTCCCGAACGCAGGCTGGTCACCACCAGCCCGCGCGCGGTGCTGCCCGGCGTCTCGGCGGTGAAGCCCGGGAACAGGCTGGCGCCGCTCTGTGCGGCGAAGACGCGGTTGATCCCCGATCGCCAGGCCCAGCCCAGGATCACCATGGCGCTGAGCGCGAAGGAAAGGACGAGGATCAGCACGAACCCATCGGTTCCGCGCATCGTGCGACCGGCGGGAGCGGTGCTGTCCTGGATGTCGCGGCTGGTCATTGCGAGCATGGAAATGCCCGTGGCGCCCAGCCAAGTCACGTTAAGCTTTGGTCATGATCCCGTCACGGGAAAGCGAATCGCGTGTATCTATGGAAGCTGGACTTTCAAGGAGATCGCCATGCGCCTTCGCCGCCGCAAGCTCGGCATCGCCCTCGCCGCCCTGGCACTGATCCTGGCCGGTTTCACCGGCTTCCTCGCCTATGTCGGCTATCTGGGCGGCCCGGTCTATTACGACATAGCGCCCACCCGCCCGACCCCGCCCGCGATGAAGGGCCTCGCCGTGGTGCTGGTATCGGGTGACATGGGCTTCAAGATCGGCATGGGGCCGGAAATCGCGAGGCGCTTCGCCGCGGACGGCGTGCCCGTGGTGGGCGTCAGCTCGATGGCCTATTTCCGGCACAAGCGCACGCCTGCCGAGATACAGGCCCTGATCACCGACGCGGCACGGCGCGCACTCGCTTTCGGCCATGCGGACCGGCTGGTGATGATCGGGCAATCCTATGGCGCCGACATGACGCATGTGGGCCTGACCGGCCTGCCCCAGGACCTGCGCGCCAAGGTGAAGCTGGTCGCTCTGGTGGTGCCGACCGACACCGTCTTCTACCAGGTCTCGCCTGCCGAAATGTTCAACTGGATCAAGCCCGACGCGATGGCGCTGTCCACCGGCCGGCAGCTCACCTGGGTGCCGACGCTCTGCGTGCAGGGCGTGGAGGAGAAGAACAGCCTGTGCCCGATGCTGACCCAGCCCAATGTGCGAAGCGTGGCGCTGCCGGGCGGACACATGCTTCACCACGACCCCGATACGCTGTACGATACGCTCAAGCCCGTAGTCGCCGACATTACCAAAAATTAGGATTTCGATCACGCCGCCGACAGGCGCGCAGGGCCAAAGAGCGTCACGAGAGATACCGAGGGAGTTTCGAAATGCGCTTCGGCAAGCTATTGGCCGGCATCGGCGTCGGCGCCATTCTGCTCGGCACGGTACAGGCCTCCGCCCAGGCGCCGGCAGCCGCGACCGGCGTGGTCGGCACCTGGGTCAATCCGCGCGGCAGCGTGAAGGTGCAGACCGGCGCGTGCGGCGACAAGCTGTGCGGCTGGGTGGTCTGGGCCAATGACGAAGCCCAGCGCGACGCGCGCGACAGCGGCGTCCAGAAGCTGATCGGCACCGAGCTGCTCCAGGACTATCATCCCACCGGCAACGGCAAATGGCAGGGCCGGGTCTATGTGCCCGACATGGGCCAGACCTATTACTCGAAGATCGAGCAGCAGGGGCCGAACAGCCTGAAGATCAGCGGATGCATCTTGGGTGGCTGGATCTGCAAGTCGCAGGTCTGGCAGCGCGGCTGAGATCGGCCGCGATGCGCCCCGCCTACAAGACTGCATTGCAGGTCGGCGCCGTCGTCGCGGTCGCCGCGCTCGCCTTCGCGGCGCTGCACGGCCTGCTCCACGAAGTGCACTGGCGCGACGTGCGCCACGCTTTCCGCGCGATCGGCTTGTGGCAGATCGCCGGCGCGCTGGCGCTGACCATCGGCAGCTATGTGATGCTGACGCTGTACGACGTGCTCGCGCTGCGCATCATCGGGCGGCCGCTGCCCTATCGCACCGCCGCGCTGGCCTCGTTCACCAGCTACACGCTCAGCCACAATCTCGGTTTCGCGCTGCTTACCGGCGGATCGGCCCGCTATCGCGTCTATAGCGCGGCGGGGCTCGACACGGCGGATATCGTCAAGGTGGTCGCCACCGCGAGCCTCACCTTCTGGTCGGGCGTGGTGGTGATGGCGGGCGCCGCGCTGGCACTGCACGCGGGCGGGCTGGAACTCGCCGGAGTTACCATCCCGGCCAGCGTGCAGCGCGGGATCGGCATCGCCATCCTGATCGTGACGCTGGGCGTGCTCGCGATGCTGCGCGGACCGGCACGCGAAGTGAAATTGTGGCACTGGCGGCTCCGCTGCCCGAGCCTGCCCCAGGCACTGGCCATGATCGCGACCTCGGCGATCGACCTCGCGCTGGCCAGCGCGGCATTGCTGATCCTGGTTCCCGGCGCCGGGCTGCACGCCTTCCCGGCCTTCTTCCTGGGCTATGCCCTGGCGATCATCGCGGCGCTGGTGACGCATGTGCCGGGCGGCGTCGGCGTGTTCGAGGCGGTCATGCTCGCGGTGCTGCCCGACACCGATCCATCGCACGTCCTGGCCGCGCTGATCCTGTACCGGCTGATCTATTATGTATTCCCCCTGCTCGTCGCGGGCGCGCTGCTCGCCATCCACGAGCGGCGACAACTGCGCAAGCCGCTCGCCGCGATCCGTGCCGTGGGGCTGGCGATGCACGGGCTGGCGCCGACCTTCCTCGCGGCGCTGGTCTTCGTTGGCGGCGTGGTGCTGCTCGTCTCGGGCTCGCTGCCGGCGATCCATGCGCGCCTGCGCGACCTGCACGCCTTCATACCCCTGCCCTTTGTCGAGGCTTCCCACATCGCGGCAAGCCTGGCCGGCACCGCGCTGCTGCTGATCGCGCCGGCGCTTTATCGGCGGCTCGATGCGGCCTTCCACCTCTGCCGCACCTTGCTGCTGGCGGGCGCGCTGTTCTCGCTGGTGAAGGGCGTCGATTATGAGGAGGCGATGATCCTGCTGATCATCGCGGGCCTGCTCCAGCTCTCCCGCACCGCCTTCTACCGCAAGACCGCGCTCACCAGCACGCTGTCGACACGGGCGCTGCTCTCTGTCGCGGTCGCCGTGGCGCTGGCGACCTGGATCGGCTTCTTCGCGTTCAAGAACGTGCCCTATCAGGACGATCTGTGGTGGGAATTCGCCTGGCGCGGCGACGCTTCGCGCTTCCTGCGCGCAAGCTTCGCTGCCGCGGTGGCACTGACCTGCGTCGCGGTGACCCAGTGGTTCGGCTATGCCCAGCCGAAGCGCGAAGAGCATGCGCCGGACACGGAACTGCCCCGCCTGCCGCTCGCCCATGCCAACCGTACCGACGCGCTGCTCGCCTATGCCGGCGACAAGCGCTTCCTGCGTTCGGAAAGCGGCCAGACGCTGTTGATGTACCAGGTGCAGGGGCAAAGCTGGATCGTGATGGGCGACCCGGTGGGCCCCGCCGAGGAATGGGGCGACCTGCTCTGGGAGATTCGCGAGATGGCGGACGCGGCGCAGGGCCGGCTGCTGCTCTATCAGATCTCCACCGATGCGCTGCCGATCGCGATCGACCTCGGCCTGCAACTCGTCAAATATGGCGAGGAAGCGCGCGTGGCGCTGCCCGGCTTCACGATGGAGGGGTCGGAAAAGCGCTCGCTGCGCCATTCGGAGCGCCGCGCAGCACGCGAAGGCGCGAGCTTCGAGATCGTCCCCGCCGCACAGGTGCCGGCGCTGATGGCCGAGCTTCGCACCGTTTCCGACGCCTGGCTGCACGACAAGGGGCAGAGCGAAAAGGCGTTCTCGGTCGGCCGCTTCGATCCTGCCTATCTCTCCCGCTTCGATTGCGCGCTGGTGCGCCAGCATGGGCGGATCGTCGCCTTCGCCAATATCTGGGCGACGGAGAATCGCGAGGAGCTCTCGGTCGATCTGATGCGGCATCTGGCCGAGATGCCCTATGGCACGATGGACTTCCTGTTCGTCCAGCTCATGCAATGGGGCCGCGACCAGGGCTATCGCTGGTTCAACCTCGGCATGGCGCCGCTGTCGGGCATCGAATCGCGCCGCCTCGCGCCGATGTGGGCGCGGATCGGAGCGCTGCTCTATCGCCATGGCGATGCGTTCTACGGTTTCGAGGGGCTGCGAGCCTATAAGGACAAGTTCTCGCCGGTATGGACCGCCCGCTATATTGGCGCGCCTCCAGGACTGGGGCTGGCCCGCGGGATGATCGACCTGCAGACGCTGGTGGGTGGCGGCTCGCGCAGCGCCGCGATGCGGCGGCGGTTGCGGCTGGTGGCTTGAGCCCCTCTCGGTAGGGAAAGCTTAGTACCGGCCCCAGACGAAGCGCGAGGATAGGGCGAAGTTCCAGACGGCGGCGACGGCGATGCCGGCCAGCGCCGCGAAACGCCAGTCGCCATGCTGGACGTTGTGCAGGAACGCCGCCACGCCCACATTCGCCGCCGCGCCCACGCCGCAGACGAAGCAGAAGCTTGCCCAGCCCCGCAGCAGCCGGCGGGTGCCCTTGAGGCGCTGCTCGCGATAGGTGAGCGCGTTGTTCAAGAAGAAGTTGAAGGTCATCGCGGCGAGCACCGCCAGCAGCGTCGCGCCGACAAAGGGCCAATTGAGGCCGCGGAACAGGGCGCCGAGCACCAGGAAATGCACGCCCGCGCCGAGCGCGCCGATGCCGGAGAACATCACGAAACGCACCGGCACCACCCGGCCGAACATCCGGTCGTAGAGCGCGATGAGATATTCCATCGCCACCACGTAATCGAGCTTGCTCTCCCCCAGCGCCCGCGTCCGGAACACATAGGGCAGCTCCAGGAACTTCAGCGGACGCGGCGACGCCGTCATGATGTCCAGCAGGATCTTGAACCCGATCGCCGACAGCGTCGGCACCAGGCCGCGCACGATCTCCGTGCGGATCATGAAGAAGCCGCTCATCGGGTCCGACAGGTCCGCCTTCAGCACCCGCCGCGACAGCTTCGTCGCGAAGGCCGACTTGGCCACCCGGTCGTCGTCCCATTCCCCCGTCCCGCCGCCATCCACGAACCGCGAGCCGATCGCCACGTCGAGACCGCCATCCCCCTCCAGCGCATCCAGCATCTTCGGCAGCAGCGTCTCGTCATGCTGCAGATCCCCGTCGATCACCGCCACGAACGGCGCCGCCGTCGCGCACATCCCCTCGATACAGGCCGAGGACAGCCCCCGCCGCCCGATCCGCTGGATCACCCGCACCCGCGGATCCCGCCGCCCCAGCGCACGCGCCGCGTCCGCCGTCCCGTCCGGGCTGTCGTCGTCGACGAATACCGCTTCCCAGTTCCGCCCCTTCAGCGCCGCAGCCAGCTTCTCGATCAGCAACGGCACGTTCGCGCGCTCGTTGAACGTCGGGATCACCACCGCGAGCTCGAGATCCGCAGCGGGGGCGATGCGGACGAACCGGGCGGTCTCGCCGTCGAGAAGGAGCTTCATGCGATCCCTTTTCTGAGCCCTGATTGGGCCCCGGGAGGGACGCGCCGGGGCACAGATACGCGTGGCGCGCCCTCCCGGGGGTTCGAGACAACACCATCGAGCCGGGGGACGACTATCGTGGCTTGCCTCGGGGGCATGGTTGAGACGGAGCCCCTGCGACGATCCCGCAACGGATCATCCAAAAAATCTAGAAGCCGATTTCGACCCCGAGACGCACCGTGCGCGGGCGCAGCGGCGTGATCTGCTTTTCGTCGCGAATCAGCAGCGGCGTGCCGAGCGCGAAGCGGTTGCCGCGGGTATCGAGCAGATTGGTCGCCGAAAGCGTGATCGCGCGCCGGCCCCGCTCGAGCCGCAGCTCGAGGCCGGTATCGACATAATCGCCCTGGGGCCGGCCGAGCACCGGGCCGATGCCGAGCGTCGAGCGGCCGACATAGCGGAGATAGCCGGTCGTGGAGAATTCCATGTCGTCGGCCAGCGTCTCGCGCCAGGCCGCGCCAAGCCGGCCGCTCGCGTCGGCGACGTTGGGCAGCCGGTTGAAGTCCGACGGCCCCTCGGCCAGCGGGAACACCGCCTGCGAGGGATTGGTGACCTTGCTGTCGTTCAGATAGAGCGAACCGTCGAGATCCAGCCCCGGCAGCGGCCGCCAGCGTACCGCCACCCCGAGCGAGAGCACCCGCCCATCGCCGATGTTCGCGGTCGTGGGAAAGCCATAGCCGTCGATCAGATCTGCCTGGATGCTCGTCCACCAGGTCACCGACGCGTTGGCTGAGACGGACAGGCCATTCTCGGTGTAGCGGCCTCCCGCCTCGATGGTGGAAAGGCGATCACCCTGGAAGCGCTGGATCACGTCGCGGCGCACCGCCAGGCCGCCGGGCCGGAAACCCTGCTCGAAGCGGCCGAACACAGTGAGCCCATCAGCGGGCCGCCAGGCGATCGCGGCGGAAGGCAACAGCCGCGTCTCGGTGCGCGCCGCCCGGGCGCGAGGGTCCTCGCGAAAGGCGAAATAGAGGTCCGCGTCCTCGGAATTGCCCGTGAGGTGCGAATTGGTGAGACGGCCGCCCGCGGTGACCGTCACGCCGCGCACCGGCTCGATCGTGCCCTCGCCATAGAGCGTGGCCTCGTCGACGCTGTTGCGCACGCCGGTAAGCGCTGCGCGGGCGACGCCGAAATTGCGGTTCACCCGCCCGCGATTCTGCAGGAAGCTGACGCCGATCAGCCAGCCGGTGCCGCGCGGCCCGCGGCGCGCGAGCCGAGTCTCGCTGGTGAGCATGCTCACCCGGTTGATCTGCTGATAGCCGATCAGCGGCGCATCGGCCGCAGGCAATGGAAAGCCCTGATTGACGTCGGAGACCGAAGCGCCGGCGAACACTTCCGACACATATTGCCGCGCATAGGCGACGGCCGAGCTCAGCTCGAGATCGCCCCAGCGCTTGCGCGCCACCAGCTCGCCCAGCCAGAAATCGTTCTGGAAGGGCTGGGCGATCGAGCTGCGGCGGGACAGCCCGTCTTCCTTACCGTCCGAATATTGCGCGTCACGCCCGACGATGCTCTGGCCGACGCCGTTCAGATCGATGGTCCAGCCGTCCATGTCCCAGCGCAACGCCAGGCGCCCACCGGTGGTGCGCACGCTGTTGACATCCTTCAGGCCCCGCTCGCGATCGTCGATATAGCCGCCGTCCAGGGCCGTGAAGGCCAGCGCGCGCACCGCCACGTCCCCTTCCTTTATCGGCAGGTTGACGATGCCGCCGGCATCCCAGCTCAAAGCGCCATGCTCGGTGGCCGAGCCGCCGCCCCAGACCTGGCCGCCCCGCGCCCACAGATCGGGCGCGCGCGGCACCACCCGCACCACGCCGCCGAGCGAGCCGGCACCGTAAAGCGTGCCCTGCGGCCCTTCGAGCACCTCGACCCGGCCGATATCATAAAGCTTCAGGTCCGGATCGGGCGCGCTGTAGGTGATGCGGCTATTGCCCCAATATTGCCCGACGGTCGCCTGGGTGGGGCCGACAAAGCTGGAATCGGCGATGCCGCGGATGAACAGCTTGTTGCGGCCCGGCCCGAGATGCGTGGAGGCCAGGCTGGCGACGCGATTGGCGATGACGTCGCTGCCCTGCCCGCCTTGCGAGACCGAGATGTCGTTGCCCTCGACGATTTGCACGCCGCCCGGATAGGCCTTGAGCGGCACATCGCGCTTGCTGCCGGTGACAAGGATCTCGGCGGGGGGCGCATCGGGCTCCTCCGGCGGCGGCAAGGGGCGCGGACGGGGCCGTTCGGGCGGCACGCGCTCGATCAGCCAGGTGGCGGCGGCGACGCGGCGCGCGCGCGTGCCGGAACCGCGCAGCATCTCCGCCAGCGCGCCATCCACCGTGTGCCTGCCCTTCACGGGACGGACGTTGATCCCCGAAAGGCCGGGCTCGCGCAGGCCGATGCTGCTGCCGGTCTGGCGGCCGAGCGTGAACACCGCGGCATCGAGACGGCCGGCGGGCACCGAGACGGAATGGCGCTTGTCCTGCGCCAGCGCCGGCGAAGTGGCCAGCAGCGCCAGCGGGAGGATCAGATCAGCGCGGCGCACCGTCGATCGCGTCCAGCATCCATCCATTGCCTGCGCGGGTCGCCCGCGTCCCGGTGAGCGCGGCAATGCGCTCGATCACCGCGCCAGGGCCGCCCTGGGTGGAGATCGTGCCGGTGAACGGAATATCGCCGGTCCCCTTCCCGGCGCGGACCTGAATGCCGAGGTTGCGGGAGACATCCGCCGCGACGCGCTCCAGCGTGGCGTTGCGATAGACGAGCTGGCCGCCGCGCCAGCTGCCGACATCGGCGGCCAGGGTGCGCATCACTTCGGGGCGGCCAGTGCCGGCCACGCTCAACGCATCGCCCGGGCCAAGGCGCACGGCATCGGCCCGGGGCTGATAGATCACCGCGCCTTCGGCCACCGAGACGCGCAGACCGGTCTCGTCGCGCACCACGTTGAACACGGTGCCGGCGTCCTCCAGCGTCACGCCGCCGGTCTTGACGATGAAGGGATGCGCGGCGTCGTGGCGCACCTCGAACAGCGCTTCGCCCTCGATCAGTTCGGCATGGCGCTTGTCGACCATCGCGACGCGGGTGCCGCCGTTGAGAACCATCTTCGAGCCGTCCGCCAGCGCGACCTCGCGGTGCTCGCCGGGGGCGGTGCGATATTCGAACGGCGCGTTCGGTCCGGGAACCAGGCTGGTCCAGCCGACTACCACTGCCAGCGCCGCAGCGACGGCCCCGCCCGAGATCAGGAACAGCCGGCGCGACGGACGGGCCACCGTCTCCGCCGCTCTCGCCGGTGCCAGGCTGAACAGCTCGGCCATCGCCCCGTCGGTTTCGAGCGCGGCATTATAGGCAGGCAGGTGGGCGGGATCGCGCTCGAGCCATTCGGCGAACGCGTCCCAATCGGCAAATGCCGCGTCCTGCAGCCGGATCACCCAGCTACGGGCATCCTCTGCAAGATAATCCGAAACCTGCCCGTTCATGCCCACCTCTGCGCAGGGACGGAGTCGAGGCGTTCATTCCGCATCGAATTTGTCCTTGAGGTGCGCAAGGGCGCGATATGCCTTCTGCAGATCCTTCTCCACCGAGCTCAAGCTTATCCCCAATTCCCGAGCGATCGCCGCCTGGCCGAGCCCATCCAGCCGGTAGCGACGGAAAACCTGATCGACTCGCGGGCCGAGCGCAAGCAGCGTCGCCTCGGCCTCGCGCAGCCGCTCGCGCGCGATCAGCACACGCTCGCCCTGGGGCGCGTCGTCGCTGCCGGCCAGGTCGTGCCATTCATGCTGGCGCCGGTCGCGGCTGAACGCGGCGCGCTGGCGGTCGCGCAGCACATTCTCGGCGGCACGGAAGAGATAGGAGACCGGGTCGGCGACCGGCCGCGCCTCGACGCCGGAGATCTTGTGCCACAGGTCCTGCAGCACGTCCTCCGCATCGTCACCCGCGCCGCGGGCCGCAAGGAAGCGGAGCAGCCGCGGCCGCTCATTTTCCAACACGCGTTGCAACCCGCCGGTCTGCGAGGACGAATCCATGTTCGCGCCAAAAGCATTGTGCGCGGCAATTGCCAAGCCTCGGCTTCGCGATTGTGCGAATGCGCCGCCCCGCGCCGGCTCAGGCACCGGGCCGCCGCCGATAGACGATGCGGTTGCGGTTGCCCACCGGGACTGCGAGCGCTGGCGTGTAATCGCGCTGCAGGAGCCTGGTCATATAGGCGAGCACCTCCGGGCTGAGATCGCGGTCGGGCCGGGTGCTGGCGACGACGAATTCGGGCCGGGCAGCCATGATCCGCTCGACTTCGACCATCGGATCGGTACCGAGCGCCCGCGATTCGCGGGTAAGGGTCAAATGGCTCGGAAAGGGCCAGCGCGTGGGCAGGCAGCTATCGGTCAGGCGATAGAGCACCGGCTCCCCGTCGAACACGTAGAGGCAGTCCCGAAGCTGCGGACGGATGAAATCGGCCATGCGCTCGACCTGCGGCCCCCAGCCGCGCGCACGCCGATTGTCGTTGACGATCTGGAGCGAGACGAACGTGATCAGCACCATCATCGCCAGGCCCGCGGGGATGCGCCAGCGCGTGCGGCCCGAGGCGAGCACCAGCCCGGCCGCGCCGTCGCCGAACCAGGCCGCGGCAAGCACGCAGAGCGGGGCGATGAGCGGCAGGGCGTAGTGATCGAAATAGGTGCCGAACAGCACTACGCCCCCGATGGCCGCAATCGCCCAGCCGTCGAGCAGGCGCCGCACATCGTCGCTCACCGGCCGCGCCATGCCGCGCCCCAGCCAGGCGGCGAGCCCGAGCGGGGCGAGGCAGAGAGTCATCCAGGCAAGCCGCTTGATCGCGATGCCGATGCCGTCGGAGCCGCGATCGAGGATCGACAGGAAATTGGCCTGGACGAAGGCATCGCCATGGCCGATCGCCGCGTACCAGGCCCAGGCGGTGAGCGTGGGAAGCAGGGCCGCGCCGATCCAGGCCAACGCCATCGCCGCGAGCGCCCATCGTCCCGTCCCGCGCTTCCGGCCGAACCAGAGCAGCGCCAGCCCGAAGAACAGCCCCTCGAACAACGCAGTGTACTTCACCTGCATCGCCACGCCGATCAGCAGCATCGCCGCCAGGCCTCCGGCAAATCCAAGGGCACCGAAGCCCGGCCGCCGCACGAGGCCGATCATCGTCCAGGCGGCAAGCGCGACGAACAGGTTATAGAAGACCGGCGACTGGCCGCCCTCGCCGCCGAAGATGCCGAGATAGAGGATATACACCACGCCCGCCGCGGCGGCGCCGTGCGGGCCGGAGAGATTGCGGGCGATGCGCGCGACCACGAGCGCGGTCGCCACCACGAAAAGCGTGGCGACGATCTGATATTGCAGCACGCCGGTGCCGCCCAGCAGCCGGATCGCCGCATAGATCAGGAACAGCCCGACGGGCTTGCGATCCCATAGGTCGACATAGGGCAGCGCGCCACGGAGCATCCGGTCGCCGGTGAGCAGGTAGAATTCGTCATCGACCTGCACCACCGGATTGCCGAACTGCGCCGCCCGCGCCGCGACCGCGACCAGGAGCAGCAGGGCGGCGAGCCGCGCCGGGCTGGCGATCCAGGTCCGCGCCGCCGCCGCCAGCCGCACCGTCCAGGGGGCATGTTCCGGCTCGACCAGACGAAGCTGACGCAAATGGTTCGCCTCGGGCCAGGCCCGGGCTGGAGTACGCTGCATAACCACGACCCAACAAATGGTTGCAGGTCGAGACGGAGCGGCAGCGTCGGTCCCGCAAGGCAAACGCGATCAGATGCACCCGGGCGGCGGCGGGATGCCTCGATCCGCCCGGCAGGCCGCGCGCCTAGCTATGCGGCGGCTTGGTATAGGGCACGAAATCGCCCAGCCCGACCCATCCGGTCGTCATGCGGACGCCGGTATCGTAGAGCTTCACCGTATCGATGCTGCACAGCTGCGACGAATGCGTGTCGGTCACCAGCACATTGGTCCAGTTGAGCGATTCCGCGCCGCTCCTCGGCCGGTTCACGTAGAAGACGCCGTTGTTCATCTCATAGACGATCGCGGTGCCGTCGATGATCCGCGACGAGCGGATGTTGCGCAGCAAGATGCAATCGACGGGCTTGCCGGCGGTGCGTCCGGCGACTGCCTTGGCGAGGTCCGCCTCGCCGTCGCGCGCAGAAGCGGCGGCAGGCGTGGCGACCGCGGCGAGCAGCGCGGCACCGAGCAGACTGATCGAGATCCTGTTCATGGCACTGTCCTTTCGATCCCCCTTCAGGGAGATGACGGAATATATAGGCATAAACCGCATCCGGATCATCGGCACGGAGGCGATTCTTGTGTCGCAAACTGTCGCAGCCGCGCGGCTCAACCCTCGGGACCTGCCCAGCCCGGCAGATAGGCGGCGCGCTTGTGGCGCGCCAGGTCGAGCGCGCGCTCCAGGGCCTTGTCGAAATCGGCATCGAGCAGCTTGGCGGTCACGTGCCGGCGCAGGAAATCAGCCCAGAGAAACTCCGAATAGGGAGTCGGATCCTTGGCATAGCCGCCGCTGCGGCGCAGCTCGCCGGCCAGCGAGCGCCAGGGGTCGTCGCGCAGGCCGCCGACATGCTTGGGCAGATGCCGCGCATCCAGCCTGCGGCCCTGCGGATCATAGGGATGAAGCCAGCCCCGGCTGTCCATGAAGGTGCGGAAGGCGCGGCCGGGCAAGGCAGACAGATCGGCGATCTCGCGCACCAGCACGAACTCCACGCCCTCGTCGTGCAGCGCGCGGGCGAGGTGATGGGCATCGACGATCCAGAAACGGTCCTTGGGCCCTCGGACCGCGGGGATCATGTGGCGGCCGAGAAACTCGGAGCCGTCGGTCTGCGCCCGCGCCCGCCAGTCGTGCCGCTTGCGGGCGACTTCGCGAAAGCCGACAGTGATCTGGGTGGGCCGCAGCGCATCGATCGAGACGGGGCGAAGAAACGGTTCGGGCTCGCGCATCAGGGGTTCTCCAGCCGCGCGACCGCATCGGCCACGCTATAGTCGCTGCGCGCGACCAGCGCGTCCGCGCCGGCGGCGTGCAACAGGTCGCGCACCCGGTCATGCACCCGGGCATAGTGCAGGGCAAAGCCTTTGGCCGTCATCGCCCGATCGAAGTCGAGCAGCGCGTCCAGCGCCGTGCTGTCGATGTCGCTGCTCTCCTCCAGGCTGATCACCACGGCGCGGGTTCCCGGTTCGGCCAGGGTCCGCCGCGCGATCTCGGCGAACATCCGCTCGGCATTGGCGAAGAACAGCGGCGCGGCGGGCCGCCAGATCGCGATCCCCGCGGGCACCTGCGCATCCGGATGGCGATCGGCGTCGACGAAATCGTGGCTGGCGCCCAGCCGGCCGAGCCGGGCCAGCCGGGCATTGCCGAAGCGCTGCACGAGCGCGGCGAGCGAAAGCAGGATCGCGCACAGCATTCCGTCGAGCACGCCGAGCAGGAGCACGCCCAGCGCGGCGGCAAGCGCGATATACTGGTCACGGTCGAGCGCCCAGAGCCGGCTGATCGGCCGCGGATCGAGCGCATGGGTGAGCGCGGCGATCACCACCGCCGCCAGCACCGGCTGCGGCAGCAGCGCGACCAGCGGCATGGCGAAGAGCACGAGCGCGCCGAGCGCCAGCGCCGCGACCGCGCCCGCCAGGCGCGATTGCGCGCCCGAGGCTTCGTTGGCCGCACTGGCGGACAGGCCGGCGCCGACCGGCATGCCCTGCACCAAGGATGCCGCGAGATTGGCGAGGCCCAATGCGCGCAGCTCGCGGCCGGGATCGAGCAGGTCGCCATGCCGCAGCGCCAGCGCGCGCATCGTGCCCCAGCTCTCCGCCAGCAGGATCAGCGCAAGGGGCACCGCGAGCTGCGCCGTTTCCAGCACCAGCGCGAGCGAGAAGGCAGGCATTGGCGTGGTGCCGGGCATCAGCACGATCCGGCCGACGGTCGCGACGCCATGCGCGCCCAGATCGAGCAGCCCCGAGGCGGCAACGCCCGAGACGAGCACGATCAATGCACCCGGCATGCCCGGCCAGCGCCGCAGCGCCAGCAGCGCGGCAAGCGCAACCAGGCCGACGGCAAGGCTGGGCAGGTGCCAGTCCGGCAGGGCCCGCGCCACCGCGAACCCGGTTTGGAACAGGCTGCCGCCAGGCGCGGGGATGCCGGTGAGCACCGGCAGCTGCTTCACACAGATCGTGATCGCCAGCCCGAAGGCGAAACCGCGCAGCACCGGATGCGAGATGAAGCCGGTGAGCCCGCCCAGCCGGAAGAGCCAGGCAAGCAGGAAGAGCAGCCCGGCGAACGCCACCGCCATGATCAGGAACAGGGCGCGCACGCCCTCTCCCCCTGGCAGCGTCGCCAGCGACGCGGCGAGGATCGCGGCCGAGGACGAGGTGGCGGAAACGACGGCGAAACGGCTGCGCCCGGCCAGGGCATAGGCCAGCGTGCCGATAATCGCGGCGAGGATCGCATGCCCGGGCGCCACGCCCGCGATCGCGGCATAGGCCACCGCCTCCGGCAGCATCAGCCCCGATACCGCAAGGCCCGCAACGATGTCGGCGCGAATCTTCAAGCCGTTCCTCCGGCCGATCATGCTGCGCCCATTGGCGACGGATGGGAAGTCGGGAGAGGCACTGCCTCGGTCCCCGCAAGGCGAGGCGGCCTAAAATGGGTTGATGGCTCATATTCTTCCCTCGTCGCCCCGGCCTTGAGCCGGGGTCCCGCTGCCTCGCGAGCGGAAGCAGAAGCGATCCCGGCTCAAGGCCGAGATGACGATGAGAATCAAAGGCTTACCTGGGTTCTCAACCCTAGCGCAGCTGCCTTTTCTCCAGCTTCCGCGCCAGCGTCCGCCGATGCATCCCCAATCGCCGCGCGGTCTCGGAGATGTTGAAGTCCGTCTCCACTAGGGTCTGGTGGATATGCTCCCATTCCACCGTCTTGATCGACGAGGGCCGGCTGGCGAGCGGAGCGTCGGGATCGCCCTCCTCGCGCCCGAACGCGGCTTCGATGTCGTCGGTGTTCGAAGGCTTGGCGAGATAATAGGAAGCGCCGAGCTTGATCGCCTCCACCGCGGTGGCGATGCTGGCGAAGCCGGTGAGCACGACGATCTTCATCGCCGCATCGGCTGCGCGCAGCGTCTGCACACAGGCCAGGCCGGAAGCCCCACCGAGCTTGAGGTCGACCACGGCATAGGCGGGATGGAACCGCTCGAGCAGTGCAGTCAGCTCCTCATGGCTCGCCGCAGCCTCCACCAGATAGCCGCGCCGCTCGAACGAACGGCGGAGCGTCCGCGCAAAGGCCTCGTCGTCCTCGACGATCAGCAGCTTGCGGATGGCAGTCATGCCTGTTCCTCCCCGGGCCTGGCGATCGCGTCAAGCGGCAGGCGAATGCGCACCAGCGCGCCACCGCCCGGACGATTCTCGGCGCTGGCCGTGCCACCCAGCTTGCGCAGCACGTTGACGAGCAGGAACAGCCCCAGCCCGCCCCCCGGCTTGCCCTTGCTGGAGCGATAGGGCTGGCCGAAGCCGGCGAGCATCTCGGGCGCGAAGCCCGGCCCGCGATCGGAGATCTCGATCACCAGATCGTCCCGCTCGCGCGAGGTGGCGATGCCGATCCAGTCGGGCGAGACTTCGGCGGCATTGTCGATCACGTTGCTCAGCACCTGGCGCAGCGCCGGATCGGCGACGATCGGCATGTCGGGCCCGAAGCCGTCGGCATAGTCGAGCATGCCGGTCAGCCGGCTGGCGCGCCATTCGGCGACCACCGCGTCGAGGAAGCGGCGAACCGTGGTGAATTCCGAGGCGATGCCCCGCGCCTCGCCAGCCGAGAGCAGAATGCCGCTGACGATCGTCTTGCAGCGCGCCACCTCGGCCTGCATGTCCGCCACGTCCTGCGCCAGGTCCCTGTCGCCGGCGATGCGCGGCATGCGCTGCCAGTCGCCCAGGATCACCGAAAGCGAGGAGAGCGGCGTGCCCAGTTCATGCGCCGCGCCGGTGGCGAGCAGGCCCATGCGGACGATGTGATCCTCTTCCGCCGCGCGCTGGCGGATTGCGGCGCGCTCGGCATCGCCTTCGCGCAGGTTGCGGGCGATGCGCGTGATCAGCAGGACGAGCAGCACGGCGATCAGCGCGAAGCAGATCAGGCTGCCGGCAAGATAGAGACGGAACGGATCATTGACTCCGGTCGGCAGGTCGAGCGGCACGGGGCTGATCGCGATGGCGAAGAGCGCGAGGCTCGCGGCGCCGACGATCATCCAGCTGGACCCCGGCTGGAGCAGCATCGCGCCGGTGACGACCTGGAGCAGGAAGAGCGAGGCGAAGGGGTTGGCCAGCCCGCCGGTGAAATGCAGCTGCCAGGCCAGTGCGGCGACGTCCGCCAGCATCGCCACGGTCAGCTCCCAATTGGTGATCGCGGCGCGGCGATCGAGGAGCGGATAAGTCGCCAGGTTGATGCCCGCGAGCATCAGCGGCGCGATGAACAGCGGCACCAGCGGCAAGTGCACGCCCATCACGAAATGGACGAAACCGATCGTGCCCAGCTGGCCGCCCACCGCGATCCAGCGCAACTGCACGAGCAGCCACATGTTGCGGCGGCCGGGATCAGTGTCCTCCAGCCCCCTGGCGGGGATCATGCCGCGGCTCCGCGCCGCCGGCCGACGAACCATGCCGCCCACAGCGCCATGGCCGCGAGCCCGAACCAGGTGAGCGCATAGACGAGGTGATTGTCGGCGAAGCGCACCACGGTCAGCCCGCCCACCGGCCAGCCGCCGGGATTGGGTGCGGCGTCCGCATCGATGAAATAGGGAGCGACTTGTCCGAGCCCATGGGCCCGGGCGATAGCCGCGACGTCGCGCGAATACCAGCGATCGCTCCCGGGATCGTTGGCGCGGAGGAACCCGCCACCCGGCTCGGTGACGCGCAGCAGGCCGGTGACGCTCGCCTGCCCGGGTGCGACGGGCGGGCGCTTGCGCATGCTGTCGGGAATGAAGCCGCGATTGACCAGGACAGTGAAGCCCGGCGCCGCCAGCGGCGTCATCACCCAATAGCCCGAGCCGCGCTCGGTGACGGCCTTTACCAGGGTGGTGCGATCATTGCGGAAGTCACCCGAGACAGTGACGCGGCGATAAGCGTCGCCCGCCGCGGTGATGCCTCCCCATGTGGATGGCCCCGGGGCGGGCACCGGCGCGGCATGGATGCGGGCATCCACCGCCGCGACGAGTTCGTGCTTCCAGGCCCGCCGCTCGAGTTGCCAGATGCCGAGCCCCGCCAGCACCGCCGCACAGAAGAGCGCCGCCAGCGCGACGCCCCACCGTGCGCGGGGCCGGCGGGCATCGGTCACGGCAGCTGGCTCGGGTCGTGCAGCGGCATCATGTTGGCGTTGAGATGGTACATCACCCAGAGCGAGCCGGACAGCATGATCACCACGACGATGATGGTGAAAAGCAGCGCGGTCATCGTCCAGCCACCTTCGGCGTTCGGCTTGAGATGGAGGAAATAGACCATGTGGACGACGATCTGGACCATGGCAAATGCCATGATCGCGGCAGCGGTGACGCCGTTGGAGAACGGGCGCTCCATCACCAGGTAGAACGGGATCGCGGTGAGGATCACCGAGAGCACGAAGCCGATGACATAGTCACGCATCGAACCGTGCGGGATCTCGATCCCGTGCCCGTGATCGCCATGCCCGTGATCGCCATGCGCATGTGCGTCCTGCGTGTGCGGATCATGGCTCATCGCAGCATTCCCATCAGATAGACAAAGGTGAAGACGCCGATCCAGATGACGTCGAGGAAGTGCCAGAACAGGCTGAGGCAGGCCAGCCGGCGCTGGTTCGCCGCGGTCAGGCCGAAGCGGCTCACCTGCACCATCAGCGTGATCAGCCAGATCGAGCCGAAGGTGACGTGCAGGCCGTGGGTGCCGACCAGGGTGAAGAAGCTCGACAGGAACGCGCTGCGCCACGGGCCGGCGCCCTCATGGATCAGCTCGCTGAACTCGTAGAGCTCGATACCGAGGAAGCAGGCGCCGAACACCAGGGTGATCGCCAGCCAGATCAGCACCTGGTTCTTGTTGCCCTTCGCCATGCCGAGCATCGCGAAGCCATAGGTGATCGACGAGAACAGCAGCATCGCGGTGTTCAGCGCGACCAGCGGCAGGTCGAACAGCTCCTTCGGGCCGGGGCCGGCCGCGAAATTGCCGCCGAGCACTGCATAGCAGGCGAACAGGATCGCGAAGATGAGGCAGTCGCTCATCAGGTAGATCCAGAAGCCCAGCATGGTGCTGTAGCCTTCCGGGTGCGGATGCTCGTCGAAGTCGTAGAAGCGGACCGGTTCGTCCGCGGCGGGAAGCGTGGTGGTGCTCATCGGTCAGGCTCCGGCGGCGAGCAGGCGCGTGCGCGCCGCCTCGGTCTCGGCGACGGTTTCGGCGGGAATGTCGAAATCGCGCTTGTAGTTGAAGGTGTGGAAGATCGTGGAGCCGATCAGCGCCACGAAGCCCAGGCCGACCAGCCACCAGATGTGCCAGATCAGCGCGAAGCCGATCAGGGTGCTGATGCCGGCAAGGATCACGCCCGCGCCGGTGTTGCTCGGCATATGGATGTCCTTGAAGCCGGTGAGCGGGCGCTCGCCGCCGCGCGACTTCATGTCGTACCACGCGTCGAGGTCGTGGATCACCGGCGTGAAGGCGAAGTTATACTCCGGCGGTGGCGAGCTGGTC
>JAESGN010000475.1_pt1 | contig 34911 bp, 27 predicted proteins | sample 9269731 | NCBI WGS metagenome assembly JAESGN01 (sample SAMN15720683, study PRJNA650826) | algae metagenome | isolation source: Mojavia pulchra JT2-VF2 and co-occurring heterotrophs from desert soil | place: USA: Cadiz Valley, Joshua Tree National Park, CA | collected 1998-06-08
CGGCGACTGCGCCGGCATGGCCGCCGATCTGTTCGAAACCTATGTCGTGACGCTCGGCCTCACCATGGTCTCGATCGCGCTGCTGGTGAAGAATCTGCCCGACGAGCTGCTGCTCAAGCTGATGTCGCTGCCGCTGATCGTCGGCGGCGTGTGCATCATCACGTCGATCATCGGCACCTATATGGTCCGCCTGGGCAAGAGCCAGTCGATCATGGGCGCGCTCTACAAGGGCTTCTGGACCACCGCGATCCTCTCGGTCCCGGCGATCTGGTTCGTCACCCAATATACGCTGGGCGACATGAACGCGGCGATCGGCGGCCTCGCCATCGATCCCGGCACCTTCCTCGAGCCGAGCGACCATGTGACCGCCGAGGCGGCGCAGGGCCTGATCGCCGGCCCGCAATTCACCGGCTGGAGCCTGTTCATCTGCATGATGATCGGCCTGGCCGTCACCGGCCTGCTGGTGTGGATCACCGAATATTACACCGGGACCCAGTATCGCCCGGTCAAGTCGATCGCCAAGGCTTCGGTGACGGGCCATGGCACCAACGTGATCCAGGGCCTGGCGATCAGCCTCGAATCCACCGCGCTGCCGACGCTCGTCATCGTCGTCGCGGTGATCGCGTCGTTCCAGATCGCCGGCATCATCGGCGTGGCCTTCGCCGCAACCTCGCTGCTGGCGCTGGCCGGCATGGTCGTCGCGCTCGACGCCTATGGCCCGGTGACCGACAATGCCGGCGGCATCGCCGAGATGGCCGGGCTGGAGGATGAAGTCCGCCACAAGACCGACGCGCTCGACGCGGTGGGCAACACCACCACGGCCGTGACCAAGGGCTATGCGATCGGCTCGGCCGCGCTCGCGGCGCTGGTGCTGTTCGGCGCCTATACCACCGACCTCAAGGAGTTCTTCCCGGACGTGCCGGTGGATTTCTCCCTGAGCAATCCGTACGTGATCGTCGGCCTGCTGCTCGGCGCCTTGCTGCCCTATCTGTTCGGCGCCTTCGGCATGACCGCCGTCGGCCGCGCGGCGGGTGCGGTGGTCGAGGACGTCCGCCAGCAATTCGCGCAGGACAAGGGCATCATGGCCGGCACCAGCCGCCCCAATTATGCCCGCACGGTCGACATCGTCACCAAGGCGGCGATCAAGGAGATGATCGTTCCGTCGCTGCTGCCGGTGCTCAGCCCGATCGCGATCTACTTCATCATCACCGCGGTCGCCGGCCAGTCCCAGGGCTTCGCGGCGGTGGGCGCGATGCTGCTCGGCGTGATCGTCTCGGGCCTGTTCGTCGCCATCTCGATGACGTCGGGCGGCGGCGCGTGGGACAATGCCAAGAAGTATATCGAGGACGGCAATTACGGCGGCAAGGGATCGGAAGCGCACAAGGCGGCGGTCACCGGCGACACCGTGGGCGATCCCTACAAGGACACCGCGGGCCCGGCCGTGAACCCGATGATCAAGATCACCAACATCGTGGCGCTGCTGCTGCTCGCCGCGCTGGCGGGCCACGCCGCGGGCTGATCTTCACCCCAAGGCTGAAAAGCGGAAGGCCGCCGGAGCGATCCGGCGGCCTTCTTCGTGCCTGGAGCCCTATTTCGGCTTCGACGGCGTCAACGGCGCGAGCAGATCGTCGACCGGGGCCGACGCGGGAGGGGCCGCTGCCGGCGGCGTCGCGGGGGTTGGCGGGGTCGGCGGGGTCGGCGGGGTCGCGGGGGTGGCAGGAGCCTTTGGCTGCAGCGTCAACGGCGCGAGCAGATCATCGACCGGGGCCGGCGCGGCGGGCGCGGGAGGGGCCGCTGCCGGCGGCGTCGCTGGGGTCGGCGGCGTCGCGGGAACCGTCGGAGCCGGCGGGGCCTTGGGAGATTTCACTGGAGCCTTGGGCGGCGCCTTGGGAGGCGTGGGCTTCTTCTCCGGCTCCTCTTCGCCCGTCTCGTCCGCCTTCTCCGGCAGCCTGTATTTCTTGTGGAGCTCGTCTTCCTCGCGCTGCGACTGCTCCTTGAGCGGCCTTTCCAGTTGCGAGCATGCCTTCCCCGCGTCCTCGACTGCGGTCGTCTTCTTCCCCTGGATCGCGGCCTGGGCGAATTTCTGGAACGCGTCCTGCCGCATCTTCTCGCACTGTCGCTCGATCTGCTCGAACCTGGGCTTGTAGCGCGCCTCCAGCACGCGCATCGCGCCGAGATAGCCCGGCGCGAAACCCTCCTCCAGATTGCGCTCGATCCATTTGTTCAGGCGATCGGTCGCATTCTTGAGGTTGCGCTTCGCCGCCTCCAGCCGCTTCAACGGATTGGTGGCGGCGTCCTTCGAGAGCGCCGCCAGTTCCCCATATTCCTGCACGAACCGATCCTGCGCGCGCTGGGCTGCCGCCAGCTCGCGAAAGGCGTCCTCGAGCTGCGCGTGCAGCACATCGCCTTCCTGGTTGATCATGATCATGGTTTCCTGCGTCGCCTCGGCCGCGGCGACGGACCTGTCCGTAACCGACACGGCCTCAGCGGCGGCAGCGGGATTGGTCTCGATGGCAGCGCCATAGACCGCGAAGCCCAGCGCCCGGCTGGCATTGGCATATTCGTTGAGCGCCAGCGCATCGGCCCGGGTCTGGCCCCCGGTCGAGACACGCATCTGCGCCAGCCGCTGTGAGCGCGGCGTGGACGGGAAGAGCTCTTCCAATGTCCTGGGCCGCGCCGCCGCGCTGGCGGCCGGTGCCCCCGATTCCTCGACGATCGCCTTGCCGTGGCGGCGCATCAGCGCCTCCATCTGTGTCACCAGCTTCAGGCATTCGGCCGGATTGCTGGTGACCACTTCCTCGGCCATGAGCGAATTGTCGGAAAGCGCGTCGTGCACCTGATAGGGCGTGCCGGCGGGCATGTCGCGGGCATTGTGGTTGGCGCGGTCGAGCCGGTCGCGGCACTGGGCCCGCGCATCGGCGGCACTGAAGGCGGCCAGCACGCACAGCGCCGAGCCCAGCAGAAACGAAGGACGCATTTTCCCGACTCCCGAATGATCGGCAGCGGGAGATACAGCCCGTCCCCGCGCCGCAAATCGAGCGGCGACAAAGCCCGCGCATCCAGCGATCAAACCGGCCGGAACTGGCGGAAACCGGCGCAATCCCCATATCGGACCAAGGCGCCCGCCTTTGTCGGGTTCTCCGCCTTCCCTTTTCTCCTTGCGCACTGTAAAGGCACCGCCACTTTCAGCGCGCGCACCCATGAGGTAATTTTTGGCCAAAGAAGAACTGCTTGAAATGCGGGGCCAGGTCGTTGAGCTTTTGCCCAACGCCATGTTCCGCGTCCGGCTCGAGAATGATCACGAGATCCTGGGCCACACCGCCGGCAAGATGCGCAAGAACCGCATCCGCGTGCTGGTCGGCGACGAAGTGCTCGTCGAGCTCACGCCCTACGACCTGACCAAGGGCCGTATCACCTATCGCTTCAAGTAAGCGGGCGGTGCCCTTGCGGCTCGTCCTCGCTTCCACTTCGCCGCGCCGGCTCGATCTGCTCAGGCGGATCGGGGCCGAACCCGCGCGCGTCGCCGCGCCCGATGTCGACGAGGATGTCCGCGCCGGCGAGACGCCGCGCGCCTATGTGCTGCGCGTCGCGATCGCCAAGGCGCATGCCGTGCCCCGTGCCGCGGACGAGATCGTGCTCGCGGGCGACACCACCATCGCGGTCGGCCGCCGTATCCTCGCCAAGCCCGAGGACGAGGCGGACCTGCGCCGCATGCTCGCCCTGCTCTCGGGCCGGCGCCATCATTGCCTGTCCGCCGTCTGCCTGATCGGCGCCGACGGCAAGGCACGCACCCGCATCTCCGACACGATCGTCGCCTTCAAGCGGCTGAGCCAGGCCGAGATCGACTGGTACGTCGCCTGTGGGGAGGGCATGGGCAAGGCGGGCGGCTATGCCATCCAGGGCAAGGCCGAGGCCTTTGTCCGCTATCTCGCCGGCAGCCATTCGGGCGTGGTCGGCCTGCCGGTCTTCGAGACGCGCGCGCTGCTGGAGAGCGCCGGATACAGCCTTGGCTGAGTGGCTCTACGAGGCCGGGATCGGCGAGAACCGCGCCGCGCTCGTCTCGCGCGGCGGTATCTGGAAGGCGCGGATCGAGCTGGAGGGCACGCACCCGCGCGCCGGCGCGGTGCTCGAGGCCCGGCTGGTCGACAAGGCGGCCAAGCTGATCGCGCTCGACGGCGGCGGCGAGGCGCTGTGCGACCATGTGCCCCAGGCGATCACCCAGGGGGCGAAGCTGCGGGTGCGGATCGTGCGCGAGGCGATCCCGGAGCCCGGCCGGGCCAAGCTGCCCAAGGCGGTGCCGAGCGAGGAGGAGCCGTCGGACGGCCCCAGCCTGCTCGAACGCATCACCGCCACCGGCCTTCCCGTCCGCATGCTGCGCGCGCACGCGCCGGACGCGCTGGAGGAAGCCGGCTGGTCCGAAGTGCTCGAGGAAGCGCTCACCGGCGAGATCGCCTTTCCGGGCGGGGCGCTGCGCCTCTCGCCCACGCCGGCGATGGCGCTGTTCGACGTCGACGGCTCCGGCCCGATCGAGCCGCTGGCGGTCGCCGCCGCGCATGCGGTGGCGCGGGCGATCGAGCGGCACGGCATCGCCGGCTCGATCGGCATCGACTTCCCTACCCTCAGCGGCAAGGGCGCGCGCAACGCAGTGGCCGAGGCGATCGACGCCGCCCTGCCCCAGCCTTTCGAGCGCACCGCGGTGAACGGCTTCGGCTTCCTCCAGATCGTCCGGCGGCGCACCCGGCCCTCGCTGCCCGAACTGCTGCGCGCCGACCCGATCGGCGCGGCGACACGGGCAGAACTTCGGCGGATCGAGAGGCTTCCTCCCCCGCCGCCGACTACCCATATGGTGACCAGGAACATCGCCCGCCGCCTCGCCCAGCAACCCGGCTGGACGGCGGAGCTGGCGCGGCGAATCGGCGGCGTGACCGCATTCACGTCCGCCGGCGATTGAGCCGGCGCGAAGGAGCAAGATGGCGAAGAGCGACACCTGCCCCGTCTGCGGGCAGCCGACCGATACCGGAAACAAGCCCTTCTGCAGCCGCGGCTGCAGGGACCGCGACCTGCTGCAATGGCTGGGCGAGGGCTATCGCATTCCCGGCGAGCGCGTGGATCCCCATGCGCATTCGGGGGTGGACAGCACCGATTCGCCCGACTAAGAGGCGCGCTCCCCGGCGTTCGCCGGGCATGCCCGGGTAGCTCAGTTGGTAGAGCATGCGACTGAAAATCGCAGTGTCGGCGGTTCGACTCCGTCCCCGGGCACCATTTTCTCCCATCGCGAATAATCGCGCACGGTAACGAACCGGTCGCACACGCCTACTCACCCATGGGGTCGCGCCGGCGCGCCTTACCGGCCCGCTCCACGCGATCCTTCGGGGCAAGCCGGGCACCCCCTACCCCCGGGCGCGTCCCGCGGCACCGACCCATTTATTTGCCTATCCCGCCGCGCCCGTCGCAATGGCGAGGATCAGGGCACCGGCGGCCGCGCGCCTAATGCATTTGTATATGGAAGAAGCGACGTCGAGCGATCGGTCCCTTCTGACCATGGCGAGCCAGGGGTTGGCCTCCCGGGGTGCCTGCCCCATGCAGCGCGCGATCGGCCTCGCGCCCGCATCCGTGACCAGCATGAAATTCACTATCTGGGCATCGCCCTTCTCTTCATGCTCCAGCTTCAGATATGGCCCGCCGGCGGCCAGATCGGCCTTGGCGACGATGCTATGCATCATGCATTCCTGGGCGCGGGCCGCATTGCGATGCCTGCTTGCGATCACGGCATTGCAGGAGGGCGTGTCCACGAGGCTGATTTCCTCCATGAACGCATCGTACGATTCCCCCCGGATGGAGGCGAGCAGGCTGGGGTCGGTGATCCGCGCATTCAACACGCGACTGGCATATTTCCGCGGCAGAAGATCAAATGCGACATTGACGGCACCATAATCCACCACCCAGGTTCGAGGCAGCTTCGCGGCAAGCTCCCGATCGACGACAAGGGGCTGCAGCGTCGCCATTTCAGCCTTTGGCCCCTGTAGCCATTGATAGGTTATCGCGCCCGCCAGGATCCCGACGAGAATTATTGCGACGCCAGGAATGTCGACCCTCCGCTCACGCTTGTATCTTGAAGCCACGCGCAGAGAACCAAGGAGCAGCAGCGCCAGAAGAATGGCCGCCAATATGAATGGCAGGACCATCATCAGGATCAGCACCGCGAAGCCCAGCAAATAATATACAACTTCCATCGGGGATCCCCTGATCAGGCCGGCGCTGCCGCGCTTTCGTCAATTTCTCTTCAAGGCATTCGAACAACGCCCGCTCGGAACGGCGGTTATCCGGGCGCGAAGCCGATATGCGCGCGCCCGGATCTGCCGATGACCTCGGGGCGTCAGGACGCGGCCAGATTCCCCATCGTCACATAGTCGAGCTTGCCGGTGCCAAGGACAGGCAGGGCATCCAGGGTGCGGATGTCGCGCGGGATCGCGAGCTCGGCGACGCCATTCTCGCGCGCCCAGCCTTGCAGCTCGCTGGCCCGCGCGTCCTTCCGAGTGGTGAACAGCACGAGCTGCTCGCCCTTGCGCGGGTCCGCACGGCTCACGACGGCGTGGTCCGCCTCGGGCCAGACGGCGGCGGCATAGCCTTCCACTGCCGGCAGCGAGACCATCTCGCCGCCGATCTTGGCGAAGCGCTTGGCGCGCCCGCGGATGGTGACAAACCCCGCCTCGTCGATCGTGACGATGTCGCCACTGTCATGCCAACCGTCCTCCGGGGGCTGGATCACGCCCGGCCGATCGGCCTTCATATAGCCGGCCATGATGTTGGGGCCGCGGATCGAGAGCTTGCCGCCCGCATCGATCCCCGGCACCGGATCGACCCGCGCCTCGATTCCCGGCAGCAGCTGGCCCACGCTCCCGGCACGGAAATGCATCGGTGTGTTGACCGCGATCACCGGCGCCGCCTCGGTCGCGCCATAGCCTTCGAGGATGCGCAATCCGAATTTCTCGCTCCACACCTTGCGCGTTTCGTCGCGCACGCGCTCGGCACCGGCGAAGATGTAGCGCAGCGAATAGAAGTCATAGCCATGCGCCAGCCGCGCATAGCCCGAGAGGAACGTGTCGGTGCCGAACAGGATCGTCGCATTGGCATCATAGGCCAGCGCCGGGACGATCCGGTAGTGAAGCGGATTGGGATAGAGTAAGGTGCGGATGCCGTTGAGGATCGGCAGCAGCGTTCCGCCCGTCAGGCCGAAGCTGTGGAACATCGGCAGCGCGTTCAGCACCAGGTCCGATGAGTTGAAGTCGATCCGCGCCGCCAGCTGCGCGCAATTCGCGAGCAAATTGCGGTGGGTGAGCACCACGCCCTTGGGCAGACCCTCCGATCCGCTGGTGAACAGGATCACCGCCGCGTCCCCGGGCGACACATTCCGGCGGCGATGCAGCCGTCCGGCGAAGCGCGTGGCGATGAGCGCGCGCAACTTGGCGCCGGTGCCGATCTCCTTCGCGATGTCCTCGAGGTACAGGATCGTGCGGCCGTCCGCCTCCAGGCCTTCGACCACTGCCTCCAGCCTGGCCTGTTGGATGAATGCGCGCGCCGTGACGATCGTCCGCACCTGCGCAGCAAGGCATGCCGCCTTCAGGTTGGCGAGCCCCGCCGTATAGTTGAGCATCGCCGGCACGCGGCCGATCGCCTGCAACGCGAAGAAGCTCGCGACCGTCCCGTTGACGTTGGGCAGCATCAGCCCCACGGCCTCACCCTGCGCGCTGCGCCGCTCCAGCATGCGCCCAAGCGCCAGGCTGCCGGTGATCAGCCGCTTGAGCCCAAGCGGCTCGCGCTTGATGTCCTCGACCACCAGCATGTTGCCGCCATGCACGTCCTTGGCATCGATCAGCGCCTGGAACAGCGTGCGATCGATATCCGAGGTCGCGAAGATCATCGTGCTCATCTCTTCGTAGAGACGGCGCCCGGCGATCGCCCGGCGTGCCCGCGCGGTCATCTCGCCCTCGATCGCGAAGCGCCGCGGCGGCAGGATCGTCAGCTCGATCTTCGGGAAGCTGCGCAGGCGGACCTTGCCGCGCAGGTGCGAGAAGCGTGAGAATTGCGCGCCGTCGATCCGCACCGGAATGATCGGCGCATCGGCCTTGTCGGCGACCATGCCGGGGCCGTCGAAGATCTTCATCAGCGCGCCGGTGACGGTGATGCGCCCTTCGGGGAAGATCACCAGCGTGTTGCCCTCCTTCACCGCGCGGACCATCGCCTTGGCCGACATCGGGTTGGTCGGATCGACCGGGAAGGCGCGGAACAGCTTGAGCGCGGGCTGGATCCACCAGCGCTTCGTGATCGCGGTGTTCACGGCGAACACCGGCTTGCCGGGCAGGAAGACCGCAAGCAGCAGCCCGTCGAGCCAGGAGACGTGGTTGACCACCACCACCGCGCGCTCGCCCGGGCGCGGCATGTTCTCGCCGCCATGAACCTCGATGCGGTAGACCAGCTTCAGGATCGCGCGGATCGAATGCTTGAGCACCGTATCGGGCAGCAACAGGCACGAGATCAGCGCGACCGCCAGGGTCGCGAAGCCCATCGTGCCGATGATCCCGGGGATCGAGACGCCGGCCGCGAGCAGGGCGGTGGCGACAGCGACCACCGCGACCATCACCGCGGCGTTGACGATGTTGTTCGCGGCGATGGCCCGCGAGCGCCCCTCGGGCGGGCTCCTAGTCTGCAGGATCGCATAGAGCGGCACGATGAACATACCCCCGGCGACCGCCATGCCGGTCAGGTCGAACAGGATGCGCCAGCTGCCCGGCGTCGCAACGAACTGCGCGATATCGGCATGCGGGGTCACCACAACGAAGCTGCGCGTCGCCCACCACAGGTCGAGCATGAACACGGCCATCGCGAGCGCGGAGATCGGCACGTGGCGCGCCGATACCTCGCCGCGCAGCAGCCGGTTGACCAGCATCGAGCCGAGCGCGATCGCGACCGAGAAGACGATCAGGAACAGAGTCACGACTTCCGCGCGCCCGCCGAGATTGCCGGAGACGAGCGGCAGGAACTCCGAAACCAGCACGGCGCCGATCGCAAAGAACCAGCTGATGCCCAGGATCGACAGCCAGACCCCCTTGTTCTCGCGCCCGGCCTGCAGCACCTGCCAGGTGCTGACGAACGGATTGCGCGTGATCGCGACCTTTCCGATCGGCGGTGCCGCGGGGATCAGCAGGCTCACCGCGAAGCCCAGCCCGGCAAGGCCGGTCGCGATCAGGCCGGCTTCCCAGGCCGGCACGAGGCCGGCGAGCAGCTGGCCGCCAAGGATCGCCAGGAAGGTGCCGGCCTCGATCAGGCCGGTGCCGCCCATGATCTCCTGCTCGCGCAGATGCTGGGGCATGATCGAATATTTGACCGGGCCGAAGATGGTCGAATGCAGGCCCATGCAGAACAGCGCCAGCAGCAGCAGCGGGATCGATTGGAACCACAGGCCCGCAAGCCCCAGCCCCATGAAGGCGACTTCGGCGGCCTTCACCGCCCGCATCAGCCATGCCTTGTCCCAGGCGTCGGCGAGCTCGCCCGCAAGCGCCGAGAACAGGAAATAGGGCAGGATGAAGATGCCGGTCGCGACCGTTGCCAGCATTGCCGACTGTTCGGGTGCATTGGCGAAGATCGTGAAGTTCGCGAGGAACAGCATCGCATATTTGAGGACATTGTCGTTGAACGCGCCCAGGAACTGGACGACGAACAACGGGCCGAAGCGCCGCTTGGCGAGCAGCGAGAAATCGGGTGCGGACACGGCTTTGTTTCCCCTGAACCTGTTATGCGACGACGGCGGCTTGGTGGCGATCCCCGAGCGCGCTCGGGAAGCCAAGGAACAGCTTGGGCTGCATTGGCGACAACTCCGTTTCGATTCCGTTCCGATGCCCGGCGAATCACCGGACCGCGACTGGATGTCATGGAATTGAACATCGATCAATTAAATAATTGGACAGTGATCAATTATCCACTTATATGCCCTTCGTGGCGCGCAGATCCGATCATACACGGGGGGAGTTGCAGGAATTGATCCTCGCCGAGGGCCAGCGCCTGCTCGCCGAGGTCGGCTATTCCGGCTTCTCCGCGCGCGAGGTGGCGAAGCGGATCGGATATTCGATCGGCACGATCCACAATGTCTTCGGCGGCCATGACGCGCTGCTCACGGCGCTGAACAGCCAGACGTTCGTCCTGTGGGCACGGGCTCTGGGCGAGAAGCTTGCCGTCGCCGGCCCGGACCGGATCGCCGCGCTGGTCGAGGGCTATTTCGACTTCGCGGAAGACAATCCCAATCTGTGGATGGCGATCTATGACCATCGCCTGCCCGCGGGCATGGAGATTCCCGAGCAATATCGCGTTCTCCGCGCCGGCCTGACCGACATCGTCGAGCGTGAGGTGGCGACGGCACTTCCGGGCAAACCGCTTCCGGAAATCGAAGCCCTGACGCGATCGCTGGTCGCGACCGTGCACGGGCATTGCGCATTTGCCCTCACGGGAACCTTCCGTCTCCTCGGCGTGGATGATCCGCGCGGGGCGGCCCTTGCGAGAGTGACGGAAATCCTGGCCAGCAACGAACGGACATGACCGGCGCGGCCACTGGATACGTCCAGTTGCCTATGCACCGTCAGCAGCTTGCGCGCTCGGCTGCGTCGAAGATCCAAGGATCGCTGGCCGTATTTCGGCAGCGATGGAGCCATCCTGTCGTCATGCTCGCGCGGTCGATGCATGTATCGGCAGCAGCGCCGCACCTAGCGCGGAGCCGGCACCGCCGAGCTGGGAGATTTCGATGTCGTAGCGCGCCTTCTCGCTCTCCGCGATATGGTCGCCCCATTTGATCGCTCGGCGGTTCAGCCGATCGGCAAGTCCGTGCATGATCGCGGACGGCAAGGGACTCATCAGCCGGATCGCACCCGGATCGAACCAGGCGAGCGCCGAGTTGATCGCCTGGAGGAGCTGATCGGCGGCCCGTTCCAGCCAATGATCGATCGTCGCCTCATATCCCGGGATCGCCTCGGCGAAATCCGCCAGCGATCCGACCTTGCATCCGGCCGCCTGCAGCGTTGCGATCAGGTCGAGCGTCGTCGGGCGCGGCTGGTTGCCGGGGTAGAACATGCCGATCTCGCCGGCACTGCCCGTTTCGCCGCGCATCAGCCGGCCTTCATGGACGATCCCCGCTCCAACGCCATGCCCCAGCAGGATCACCACCGCCGTGGTGCAGCGCCGGATCAACCCGCCCAGATAATATTCGGCGAGCGCCGCCGCCGTCGCGTCATTCTCGATCCAGATCGGCAGCCGGAGCGCTTCCTCGAAGATCGTGCGCAGCGGCGCGTCCTTCCAGCCGGGCAGGTTGCGGACGACGTGCCAGCGATTGCCGTCGCGCGACAGGGCCGGGCCGGGCACGCTGAAGCCGACGCCGTACAGACGACTGCCCAGCAGGCGGTGCTCGATCGCCAGATCGTGGATGCGGCGATCGACATGGCGGGCGAAACCATGCGGGTCGATGGGCTCGATCCTCTCGGAAGTGAGCGACACCACGCCCCCGGCATAATCGACCAGCGCGATTTCCAGAAGGCCGGCATAGATCGCCAGCCCGACGGCATAGCCCCCGGCCGGGGAAATTCGCAGCGGCACCGTCGGGCGGCCCCGCCCCGCCAGCGCCTCGGGCGGCAGTTCCTCGATCAAGGCCTGCCCGATCAGCGCCTTGGTCAGCTTGGAGATGGCGCCGTTGCTGATCTGCAGCGTCTCCGCCAGGGCAGACCGCGATTGCGGGCCGAGCGTGCGCAGCTGCCAGAGCAGCCGCTTCTCCTCCTCGAGCAGCGTGACCGGTGGATGCCTCATCGTCCCGGGCCAATAGCAGCCCGATTCACGGTCCGCGATTAATTTTCCCAGAAATAAATAAATCTGTCATCCGCACCGCGCATCGCCGCCGCGAGTTCACAAGAATCTCGGGGGAACGATCCGATGAAGAAGCACAATCTCGCCGCCGGCTGCGCGGTGCTCGCGCTCGGCATGCTGTCCGCGCCGGCCTTCGCGCAGACCGCCGACGCGCCGGCCGCCGCCCCGGCGCCGGCCGCTGACGATGCGGGCGCGGACATCATCGTCACCGGCTCGGCGCGCGCGCAGCGCCGCTTCGACGTCTCCTATGCGATCAACTCGCTCAGCCAGGCGGACGTCCAGAAGATCGCGCCGAAGAGCTTTGCCGACCTGCTCGGCACCGTCCCCGGCATCCAGGTCGAGGCGACCGGCGGCGAGGTGCAGAACATCACCCGCGTGCGCGGCATCCCGACCGATCGCGGCTATCTGATCTTCCAGCAGGACGGCCTGCCGCTCTACCACGAGATCGACGGCGTCTTCTTCAACTCCGGCGAAGGCATGAACCGCTACGACCTGATGACCGAGCGGGTCGAGATCGTGCGCGGCGGCCCGGCGCCGATCTATGCCAGCAGCGCGGCGGCGATCGCCAACAACATCACCGTGTCGGGCGGCCCGCAGGCGCGCGGCAAGGCACAGGTCACGCTGGGCGATACCGGCCTCTACCGGCTCGACGCGATGCAGTCCGGCCCGATCAGCGACAACACCTATTTCGCGATCGGCGGCTTCCTGCGCCAGCATGACGGCTATCGCTATGCCGGCTTCCCCAGCGACAAGGGCGGCCAGATCCGGGCCAATCTCAAGCGCCAGCTGACCAACGGGTACGTCAAGATCTCCGCCGAATATGTGAACGACCACAACGTCTTCTATCTGCCGATCCCGACCAACGATCCGCGCAACCCGGCCGTCTCGCTCAATCCCTATATCGACTATTTCACCGGCACGATGAACTCGCCGTCGCTGCGCAACGTCAACATCAAGTATCGCGACGGCGCCGGAACGCTGCAGAGCATGCAGCGCGACCTCTCCAGCGGCCGCCACATGCGCTTCTTCAACGCGGCGGTCGATTACGAGGCCGATTTCAGCGGCTGGCAGGTCTCCGCCAAGGTCGGCGGGACCAAGGGCAAGTCGAGCTTCGATGCGTTCTATTCGACCACCAACCCGGCGGACGCGACCAGCTTCGCCGCCGGCTACCTGGCCGCCGCGCGTACTGCCTTCGGGCCGAACGTGGCCCGGCTCGGCTATGCGTTCGCCGGCACCAACGGCGCGTCGGTCTACGATCCCTCGACTGCCTCGGGCCTGGTCATGTCCGGCCAGTATCGCGCCTCGGAATCGGACTTCTACTCGGTGCAGGGCGACCTGAGCGTCACTCGCAAGTTCGAGACCGGCATCGGCACCCATGACGTGCGCGTCGGCCTGTACGGCGCGTTCTACGGCAACACGTTGCTCCAGGCCTATGAGGACATGCTGATCGAAGTGCGCAGCCAGCCGCGCACGCTCGACCTGCTTGCCTATTCGTCGACCGGCGCGGTGCTGGGCTCGGTCACCCAGAACGGCGTGCTGCGCTACACCACCACGCTCAACAAGGGCAAAGGCGATGCCCAGATGATCGCCTTCTACGCAAACGACACCTGGGACATCACCCGCGGCCTGCGCGTCGATGCCGGCATCCGCACCGAGCGCTACGGCTACAGGGGCATCGCCCTGCCGACCACGCAGGCCAATCTCGGCGACGCGACCACGCTGGCCGACGACACCACCCGCGCCTTCACCGGTCAGGTGCTCGACCAGCGCCTCAGCCCCAAGGCGACCAACTGGACCGTCGGCGTCAGCTACGACCTGGACGGCCATCTCGGCGCCTATGGCCGCATCTCGAACCTGGAAGTGCCGCCGCAGATGGGTGTGGTGACCGGCATCAACGCGACCATCGTCAAGACCAAGGCGCGCCAATATGAAGTCGGCCTGAAGGCGAGCTTCGGCCCGAACTATCTCTATGCGACCGGCTTCTACACCAAGTTCAACCCGTTCAACGCCTCGTTCGCGGCGTTCAACCCGCTGACCGGCCGCAACGACCAGACGCTGCCGTTCATCGGCGAGGCCTCGGTCAAGGGCGTCGAAGTAGACGGCCGGATCGCGCCGGTCCGCTGGTTCTCGCTCGACGGGTCCGTGACCTGGCAGAACCCGAAATATGCCAATCTCCAGAACAATTCGGGCGCCGATCCGAGTGCGGTGAACGGCAAGCAGATCATCCGTGAGGCGAAGTTCTTCGGCAATCTGCGGCCGAGTTTCGACTTCGACCTGGGCGAACAGAAACTCTCGATCTTCGGGCGCTTCGAATGGGTCGGCCGGCGCTATGTCGACCTGTTCAACCGCACGGCGATGCCGGGCTACCAGACGATCGGCGCTGGCGCGTCGCTCGATTGGGGGGCGTGGCGCTTCCAGGTGGTCGGCGACAATCTGTTCAACGCCCATGGCCTGACCGAGGGCAACACGCGTACCGACCAGTTCGCCGGCCAGGGCACCAGCCAGGCGATCTATGGCCGCCCGTTGTTCGGCCGGAACTTCCGCCTCATCGTCAGCCGCAGCTGGTGATGCGCGCCATGCTCTCCGCCGCCGCGCTCGCGGTGACGGTGCTCGCCGCCCCGGCTTCGGCCGGGGCGGTGGACGACGGGGTGATGGCGGCGCTGTCCGCCCGGCTCTTCCCGTTGCTCGATGCAGCCGGGCACGATCCGGCGGCGCTCGAGCGGATCGCCAGGGCGCCCGGCATGGAGAGCGTGCTGCGGGTGCGGCAGGAGCGCCGCGCCGCATGTGGCACCGATCTCGTCTGTCGCGCGCAGGCGCTGCTCTGGAGCGATCGCGAAGCGGATGCGGTGCGTCGCGCCGTTGCGCAGGCGCAAGGCCTTCCCGCCGCGGACGATGGCCCCGCCGCACAGGTGGATCGCGAGATCGGGGGCATCAACATGATCGTGCGGACCTATGCGCTGGGGGCGATCCCCGCCACCGCGATCGATGGCCCCGGCACCGTCTCGCCCCAGGATCATCGGGCACGCCTCCAGGCCGCCGACTGGATCGCCGAGACGCCCCGCGCCGGATCGGCACAACGGCTCGATCCCAGCATCGACTATGCGCTCGCGCTGCTCGACATGAGCGACCGCACCGATGCGATCGGCCATGAACCGCTGACCGGCGGCGCCAACGCCGCGGCGATGGCGCGGGCGAAGACGCTCGACTGGCACCGTTATCGCTATAGTGCGATGATCGTCACGGGCGTCGGGCCCGAGATCGAGGGCGAGCCGCTCAGCCCGTTCGGCAAATATCACCTGCGCCTCGCCGCACGCCGTTTCGCGCAGGGCGATATCGCCTTCATCCTGGTCACCGGCGGCCGGGCGCATCCGCGCGCGACGCCCTTCACCGAGGCCGACGAGATGCGCAAGGCGCTGATCGACCGCTACGGCGTCCCCCCGGAAGCGATCCTCATCGAGCCCTATGCCCGCCACACCACCACCAACCTGCGCAACGCCAGCCGGCTGCTCGCGCGCCTGGGCGCGCCGGTGGAGGCGGAGGCGGTGATCGTCTGCAACCCGCTGCAGAGCGCCTATATCGAAAGCGCGAAGTTCACCGAGCGCAACGCCGCCGAGCTCGGCTATCAGCCGGGCAAGGTCGTGCGCCGGATATCGCCTACCGAACTGGTGTTCCGCCCGTCCCCGGCGTCCGAGCGCGTCGACCCGCGCGATCCCCTCGATCCCTGAAAGGAACCGTCATGCGCCGCATCGCCCTGGCCGCCGTCCTCCTGCTGTGCCCCGCCGCCGCCCATGCCTGGGGCGGCACGGCGCATGCGGTGATCGATCGTGCGGCGATCCAGGCGATACCCGATGGCGGCCCGGTCTTCCTGCGCCGCCATGTCGACTATATCTCGGCCTCCGCCGCGCTGCCGGACGGCTGGCGCGGGGATTCGGAAGGCTTCTCGAAGATCGAGGAAGACCCGAACCATGGCTGGTTCCGCGAGCAGTTCGGCTTCCTGAAACCGATCCCGCGATCGCGCTACGAATTCATCCTCGCGCTCTACAAACACTACGAGACGGTCAAGCAGAGCGATCCGGCCGCCGCCGCACGCACGAACGTCCGCTGGACCGGCACGCTGCCCTATTCGGCGATGGAAGCCTATGAGCGGCTGATCGTCTGCATGCGCGCGATCCGCGCGGCGCAGGCGAGCGGCGGCGACGCATCGGTTCCCGAGCAGCATTGCGCGTTCCAGGCGATCCGGCTCGGCCATTATATCGGCGACGGCTCGCAGCCGCTGCATGACTCGGTGCACTCGGACGGCTGGCTGGGCCCCAATCCGAACGGCTATACTCGCGATCGCAGCATCCATGGGCGGTTCGAGAGCCGCTTCGTCGACGGCATCGGGCTCACCGCCGCGGACATCATGCCCCGAATCGGCGCGCCGGCGCATCTCCATGGCGACATGTTCGACGCGGTGCTCGCCTTTCTCGATCAGTCCGGCGATCGGATGGAGACGGTCTACAAGCTCGAGAAGCGCGACGGCTTCGGCAATACGGCCGACAGGGACGTCCGCGCCCTGGTCTACGAGCGCACCGCCGCGGGCGCGGCGATGCTGCGCGACATGCTCTGCCGTGCCTGGGCGGAAAGTGCAGTGCCGCCTGCCAAGGTGGTGCCCTCGCCGATCGATTCCTCCAACCCCCGGTTCAATCCGGAGACGGGCTCCGCCCCGGCCTGACGCCGCCCCAGCGCGCGCAGCAGCCGCGCATGGCGGCCATGGTCGAGCGTGAAGCGCCCGAGCAGCAGCATCGCCAGCAGCGCGCCGGCAAGCGGCACGCCCAGGCCGAGGCCGAGCATGCCGAGGCGCACCTCGGTTGGCTGGACGGCGCCGGAGACGTAGCCGAGCGCGTTCAGCACCCAGCCGATCATGGCTGTCGACGCGGCGCCGCTGGCCTTCACCAGGACGAGGTAAAAGGCGAACAGCCCCGTCTCGAACCGCCGGCCATGCCGCCATTCGACGACGTCGATCGCGTCGGCAAGCAGGCCCCAGGGCAGCATGAACACGCTCGCAAAGCCGAAGCCGATCAGCGCCGCGCCCGCCACCTGCCCCGCCGGCCACGCGATGCACAGGGCGAAGCAGAGCAGGCCCAACGCGCTCACCGCATGCCCCGCAGCGAGCAGGCGGCTCTTGCTGAAGCGGTGCGTGAGCGCGGTCCAGGCGAGCACGCCGCCGAACTGCCCCGCCGTCAACGCGGCAAGCAGCAACGGGACCGCACGCGGTCGATCGACGACATAGGTTCCCAGATACATCAGCATCCGGCCGAAACACGGCATGGCGAAGCCGGTGAGCAGGGCCAGCGCGCCCATCGCCAACACCATCGGGTCGCGCAGCGGAACGGCGACGCGATCGCCGCGCAACGCGGATGCCGTGCCGCTTTCGCCACGCCCGCCCGAGGCCCAGGCGCACAGCAGCATGGTCAGCGCAAAGGCCAGGCCCGCACCGATCCCGGTGAACGCCAGCGCGCCGAAATGCCCAGTCCGTCCCGCTTGCTGCACCAGCGGTGTGAGCATTGTGGCGATGACCAATGCGCTCGCGGTGCTGAAGAACAGCCGGTAGCCCGAGACGCGCCCGCGCGCCCGGCTGTCGCGGCTGACCTGCGCCATCAGCGCATTGTGCGGCACGTCGACCACCGCATAGGCGCCGCGGAAAACCAGGATCGCCGCCGCCAGCATCCAGGCGCGGTGCAGGCCCAGCGCCGGCATTGCGTAGATCAGCCCGAAGGCCGCCCCGCAAGGCAGCGCGGCCAGGGCAAGGGTCCAGCGATAGCCCCGCCCCGCCGCCCGCCAATGGAGGACGAGCCGGGCGGCGAGCAGATCGAACACCAGATCGCCCAGCACCGCGAACAGCATCAGCCCCGCCGCCCGGGCACCGTTCAGGCCCAGCACGTCGGTCAGCAGGAACAGGATCGTCAGATCCGCACCCCCGAACACCAGGGCCTTGCCGAAATTGCCGGACGAATAGGCGAGCATCCGTCTCTCTGTGGCAATGTTCGCGATCGGCGACGTCTTTCCTATGCGAGGTGGCGGCGAGCCCGATGCTGCACCTGTCGTCGCCCGTACGGCCCGATCATTTCAGATTGGCGACAGCACCGAAATGCCGGCGGGCTTCGTCCGCGGATGGACGAACGCATGCAGCTTTCGATGAAAGCGCCTAGATATTTCCGCACGGCCTGGTTCCGCCACGGTATCCGCAAAGTTCCCGATGGAGGAACCGCCACGCGCGGAGCCATCGAATTTGTCCATCAGCCCATTGGCAAGTATCGTTCCTAACGTCAGTATTGCACCTCGAATCAAGGGGGTGGATCTTTGCTGGTCAAGTCATTCGCGTTCCGGTCGCTGCGCATCGGATTGGCTGGGGTCACGGCCCTTCCGATGGCGGCCCTTGCCCAGGACCTGGGTTCCGACCCCGCGGGTTCGGGCGTGATCGTCGGCGCGGTGCATTGGATCGAGGGCACCCTGCTCGGCACGGTGGCGACCGTCGTGGCGGTGATCGCGGTTGCCGCGGTCGGGCTGATGATGCTTACCGGCCGGATCAACTGGCGCTATGGCGCCACCGTCATTCTCGGCTGCTTCATCCTGTTCGGCGCCGCGAGCATCGTCGCGGGCATCCAGGCGAGCGCCCAGCTGGGACAATAGCATGAACGGACTGGAGCGTGACCCGCTGTTCGTGGCCCTCACTCGCCCGCAGATGTTTGCGGGCGTCACCTATAGCTATTTCGTCGCAAATGCGATCGTGGCGACCGAGCTGTTCCTGATCTTCAAATCGGCCTGGGCGCTGGTCGCGGCGCTCGCCGTGCACCTGATCGGCGTCCTTGCCTGCCTGCGTGAGCCGCGCTTCTTCGATCTGTGGCTGGCGCGGATGAGCCGCTGCCCGCGCGTCCGCAACCACAAGATCTGGCAATGCAACTCCTACCGGCCCTGACGCGCGATCCCAAGGTCGTCGCGCGCGAAGCACCCGCCGGACGGCATCTGCCCTATGCGCGCCACGTCGACGATCACACTGTCGAGACGCGCGACGGCATGCTGCTCCAGGTCGTCCATCTGCGCGGCCTGCTCTTCGAGACGGCCGACACCGAGGAGCTGAACTATCGCAAGCGGTTGCGCGACGCGATGCTGCAGTCGATCGGTTCCTCGCGCTTCGCCGTCTATTATCATGTGGTGCGCCGCGCGATCGAGCCCGAGCTCGAAGCGGCGTTCCCCGATGCCTTCTCGGCCCGGCTCGACGCGGCCTGGCGCGCGCGGCTGGCGGAGCGCCGGCTCTATACCAACGACCTGTTCCTCACCCTGATCCGCCGCCCGCTCCAGGGCCGGATGGGCCTGCTCGATCGCCTGCGCGGCAGCCCGGCGGCGGCCAACAGCGCGCATGATCTGCGCGCGCTCGACACCGCCCGCGAGGCATTGACCGCTGCGCTCGGCAGCTACGAGCCGCGGCTGCTCTCGGTCTACGCAACGCCGCAGGGCAATTGCTCGGAACCGCTCGAATTCCTCTCCTCGCTCTACAATGGCGAGGTTCGGCCCGTGCTGCTGCCGATGCAGGATGCCGGCGCCTATCTGCCGTATCGCCGGATCAGCTTCGGCCAGGAGGCGATCGAGCTCGGCGCCGCCGGCCCCAGTCCGCGCACCTTCGCGGCGATCGTCTCGATCAAGGACTATCCGGGCCAATCGGCGCCGGGCATGCTCGACGAGCTGCTTCGCCTGCCCTTCGAGATCACGATCGCGCAGAGCTTCGGCTTCGTCGAGCGGCAGGCGGCGCTGTCGCGGATGAACCTGGCGCTCCGGCGGATGCGCTCGGCCGAGGACGAGGCGGTCAGCCTGCGCGCCGACCTGTCCAGCGCCAAGGACGACGTCGCCGCGGGGCGCGCCGGCTTTGGCGAGCACCACATGACGATCGCGATCCGCGGGCAGACGCTGGCGGAAGTCGATCGGGGCGTGGCCGAGGTGCAGGCGACGCTGGCCGATCTCGGCATCATCGCGGTGCGCGAGGAGATCGCGCTCGAACCCGCCTTCTGGGCCCAGTTTCCCGGGAACTTCAAGTATATCGCCCGGCGGGGCCTGATCTCCACCGCCAATTTCGCCGGCTTCGCCAACGGCCATAACCTGCCCCAGGGCAAGGCGGCGGGAAACCATTGGGGCGACGCGGTGACTCTGCTCGAGACCACCGCCGCAGGCCCCTATCACTTCAATTTCCACCATGGCGATCTCGGCAACTTCACCGTGATCGGCCCCTCGGGCTCGGGCAAGACGGTGGTGCTCAACTTCCTGCTCGCGCAGAGCCGCAAGTTCGAACCGCGCATCATCTTCTTCGACAAGGATCGCGGCGCGGAGCCCTTCCTGCGCGCGATCGGCGGGCGCTACGACCTGCTGCGCCCCGGTGCACCCTCGGGCCTCAATCCGCTGCAGATGGCGGACGATCCGGCCAACCGGCAGTTCCTGATCGACTGGGTGGCGCTGCTGGCCGGCGGCGCGGACATCGACGAGCTTGCCCAGATCAAGGACGCGATCGACGCCAATTTCGGCCAGCCGCGCGAGCAGCGCCGGCTGCGCCACCTGGTCGAGCTGTTCCGGGGCAGCCACCGCCCGCACGGCGCCGACCTGTGGGCGCGGCTGCGCGCCTGGTGGGGCGACGGCGAACGGGCCTGGCTGTTCGACAATGCCGAGGACCGGACCGACCTGACCGCCCAGACGGTCGGCTTCGACATGACCCAGATCCTCGACGATCCGGCAGTCCGCACGCCCGCCATGATGTATCTTTTCCACCGCGTGGAGGAACGGCTGGACGGCACGCCGGCGATCATCGTGGTCGACGAAGGCTGGAAGGCGCTCGACGACGACGTGTTCGTCCGCCGGATCAAGGACTGGGAAAAGACGATCCGCAAGCGCAACGGCATCGTCGGCTTCGCGACCCAGAGCGCGCAGGATGCGTTGGAGAGCCGCATCGCGAGCGCGATCATCGAGCAGGCGGCGACGCAGATATTCATGGCCAACCCCAAGGCGCGCGCCAGCGACTATATGGAGGGCTTCGGGCTCACCGCGCACGAATATGAGCTGGTCCGCACCCTGCCCGACAATGCGCATTGCTTCCTGATCAAGCATGGCAACGAGAGCGTTGTCGCGCGGCTCAACCTTGGCGGCGAGCGCGAGCTGCTCACCATCCTCTCCGGCCGCGAGCGCACGGTGCGCCTGCTCGACCAGATCCGCGCCGAGCATGGCGAGGATCCGGCACAATGGCTGCCCCGCCTGCTGGAGGTGGCATGAACACCTGCTCCGGCATCGCGGACGGCGCCTATCTGCGGAGCGTCCTGACCTTTGTCGACTGCCAGGCGCAGACGATCGGCGCCGCGGGCTATGAGGCGGCGGCGGCGCCGGGCTCGCCGCTCTCGCTGCTGCTCACCGGGCTCGTCACGCTGTTCGTGGCGTTCTACGGCTATCGCCTGCTGTTCGGCGACACGCCCAATGTCCGGGAAGGCGTCCTCGCGCTGGTGAAGATCGGCATCGTGCTGGCGCTCGCCACGAGCTGGGGCGCCTATCGCACCCTCGCCTATGACGTGACGATGCACGGCCCGGCCGAACTCGCCGCGAGTGCCGGCGCGCCTGCGGGAATACCGGGGGCGACGGGCGGGCTGGTCGAGCGGCTGCAACAGGTGGACGATGCCCTGATCGCGCTCAACGCGCTGGGAACCGGCCCGAACAGCGCCGCTACCCGGACGCGAACCGACGCCAATGGCCAGCCGGTCACCACCACCGAGGCGAATCCGGAACCGGCCAGCATCGTCGGCCCATTCGCGCTCGGCACCGCGCGGGTCACTTTCCTCACCGCGACGATCGCCGCCTATGCCTCGGTGCGGCTGGTTGCCGGCCTGCTGCTCGCGCTGGGGCCGCTCTTCATCGCGCTGCTGCTGTTCGAGGGCACCCGCAGCCTGTTCGAGGGCTGGGTGCGCGGGCTGGTGGCCGCGATCCTCGGCGCGGTGGCGGTGACGGTCCTGCTCGGCGTCGAGCTGGCGCTGCTCGAACCCTGGCTCGCGACCCTGCTCTCCCGCCGGCAGGCCGGCTTGCCGATCGGCGGCGCGACCAGCGAGCTGCTCGTCACGGCGCTCGCCTTCGGGCTGGCGATGGTGGCGGGCCTGGGCATGGCGGCGCGCATCGCCATCGCTTTCCGGCTCGGCACGCTCTGGCGCCGCCTTGCCGAGCGGGTCGCCACGGTCTCCACCAATACCGAACGGACGCAATCTTCCGTGCCGCTCCCGGCACGGCAGCCGCCGGCCGAGCACCAGTCGCGCGCCGCCGCGGTGGCGGAAGCCGTCGCGCGCATCCAGCGCCAGGAAGCGGTGCTCGCGGGCGCCGCCGCCGGAGCCTCGCGCGTCCCGGGCGCCGCCGCCGGCCTGCGCGACACGCCCGCGTCCGCGCCGACCCCGCTCGGCCAGACTCATCGCCGGACCCGCAACCGGGTCTCGGCCAGCGCAACACGACGGGACCGTCAGCCATGAAGAACGAGGCGCGCGAGGCGCTGGACGCCTATTATCGCGAGGCGGGGAGCTGGGCCGAGGATGGCCGCGAGGCGCTGCGCGGCTCGCGGCGCACGGCGTGGATCGTCGCCGGCGTGGCCTGCACGATCGCCCTGATGGAAGCCGCGGCGCTGCTGGCGCTCACGCCGCTCAAGACCGTCGAGCCCTATACGCTGCTGGTCGACAAGCAGACCGGCTATGTCCAGGCGCTGAAGCCGCTCGACGCGCAGCAGGTGAGCGCCAATGCCGCGCTCACCCAGTCGTTCCTGGTCCAATATGTCATCGCGCGCGAGAGCTTCGACGCGACTTCGCTCCAGGCCAGCTATCGCAAGGTCTCGCTCTGGTCCGAAGGCGCGGCGCGCACTGCCTATGTCGCCGGCATGCAGGTCTCGAACCCCGACAGTCCGCTTGCGCGCCTGCCGCGCACGAGCCTGGTGGAGACGCGAGTGAAGAGCGTGTCGCCGATCGGCAGGAACGCCGCGCTCGTCCGGTTCGAGACGGTGCAGCGCGACGCCAACGGCGCGGTGCAGGCGCCGCGCGCCTGGGTGTCGGTGATCCGCTATCGCTATTCGGGCGAGCCGATGAGCCTCGAGGACCGGTTCGTGAATCCGCTGGGCTTCGAAGTGACGCAATATCAGCGCAATGCCGAGGCGCTGCCGGCAGCGGAGCCGAGCGCCGCGCCGTCCCCCGCCCCCACGCCCGTGCCCGGCGCGGCCGCGCCGGTGCCGCAGGCGCCGCCGCGGCCCGCGCCGACGCCAGAGGTGGAATTGTGACGCGGGCAGCCATCCTCGCCTTCCTGCTGCTTTCCCCCTGCCTGGCCGCCGCGCAGGTCCGCCCGGTACCGGGCACGGGCAATCCGCATATCCAGTCGGTCGATTACCGCCCCGATCAGGTGGTGTGGCTGGAGGCGGCGCCCGGCTATCAGGTGACGATCGAGCTGGCGCCGGACGAGCGGGTGGAGAATGTCGCGCTGGGAGACAGCGGCGCGTGGCAGGTTACCGCCAATCGCCGCGGCGACCGGCTGTTCGTCAAGCCGATCCGGACCGGCGTCTCGACCAACATGCTGGTGGTGACTGACGCGCGCCGCTATAATTTCGAGCTGTCGGCGCTTGCCGAGGCCGGCCCGGGCACGGCCTGGTCGATCAAGTTCCGCTATCCGGCGCTGCTGTCCGATCAGGCGCCCGGCGCGGCGGGGCCGGAAAAGGTGGTCGGCCGCTACAAGGTGCGCGGCAGCCCCGAGCTTCGCCCCAGCGGGATTCACGACGACGGCATCCACACCTATGTCGAATGGCCGGAAGATCGGCCGCTTCCCGCCATCTATGCAGTGAACGGCCGCGGCAGGGAGACGCTGATCAACGGCATGATGCGTGACGGACGGATAGTGATCGACAGCATTCAGGACAGGCTGGTGTTCCGCATCGACAATGGCAGCGCGGAAGCCGTGCGCGTAGTGGACCGGCGATGAGCGACCCCGCCGCCCCGCCTCCGCCCCCGAGCGGCGATCCGCGCCCCGCCGCCGAGGCCGGCATGCTGCCCGTGGTCGCCCGGCCGCGATCCGGCCCGCCGGCCTGGACGTTGCTGCTCGTCGCGCTCGGCATCGGGCTCGTGCTGTTTGCCGTTCTGGACGCGCGCCGCCGCTCGCTGAGCGCCCCTGCGGTCCGGCCTCGCCCCGCCGATGCGCTGTCGACGCCGTCGCAGATCGCGCCGCTCTACGTGCCGCCGGTTCCGGCGCCGCAGCCGCCGCCCCTGCCGGCACCGCTTCCCAGCCCCACGCCGACGCCCATGCCGCGGATCCTGCCGCCGCCCGCACCGGCCTATACCCCGCAACCGACCTATGTGCCGCAACCGTCGCCGCCGCCGGCCCAGCCGGCCCGGGTCGCCGCCGAGCCGACGCTGGTGATCGACACGACCGGTGCCGAGCGGCCGCAGGCACAGGGCGACGGCAATGCCGCGCCCGCCGCCGCCGGCCCGTCCGCGAAGAATTCGGTCGCCGGCGCGCGCACCGCCGCCGGCGTGCTCTCCAACAAGGCGACGACGGTGCCCCAGGGCACGCTGATCCCCGCGGTGCTCGAAACCGCGCTGGATTCGACCAGCCCGGGCCTGGCGCGTGCGCTCGTCTCGCGCGATATCCGCGGCTTCGACGGCACGCGCGTGCTCATCCCGCGCGGCAGCCGGCTGATCGGCGAATATGGCACGGACACCGAATCCGGCCAGAAGCGGATGCTCGTCAACTGGATCCGTCTGATCCGCCCGGACGGCGCCACCATCGCGATCGGCTCGCCGGCCAGCGATCCGCTCGGCCAGGGCGGCATTCGCGCCAGGGTCAACTCGCATTTCTTCGAGCGCTTCGCCGGCGCGATCCTGCAGTCCGCCCTCGATATCGGCGTCAACCTCGCCGCCCGCGCGGCGGACAGCCCGGTGATCGTGGCCCTGCCCGGCACCCTGGGCGGCGCCGCGCGCCCGGTCACCCCGACCCAGATCAAGCCGACGCTCAAGGTCAAGGCCGCGACCAGCATCTCGGTCTTCGTCGCGCGCGATCTGGACTTCACGAGCGTCGAGGGCCGATGAACGCGCCCGCCGCCGCGAACGACACCCGGGTCTATCTGAAGGCCTATCTCGCGCCGCTCGCCGAAGTCCTGGCCCGACCCGACGTGACCGACATCTATGTCAACCGCCCCGGCGAGATCTGGGCGGAGACGCTCGGCGGCGCGGTGGAGCGGTATCCGGCGCCGGATCTCGATACGGCCACGCTCGACCGGCTCGCCCGCCAGATCGCCGCGCTCTCGCATCAGGGGATCAGCCGCGAGCACCCGCTGCTCTCCGCCAGCCTGCCCGACGGCTCGCGCGTGCAGGTCGCGGCGCCGCCGGCCACGCGCGGCCCCATGGCGCTCGCCATCCGCAAGCACATCTCGCCGGACCTCCGCCTCGACGACTATGTCGCGGCCGGCGCCTTCGCCGCGACCAGCCGATCCACCGCGCCCGGCAAGTCGCAGGTCGACCGGCAGCTCGCGGAACTGCTCGAGGCGGGCGACATCGCGGGCATGCTCGCCACCGCCGTGAAGGCCCGCAAGAACATCCTCGTCTCCGGCGGCACCTCGACCGGCAAGACCACGTTCCTCAACGCGCTGATCCGCGAGATCCCGGACGAAGAGCGGCTGATCCTGATCGAGGACACGCCCGAGCTCCACCAGCATCACGCGAACCTGGTCGGCCTGCTGGCAGTGCGCGGCGCGCTGGGCGAAGCGCGGGTCACGGCGACCGACCTGCTCGCCGCGTCGCTCCGCATGCGCCCCGACCGCATCATCCTGGGCGAGCTGCGCGGCGAGGAAGCCTATACCTTCCTGCGCGCGATCAACACCGGGCATCCCGGCTCGATGACTTCGGTCCATGCCGATTCCGCCGAGCGCGCGATCGAGCAGATCGTGCTGCTGGTGCTGCAGGCCGGCACCCAGCTCAGCCGCGACGATGTGCGCCATTATGTGCGCAGCACGGTCGACGTCTATGTCCAGCTCGCCCGCACCGGCGGGCAGCGGCGCGTGGCGGAGGTGCTGCTCGCATGACGGTGCCCGCCCTTGCCTATGCGATCGCGCCCTCGCTGGCCGATCCCGCGGGATCGAACCCGTTCGTGGCGGCGATCGGCTGGATCGAGGGCGTGGCCCTCGGCACGGTCGCGACCAGCATCGCGCTGATCGCCGTGGCCAGCATCGGCTTCCTGATGCTCGGCGGCCGCCTGCCCGTCCGGCGCGGCGCCACCGTCATCGCGGGCTGCTTCGTGCTGTTCGGCGCACCGGTGATCGCCGCCGGACTGCTGGGATCGCTGCAATCCGGAAGCAATGTTCCCGAGCGTGCGGCGCCCCCGCCGTCGCCGCTCGCCGCCGCCATGCCCAAGCCGACGCCGCTGCCGACGCCGGCGCGGAGCTACGACCCCTATGCCGGAGCGGCGGTCCCGCAGCGATAAGCCGCGAAGCTCGCCAAGCCAGCCGGGGAACCGCGCGGAGCCGCTCGCGCGGCCCCGCGCGCGCCTCATGCCGCGTCGCGCCGCGGCTGCCCGAACCGGGCATAGAGCGCCGGCAGCACGAACAGGGTGAGCAAGGTCGCCGAGATCAGCCCGCCGATCACCACCGTCGCCAGCGGCTTCTGCACTTCCGCGCCCGCGCCGTGCCCGAGCGCCATCGGCACGAAGCCGAGGCTGGCGACCAGCGCGGTCATCACCACCGGGCGCAGGCGCTGCATCGCGCCTGCCCTGGCCGCCTCCGCCCGTGCCACGCCGGCGCGGACCAGGTCCTGGATCGAGGAGACCATCACCAGCCCGTTGAGGACCGCGATGCCCGACAGGGCGATGAAGCCCACCGCCGCCGAGATCGAGAAGTCCATGCCCCGCAGGAACAGCGCGAGCACGCCGCCCACCAGCGCGAGCGGCACGCCGGTGAAGACGATGGCCGCATCGCGCGCCGAGCCGAGCGCGCCGTAGAGCAGCAACAGGATCAGCGCGAAGCAGGCCGGGATCACCAGCGCCAGCCGATCGCGCGCCGAGGCGAGATTCTCGAACTGGCCGCCCCAGAGGAGATAGCTGCCGGCGGGCAGCCGCACCTCGCGCTCGATCGCCGCGCGCGCATCGGCGACCACGCTGCCGACGTCGCGCCCGCGCACATTCGCCTGGACGACGACCCGCCGCTTGCCGTTCTCGCGGCTGATCTGGTTGGGACCGTCGACCACGCGGATCTCCGCGACGCTGGCGAGCGGGACGAAGGCGCCACCCGCGACAGGCAGCTGCAGCCGGGCCAGCGCATCGAAATCGGCGCGCTGCGCCTCGGAGAGCCGCAGCACCACCGGGAAGCGGCGGTCGCCCTCGAAGATCATGCCGGCCTCGCGCCCGCCCAGCGTGGCGGCGACCAGATCCTGCACGTCCTGCGCGGTGACGCCCAGCCGGGCCATCGCGTCGCGGTTCACCCGGATGTCGAGCATCGGCAGGCCGCTGGTCTGCTCCACCTTCACATCCGCCGCCCCCGGAGTGGCCCGCAGGATTCCCGCGATACGGTTCGCGGTGGCGTTCATCGCGGAAAAGTCGTCGCCGAACACCTTCACCGCGATGTCGCCGCGCACGCCCGCGATCAGCTCGTTGAAGCGCATCTGGATCGGCTGGGTGATCTCATAGGCATTGCCCGGCAGCTTCGCGAGCTGCCCCTCGATCCGCGCGACCAGCGCTTCCTTGCCGAGCCCCGGATCGGGCCATTCGGCCCGCGGCTTCAGGATCACGAACATGTCGGTGGCGTTGGGGGGCATCGGATCCGAGGCGAGCTCGGCCGTGCCGGTCTTGGAGAAGACGAACTTCACTTCGGGCTGCTTCGCCATCAGCCGTTCGAGCGGCACCTGCATCGCCTGGCTCTGCTGAACCGAAGTGGCGGGGATGCGCAGCGCCTGGATCAGCAGGTCCCCCTCGTCGAGCTGCGGCAGGAACACCTGGCCCAGCGCCAGAAAGGCGAGCGCCGCCGCGCCCAGGCTCGCCACCGCCGCGCCGATCGTGACGCTCGGCCGGCGCATCGCCCGGTCCAGCCCCGGCTCGTAGCGCCGGCGCAGCCAGCCGAGGATGCGCCCCTCCTTCTCCTCCACCCGCTTCGACAGCCAGATCGCGATCGCGGCGGGCACGAAGGTGAGCGACAGGACGAAGGCACAGGCGAGCGCGAGGATCACCGTCACCGCCATCGGCACGAAGGTCTTGCCCTCGACGCCGCTCAGCGTGAGCAACGGCACATAGACGAGCATGATGATCGCCTGGCCGTAGACGGAGGGCCGGATCATCTCGCGCGCCGCGGCGGAAACCGTCTCCAGCCGCTCGGCCCGGTCGAGCGGCCGGCCCGCTTCGTGCTGGCGTTCGGCGAGGCGGCGCAGCGCGTTCTCGACGATGATCACCGCGCCATCGACGATCAGCCCGAAATCGAGCGCGCCCAGGCTCATCAGATTGGCCGACACGCCCATGCGCAGCATGCCGAAGCCGGTGAGCAGCATCGTGACCGGGATCACCGCCGCCGCGATCAGCGCCGCGCGGAAATTGCCGAGCAGCAGGAACAGCACGACGATGACGAGCAGCGCGCCCTCGCTCAGATTGCGCGCCACCGTCCGGATCGTCGAATTGACCAGCGCGGTGCGATCGAGCACCGGCTGGACCACCACGTCGGGCGGCAGCGAGGCGTTGATCGACTTGAGGCGGTCCGCCACCGCGGTCGCCACGGTGCGGCTGTTCTCGCCGATCCGCATGATCGCGGTGCCGACCACCACTTCGGTGCCGTTCTCCGATGCCGACCCCATCCGCACCGCCTGGCCGGTCCGCACCGTCGCGACCTGATCGAGCGTGATCGGCACGCCCGCGCGCGTGGCGATCACGATGCGCGACAGCTCGGCCGGCCCCCGGACCAGCGCGTCGGCGCGCACCGCCAGCCCCTCGCCATTGCGGTCGACGAAGCCGCCGCCGCTGCTGGTGTTGTTGCGCTCGATCGCCGTAGCGAGATCGGTGAGCGTCAGGCCGAGCGTCGCCAGCTTCGCCACATCGGGAATGACCAGGATCTGCCGGGCATAGCCGCCGATCGAATCGATGCCGGCGAGCCCCGGCACGTTCTTGAGCAGCGGCGTGACGATCCAGTCCTGCGCGGTGCGCAGATAGGTCGCCTTGTCGGTCTCGCTCGTCAGCCGCTCGCCTTCGGGGGTGATGTAGCTGCCGTCGGGCTGCATCCCGGGCTCGCCGGGCTGATGCTTGTCGTCCGGCCGGTGATCGAGCCGGACCGTCCACATATAGACTTCGCCCAGGCCGGTGGCGATCGGCCCCAGCTCGGGATCGGCGCCGTCGGGCAGGCCCTCGCGCACGCCGGCCAGCCGCTCGTTCACCTGGGCGCGGGCGAAATAGATATCGGTCGCGTCGGCGAACACCGCCGTCACCTGGGCGAAGCCGTTGCGGCTGAGCGAGCGGGTATATTCAAGGCCGGGAATGCCGGCGAGCGCGGTCTCGATCGGAAAGGCGACCTGCTTCTCGACCAGCTCGGTCGAGAGCGCGGGCGCGCGCACGTTGATCTGGACCTGGTTGTTGGTGATGTCCGGCACCGCGTCGATGGGGAGGCGGTACAGGGCGGCGGCGCCGATCACGGCGGCGATGGCGGTGAGCAGGAGGACAAGCCAGCGCTTGTCGACCGCCCAGTTGACGATGCGGGCGATCATGGCTCAGTCCTCATGGCTCGCTTCGCCCTTGCCGAGCTCGGCCTTGAGCGTGAAGGTGTTGGTGGCGGCGACCTGCTCGCCGTCCGCCAGGCCGGAGAGGATCGCGACCATCGCGCCGTCGCGCGCGCCGAGCGTCACCGGCTGGGTCCGGAAGCCCTGCGGCGTCCGCACGAACAGCACCGGCCGGTTCTCCACTGTCTGTACCGCCGTGGCCGGCACCATCAGCGGCGCGGCGCCCGCCCCGGCGACTTCGATCCGCGCCTGCACCGGCTCGCCCGCGCGCCACTGGCCGCCGCGATTGTCGAGATCGGCGAGCACGCGGACAAGGCGCGTCTGCGGGTCGAGCGCCGGCGCGACGAAGCGCACCCGCGCCATGGCGGTGCGCCCCGCCGCGGCCACCTCGACCGGATTGCCGGGCCGCACCCGCGCGGCATCGCCGGCCGCGATCGACAGGACAACGCTCAGCCGCTCGAGCGCCGCGATCCGGAACAGCTCCGTCTCCGCTGCATCCGCGGTGAACATCTGGCCCGGCACGGCGCTGCGCGCGACGACGCGGCCGGCGATCGGCGCGGTGATCACGATCCGGTTGAGGCTGCCGCCGCGCACGCCCGAGGCCGCCACCTGCTGGCGCGCCAGCCGCACATCGGTCTCCGCCTGCTCGGCGGCGGCGCGCGAGATCTCTACTTCGCGCAGCGGGCGGAAGCCGCGCGCATAGAGCGCCTCGTCGCGCGCCAGCGTCTTGCGGGCGAGCTCCAGCCGGGTCCGCGCCTTTTCCACTTCGGCCTGGAGACCGGCGGCCTGGCGGCTCTCGATCACCGCCAGCGTCTCGCCCCGGCGGACGGCATCGCCCAGATTGCGGACGAGCGCGATCACCCGCCCCTCGAGCGGCGCGGCGACCACCCGGGTGGCGTCCGGGTCGCTCTCGAGCAGCGCCGGCGCCTCGATCGCCGCGCCGGTGCCGCCCCGGCCGGGCCGGATCAGCGTGATGTTGGCCGCCGCGATCTGCTCGGCGGTGAGAGGCGCGGTGCCTTCGGCATGCGCCTCGGCGGTCTTGTTTTCCGGCTGGGGCGCGGGCGCGCCGCAACCGGCAATGAGCATCGCGGCGCAAAGCGCCGCTGCGATTCGATACATGAACTTGAACTCCTGACAGGGACAGACGCGCCGCGAGGGGCGCGGAAGCCGGTGTCAGGCGATCGGTGGTCTGAGCGGCGTGTCGGCGACGCGCGCGGCCAGCTCGGCGCTGGGCATGCGCCAGGCCAGGGGGGTGCCGCCATGGGCAAGCGGCGCCGCCGGCGCCTTCACCGGCGCGGCAAGGTCATGCCCGTGGCAGGTCGCATGGTGATGCGGATAGTTCTTGTCGGGATCGGCCGGCACTTCATCGGCGTCGCCGGGCGCGTGCCAGCCCTCGATCTCGATCGTGGTGAGGTGCCGCTCCGGCGCCTCGGTCGCGTGCGCGACCGTCGTCAGGCTGGTGATCACCAGCATCAGACAGGCAATGAAGGGCAGCAACAGGCGCATCACGGCGTCCCTATCACATCCGCGGGCATGTGTAAGCGCCCGATGACGGGCCTGGTTGGGGACTCATGCGGCAAGCACCGTCATTCCCGCGCTCTCCTCCGTCATCCCTTGTTCTCTTCCGTCATCCCCGCGCAGGCGGGGATGACGGGTTTGCCGATTGGATGATGCCGGGGCTTGCTGACTGGATCTTGCGCCTAATGCGCCGCGCCCGCCCCCACTGCCCGTTGCGGGCGCGGCGTCAGCCAGATGATCATCGCCGCGCCGACGAAGACGAAGGCGGAGATCAGGAAGATGTGGCTCGTCGCCAGCGCGAACGCTTCCTTGTCGACCAGCTGCGCGATCGCGAGCCGCGCCTGGTCGAGCGAGAAGCCCTGCGCCGCCATCGCGTCGACAGTGCCGTCGCTGTTCAGCCGCGAGGCGATCTCGCTGCGGGCGACGCGCGCGCTGTCGTCCCAGGCGGTGGTCGAGACCGACGTGCCGATCGCGCCCGCCATCGTTCGCAGGAACGCCATCACGCCCGCCGCCGACGCCGTTTCCTCCGGCCGCACCGAACCCAGCGCCAGCGTGGTCAGCGGAATGAAGAAGAACGGCATGCCGATGCCCTGGAGCATCTGCGGGAAGGCCAGGCTCCAGAAATCGGCCTGGCTGTTCCAATGGACCCGCAGCAGCGAGGTGAAGCCGAGCCAGAGGATGCCGAAGCACACCAGCGCCCGCGGATCCACCTTGCTCGTCAGCTTGGCGACGATCGGCGACATGATCACCGCCGCCACGCCGGTGAAGGCCGTGGCATAGCCGGCATAAGTGGCGGTGTAGCCCATGCTGGTCTGCAGCCATTGCGGGATGATCACCGCCGAGGAGAAGAAGGTCCCGAAGGCCAGGGCCAGCGACAGCACCGCCACGGTGAAGCCCCGGTGCCGGAACACGCGCAGGTCGACGATCGGCTGGTCCTCGGTGCCTTCCCAGGCAAGGAAGACCATGAAGCCGATCAGCGCAGTCACGCCGAGCATCACGATCGTGCGGTCGTTGAACCAGTCATGCTCGCGGCCGAGATCGAGCATGATCTGCAATGCGCCGATCCACAGCAGCATCAGCATCAGCCCGACCCGGTCGACGCGCAGCTTGCTCGTCGGCGTCTCGACCTTGGAGAGCAGCCGCATGCCGCCGAACGCGCACAGGGCGGCGACGGGGATGTTGATGAAGAAGATCCAGTGCCACGACCAGCTGTCCGAGATCGTGCCGCCCAGGATCGGCCCCAGGATCGGCGCGACGACGGTGGTCATCGACCAGACGCCCATCGCCTGGGCGCGCTGCTCGGGCTTGAAGATGCGCATCAGCAGCGTCTGCGACAGCGGCATCAGCGGGCCGCCGCACAGCCCCTGGCCGATGCGGCAGGCGACGAGCATGCCGAGCGAGGTCGACAGGCCGCACAGCACCGAGAAGACGCCGAAGCCGATCATCCCGAAAGTGAAGGTGCGCACCGTGCCGAAACGCCCGGCGAGCCAGCCGGTCAGCGGCACGCACACGGCCTCCGCCACGGCATAGGAGGTGATGATCCACGTCCCCTGGCTGCCCGAGATGCCGAGGCTGCCCGAGATGTGCGGGACCGAGACGTTGGCGATGGTGGTGTCCAGCACCACCATGAAGTTGGTCAGCGCGAGCACCACGCCCGCGAGGATCAGCGGCAGCCCGGTCAGGGGCGCCGCCGTCTCGGTCTTGCCGTTCATCGCAGCCGTCCTCAGTTCTTCGAGACGTCGATCTCGGCGTCCATGGAAAGGCCGACCCGGAGCGGGTGCTCGGCAAGCTCCCTGGGGTCGAGCGCGACGCGCACCGGCAGGCGCTGGACCACCTTGATCCAGTTGCCCGTGGCGTTCTGCGCCGGGATCAGCGCGAAGGACGAACCGGTGCCGCCCGACAGGCCGACGACCCTGCCGTGATACTCGACGCCGCCGCCATAAAGGTCGGACTTGAGCTTCACCGGCTGGCCGACCTTCACGCGAGTCAGCTGGCCTTCCTTGAAATTGGCGTCGACATAGAGCTGGCCGACGGGAACGACCAGCATCAGCTGCGCGCCCGGGGCGACGCGCTGGCCGACCTGGACGTTGCGGCGCGTCACCACGCCGTCGATCGGCGCGCGGATCACGGTGCGATCGAGGTCGAGCCGCGCCTGCGCCACCCTGGCCTGGGCGGAGAGCACTTCCGGCGCCGAATTGGCGGTAGTGCCGCTGATCAGCGCATTGTTCGCCGCAAGCTCGCCGCTGGCGGCGCCGCGGGTCGAGCTGGCCTGGGCCACGCCGGCCCGCGCCAGCTCCAGATTGGCCCTGGCCGAGGAGAAGGCGTTGGTCGCCGAAGTGAGCTCCTCGCCCGACACCGCACCATTGGGGGCGAGGCGCTGGCGCCGGGCGAGGTCCACCCGCGCCTTCTCGTAATCCGCCTCGGCGGCGACGAGCTGGGCACGGGCTCGGGAAATATCGGCACCCCGGGCCTGGACCTGCGCGGCGAGCGCCGCGCTGGTGGCCGAGGTCTGGCCGTACTGGCGGCGGGCCTTGGCGAGATCCGCCTCGGCCTGGGCGAGCGTGATCCGCGCGTCGCTGTCGTCGAGCCGGACGAGCACGTCGCCCTTCTTCACCGCCTGGGTATCGGACACCGCGACGCCGGCCACCTGCGCGGCGATCATCGGCGTGACGCTGGCGGTATCGGCGCCGACATAGGCATTGTCGGTGCTGATGTAATGGCTGCCGACCAGCACGTACCAGCCGCCATAGCCGATGCCGGCGATCAGCACCGCGCCGGCGATGCCGGTGAGCAGCCGCCGGCGCAGGCTGGGCTTGGCGGGCGCCGCGTCGGCGTTCGCGACATGGATCTGGGGTTCGGCATCAGCCATGGGTCGAGTCCTTGGTTGCGGCGGCGGCCGCGGTGTCGGTGGAAAAGCCTCCGCCCAGCGCGCGGACCAGCTGGACGTCGAGCGTGAACGCCCGCGCCTCGAGATCGGCGACGATCTGGCGGTTCTGCAGCACGCCCTGCTCGGCGGTCAGCACGTCGAGAAAGGTCGACAGGCCGCCCTCGTAGCGCTGGCGGGCGATCCCATAGGCGGCCTCGGAATCGGCGAGCGCCTGGCGGCTCTCCGAAAGGCGCGTGACCAGGGCGTTCTTGCTCGTCACCGCATCGGCGACTTCGCGATAGGCGGTGGTCACGGTCGAATCATAGGTCGCGACCGCTTCGTCATAGCCGGCGCGGGCCCCCTTGTACTGGCCGGCCAGCTGCCCGCCCCGGAAGATCGGCAGGCTGATCGCCGGGCCGACCGAGCCATAGGTCGATCCGCTCTTGAACAGATTGTCGAGCCCGAAGGCCTGGAAGCCGATCAACGCGCTGAGGTTGATCGAGGGGTAGAAATCGGCGCGCGCCACCTTGATGCGGCTCGCGGCGGCCTCCACCCGGGCGCGGGCGGCGGCGATGTCCGGACGGCGGCCGATCAGGTCGGTGGTGACGCCCGCCGGGAGCCCGTGCGCGCCGGCCGGGCCGGTGGGCAATGCGATGGTCAGCCCGCGGTCCGGCCCCTTGCCCAGCAGCGCGGCGAGGCGGTTGCGGGTGAGCCCGATCGCCTCGTCGGTGGCCGCCAGGTCGGCGCGGGCGGCGGGCACCGCGGCATCGGCCTGTTTCAGCTCGGCGCGGGTATCGAGCCCGTTGGTCACCCGGTCGCTCACCAGCTGCCGCGTCTGGGTGCGCAGCGCCAGCGCCTGGGCCTGGACGC
>JAESGN010000477.1_pt1 | contig 34574 bp, 27 predicted proteins | sample 9269731 | NCBI WGS metagenome assembly JAESGN01 (sample SAMN15720683, study PRJNA650826) | algae metagenome | isolation source: Mojavia pulchra JT2-VF2 and co-occurring heterotrophs from desert soil | place: USA: Cadiz Valley, Joshua Tree National Park, CA | collected 1998-06-08
ACCGCGGGTGGCGCGACCGGGGTATAGCCCGAGCTGGACGGCGCGGCAGGCGGCGTGAAGGCCGGGCCGACCGTGCAGCCCGAGAGCAGGGCCGCGCCCATCAATGCGGGATGCAGCTTCACGAGTTGGCCTCCGCTTCGGCGACGAGGGCGGGCCTGTGCCGCGAGAACAAGTCGACGAGCACGGGCAGGACCAGCAGGATCAGGAGCGGCGCCAGGATCATCCCGCCGACCACCACGATTGCCAATGGCTTCTGCACCTGGCTGCCGATGCCGCTGGAGAATGCGGCGGGAACCAGTCCGATCGCGGCGACCAGGCAGGTCATGACCACCGGCCTCAGGCTCTGGCTGCATGCCCGGGCCAGTGCCTGCGCGCGCGCCATGCCTTCGTCGATCGCCTGGTTGAAGGCGGTCAGGACGATGATCCCGTCCATCACCGAGATGCCGAGCAGCGCGACGAAGCCGATCGCGGCGGAGATGCTGAACGCGGTACCTGTCAGCACGAGAGCCAGCACCCCGCCGATCAGCGCCATCGGCATCACCGAGGCGGCGAGCAGCATGTCGATCGCCGAGCCGAAATTCAGGAAGAGCAGCAAGAGGATGAGCCCGAGGCTGATCGGCACCACCAGCTTCAGCCGCGAGACCGCATTTTCGAGGTTGCCGAGCTCGCCGGCCCATTCGAGATGATAGCCGGGCGGCAGCTTGACCTGCTGTGCGACCGCCTGTTGCGCCTCGCTCACCGCGCCGCCGAGATCGCGCCCGCGCACCGCGAACTTGATCGGGACATAGCGCTCCTGATGCTCGCGATAGACGAACGAGGGCCCGGTGGTCAGCTTCACCTCGGCGACTTCCGAGAGCGGCACCTGCACCGCTGCGCCATTGGCGCCTGGAGCGCCGACGGTGATCCGGCGGATGCTGTCCAGGCTGTCGCGCTGCCCGGGCTGGAGGCGCACGACGATCGGGAAATGCCGGTCGGTGGCGCGCTCGTACAGGTCGCCGGCCGCCTCGCCGCCGATCGCGGCGCGGACCACCTGGTTGATGTCCTCCGGCGTCAGGCCGTAGCGCGCTGCCCGGTCGCGGTCGGGGACCACCTGGACGGTCGGCTGGCCGAGCAGCTCGAACATGCCGAGATCGGCGATGCCGGGCACCTTGGCCATCACCGCCTCGATCTGCTTGCCGGTCTTTTCCAGCGTCGCCAGGTCGGGGCCGAACAGCTTGATCGAATTCGCGCCCTTCACGCCCGACGCGGCCTCCTCGACATTGTCCTGGATATATTGGGAGAAGGCAAACTCGACGCCGGGGAAGCGATCGCTCAGCCGCTTCTGCATGTCGGCGGTCAGCTTCGCCTTGGTCATCCCGCGCGGCCATTGGTCGCTCGGCTTCAGCGGCGTGAAGAATTCGGCGTTGAAGAAGCCGGTCGCGTCGGTGCCGTCGTCGGGGCGGCCATGCTGCGACACCACCGTCTGCACCTCGGGATAGGAGCGGATGATCCGGCGCGCCTCGTTGACCACCTTCTGCCCTTCCTCGAGCGAGACCGAGGCGGGCATGGTGGCGCGTATCCACATATTGCCTTCCTCCAGCTTGGGGAGGAACTCGACGCCGAGCGTGAAGCTGGTGGTGCCCGCCGCGAGCACCAGCGCGGCGGCGCCGCCGAGCGTCAGCACCCGATTGGCGATCGCGAAGCGCACCGCCGGCTCGTAGACGGCGCGCAGCTTGCGCACGATCCAGGTCTCGACCTCGCTCAGCCGGTCCGGAAGCAGCAGCGCGGCGAGCACCGGCGAGACCGTGAAGGTGGCGATCAGCCCGCCGGCGATGGCATAGGCATAGGTCTTCGCCATCGGCCCGAAGATATGGCCCTCGACGCCCGAGAGCGTGAACAGCGGGATGAAGCTGGCGATGATGATCGCGGCGGCGAAGAAGATGCCGCGATTGACTTCGCCCGCGCCGTTCAGGATCGCGGAGAGCCGGTTGCCGGGCGTATAGTGCCCGCTGCCCCGCTCGACGGCATGGCTGCGCTCGACCAGGTGGCGATAGATGTTCTCGACCATGATCACGGTCGCGTCGACGATCAGGCCGAAATCGAGCGCGCCGACCGACAACAGGTTCGCCGACTCCCCCTGGGCCGTGAGGATCAGCACCGCGAAGCAGAGCGCGAAGGGAATCGTCGCCGCCACGATCAGCGCCGAGCGCAGATTCCCCAGGAACAGCCATTGCAGGAAGAAGATGAGGAGAATGCCCTCGATCATGTTGCGGATGACGGTGCTGGTCGTCAGCGCGATCAGGCCGGAACGGTCGTAGATCCGCTCGAGCTTGACGCCGGGAGGGAGGATTCCGGACGCGTTGATGTCCTGGATCGCGTTCTCGACCGCCTTGATCGTCGGGCTCGACTGCGCGCCGCGATACATTAGCACGGTGCCCTGGACGATATCGTCGTCCTTGTCCTGCCCGGCGATGCCGAGCCGTGGCTGGTTGCCGACCTTCACGGTCGCCACATCGCTCAGCTTGACCGGGGCGCTGCCGTGCGTGCCGACCAGCACCCGATTGATGTCGTCGACCGAATGGATCAGCGCGACGCCGCGCACGATCGCGTTCTGCGGCCCGAAGGTGACCGTCTGCCCGCCGACATTCGCGTTGCTCTTGCCGAGCGCGTCGATCACATTGGCGGCGGTGATGCCCTCGGCGACCAGCCGGTCATTGTCGATGACGACTTCATAGGTGCGGGTCTTGCCGCCCCAGCCGGTCACGTCGATCACCCCCGGCACTGCCTTGATCCGGCGCTCGACCACCCAGTCCTGGATCGTCTTCAGGTCCATCACCGAATAGCCCGGCGGCCCGACGACGCGGTATCGATAGATCTCGCCGATCGGACTGACCGGCGAGATGCCGGGCTGCACGCCGGCCGGGAGCCCGTCGATCTGGTTCAGCCGGTTGATCACCTGCTGCTGCGCCTGCTCGAACGTATAGTCGTAGCTGAACTGGATCTTCACGTCGCTCAGGCCGAACAGCGAGATGGTGCGGACCGAGGTGACGTGCGGGATGCCGGCCATCGCCACTTCGATCGGGATCGTGATGTTCCGCTCGATCTCCTCGCCCGAGATGCCGGGATTCTGGGTGACGATCTCGACGGCGGGGGGAACCGGGTCGGGATAGGCCTCGATGTTGAGCTTCAGGAAGGCGAAGCCGCCCGAGACGATCATCGCCACGAGCAGCAGGACCATGAGCACGCGCTGATGCAGCGCAAAGGCGACCAGGCGGTTCATCGCGATCAGCCCGGAATGCCGGCTTCGTTGACGAAGATGGCGCCCCTGGTGACGATCCGCTCGCCGGCACGGAGCCCGGCGGTGATGCGGATCGTGCCGTCGCCCGGGCCCTCCGCCACGGTGACGCTGCGCGCGACCAGGCGGCGGCCCGGCTGGGCAACCCAGACACGGGCAGTGTCGCCTTCGCGGATGACGGCTTGCGCGGGAACGACGAGCGCGGTGCCTGGCACCGCCCTCGCCGGCGCGGCGATCGCGAAGCTCGCGAACATCTGCGGCTTGAGCACGCCGTCCGGATTGGCGATGGCGGCGCGCACGGGCAGGCGATGGGTGTTGGGATCGAGCGCGGATCCCACCATGCGCACCCGCGCGGTGAAGCTCCGGCCCGGAGCGGCGGGGGTCGTCACCGTCACCTGATCGCCGACGCGCACCCGGCCCGCATCGCTCTCGGGCACTTGGGCCACCAGCCATACCGAGGCGGGATCGGTGATCACCAGCGCCGGCCCGTCCGCACCTGCGCCGAGATACTGGCCGGCGCTGATCGTGCGGCTGGCGACGATCCCGCCGATCGGCGCGCGCACGATCGCATTGCCGGCAAGCCCGCCCCCGGCGATGCGGGCGATGTCGCCCGGTGTGCCGCCCTGGATCGCGATCTGGTTGCGCGCCACCACATAGGCGGCGTCGGCCGTGCGCATCGCCGCCTGCGCGGCGACCAGCTCGCTCTTGGCCTGCTGATAGTCGCGCAGCGCGCCGCCGCCATTCTTGTAGATCAGCTCCGCGCGCTGGGCGTTGCCCTGGGCGATGCCCAGCTGGGCGCGCGCGGTATCGCGCTGGGCGGCGGCCGCGACCAGGCTGTTTGCGCCCTGGGCGCGCTCGGTCGACCGAATCTCGAACAGGGGCTGGCCGCGTGCGACGCGCTGTCCGGCCTCGACGAACACGCGCGTCACCTGTCCGGTCAGCGGCGGCAGCACCGGCGTGGAACGGTCCTCGTCGACCGAGATGGTGCCGGTGGCGCGGAGAGTAGCGCCGTCCGCCGCCGTTCCCACCGCGCGGATCTCCATGGCGGCATATTGATCCGGGGTCGCCTGGAAAATGCCGGGTTCGCCGGGCGCCTCCGCCGGATCGGGATCCTGCTGGTGCAGCAGCGACGCCAGCACGATGACTGCGATCAGGATCGCCGCGCCGGCCAGCACATAGGCGGCCTGCCGCTTGCGGGGCAGCGCGTCCGGCGATTGCGCGGGCAGGGCAGTTTCGGTCAAGGCCACCTCGAACGGCAAGAGAGGTGCCGCCGATAGATCGCGAAGCTGATGCGAAACTGATGCCGGAGATCAATCCGGCAGGAAAATCGTCGCCCGCAGTCCCGGCCCGTCGCTGCGGTTCTCGAGCCGCAACTCGCCGCCCAGCACGGTCACGGCCCGCCGGGCGATCGCCAGGCCCAGGCCCCCGCCGGGGCGGGGATCGCCGTCCCGGCCGGCCGCTCCCGACAGGCGCTCGGGATGCATGCCGGGGCCGCGATCGCTCACGACCAGCGCCAGCCGGCCGGAAACCGGGCGGATCTCCACATCGATCGTGCCGCCGCTTGCCGCATGCTCCACGGCATTGTCGATGATCGTCGCCAGCGCCACCCGCAACGGCGTCGGGTCGGTCGATGCAATGGCGATGTCGGGGGCGGTCAGCGAGAAATCGGCACCGGCCCGTGCCGCGAACAGCGCCCGATCGGCGATGACTTCGCTCGCTAGCTCGCGCAGGTCGACCGGTTCCCGGGTCAGCGCCGTCGCGTCGAGCCGGGCGAGCTGCAGCATCTGGGTGATGGTGTCGCTGCCGCGATCCACGCTCTCCAGCAGATCGGAAAGCGCCGCATGCTCCTCGGAGTCGGGCGACGCGCGCCGCAGCAGCAGCTGGGCCCGCAGCTTCAGCGCGGCCAGCGGCGTGCGCAATTGATGCGCGGCATGGTCGGCAAAGGCCTGTTCGTGCTCGATCGCGGCGCGCACGCGCGCGAGCAGGCCGTTGAGCGCGGCGACGATCGGTGCCAGATCGCTCGGCATGGTGTGGAGGTGCAGCGGCTTCAGCTCGGCCGCGGACCGGCTGCCGAGCATGGCGCTGAGCTGCTGCACCGCCGACAGCCCGCGGCGCAGCGTGAGCCATAGCAGCACCGCGCTGCCGAGGATCAGGAGCATGATCGGTCCGATCAGCTGCTCGCCGACGCGCAGGATCAACCCCGCTCGCGCCTGCATCGGCTCCGCCACCACGATCAGCAGCCGCTGCTCGGGAACCGCAAGGCCATAGCTGCGCCATTTGTCACTGCCGACGCCGAAGGTGCGAAACCCGGGTATCGCGGCCACACCCTTCCCGACATCGCCGCGCGTCGGCGGCACCGTCAGGATGCCGAAATGATAGACGGCGAACTGGCGCCACGCGGCCGAGGCGCGGAATGCGCTGAGATCCTCGTCGCTGAGCAGCCTGCGATAGGGGTTGTCGTGGCTCACCTGCGACTTGGGGTCGTCCCCCGTGAACTCCTCCCGCATGAGCAGGTGCAGCACGTGCGTCGCGATGATCAGCTGCTGGTCCGCGCGCTGGTTGATATCGGCGCGCACGATCGCGAACAGCACTCCGGCCATCAGCATGCCGGTCACCGCGACCAGCAGCAGCGTGCGGACATAGAGCGCGCCGGTGAGGGAGCGGCCGATCCTTCCCTTCATTTCGCGACCATGTAGCCGAGTCCGCGCGCGGTGACGATGAAGTCCCGCTCCAGCTTGCGCCGGAGCGCCGAGATGGCGACTTCCACCGTGTTGCTCTCGATATACTGGTCCTGATCGTACAGCGCCGCTTCGAGTTCCGCCTTGCTGACGAAGCGACCTGCCCGGCGCATGAGGAGGGCCACTATCCGGAATTCCTTGGCGGTGAGCGCGACCGGCTGGTCGCGCAGCCGGACGGTGCGCCCTCCCAGGTCGAGCGCCACGTCGCGGACGACCAGCAGATCGGATCCGCGTCCGTCGCGCCGGCGCAGCTGGGCGCGGACGCGCGCGGTCAGCTCATCGATATCCAGCGGCTTGACCAGATAGTCGTCGGCACCGGCATCCAGCCCCGCAACGCGCTGGGTGATGCGGTCCTGCGCAGTGATGACGATGACCGGGACGAGCCGGTTCTCGCCCCTGAGCTCGCGCAGCACTTCCAGCCCGGAGACGTCGGGGAGGCCGAGATCCAGCAGGACGACGCCATAGGCCTCGCTGCGGCACGCCAGCAATGCCTCCTCGCCGGTCCTGGCCCAATCGACCGCATGGCCGGCATCCTCCAGCGCGGCCCGCATGCCGCGGCCCAGAGGGGCATCGTCTTCGATGAGGAGTAGGCGCGCCATGATCTTCGTTTCGTTGCCGGGTGGCTCGGGGCCAGCGTAGCGCGGCATGCCGCGCCGATCCAGATCGGCGGGGAGGGCGATCTGGATCGGGATGGCCGCGCGGCCGCGCGCCCGGCCTCACGTCGCGTCGTGGAAGATGATCCCGAGCGTGTGTCGCATGCCGGAGCGCACGCGGCTCACGCCGTGGCGCAGGTTGACGCGATATGTGCCTCGCGTTCCCTGCACGGGGCGCTGATGGACGGCGAAGGCGACGGCATCGCCCTGCCGGAGCGGCACGACCTCGACCCGGCTCTGCATGCGCGGTCGCTGCTCGGTAAGCACGAATTCGCCTCCGGTGAAATCCACGTCCGGCTCGGAAAGCAGGATCGCCACCTGGATCGGAAAGACGTGCTCGCCATAGAGATCCTGATGGAGGCAATTATAGTCGCCCGGGCCATATTGCAGCAGGAGCGGCGTCGGCCGGCGTTGGCCGGCTTCGTGGCATCGTCGGAGAAAGGACGCATGGTCGGCGGGATATCGCATGTCGATGCCCATGCGGTCGCTCCACGCATTGGCGAGGTTCGCCAAGCGCGGATAGAGAGTCGCGCGCAGCATGCCGAGGAGATCGGGCAGCGGATAGCGGAAGTACCGATATTCGCCCTTGCCGAACCCGTGCCGGGCCATGTGGACATGGCTGCGAAAGCGGCTTTCGTCGGAATAGGATGCCGCGAGCGCGCGGCACGCCTCCGGATCGAGCAGCCCGGGCAGCATGGCCGAGCCCTGGCCGTCCAGGTCCCGGGAAGCGGCCTGCCAGTCCTGGCTGGCGACCCGCGCCGCCGCGCGGATGCCCGTGGCCGCAGGCGCGACGCTATCGATGGGGGGCCGGCTCATCCCCGATGCTCCGGCGCGCGCGGCGCTCGCTTGCGCGCCATGCCGATGCGGGCGGGTATCTCCGGGATAGTCAGGGTCATGCGCGTGCTCCTTGCTGTGCCTGAGGAGCATCGATATCGGGTGCCCGGTCCAGGCGAATTCCGGTCCTTGCGCTCGAATCCGCAGGGCGCGCGATCATCCGGTTCCGGTGGCACCCGTCTTCGTCGCGGAAGGGTCCGTCACTGCGGCGGTCTCCGTGCCTTCTTCCCGCGCGGCCTTGCGGGCGTTTCGGAAGCGACCATGCCGGGGGGAGGGGGCGACGCCCGGAGCCTGACGACGCACCGGGTTCCGTTCGGCGCGATATTGTCGATCTCGAGCGAACCGCCGCAGACCGCCATGATCCGCTCGACGATGGACAGCCCCAGGCCGGCGCTGTCGGTTCGATTGGTTCCCTCTCTCCGGTAGCGCTTGGTCTGGTTGGCCAGGGTCTCGACGGCAAAGCCGGGGCCGTCATCCGCCACGACCATGCTGCCGTCCGGATCGACCCGAACGGAAACGGTGCAGCCTGCCGGCGTGTGGCGGACGGCGTTGTCGATCAGGTTCGTCAACGCGATCTGCACCAGGCCGATTATCCCTTCGACCCAGGCATGTTCGCCCGCGGGCGCCGTGAAGTCGATGTCGTGATCCCGGTGCAGCGCGAGCGGCGCCATCACGCTGACCACCTCGCCGGCGAGCGCCACGGGGTCGAAGCTCTCGACCTTGCGGTGATGGCGATCCACGATCGCCAGATCCATCAGCTGCTGGATCACGCGATTGGCCCGCTCGACTCCCAGCTGCACGGCGTCGCGTTCGGGAGAGGGATCGAGCGCCTCCAGGCGTAGCGAGATCAGCGCCAGCGGCGTGCGCAGTTCATGCGCGACATTACCGATGAACTCGCCCTGGAAGCGATAGCCGGCCTCCAGGCGGTCAAGGGCACGATTGGTCGCGTGGACAAGGGGAACGGCCTCCAGCGGCACGCTCGCCGGCTCCAGGCGATGGCCGATATGATCGAGGCCGATCGCATCGGCCTGGCGCGCCGTGCGCCGGAACCGGCCCGTCACCCGGCCGAGGATCAGCAGCCCGATGAGCAGCGAGGCCAGCAGCGAGGCCGGAACGACCCAGATGAAACGCTCGAGGAACGATGTGACTACATTATCGACGATATGGTTCGGATAGGTGCGATTCTGGGCGACGACGATCCATTCCGGACGCCCCGCCCGCGAGACCGGGAGCGTGAGCACGTCGTAGCGGCCATATTTGAAGAATATCGGGCCGTCCCCGTGTTCGAGCTTGGCAAGGGGGACGGGCAGCTGGCCCGAGGTGGCCTCGACGTCGAGAGCGCCGGCATCGGTGATGCGCAGGCTGCCCTGGAAGCTGGGGCCCCGCGCCTGCTGCCACCATGTGGGCCTGCCCGTCGCGATGGCCTGTGCCTCGCGCTTCAGCCGCTCCGAAATGAACTGATCCGCCGTCGTGTTCAGAAGATATCCGAGCAGCACCGGAAGGAACACCGCCAGGGACAGGACGAGAATCGCCTGGGCCAGTAGCAGCTGCCAGAACATCGATCTCGGCGCGCGAACCCTCACGAGTTCATCAATATATAGCCGATTCCGCGTACGGTCTTGAGCCTGACCTGCGCCGCGAAGCCGTCCAGTTTTCGTCGAATCCGGTGGATATATACTTCCACTGCGTTCGAGCCGAGCATGTCCCCCGAGCCGAACAGCTGGTCCTCGATGACCCGCTTGGAAAGGACATGGCCCGAGCGCCGCATCAGCAGCTCCAGCAGTTCGGCCTCGCGCTCCGAAAAGTCGGCCGGTTCGCCGCCCACCCGCACTTCGCGCGTCCGGGTATCCAGGGACAGGTCCCCCACGGCGAGGAGATGCTCGACATAGCCGCCCTGCCGGCGAAGCACCGCGCAGATCCGGGCGTGCAGCTCGGGAAAGAGGAATGGTTTGACGATATAGTCGTCGGCACCGCTATCCAGTCCCTGGACACGCATCTCACCCTCGCCACGCGCCGTCAGCACGAGAATTGGTTCCATGCGTTTATACCCGCGCAGGCGCCGCAACAAGGCGAGGCCGTTCTCGTCCGGGAGGCCGAGATCGAGGATGATCGCCGCATAGTTGACGGTCTGGATCAGAAGCTCGGCATCGCCCGCGGTTCTGGCCAGATCGCAGCGCACGTCGCGCTTCGCAAATGCCGAAACCATCGCATGGGCCAGTTCCGCATCATCCTCTACGATCAGCAAGCGCATCTAACTCGCTCCGTCGCGGCCAGGGGCCGCCTATGGTCAGGATCCGTCTCCGAACGTGTCGGGGGCAAGAATGCCGTCAGGATCCTCGGTGAAGGTATCGGCAAGCGCATGGTCGGTCGGAAGCGCCGGATCGGTATCCGCGTGGCCGTGCCGGATCATCGCCTTCGCCACGGCTTTCCTCTGTCCCATTGCTGGACAGGATGGCGCGTACCTCATGGCGACGACTATCGTAGCCTTGCATCGCGTGGACAAGCGGCTTCGCACGGTGACGGGGCAGCCGCCGGCCTCCGGAAAACTCCCTAGGCACATGGGTACCCGGCAAGGCAGGATGACGCGGAAATCCGCCATTCCCCGACCATGGCCCCGATAAACGCCGCGCGGGGCCTGTGCGGATTTGAGACAGCGCCCAGTTGGCCGACATCTGCCCGTAAGGTTGGCGTAAGCAGCGTTGGCCACGAGGGTTGGGCCGAGTTTCGGCATGGCTTGGATTTCAGGGAAGCGCCATGCGCGAGGCCAGTATCGGAGAATGCACCATGGAAGAACGAGCGCATTCCTATGACCACCTCACTCCACGCGAACTGCAGGTACTCGATCTCGCCGCCGGCGGTTTCTGTGCGAAGGAAATCGCCAGACGGCTCGAGATCAGTCCGAAGACCGTGGATCGTCACGTCGAGAATATTCGCCTGAAGCTTCGTGCCCGAAACCGCGCCCATATGATCCAGCTGGCGTTCCGGTTCGGTCTCCAAGGTCATCTCGACATTCCCTTCATCATCGCCGGTTGAGACAAGGCCCGTTGCCGCCCCTATTGCTGGGGCAGCGGCGGCGGCGGCGGCGGAAGCATGCCCTTGGGCGCTTGCGGCGCGAAGGCGTTCGTGCGTGCCAGGCGCGCGGCTTCCTCGTGGATGGCGGCCTGTACCGCCGGATTGCTCAGGTCCACCGGCCCGGCATTGGGGTTTCCGGGGATCGCGCGGCTGTTCGCGACGAGCATGGCCATCGGCGCCTTGCTGCCATCGGCGGCACGATAGCGGCCGGGATCGGCGCCGGGGCAGGTGGTGCCCGTGGCCGCGAAGAAGGCATCGGCGCTCTTGCGATCCTGGCACATCCGGGCAACCGCGACATTGTCGAAGCCCATCGCATGCCATGCTGCGGCATCGGACCTGCGCGTGCAGCCTTCGTCGCTGCGGCCGAAATTGAGGTTGATCCCGATCGGCCCGCCGGCAATGCCGCCGCCCGTGCCGATCAGGCAGGGATTGGCGCCGGCGAAATAGCTGCCCTGGACGCTCGGGGTGGTCCACTCATGCCCGCTATAGGTGACGGTCTCGTGGGCCGGAGTCTCGCTGACCGGGCCGGTGATCGCCTCGACGTTCACCGCACTATTGGACGAGGCGTTATCCGTCGCCGTCTGCTGGGCGTTGGCGGCTGTGGCACTGACCATCAGGACGAGGGTTGCCGCGACTACTAGGTGCTTCATGATCGAACTCCTGAACGGAAAGGGAGGCGGGACGGCACCTGCCGCCCCGCCTGTAAGCCTCCTATTCGACGGTCCAGCCGAGCGAGCCGAACCCGAACCCGACCAGTCCCACCGCTCCCGCGGCGTTCCAGTCGATGCTCGCTGCGTTCACATTGGTGGTGTTGGACGCATTGAAGTTGGCGGTGAACTTGTAGTCGCCGGCGCTCTCGCCGAAGTTCATCACCTGCATGCTCAACGCGGCGTTCCCGTGGGTCAGGCCACCATAGACACCGCCATTGTAGCTGTTGCTGGTGATCGATCCGACGCCCGAGGGGCTCACGCTGGAGGTGATCGAGGTGCCGGCGTCGCCGACTCCGCCGACCACAGCATAGCTGGTGCCGCCGGGCAGGCTGTTGATGTTCATCGTACCGCCGAAGCCACTGCCGGACGACGCCGACAGCTCGTTGTTGATGCTTCCGCTGATCCCGCTGGTGCTGTTGCTGCTCAGCGAGTCGGTGCTGATGCCGCCATTCGTGAAGCCGCCGACACCCACGCCGATGCCTCCGCCGATATTGCCGGAGCCCGACGATTGGGCGAGGGCCGGAGCGGCCGTGAGTACCGCCAGGGCTGCTGCGCCGATTGCAATAATCTTCATCATACATCTCCTACCGTGCCAGCGACTGCTGGTGCCCGGATTAGGACATGGGGACAGGCTTACAGCTATCCGGCGGAGCCCGCCCGATGCCTCCCGCCGTATGATGCTCCAACATGCTAGCTCGTGGGGGATTTGCCGTAGGGGATCGGCCGTGCGGAAAGCGTGCTGCCAAGGAAATGTTTTTCCTTACAGCAGGTTACAGAAGCTTACAGAGATCCGCGACGGGATGTTCGCCGATCGCCGCTGATCGATTCCGATCCGGCGGAAGGTCAGCCGAGCGGAGGCAGGCCGTCCATGATCGCTGTCAGCGCGAGCGCGTTCTCCCGTTCCATCGCGCTGTGTCCCGCATTCGTCACCACGAAGGTCGCGGGATCGGTGCCGGCTTCCCCGAGCGCCGCGGCGAGTCGCGAGGCCTGGGTCAGCGGGCAGACGAGATCGAACCTGCCATGGACGATATGCACCGGGATGCTCGCCAGCGTCGCGGCGTTGCGGATGAGGTGATCCGGCTCCAGGAACAGCCGGTTGGCGAAGAAATGCGCTTCGATCTGCGCGAAGGACAGGGCGAACATGTCTTCCCCGAACTTCCCGCTGTCGTCGACGTCGGGGATCGCATTGGAGATGGTGCCTTCCCATACCGACCATGCCAGCGCCGCCGCCAGCTGCCGCGCGCGCTCCTCCTGGGTCGACGGTACGCTGTCGAAGATCGCCTTATAGGCTTTCATCACGTCGCCGCGTTCGGCGGGCGCGATCGGGGCGAGGAAGCGGCGCCAGGCTTCGGGATAGCTCATATAGGCGCCCGGCGCAGTGAGGGCGAAGGGGGCACCCTCGAACGTCGCGGCGTTGCCCTGGTACATGAAATCGAGATCCTCCGCCGCACCCAGGAAGATGCCGCGCAGGATCAGGTTGGCGCAGTGCCGCGGGTGCGCGATCGCGTAGGCCATTGCCAGCGTGCTGCCCCAGCTGCCGCCGAACACATGCATCCTGCCGTCGATGCCGAGCGCGGCGCGCAGGCGGTTGATGTCCTCGATCAGATGCGGGGTGGTGTTGTGGGCGAGCGCGATCGCCGGGCCGGCGGCCGCGACGGTCGGCTCGCTCTTGCCGCAGCCGCGCTGGTCGAAAAGGACGATCCGGTAGCGTTCGGGATCGAAATAGCGTGCCATGACCGGCGCGCATGCGCCGCCCGGGCCGCCATGGAGCACGATGACCGGCTCGCCGGCGGGGTTGCCATATTCCTCCCAATAGAGACGATGATCGGGGTCATGGTCGACCTGCAGCAGCCCGCTCCTCCGGGCTTCCGCCGCCGGATAGCGCCATTCGTCGACGATCTTGCTGGTGCGCTGGAGCTGGGAGAAATCCATGTCCGTTTCCGTAAGTTGGGGCGATGTGCGGCGCGGGGCCAGGTGCCGGCTCTATCCTTGGTCGGCGCGCCGGTACAGGCGCATGTCCCGTGGCCGCTATCGTGGCGCGCGCCCGCGTCCGTCGCCCCAGATATCGTCCGGGCAATGGATCAGGCCGTCCGCATAGCGGACGCCCGGGGCGCGATCCCGGGCGAGGAACGTGGGGCCATCCAGATCGCAAAGATCGCAGCGCTGGCCGAGGACGAAGGCGGGCGCCTGCGACCAGCTGGTGCCGGTCATGTTGCCGACCATGACGCCGAAGCCCATCCGGCGCGCCGCCTGTGCCATCGCGAGCGCGTGGGTCAGGCCCCCGCACTTGTCGAGCTTGATGTTGACGAGGTCGACCAGCCCGATCAGCCCCTCGAGATCGTCGCTGTCCTGGACGCTCTCGTCCGCCGCGATCGGGATCGCGCGGTCGACATGGCGCAGGTCCGCGTCCCGCCCGATCGCGAAAGGCTGCTCGATCAGCGTCACGCCGGCGGAACGCAATGCCGGCATGAGCGCGTCGAGCGCATCCGGATCGAAGCCCCGGTTGCCGTCCACGGCGATCGCGACATCGGGGCGGGCGGCGCGGACGGCGCGGACCCGCTCTCCATCCTCGCCATCGCCTTCGAGCTTCAGCTTGATCTGGCGGGCATGCGCCATGCCTGCCGCCTTCCGTGCCATTTCCCCCGGGGAAGCGATGCCGATGGTGAAGACGGTGGGCAGCGGTCGCGTCGCGGAGAGGCCGGCGAGCTGCCATACCGGCTTTCCGGCACGGCCGGCCTCGACTTCCCACAGCGCGGCGTCGAGCGCGTTGCGCGCGCCTCCGGCCGGCAGCAGGCGCTGAAGCTCGGCGCGGTCGATGCCGTCCGCGAGGATGGGCGCGAGCCGCGTCACCTGCTCGACGATCCGCGCCGAGGTGTCGCCCCGATAATAGACGCCGCACGCCTCGCCGCGCCCGATGACGCCGCGATCCTCGATCGTGACCAGGGCGATTTCGGCATGGGTGAATGTCTCGCCGGAAATGCGGAACGGCTCCGCCATCTCCCATTGCTCGGTTCGCGCTTCGATCTTCATCGCGGTTCCTCCATGCCGTCGGCATAGAGGCGCGGGGCGGGCCGGCTTTGCAGTCCGGCGCGCGGTTTCGCGAATTCGCGGGTCGGATTGCAAAGCGGCGTCCGGCGCGATGTGGCTGTCTTGCCGGCCTGGTATCCGGAGAGACATCGAGTGCATTCGCCTTTCGCGCCCCGTTCGCCGGAGGATATCGCCACGCTGCTGCGCACCGCTCCGCTGGCCTGGCTGGTGAGCGTCGATCCGGCGGGCGAGGTGCTGAGCAGCCAGTTGCCGCTGCTGGTGCTGCCGCCCGAGGAGGGTGAGATGCTGCTGCTCGGCCATATGGCGCGCACGAACCCGCTGGTGGCGCGGCTGGGCGAGCGGCCGCGCGCGGCGATCCTGTTCCAGGGGCCGAATGCCTATGTCTCGCCGAGCTGGTATGCCGACCGGGATTCGGCGCCGACCTGGATCTATGTCAACGCGACGCTCACCGCCGATGTCACGCTGCGCGAGGACCTGACCGACCGCGCGCTCAACCTGCTGGTCCATCAGATGGAGCAGGGCCGCCCGGAGCGCTGGCGGGTGACGGAGATCGCCCATCGCTATGCCGCGCTGCGTGACCGGGTGATCGGGTTCACGGCGAAGGTCGTGAAGGTCGATGCTCGGTTCAAGCTCGCCCAGGACGAGCCGCCGGCAGTGGTGCGCGAGACGCTCGCCCATCTGGAGGAAGACGCGCTGATCCGCTGGGTGGAGGGCGTGAACGCCGATCGGCTGGGAGCGGAATCGTGATCGACCTTGCCATTCGCGGCGCGCTGGTGATCGACGGCACCGGTGCCCCGGGCATCGTCGCGGACGTTGCGGTGGAAGGGGACCGGATCGCCGCGGTCGGCGGGAGCGTCGGCGCGGCGCGGGAGGAGATCGACGCGACGGGGCTGGTGCTCGCGCCGGGCTTCATCGATGCGCACACGCATGACGACCGGCTGATCCTGGGCGGGGCGGAGGCGATGCTGTGCAAGCTGTCGCAGGGGGTCACCACGGTGATCGTCGGCAATTGCGGGATCAGCCTGTCCCCGGTCGCGTTCGACAGTCGCCCGCCCGCGCCGCTCGACTTGCTGGGAGAGGCATGCTGGTGGCGCTTTCCCAGTTTCGCCGCCTATGCCGGGCAGCTGGCGGAATCCCCGCCGGCCGTGAACGCGCTGGCGCTGGTCGGCCACATGCCGATCCGGATCGAGGCGATGGGCGGCGATACCGGGCGCGCGGCGACTCCGGCGGAGATAGCGCGGATGGAGGCGCGGCTGGGCGAGGCGCTCGACCAGGGCGGGGCGGGGCTGTCGACCGGCCTGTGGTACGCGCCCGGCGGCGGCGCGGAGATGGCCGAGCTGGTCGCGCTCGCCCGGTGCGCGGCGGGGCGGGGCGGGCTCTATGTCACGCATCTGCGCGACGAGGGGAACGCCGTGGAGGCGGCGGTCGCGGAGGCGATCGAGATCGGCGTGTCGGGCGGCCTGCCGATCGTCGTCAGCCACCACAAATGCACCGCGCCGGAGAATTTCGGCAAGTCGCACGCGACGCTGGCGATGATCGATGCCTGCGCGGCGCATCATCCCATCGGGCTGGACGTCTATCCTTATTGCGCCTCCAGCACCGTGCTGCGCCCCGAATGGGTGCGCCCCGATATCGAGACGGTGGTGAGCTGGTCCGTGCCGCACCCGGATCGCGCCGGGCAGTCGCTCGCGGCGATCGCCGCCGAATGGCAGGTCTCGCTGGGCGAGGCGGCATCGCGGCTGGTGCCGGCGGGAGCGGTCTATTTCTCGATGGACGAGGGCGAGGTGCGCCGCATCATGGCGCACCGGCTGACGATGATCGGCAGCGACGGCCTGCCGCACGACGAGCGGCCCCATCCGCGCCTGTGGGGCACCTTCCCGCGCGTGCTGGGTCACTATGCCCGCGACATGGGACTGTTCCCGCTCGAGACCGCGATCCACAAGATGACCGGGCTGACCGCGGAGACATTTGGAATATCCGGGCGCGGGATCGTGGCGGCGGGCGCCCATGCCGATCTCACGCTGTTCGACTCCGCGCGCATCATCGACCGTGCCGATTTCGCCGCGCCGACCCGATTGTCGGCGGGGGTCGTCGCGACATGGGTCAATGGGCGGCTCGCCTATGGCGAGGCGAAGGGCGTTACCGGCACCTGTGCCGGACGGCTGCTGAAGCGCGGAAGCTAGTCGCGCCGGCCCAGCCGTTCCAGATCCTCCGGCACATGGCGCGCGGCGACCAGGTAGAAGGGGATCGAGGCAACCGCGGCGGCGACGCCGGCGAACATCGCGTATCGCAGCGAATCCGCGCCGAACACCGGCCGCAGCAGGTCGCTCAGCACGCCGATCACCAGCGGGCCGAGGCCGAGGCCGATCAGGTTGCCGACGAACAGCTGGATCGCGGCGGCGCGCGCGCGCATCGGCGGCGGCGTGATTGTCTGGATCGTCGCGATGCACGGGCCGATGAACGCGGCGCTGAGCGAGACGGGAATGACCGCCGCCGCGATCGCGACCGCGACATTGCCGGCCAGGAAGAACGGCACCCAGAAGGGTATCGAGATCAGGGCGGCGATGGCCGGCGCCAGCAGGTTGCGATGGATGCCGCCGCGCCGCGCGGCGATGTCGGCGAAGCGGCCAGAGGCATAGGTGCCCAGCCCGCCGCCCAGGCCGACGATCAACGCGAAGATCAGGCCCACCTCGGTCGATCCCATGCCGTGCGAGCGGATCAGGAAGGCGGGCACGAAGGCAGTGATGCCATAGCCGGAAAAGGCGCTCATCGCGGTTCCCAGCACGATGTAGCGATAGGAGCGCTGCCGCCACAGGAAGTCGAGCCGCACGGTGGCGGGTGAGGGCGATTGCACGGGCGCGGGCCGGGGCGGGTCGCGCAGGATCGCCATTGCCAGCAGAGTCAGCAGCAGACCGGGCAGGCCGGCGGCGATGAAGGCCGCGCGCCACCCATAGGCGTCGGCGATCCAGCCGCCGGCGAAGAAGGCGATCATCAGCCCGACATTGACCCCGGTGGCATAGATCGCCTGCGCCGTCGCCCGTTCGGACGGGCCGTAGAGATCGGAGATGATGGATTGCGAGGCCGGCCCGGTGCCGGCTTCGCCGACGCCCGTCAGCATCCGCGCGACGACGAGCTGCCAGAAGCGCGCGACCAGCCCGCACGCCAGCGTCATCGCGCTGAAGCAGGCGAGCGAGGCGATGATGATCCGCGAGCGGCTCATCCGGTCGGCGGCCAGCGCGATCGGCATGCCCAGCGTCGCATAGAACAGGGCGAAGGCGGGCCCGACCAGCAACCCGAGCAGCGTGTCGGACACCTGGAACTCGTGCTTGATATGCTCTAGGATGATCGCGAGGATCTGCCGGTCGATGTAATTGACCGCGTAGATCGCGCTCAGCAGCAGCACGATCGCGCCTCGCGGGATCATGGTCCCGCGCCCCTCAGCCCTCATTGCTTTCCCCATCGCTCGCCGGCCTGGCGCCGCGCTTCAGGCTGGAGGCGAGGTGCCGCACGCGCAGCTCGTCATTCGCCACCTTGCGCATCTGGATCGGCGAGACCCCGAATGCCGCCTTGAAGGCGCGCGTGAAGCTCGCCGCATGTTCATATCCGGTCTCCAGCGCGATCTCCATCATCGACATCTTCGAATCGCGGATGAGATCGAGCGCCAGCTCCATGCGCAGCTTGTCGCGGATGCGGCCCACCGTCTCGCCATAGATCATGCGAAAGCCGATCTGCAGGCGGTGGCGCGTCATCCCCACCATCTCGGCGATCTCGTGGATGCTGATCTGCTGGTCGATATTGTCGCGGATGATCTGCATCGCGCGCTTGAGCCGGCGATGGTCCTCCGCTTCGAACCGGCCGCCGAACTGCTCGCTGTCCGGCTGGGACAGGCCGAACAGGATGTGGCAGGCCAGCTCCAGCGCCTTGGCGGACATGAACGCGCCGCGAAAGGCGCGGGCGAATGGCGGCGAGATGAGCTGGTGCGCGGTGAGCGAGGCAAGCTCCGACAGCGGCACGTTGCGGACCGGATAGTCGCCGCCGTCGTGGACATAACGGGCAAGGTCGGCCGGGATGTCGCTCTCGGTCAGCCCGGTCAGCTCGAAGAAGCGCCCGCGCTCGAAATACAGGGTAACCCAGCGCAGATGGTCGCCCGCCTCGTAAACGGTGTCGAAGCTGCGCCCGCCGCCGGTGCCGTAGATGGTGCAATAGCCGTCGGCGAGTTCGCCGTCCGTGCCCGCGGCATCGGTCAGCCGGACATTGCCGTTCAGCACCGCCGACAAGGCGAGATAATCGTCGCATCGGTGGCTGCGGGCGAGCTGGCGGCGTGCCACCATGTTGACCAGGGCGACGCAGACGCCGTTGTGCAGCTCGTAGAATTCCCAGCCGCCCTTGGCGACATTGCTGTCATATTCGTAGCGGAAACCGAGGCCGCCGGGCGTCGGATGGCTCCAGCCGTCCGTCTTGCGCGTCGAGAGCCCCTCCGCGGCGGCCGGGTCGTGCAGCTGCGCCAGCATGTCGTGCAGGCTGCGGGAGAGGATTTCGGGCGGCGGCGGATCGGTCATGACAAGTCAGCCCATGTTCGCGCCGGGAACGCAACCGGGCCAGCGATCCTTCCACGGCGCCGCGCGCTCGAGCTGGCGGGCGAGCTCGAGCAGCAGCGGCTCGCCCCCGCGCCGGGCCGCGAACATCGTGCCGATCGGCACGCCGTCCGGCCCCGGCTGGATCGGCAGCGACATGGCCGGATGACCGGTCAGGTTGTGCAGGGGCGTGTAGGACACATAATCGAACATCAGCTGCATGATGTGATCGAAATCCGCATCGGGGGCCAGTTCTCCGATGCGCAGCGCGGGAAGGCCGAGCACCGGCGACAGGATGACATCGGCATCGCCGAACGCGGAGTCCAGCGCGCGGCGGGCGCCCTCGATCGCGCGGAACAGATGGTCGACATCGTCGATCGCGGCACCGGCCGCCCATTCGCCCAGCCCCAGCGTCCAGGGCTCGACGGCGGTATCGGCGGCGGCGCCGAAACGCGCGCGGGCCGATTGCAGCACGTCGCGCGCCAGATAGGCCCAGATCGCCTTGAACGCCACCATCACCGCCGGACCGTCATAGGGCGGCGGCGCCTCGAACACATGATGGCCCAGTTCCTCGCACAGCCTGGCGCTGCGCAGGGTGCTGGCGAGCACGTCCGGATGGGGCTGGTCGCCATTGAGGTTGGTGGTGACCACGGCGATCCGCAGCCCCTTGTCGCGACGAGGCACAGGGGTGAGCGCGTTCGCGGCGACCATGCCCATCGCCCATTCCACATCGCGCACGCTACGCGCCAGCAGCATGTCGCAGGCAAGCAGATCCTCCATCAGGTGCGGCGCGCGGGCACGCCGGGTCGCGCCCCGCCCGGGCTTCAACCCGATCAGCCCGCAGCACGAGGCCGGGATGCGGATCGATCCGCCGCCATCCGCCGCATGGGCCAGCGGCACCATGCCGGTGGCGACCGCGATGGCCGCGCCGCCGCTCGATCCGCCGGGCGAGCGCTCGGTCGCCCATGGGTTGCGCGCCGCCCCGTAGAGCAGTGGCTCGGTGGTCGGCAGCAGGCCGAATTCCGGTGCGTTGGTCTTGCCGAGCGCGACCAGGCCGCCATCGTCCAGGGCCCGGGTGAAGGGGAAGTCGATATCGCCCGGCGCGGCGTCGCGGTGCAGGCGGCTGGCGCTGCGGTTCGGCATGCCGCGATAGTCGAGGCCGTCCTTGAGCAGCCAGGGCACGCCCGCCATCGGCCCGGCGGCGCGATCCGCGCGGACGAGCGCGGCATCATAGTCGCGATGCGTGATGACGTTCAGTGCCTTGTCGAGCGCCTCGATCCGCGCGATCGCGCTCTCGCACAATTCGCGCGCCGACACGTCGCCCCGGCGGACGAGCGCGGCTTGGTCGTGCGCGTCGAGCCGGCCGATCTCCCATGCCATGGCCGTGCGTGGCGCCAAGGGTGTCTGTCCCACGATATCCTGCATCGGCTGCGTCGTCCGTCCCACATTGATTGACGACGATGATCTGAGCCCATTCCGGGCATTTCGGTTTAGCCGTCGAGGCGCGCCAGTTCGCGATTTCTCCCGCCGGAACCGTGACGGCTAATGGCGGGCCCGGAATGGCAAAGCGGTCCGCCCGGCGTTGCGCCACTCCTCATCGCCTTCTGGCAATGAAACGGGGATGACGATGCAGGCACCATATCTGCTTTTCCTGGGCGACGTGGAGGAGCTCAGCGCGGCCAAGACGGCGGCGGGGGTCAATCAGTGGCGGCGCGAGCTTGTGCTGGCGCAGTACCGGCTGCCCGGCTGCACGGTCGATCTCGGCATCGCCGAGATGACGCCCGCCGAGGCCGCTCGCGCCGGCGCGCGGACCATGATCGTCGGCGTGGTGAATGTCGGCGGCTTCATCCCCGAGCATTGGGTGGCAACGATGGTCGACGCGCTCGAGCAGGGGCTCGATCTTGCCGCGGGGATGCACCAGCGCCTCAACGACATTCCCGCGATCGCCGAGGCGCGCGACCGGACGGGGCGCGCGGTGCTGGATCTGCGCCAGCCCGATCGCGGCTTCCTGCCCGGCTCGGGGCGCAAGCGGTCCGGCAAGCGGTTGCTGACCGTCGGCACCGATTGCGCCGTCGGCAAGAAATACACCGCGCTGGCGCTGGAGGCGGGACTTCGGGCACGCGGCATCGACGCCGATTTCCGCGCGACCGGACAGACCGGCATCATGATCTCCGGCCGGGGCGTCGCGATCGATTCGGTGATCGCCGACTTCATTTCCGGCGCGGCCGAATGGCTGTCGCCCGATGCCGCGCCGGATCACTGGGACGTGATCGAAGGCCAGGGCTCGCTGTTCCATCCGGCCTATGCCGGCGTCACGCTGGGGCTGATCCATGGCAGCCAGCCGGATGCGCTGGTCGTCTGCCATGAGCCGGTCCGCACGCATCTGCTCGGCTTCGACTATGGCGTGCCGGATTTGCGGCGCTGCATCGACATGAACGTCGCCGCCGCGCAGCTGACCAATCCGGAGGCGCGCGTGGTGGGGATCAGCGTCAACACCTCGCGCATGGAGCCTGCCGCGGTCGACGCCGCGATCCGCGATATCGAGACGCAGACGGGACTGCCCTGCAGCGACCCCATTCGGCATGGCGTCGATCGCATTCTCGACGTCCTGCTGAACTGAGCGGCGGGACGGGCACTCCCTCTGGATACGCATACTTGTTCAACCGTCATCCCCGCGCAGGCGGGGATGACGGGCGTAGTTTCAAGGGCTGTCTGGGCGCGCCCCTTGGCGTGGAGTGCCCGTCCCGGGCAGATGCCGGATCGCCGAGGCATGCCGCGCTTCCTGGACCCGTGGGAAGCCGCTGTCCTTTCCTTCGACGAACCGATCCAGGAAGCCGAGCGAGAAGTCGCCGATCATGCCGTCCATCTCGGTGGCGGAAATGGTGCCGTAGAGCGCCGGCGGCGCCCGGTGGCGGAACATGCGGATCAGGTCGGTGAAGGCGAGATGGCCCGAGCCCTCGACCCGGAAACGGAAATCGTCAGGCGCCGCGGGGCCGGTCCAGTGCCGAAAGGCGAAGTCCATCGGGTGCGTGCGGGGATCGCGTGGCTGGTTCGGATAGAGCGGATAGCGCGGCCAGTCCGATTGCAGCCACAGCATCGGCCGGCCGGCGGCGCGGTCGAACATCGCGGGATCATAGGTCACGCCGTCCAGGCTGATCGCGGCGCGGCACTGCGGTTCCTGCACACAGGCCTGCGCCGCGATGCCGCCGCCGAACGACATGCCGCCGAACGCCAGGCGCGAGAAATCCACCGACCTTGCGATTCGCGCGGCGAGCGGCGAGGGCCGGCCGCGCGCGAGCGTGGCGAGGATGAAGCGGGTATCGGCCAGCCACGCCTCGGTGCTCCGCATCAGCCGGTCCTTCGCCGCCGCTTCGGCATAGGCCGGAAAGCGTCGGCGCCAGCCCTGGACGCTCTGATCCTGCACCAGCGCGCCCAGCGTTTCGGCCATTGCCGGGGACACGACCAGCGGCGTGGTCTCGCGGCTCCATCCGTCGGCGAATTGCTGCCGCGCGGAATCATAGGGGTGGCCGATGCTGGCGACGACATAGCCATGGCTCGCCAGCCGCTCGAACAGCGGCGTATTCTGCGCGGGGTACATCGTATAGCCATGGTTGAAGACGAACAGCGGATGGCCGTCTCCTGCCGGTTCGGCGTCCAGCCGGGCATGGGTGGGAATAGCGGCGAGATGCTGCAGCTCGAAGGAGCGGTGCAGGGCGTTGCGCGCGATCGATCCCGCATCGGTCGCGACGGTATCGCTCGGAAGATATCGCGCCAGGGGATGCCTGTCCCCCGGGGCGGCCGGGTACCAGAGCTGCACCGTCATGCGGCGTCGCGCGTCCGCGCCGTCTTCCAACACGCCCCGGCGGCCCGCGTCGATCAGGTCGATGCGCGTCGTCCCGATCGCATAGGGGCCGCCGGGCGCGGGCAGCGCGAAGAGCGGGAACAGAAGATAGGGGATCGCCGCGCCCGGGATGGCCAGGGCGAGCGCTGCGCGCGCCGCGTTTCGCTGCCAGCGCCTTCGCAAGGCGGGGCCGCGCCATAGACAGGCGGCCGCGACGGCGGCGATCGCCGCGGCCGGGGCCGCCTGCCAATGGTGCAGGGCGAGCGCTGCCAGCGCGGTGCCCATCGCGGCCAGCGCCGCCGGCAGCGCCGGCCGCCATCGCCCGACCGCGAACAGCGCCGCGGCGGCGATCAGCAGGAGAAAGACGGCGACGTCGATCGGATACACCGGCGGCCCTCCGCTTGGTTAGAACGACTTTCCGAGCCTTATGCCGATCTGGCGCGGCCGCGGCACCGCACCGATCCCGCCGAGTGTGGGATAATAAGGCGCGTGCTCGTTCAACAGGTTTCGCGCGAAGATCGCGATGTCCAGCCCTTCGACGGTCGCGCCCAGGCTGGCGCCCAGGAAGGATTGCGGCCCGGTGACGATGCGGGTCACGCCCTGGCCGCCGACCAGCTTGTCCTTGTGGTTGAAGTCGATGTCGAAATAGCCGGGGATCGAGGCCGCCCAGTTGAATCCGTAGTTGGCACTGAGCTGGAGCGAATATTTCGGCAGCGCGAGCGGGCTGGTGCCGGGCGGGAAATCCACCTCGGCCACGGGCGTGGAGGCGATGAATACCGACCCCATCACCGTGCCGCTGGCGGACAGCCGCAGCGCGCGCACCGGGCTGGTGGTCAGCTGCCATTCCACGCCCCGGATCCGCGTGTTGCCGCCATTGGCGGTATATTGCAGGAACACCGGCGTCAGCACCACGCGGTCATAGACCTGACCGCGATAATATTGCTGGAACGCCGCGACGTTCACGCCCAGCTTCCCGTCGAGCAGGCTCGCCTTGAAGCCGGCCTCATAGGCCATCGAGCGTTCGGGCGCATAGCTCAGCGGGGGCGGGAAGGCGGGGTTGACCACGGCGTTGAAGCCGCCGCTGCGGAAGCCGTTGCCGATGTTGAAATACAGGTTCGCGTCGCGGGCGACGTCGTATTTCACGAATGCGCGATAGGTCACGCGCGAGAAGGTGCCGGACGCGGTCGGCAGGGTGCCGTCGGTGAAGCTGCGGTCGTCGTGCGAATAGCGCAGGCCACCCCCGATCTCGAGCCGGCGGAACGGCGAATAGGAAGCATCGCCATAGATCGCCCAGGACTTGGAGGTCGTCCGGATCGGCTCCTGGAGGATGGTGACGGTGGTGGACGGCGGATAGAGCAGCTCCGCGCCGTCCAGGAAATGGCGCAGCAGGTCGTCGTCCTTGTAGATGCCGCCCAGCACCCATTTGAACGGGCCGTCCCCCTTGGAGGTCAGGCGCAGCTCCTGGCTCGTGATCGACTGTTTGTTGAGATAGCGCGTATTGGCGATCTCCAGCGTGACCGGCGCGGCCGGATCGTTGGTGGCATAGTAGATCTGGTCGAGATTGCTGTTGCTGTAGCGCCTGCTGTGGGCGGTGTTGCTCATCAGCTCGGCGAAGCCGAGGTCATATTCCACGCGCAGGCTGTAGAGATCGAGCTCCGAGACGCCGCTCGTCCGGCCATGCGGATCGATGGCGTGGCGATACAGCCCTTCCTCATAGGGCAGGATATTGGCGTAGGAAGGGGAATCCTCGTCATTGTGCCGGATGTCGACCATGCCGACGACGCGCAGCCGCGGGTCCGGCTGCCACAGCAGCTTGACGCGCCCGTCATAGATCTGGCTGGAATTGACGTTCCTGGCCCCGGTGCCGACATTCTCGAGCCAGCCGCCATTGTTCTGGTATTCGCCGGCGAAGCGCACCGCGAGCGTGTCGGACAGCGGCAGGTTGAGTGCCGCCTTCACCTGCGCGGAAGCGCGGCCGCCATCGGTGGCGAACAGCGAATAGTCGATGGTGCCGCCGATCCGGTCGAGCTTCGGGTCGTTGGTGACGTAGCGGATGACGCCGCTCATCGCCCCTTCGCCGAACAGGGTGCCCTGCGGCCCCTTCAGCACCTCGACCCGCGCCAGGTCGAGCGTGCCGGCATCGGCATAGACCGGGTAGAAGCCGTCCTGCGATCCGGTGAGCGGCGTTTCGTCGAGATAGATGCCGACGAGCGACGAGGTGCCCCTCAGGCTGTTGATGCCGCGGATCTGGATCAGCTGCTTCCCGCCCCCCTGCGAGAAGACGTCCAGGCCGGGCACATTGTCGGCGATGTCCTGCAGCGAAGTGACGCTGCGCCTGGTCAGCTCCGATCCGGACAGGACGTTGACCGTCAGCGGCACGTCCACGACATTCTGCGCGCGCCGCTGGGCGGTCACGACGATATCGGCCTGGGAGGGCGGGTCCGCCGCCTCCTGTGCCATGGCGATCCCTGGCGCGAGCAGGGCCGCCAGCGACGTCGCGCAATATAGTAGCCGGTCTTTCTTTCCCGCCATCTTCATGCCCTCCCAATAGCATCGGCAATCGAACGCGCCGTAATGGTTCGATCTTCGATGCTCGGGCCTCGCGCTGCTTAGCGGGGAGGACGGGCGTTTTTACACATAAGCGTCACGGAACGCTCCACCGAAGCGTTCCGTGCGGCTTTCATACCTCCAGGTCGAAGCGCACGCCCTGGGCCAGCGGCAGCGAGCGGCCATAGTTGATGGCGTTGGTTTGCCGCCGCATATAGGCCTTCCAGCTGTCGCTGCCGCTTTCGCGGCCGCCGCCGGTTTCCTTCTCGCCGCCGAACGCGCCGCCGATTTCCGCGCCGGACGGTCCCATGTTCACATTGGCGATCCCGCAATCCGATCCGCCGGCCGACAGGAACAGCTCCACTTCGCGCATGTCGGTCGAGAAGATCGAGGAAGAAAGGCCCTGCGGCACGCCGTTCTGGAGCGCGATCGCCTCGTCCAGCGTGGAATAGCGCAGGACATAGAGAATGGGGGCGAAGGTCTCCTGCACCACCGGGCCGTCCTGGCGCTCGGCTTCGACCAGGGCGGGGCGAACATAAAAGGCGTCCTCGCCGCCGATCGGCAGGCGTTCGCCGAAATGGACGCGCGCGCCGGCGGCATTCGCCGCGGCCAGCGCCGCCTGCATCGCGTCGAACGCTCCGCGATCGATCAGCGGGCCGACCAGGGCATTGCCGTCGAGCGGGTCGCCCACCGTCACTCCGGCATAGACCTTGTGCAGCCGCGCGACGAAATCGTCGGCGATGTCGCGGTGGACGATCAGCCGGCGGAGCGTGGTGCAGCGCTGGCCCGCCGTGCCCATCGCCCCGAACGCGACCGCGCGCAACGCGAGGTCGAGATCGGCCGAGGGCGTGACGATCGAGGCGTTGTTGCCGCCCAGTTCCAGGATGCTGCGGCCGAAGCGGGCGGCGACGGTGCGCCCCACCTCGCGGCCCATCCGGGTCGAGCCGGTTGCCGACACCACCGGCACGTCCGGATGCTCGGCCAGCCGCTCGCCCAGTTCGCGTCCACCGATCAGCAGCTGCGACAGGCCATGGGGCGCATCGTCGCCGAAGTCCGCGGCGACCTGCTCGAACAGGGCCTGGACGGCGAGTGCGGTCAGCGGAGTCTTTTCCGACGGCTTCCAGATCAGCGAATCGCCGCACACCAGCGCCAGCGCCGCGTTCCAGCTCCACACCGCGACCGGGAAGTTGAACGCGGAGATGATGCCGACCGGGCCGGCCGGATGCCATTGCTCGGCAAGCCGGTGGTCGGCGCGCTCCGACGGCATGGTCAGGCCGTAGAGCTGGCGCGACAGGCCCACCGCGAAGTCGCAGATGTCGATCATCTCCTGGACTTCGCCCAGCCCCTCGGACAGGACTTTCCCGGCCTCGATCGTCACCAGCCGGCCGAGCGGTTCCTTGTGCACGCGCAGCTTCTCGCTCAGCCGGCGGACGAACTCGCCGCGGCGCGGAGCCGGCACCAGCCGCCATTGCCGAAAGGCTACCAAGGCCGCCGCCACCGCGGCGTCGCAATCCCCGATCCCGTGCTCCCCCAGCTCGGCCAGCGGCTCGCCGGTAAGGGGCGAGACTGCGGCGAGCGTTCCTCCCTCCAGCGCCGATGCCGCCACGCCGAAATCGTTCAGGATCGCCCGAACCTGATCCCGTAAATTTACCACCATCGTGCACGGCTCCCGAATTGCTGCGATCCAGCGGGCCCTAGCAGACGGTCCACCGGGCGTTTCGCATTTTGGGCGCGCATTTGATCGGCTGACAAGGGAAGCGCCATCCGTCCTACAGACCGGGCACGGGCTGCGCCTCGATCGCCGGCGCTTCGAAGCTCGCCATCGGATAGGCGCAGTAATCCGCGGCATAGAAGGCGCTCGGGCGATGATTGCCCGATTCCCCCAGACCGCCGAACGGCCGGTTGGAAGCCGCGCCCGTCGTCGGCCGGTTCCAGTTGACCACGCCGGCGCGGATCTCGGTCGAGAAACGCTCCCACAGCGCCGGATCGGCCGAGATGAGCCCGGCGGACAGGCCGAAGGCAGTGGCGTTGGCACGGGTGATCGCCGTGGAGAAATCCGCAACGCGGGTGATCTGGAGCGCCGGAGCGAATATCTCGCGGTCCGGCAGTTCGACTCCGGTCGCATCGAACAGCGCCGGGGCGATGAAGGCCGGGCCACGCCCCGCGACCGGGCCGCCGGGCAGCAGCGGCCTGGCACCCTGGACGACCAGGCCATCGAACGCCGCTCCGGCCGATGCCGCGGCACGGGCAGAGACCAGCGGCCCCATAAAGGCATCGGCGCCGTCGTTCCACGCCGCCACCGGCAGGCGCGAGGCCAGGGCCTGCACTGCCTCGACGATCGCGGCGCCCCGCCGGTCGTCCGGCACGATCAGGCGGCGGGCGCATGAGCAGCGCTGGCCGGTGGTTATGAAAGCGGAGTGGATCACCAGAGTCGCCACCGCCTCCGGATCGCCGTCCCAGGCGATGAGCGGATTGTTGCCGCCGAGCTCCAGCGCAAGGATCACCGACGGCCGATCGAGAAAGGCGCGGCGGAAATGGCGCCCGGTCTCGGCCGATCCCGTGAACAACAGGCCGTCGATATCGGCCGCGATCAGCGCCGCCCCGGTCTCCCGGCCGCCCTGGACGACCTGCAGCACGTCCGCGGGCAACCCGGCGCGGGACCAGATGCCGGCCATGCGCTCGCCGATCGCGGGCGTTTCCTCGGATGGCTTGAACACCACGCAATTCCCCGCCAGCAGCGCCGGGACGATGTGCCCATTGGGCAGATGGCCGGGGAAATTATAGGGGCCGAGCACGGCCATCACGCCATGGGGGCGGTGGCGCAGGACCGAGCGGCCGAACGGCATGGCGGCCTCGTCCAGGCCCGCGCGCTGCGCCTGGGCGGCGATCGATATCTCGACCTTGCCGATCATCGCCGCCACTTCGCCCCGGCTGTCCCACAGCAGCTTGCCGGTCTCGCGCGCGATCAGCGTGGCGAGTTCCTCGGCCTCGTCACGCAGGATCTCGGCAAAGCGGCGTGCGATCCCGATGCGCTCGGTCAGGGGCGTGCGGGCCCAGCCGGGAAAGGCGATGCGGGCGCGCTCCACGGCGGCAAGGCATTCCGCCGGGCTGGTCGGCCGGCCCTCCCAGATGGTCTCGCCGGAAGAGGGATCGGTGGATCGCAGGAACATGGCACTCACTCGCTTGCATGGACAAAGTCGCCGGCACGCCCGCCCGGGGCGCGCGCATCGGCCTCGGATATAAGCAGGCTGCCACCGTTTTGCCCGGCAACGGCCCAGATCACCAGTATCAGGCCGCGGCGGCGAAGCGGATGCGCGCGGCCGCGAATGTCGCCTCGATCCGGCGCAGCACCTCATCGGCTTCGTCGGCGGTGATGGTGAGCGGCGGCAGCAGGCGGATGCAATTCTCGCCGCCCCCGGCGACCAGCAGCCCATGGTCGCGGGCCAGCGCCATCACCTCGCGGTTGTTCGGCACCATGCGGATGCCGATCAGCAGGCCCTTGCCGCGCACGTCGACGGCGACGTCCGGAAACCGGGCCGCGAGATCGCGCAGCCCGGTCGCCAGCCGGTCCGAGACCGTGCGGACATTGGCCAGCGTTTCCTCCCGGGCGATCTCGTCAAAGGCGGCGATGCCCACCGCCATCGCCAGCGGATTGCCGCCGAAGGTCGAGCCATGGACCCCGACCGTCATCGCCCGGCCCACCGCCGCGGTGGCGAGGCAGGCACCGATCGGGAAGCCGCCGCCCAGCGCCTTGGCGACCGCCATGATGTCCGGCGCGGCGCCGTCGAACCATTGATGGGCGAACAGCCGGCCGGTGCGACCCATGCCGCTCTGCACTTCGTCATGGATCAGCAGCACGCCGTGTGCGTCGCACAGCCCGCGCAGCCACAGCAGCCATTCGCCGTCGAGCGCCCGGGCACCGCCTTCGCCCTGGACCGGCTCGACGATCACCGCCGCCGTCGTCGGACGCCGCACCGCTTCGTCGATCGCGGCGCGGTCGTCGATGGTGAGCTGGACATAGCCGGGCAGGCGCGGGCCGAACCCGTCGAGATAGGCGGGATTGCCCGAGGCATTGACCGCGGCATAGGTGCGGCCGTGAAAGGAGCCCGCGAACCCCACGATGTCGATCCGCTCCGGCGCGCCGTTGACCGCATGATATCGCCGCGCGGCCTTGAGCGCGCATTCGACGGCCTCCGACCCCGAATTGCCGAAGAACACCGCGTCCGCGAAGGTCGCTCCGACCAGGCGGTCCGCCAGTTCCGCCTGCCCGGGAATGCGGAAGATGTTCGAGACGTGCCACAGCTTGCGCGCCTGTTCCTCCAGCGCCGCCACCAGGCGCGGATGGGCATGGCCCAGGCAGTTGGTGGCGATGCCCGCCACGCAATCGAGGAAGGTGCGTCCGTCGCGGGTGTGGAGCCACATGCCGTTGCCGCGCTCCACCTCGAGCGGGGCGCGGTTGTAGACGCCCATCAATGCATCGCTCATTCCGTGCCTTCTCCTGTCGTTCCGAAATCGACCCGTCCGCTCGAAACGGGGGCCATGATGTCCTGGATCTCGCCGGCCAGGCTGCGCACTGCGCCGGGCACGAAGCGCCGGTAGCTTGCGATGTTGCGCGGGCCGATGCCGTGCTCGGCGCTGAAGCTTCCGCCGAACTCCTCGACGACGGTGTCGAAGATCAGCATGCGGGCGCTCTCGAGCAGTGCGGGGTCCGGCGTGCCGTTCGCGCGCGGCCAGACGAGATTATAATGGAGCCCGCCGTCCCCGATATGGCCGAAATCATGCGGCACCAGCCCGGGTGCATGCTGCGCGAGCAGGCCGGCCATCCGCCCGCGAAAGGCCATCACGTCGCTGCGGCGCAGCGCGATGTCGCAGGCCACCACCGTGCCCTTGGCACGCAGCCCCTCGGGGATCGCGTGCCGGAGCGCCCAGAGCCGGTCGCGCCGGTCGATCGCGGCGTCGCGAATGCTGGCATCGGCACCGCTCATGAACGGCTCCAGCGCGGCGGCGAGCCGCTCTTCCAGCAGATTCTCGTCGAACGCTGCACCCGCGGACAGCTCGATCAGCACCGCATAGGGCGGGGGGCTTCCGAACGGCAGCTGGAGGCCGGGGACATGATCGGTCGCGGCCCGGATTGCCGTCTCGCTCATGCCCTCGAAAGCGGACAGCCAGCTGCCGAAATCCCGTTCCAGCGCCAGCAGGAGCGGAAGCGCGGCACGGGGATCGTCGAGCGCGAGCAACGCAGTCAACCGGGCGGCGGGCAGGGGGTGCAGGGCGACGGTGGCGCGGGTCACGATCCCGGTCGAGCCGCAGCCGCCGACCAGCAGCTGCTTGAGGTCGAGCCCGGTATTGTTCTTCCGGAGCGGCGCGCCGAGCCGGATGCGCGATCCTTCCGCATCGGAGCGGACGACTTCCACCGCCAACAGGTTCGCGCGGACATCGCCATAGCGCAGCAGGCGGGCGCCCCCGGTATTGCTGGCGATCATGCCGCCAACTGCCGGATCCGCGCCGAGATCGATCGGAAAGAACAGCCCGTACTCGGCGGCCGCCGCGTTGAGCGCCGACAGCCGGACTCCGGCATCGATGGTGGCGGTGCGGTTGGCGGGATCGATCTCGATCAGGCCGGCGAGCCGCTCGAGGCTGACCAGCAAGCAGGGTTCCCCGTCGGCGGCCAGGCTCGCACCGGCCAGGCCGGTCCGGCCGCCGGCGACGACGAGGCGGATGCCCGCTCCGGCCGCCAGCCGTACCAGCGCCGATATCTGGTCCGCATCGTTCGGGCGGACGACTGCGATCGGCGCGCCGCCGCCGGCGCCGCGGCCGTCGCTCCGATAGGCGGCCAGGTCGGACGGGTCCGTCAGTACCTGCGCCGCGCCGACGATATCGGCGAGCGTGCCGAGAAGAGAGGCGTGGGCGCCGGTCATGCGGCCTTGGTCATGCCGAAGATGCCGGTGGCGTTGCCGCTGTCGAAGGACAGGTCGAGCGTGCCGGTTGCCGGATCGATGTCGCGCGTGATGAATTCGTAGAAGGAGCCCGGGACCGACAAGGTGCGGTCCGGGCCTGCCGGCATGCCGAACGCGCGATCGACGGGGTCGGCGCGGAAGGCGGTCTGGCGGACGCGACCGGTGCCGGAAACCTCCACGTTGTCCTTGATCGGCCGGCCGAGCGTGCGCTGCGCTTCGGCCAGGGCAGCGACGTCGGGGACCCGGTCGGTCGCGTGATTGAAGGCATTGCCCTCGGTGGCGATCCAGGCCGCCTCTGCCGAGGAGCGCTTGAGGATCTCATAGTCCGCGAGCATCGGGCGGTCGTGCTGGCGCCCGAACGCGCCGCCCGTCACGCGCAGCGCTTGCGCGGCGACGTCCGGTGCGAGTTTCTCGCCCCGGCCCAGCCGGGCGAGCGCCGCCGCCGTATCCGGGTCGATCGGATCGCGGGAAGTGCCGAAGACACGCGCGGCGGCATCGGCGAACTCCGCGCCGAACTGGTCGACGTGCAGCTCGCTGACGAAGAATTGCGGAATGGTCTCCGGATGCGTGCGATGGCGATAGGCGCGGCCCGTCATCCGCAGCCGGGGCAGCGGATAGATCGCCGCTTCCGCATAGCCGAGCGGCTCGAGGATCCGGCGGAATGCCTGTTCGCCGGCGGGCAGGGCGCCGGTGTCGCCGCGGGGCAGGCGGATCGTCCGCAGGGCGCCATGGTCGAAGCGGACGCGCCGGCCGGAACGGCGGACATCGTCGACATAGGCGGCGCCCGTCGCGGCGCGATCGAGCAGATCGGCGAAGAGGATGGTATTGAGCGCGACCGTGAAGGCGAGCGCGTCGACCGCCTGCGCGGCCTCCGCCGGATCCGCCATGGGCTCGATGATCTCCCGCGCTGCCCGTGCCCGATCGGCGGGCAATATGGCTCCCACCAGCGCATTCATCGCGCTTTGATGCTTATTCATCATTTACCTCGACCTGATTGCCAACCGCATATGGCCATGTGAGGTATGGGTGGAGCGATTCAAAACGGATAAGTGTCATCTGCAGATGAGTATATGGAATGAGTGAGGGCAGGCGCCTGCTGCCGCCGATGGCGGCGCTGAACAGCTTCGTCGCCGCGGCGCGCCATGGCAGCTTCTCGCGGGCGGCGGCCCATATCGGCCTCACCCAGAGCGCCGTCAGCCGGCAGGTGGCGTTGCTCGAGGACTGGCTGCAGACCAGCCTGTTCGACCGGCATGGCCGCCGGGTCACGCTCAACGCGGCCGGCCGTGCCTATGCCGATGAAGTCAGGCCGGCGCTGGACCGGATCCGGCTGGCCACCGATCGGCTGATGAGCGGCACCGGGCGGACCTTGCTCATCGCCACGCTGCCGAGCTTCGGGATGCGCTGGCTCGCGCCGCGGCTGCCGGGTCTCTCCGCACGCCATCCCGAGATGACCGTCAATTTCGCGGCGCGCTCCTTTCCGTTCGACCTGGAGGAGGAGGGGTTCGACGGGGCGATCCATTTCGGCCAGCCGGATTGGCCGGATGCCTCGCATCTGCGCCTGTTCGGCGAGCGGGCGGTCGTGGTGTGCAGCGCCGATTGGCTGGCGTCCCATCCGATCGAATCGCCGGCGGACCTGATCGACAAGCCGCTGCTGTTCCAGGCGTCCCGGCTCGATGCCTGGAATCGCTGGTTTGCCGATTGCGGGATTCCCGACCTGCCCCGGCTGCAGGGGCAGCGGTTCGAGCATTTCCTGATGCTCGCCCAGGCGGCGGCGGCGGGCGTCGGCGTCGCACTGATTCCCGAATTCCTGATTTCGCCGGAGCTCGCGAGCGGGAATCTGGTGATTCCCTTCGACCGGCCGCTCCTTACCGACGACGCTTATTATCTGGTGCGGCGCACGGATTGGCGGAGCAACGGCGCGATGGTCGATTTCAGCGCGTGGATGGCCGAGCAGATCGATGTCGTCAGATTGTCCGAAGGCGTGTGACAAGTAGCGTCGGAGCGATCGGCGCTGCGGGGGCGTGTTGGGCGAGAAGGAGATTTTCTATGCCGGCGGTGCGTGAACCATGGATTCCGGCGTTGGTCGAGGCGGAACTGACTGTGTTTCGCGACGCGCGTGCCGGTGGCGATGCGGCGCGGGCCTGGCGTGCGCTCGAACGCGCGCACATTCTGGCGCAGCCACGACTGGTGCCGCATCTGCGGGTGCATGCGATCATGCTCGGCTATGCGTGGCGGCTGCGCCAGCCCGGCGAAGTCGCCGGCCAGCTGTTCCGGATGGCGCTCGCACCGCTCGGGCATCTCACGGGGCGGACGCCGGCGGGCAATACCGGCCGGTCGAACGTCAGCGCCTTCGCGCCGATGCCGATCCCGTCGGACCTGCATTCGGCACGCGAGGATGCACGCGACACGCCACGCTAGGAAGGGCAGCGGCGCATTGCTGCCTTGGGGCATCTCGACGGTTTTCCGGCCGCGAGCCGTGCGGCCCGGTTGCCCAGGCTCGGGCCATCGCCATCCAGGCGCGTGACTCGATCGGGAAAGTGCCGCGCGCAGAGCGGCGGAGTCCGCCAAGTATCACCGAAATGGGAGTATCTTGGTGGTGGACATATTGTGGAAACAAACTTGAATTGTCTTGAGAAAAAGGGAGGGTGGCCGCGTTCGCACATCTTTCGCGCCCTATTCTTGGGTGCGGCATTTTTCCGAATTGATTCAATCCATTAAATGGAAATCGGGAGGGGCATATGCGTCTTCGCTTGTTGGCGTGCACGAGCACGCTGGCCATAGGTTTCGCGTCGCTGCCGGCGCATGCGCAGGAAACCACGACCTATCAATATGACCAGCTGGGGCGGCTGGTGCGGTCGTCGATCAGCGGCGGGCCGAACAGCGCGGTGACGATGGCGACCTGCTTCGATCCGGCCGGCAATCGCGCGCAATATTTCACCGGCACCGGGGCGCCGCCCGTCTGCGCCACGCCCACGCCCACGCCGACGCCCACCCCGACACCCACGCCAACGCCGACGCCTACTCCCACGCCGACGCCGACCCCGACGCCGCCCGTCGCGGTCAACGACTCGACCTCGTTCGCCTGCTCGACGACGAAGACGGTGAACCTGCTGGCGAACGACTATGACCCGAACGGCAATGTTCCGCTGACGCTGGTCTCGATCAACCCGTTTTCGGGATCGATCTATGCCTCGATCGTCAGCAGCACCTCGGTGACGTTCAGCGCGGCCTATACCGGCACCGCGAGCTTCACCTACACGATCGCCAACAGCCTGGGCGCGACGGCCACGGGCATCGTCACCGTCACCGCCACCGGCAACAACAAC
>JAESGN010000480.1_pt1 | contig 34177 bp, 32 predicted proteins | sample 9269731 | NCBI WGS metagenome assembly JAESGN01 (sample SAMN15720683, study PRJNA650826) | algae metagenome | isolation source: Mojavia pulchra JT2-VF2 and co-occurring heterotrophs from desert soil | place: USA: Cadiz Valley, Joshua Tree National Park, CA | collected 1998-06-08
AGGACCAACAATCCGCTCGAGCGGATCATGCGAGAGATTCGCCGACGTACCCGTGTCGTTGGTGCGTTCCCGGATGGCCAGTCCTGTCTCAACCTGGCAGCAGCCCGGTTACGCTACATCGCAGGAACCGCGTGGTCGACCAAGCGATACATGAATATGCGGTCGCTCTATCAACCGCAGACCATGCAAACCGGAGCCGTCGCCTGATCAAATGTGCGAAAGATTCTGGACACTACCTAAGCGGTCGCCGGGGGAACGGACGGAACATGTGTTTTTTTAGTGCGGAGTGATAAATTCCGCTACGGTTCGGTAGTGCGGTATTTTTTCGACATTCGCAATGGGAGCTTTGAAGTTGACGACGTTGGCGTCGAGCTTCCTAGTTTGACACTTGCGATTGGTGAAGCGCGCCGCATCCTAGCATCGATTGCGCCGAAGCTGATTGAGAGCGGCCATAGCACGGTGGCCGTAGACATAAGAGACGCCGATCGGCTTCTGTATACCGCTACACTTACCTTCGCCGTTTCTATGGCGACGTAGGAATTCTGACAGCGGCACAATAGCACTAAGTATCGGTCCTCGTATCAGTACTGAGGACTTCCTCGTTGAGATAGCTCCTTCCTGCGCGCGGGACCTTGGATCACGTAGGACACTCGTCCAGATCGTTGCTAAAACCGAATGGAAGGTCAGAGACATTTTCACTGGATCTGACTTGATGTGGTGCACGCGAAGCTCGACTTGGTAAGTTCCGGCGCACGGCCTTCGCATCAACCTCGGAAGCTGGCGAGCAACAAAATGGCAGATCACATTTGTTGTTAATGCCTCAACATCCCCGTTACTCAAAAAGACTTTACTGTTTTGATTCTGGGACCAAAAGAGGCGCTCGGAGACATCGCTGCTCTTATCGCGTCTTGAAGCAGTTTGGCGTCCGTGGATGGGATCGCTTCATTTACGCAGATGCTTGACTTGGCGAAAGGAATTTTCGGTAAATAAGAGAAGGTGACAACTTGGACATCCGAAGGAACAAGTCTGTGCGGCAAAATACACAACCCAACTCCAGCACGGATCGCAGCCAGGTGAGTTCCGAGATCATTAGCGACGAGGACAATCGAATACGGCGTGCCGGCTTGGGAAAGCGCATCAATTGCGAGCTTTTCTGAAAAACTATTTGGCCAGCTCAAGAGTGGTATTGGACGCCCTTCTCCCAAAACAAAATCGGGTGCGCTGATCCAACACATCTCTTCATCCCATTCTTCGTCCAATCGCGGCAAAACGTCAGCGGCACGGATAACAAATGCCGCGTCAAAGTAACCAGCGCGAACTTTTTCAAAAAGATCCGTGCCTGCGCACGATGTAATTACTGAGCGACGCCCCTGTAGGCTCGAATTCAGGACACGTAGCAAGCATACGATATGACTGGTTGCGAATATATCTTGAACTCCGATTCTCAAGGTTCTTTTTCCGCCTTCCGTTCCGCAAAGAGTTAACATCTGAGAATTGAGGTTGATAATGCGACAAGCGTAGTGCTTGACCATTTCTCCTCTTGCAGTAAGGAACAAACTGCCTGCGGCCCGCTCAAACAATTCGCCCCCAACAATATGCTGCAGTCGCTTCATCTGCAGACTAATTGCCGGCTGACCGAGACCGAGCATCTCAGCAGCATGCGTATAGCTGCCGCTCTGCTCTATGATCAGGAATGTCCTCAAGAGTTCGCTAGAAATCACTTCGGAGTTCAACACGATATCTACCCCCCCCCCGACGACCCATCACCAAAAAAATGATTGGCAGATTTCATCGAGCACTACGGAACACCAAAAACAAAATTATCGTGGACACATTTGCGCTCCGGATGATTTTCAGTCATCTCGCAACTCACCTCCGCAAAGGTCCATACGGAAGTGGAACCGTATCATCAGTTGGGAGATTTTCGTTTTTTGAAGTAGACCACCTAGATCTTTCGGAAGAAGCGCCCCTAACCTAGGCCGCTCGCAAACAGTCACAGCAATTTTCGCTGAACCTAACGGCTCTACTCTGTGCAACGTTCGCCCGGCAACATTGCGTGTCGTCTAGACGAGCGCTGTTGATGGGCGCACGAATCAATGATTTTTATATTGCATAGCGCAGATGCGGAGTGCAACTGATAAAGGACTATGCGACACAGCCGAGTGGGGGCAGGTAAGTTTTACTTACCAAAATCGACTAGCGTCGCATATCAGCTTTGGTCCGTATTGAGACCACATTACTGACATTGCGCTTGCCCCGTACCTGCATTCTTTGAACGACCTCCATTTCTGCATCGACGCGAGATAAGTCTAGTAGCATTGCATCCAAAGCTTGATCGTCAAAAAGAAGACCACTCTTTGGCTTGCCGAAATTCAGGTTGTCACACTTGAGATGAACAGGCCCTGATTTTCCGGGCAACTTCTTGTCATCCAGCATGCAAGTCTCCAAAGTTATGCTGCCGCTGTTGTTCATAAGAAAACTTCCAATTTCACTTTACAAGGTTGTTCGCGTCTCTCGTTGATCCTGCGTAGAACGGCTTGGCAAGTTCGAAATCATTGCTAGTCGTCGCGCGCGACCGCGGTAGCGAGTGCCGACTGCATCTGTCGGGCGTTGCCGCGGATCGGAGCCGCCCGGCGAACCGCCACGGACTTCGGCGCCGCAGCCATGGCCCGTCCTGCCGCCTCGAGCTGGAACACGGCGACGCGGCCGTCGAGCGCACTCGACTGGTCTTCCAGGGTCTTGGCGGTCGCCGCATTCTCCTCGACCAGCGCCGAGTTCTGCTGCGTGACCTCGTCCATCTGGGCGAGCGCCTTGTTGATCTGGTCGATGCCGGCAGCCTGTTCCGAACTCGCATTGGCGATATCGGACACGATGTCTGCCACCGCGCGGATCGACTGCAGGATGTCCTTCAGCGAGTCGCCGGCGCGATTCACCAGTTGCACGCCCTGCTCGACCTGACCCGACGAATTGACGATCAGGTCCTTGATGTCCTTGGCCGCCTGCGAGGAGCGCTGCGCCAGGCTGCGGACTTCGGACGCCACCACCGCAAAGCCACGACCCGCTTCGCCGGCGCGTGCGGCTTCAACAGCCGCATTGAGCGCAAGCAGGTTGGTCTGGCGGGCGATCTCGTCGATCACCGAGATGATGTCGGAGATTTTGCGTGAGGATTCCTCGATGCCGGCCATCGCCGTCACCGCCTCGGCCACCACCGCTTCGCCGCGGGCCGCCACTTCGCGGGTTTCGCGGGTCAGTTCGTTGGCACGCTGCGCGTTCTCGGCATTCTGCTTCACGGTCGCGGCGATCTCCTCCATCGAGGCCGATGTCTCTTCCAGGCTCGCGGCCTGCTCCTCGGTGCGCTGCGACAGGTCGGTGGTCGCGGTCGCAATCTCGGCTGCGGCATTGGAGATTTCCATCGAGGAGGATGCGATGCGCTGCACCGTGTCCTGCAACTGCTCGATGGCGCCGTTGAAGTCGTTCTGCACCTTCTTGTATTCGGCGGTGAACTCCTTCGACACGCGGTAGGTCAGGTTGCCCTTGGCAAGGTTCTCAAGACCCTGACCGAGTTCGGCGACGACCTCTGCGACGATACGCGCCTGCTCGGCTTCGCGCAGTGCCCGCTCTTCGCGCTCCGCCTGCTCGCGCCTTGCGATCTCGGCCTCTTTCTCGGCTTCGAGCCGCGCCTGTTCGGCAAGCTGATTCTTGAAATCGATGACGACTTTCGCAATTTCGCCGAGCTCGTCCTTGCGGCCTAGGCCGGGCAGCTCAACATCGAAGTTGCCCGAGGCGAGTTCGCGCAGGCCGGCGGTCAGCGCGCGCAGCGGCTTGATCACCGTGAAGAACATCAACATGGCGGAACCGATCAGAACCAACGCCACCAGACCGGCGAGCATCTCGTTGATCAGTTCCACCCTGTCCATCGTGCTGGTGAAATTGGCATTCTCCGTGCGGAATTGCGCCCGCGCCATTTCGATCATCTGGGCGGCAGTGTCTTCCATTTGCGCGGCAAGCGGCAAAGTGCGCTCGCGCACGATCTGGCCCGCACGCGCCTGCAACGGCGCCGCCTGGTCGGCCTGATTCTTGGCCAACAGATCGAGATACTGGTTGCGAAGCTGCGCCACTTCATTGGCACCGGCCGCATATTGCTCAATCAGCTTGCGGAGCTCCACCGCGCGCTCGCCGCCGCGGCCCGATTGCCGGATCAGATTGAACGCCTCTTCCGCATAGCTGTCAGCAGTCTTGCGCCGGGCTTCGAGCGTGTCGACGGCGCTTTTGAGGGCATTCGCATCAGCCGCGAGTCGCATATCGCGCGTTGCGGTCTGCATCCCGCGCGTGGCGGAGACCGCGTAGACTGCATCCGCAACAATGGCCTGTTCGCGGTCGGCTGTGTCCTTTGCCGCCTGCACGGCGCGATCACCCATGATCTGCGACACGACAATACAGCCAACCAACAAAACGACGATAACGGACGAAACGGCGATCTTGGTGCTGATCGCCACGTCCAGAGCTAGCTTCTTGAACATCTGTAGTCCCTCTGACCTCGATTTGATAAAGCGAATTTGTCGAACCGGGGCGCGATGGGTTCACCGTGCCCCGTAAACACTCAGAACTCTTCCCATTCGTCCTTGGCAGCGGCGGTCGCGGCGCCCGAGCGGGCAACTACGCGAGCTGCCGGCTTGCGAACCGGCGCGGGGGCCCGCGGTGCAGCGCGCTTCACCATCGGTGTCACGTTTCTGGATGCCGTTGCGGCGCCATCGAGCTTGTAGGCACCGATCCGCTCATCCATTGAGCCGGCTTGCTGTTCCAGCGTACGCGCCGTCGCGGCATTCTCCTCGACCATGGCCGAGTTCTGCTGCGTCACCTCGTCCATCTGACTGAGCGCCTTGTTGACCTGCTCGATGCCGCCGGCCTGTTCGTTGGAGGCGGTTGAGATGTCGGCCACGATATCGGCGACCTGCTTGATCGAGTCGAGGATCTCCTTCAGCGAAGTGCCGGCCCGGTTGACCAATTGCACGCCATCCTGGACTTGCGTCGAGGAATTCGTGATCAGGTCCTTGATGTCCTTCGCCGCCTGCGAGGAGCGCTGAGCGAGGCTGCGCACTTCCGACGCCACAACCGCGAAGCCACGGCCCGCTTCACCGGCGCGTGCCGCTTCGACCGCGGCATTCAGCGCCAGCAAGTTGGTCTGACGCGCGATCTCGTCGATCACCGAAATGATGTCGGCGATCTTGCGCGACGATTCCTCGATGCGCGCCATCGCGGACACCGCCTGCGCCACCACTTCGCCGCCGCGGTCGGCGACCTCTTGGGTGCCGCGGGTCAGATCGTTCGCGTGCTTGGCGTTTTCCGCATTCTTTTTCACCGTCGCCGCGATCTGCTCCATCGACGCCGAGGTTTCCTCCAGGCTCGCGGCCTGCTCCTCGGTGCGCTGCGACAGGTCGGTGGTGGCGGTGGAGATTTCGGCGGCCGCGCTCGACACTTCGCGAGAGGTAGTCTTGATCTCGCTCATCACCTCGGCCATGCTGTCGAGCAATTCGTTGACGCCGCCGCACAGCATCTCGAGTTCGCCGGTCTTGCCAGCCATCGGAATGCGGTGGGTCAGATCCTTCTCCTTCGCGGCTGTCACGGCATCGCGGGTCTGTTCGACCGCCATCCGCATCGCGGTGATGTCGGAGGCGAACTTGACCACCTTGAACGGCCGGCCGCTGGCATCGAGGATAGGGTTGTAGCTCGCCTGGATCCAGACTTCCTTGCCGCCCTTGCCGATCCGCTTGTACTGAGCGGCCTCGAACTCGCCACGGCCGAGCTTCTCCCAGAACATTTTGTATTCGGGGCTTTGCGTGTAAGTAGGCTCACAGAACATGCTGTGATGCCGACCCTTGATTTCGTCAAGCGTATATCCGAGGGTCTTCAGGAAGTTCTCGTTCGCGTGCACGACTTTGCCGTCCAGCGAGAACTCGATGACCGCCTGGGCCTTGTTCAGCGCTGCAATCATCCCTTCATTAAGTCGCATTTCGGTGACATCCTTCCACTCTAGGATATTGCCGACATATGCCCCGCTCTTGTCGAAGCTGCCGCTTACCAGCAGCGAGACCTTCAGCGCACCTACAGTGATTTCCGTCTTGTAAGGCAGCCGTGACGGGTCCGACAACATCTTGCGCTGATGCGACGGGTTCTTGTGAAAAGTGTCGATACAGGTTCCGACTATGGTTTCTGCCTGGAAATTCGGCCACAATTTGCGAAACTCATCGGCATTTGCCGAGAGCAAATCCTTGGTCGCCTTGTTCACATAGGTCACAACGAAATTTCGGTCCACCATCATAACGGCGGTTGTGATGTTTTCGGCGATACCGCCCTTCAGATAGTCAAGATTGTATTTGCCGCGACCGCCCGCAGCGCCCGCATTCTGCCCACGACTGAAGAAGGACATTGGTGTTCTCCTAAATCTGAATGTGTGTGGATGTTTGTTGTTGATGTCAGGCAGCGGCCTGAACGGGGGTGTCGTCGGAGTCGGCTGCGAGCAGCTTTTCGAGATCCATCAGTGCGATCATGCCGGCCTCCGCGTTGACCAGTCCGGACAGGCAGTCGCTGCCAACGCCGTTTGCAACGCGCGGGACCGGCTGCACCCGAGCGGCCTCGAAGGCGACGATGTCGAGCACGCGATCCGCCAGCAATCCGACCTGGCGATCCTGAACCTGTACGATGATCACGACATGCAAGGGCGTGGCATCGGTCAACCCGCCACCGAGCCGGCTGCGCAGATCGATGATCGGCACCATAACCCCGCGCAGATTGAGCACGCCGCGCACGTAATCGGGCTGCTGCGGCAGGTGGGTGATATCGGACCAGCCCTTGATCTCGCGCACCGCCATAATGTCGACGCCATATTGCTCGTCACCGATCGCAAACGAGATCAGCTCGGTGCGCTGGCCCTTGTCGGGGACGGCGCCGGGTCCCGATGTCGCAGTTTCGCTTTCAACCGGGGACGGAACGTCGGTCATCGGTGATCTCGTAATAAGGCCTTGTGCGCACGCGCTCGCGCGTGCGGTTGAAAGGCCGCTGTTGGGGACGCTGTTTGGAAACGCGTGAGAGACGTCAAGAACTGCCGTACGCCCGGTCCGCCTCAATTCAGCTCAAACTTAACGTAGAATAAGTTCCACCAACTTGATTAAGTTCATGTTAAAATAGATCCTGATCAAAACAAAAATGCCGCATAAGTGTCGTGAATGCTCAATCCGAAGCCAGGATGGGATCCCTCACCAGCGGATAAATCTGCGATTCCCATTTCATCCCGCTGAACACACCATAATGCCCAACAACGGGCTGCATGTGATGGCGCTTGCGGTAGGCGCGCAGCCTGTCTGTGCCGAAAACTTTATCCAGCTCTCTGAGCTGATGGAATCGACTATGATCGGGTGATGATCACGCTGCTCTCGTTCTTGCTGGCCTTTCTGGTCTAACCTTTCAGGTCGAACAGCAGCCTGTTCGCCGAAAACTTGTTGCTCCGCGACCAGGTCGTGGTTCTACGACGCAAGGTCAAAGGTCGAGTCCCGTTGACCAATGGCGACCGCTGGTTCCTCGTTTAGCTCTATCATTGGTTTCCTTCGATATTGGGCTCCCTGGTCTTGATCAAGCCAGAGACTTTGGTGCGATGGCACCGGGCAGGATTCTGCCTCTATTGGCGTTGGGAGGCGCGTTCGCGAGGAGGGCGACCTCGGATCGAGCGGACCTTCGAACGCTGATCCGGCAGATGAGCAGCGAGAACCAGCTCTGGGGCGCGCCACGGATCTGTGTTTCGGCGTGGAATAAGGGCTCTGACCCAATTTTGGTGCATGCGCTGTCAGTCTGCCCCGATCAGTCTGGCCTGGAGTAGGTCGATCTTTGCGTGACCGTACATTTGGCGCTTCACGAGCTTGAGCCGTGTGATCTGACCCTCGGTTTGTCCATTCGACCATGGCAGAACAGTTGCAGCGCACCGCTACCTCGTCTTTTTCAACGCCGTTCCCGAACCAGGCGACGAGGCTTTGGCGCGCTTGTGCGATCCACGGCGCCAAGTCCGCCGCTGCTTTCTGACGGATGATAATGGAATTTGGCGATGACGTCCCGGGCTTCAACAAGCCTGGGAACACCGGCCTCGATGGCGGCGATCGTGACAGAGTCCGCTTTCGACGGGGTATCTCTTCCGGTCGTCATCAGGCGTGCGCCGCCGTAGATCTGGTTCTCAATCAGGTGGAGCAAAAAACATGTAGATCGAGATATGTTGATATTAATCAGGTAAGCAAGTGAGCGAGGTGATAATTTTGTATCGAACTATTTCGTCGCCGAATTGAGCATAAACATGACATCATTACCCCCACCATCTTGCCCTAACTGTAAACAGCGCATGAAGAGGGTCGCATATCTGCCACCTACTGCAGAGCTCGCGGCAGTTTCTTACTATCGGTGTGACGCGTGCAAAATGGAGCAGACTTTGGAGGAACATGAGGACTAACTTGTTTGTGATCGGACGAATTGTCCATCTCCCGGAATAGATTTTGAACCGCCCCGGTTTCGCCGGAGGCCGTTTGACCTGACCGGGTTTTCTTGGACCAGGCTGAATGAGATATTCAGCGTGGAAAGGACACCCGAAGATGCCAAGGAAGCGACCTAGCGCGGAACAGATAGTCACGAAGCTTCGCCAGATTGATGTGCTGGTTTCGCAAGGCCGAACGATCGGCCAGGCGTGCAAGGAAGCCGAGATCGCGGAACAGAGCTATTACCGCTGGCGCAACGAGTATGGCGGTCTTGCGATCGAACAGGCCAAACGGTTCAAGGAGCTTGAGCGAGAGAATGCCCGTCTCAAGCGTCTGGTCGCCGATCTGTCGTTGGAGAAGCAGATCCTGAAGGATGTAGCCGAGGGAAACTTGTAGCGCCCGACCGGCGCCGGCAGGCGGTCGAGGCGATCCGAGAGAAGTATCGGCTATCGGAGCGACATGCCTGCCGGATCGTCAGCCAACCGCGGGGCACCCAACGCTACGTCCCGACGGCTCGTGCTGACGAGGATGCGTTGACTCAGGCCATTGTCACTCTTGCTTCCGAGTATGGTCGATATGGATATCGTCGGATCACGGCGCTGCTGAGGATCAGCGGCTGGCGGGTGGGCAAGGACCGGGTTCAGCGCATCTGGCGTCGGGAGGGCCTCAAAGTGCCCAAGAAGCAGCGGCCGCGGGGACGTCTGTGGCTTAACGACGGTTCGTGCATCCGACTCAGGCCAGAGCGACCTGGGCATGTTTGGAGTTATGACTTTGTCTCAGCTCAGACGCACGATGGGCGGCAAGTCCGTCTGCTCACGTTGATTGATGAGTATACCCGGGAATGCCTTGCGATCCGGGTTGCGCGTTGCATAAGCAGCTTCGGCGTCCTCGAGACATTTGCGGACGTGATGCTGAGAAAAGGCATCCCAGCCCACATCCGTTCCGACAATGGCCCGGAGATGACTGCCCGGGTCGTCAGAGACTGGCTTGCTCAGATCGGATCAAAGACCCTCTTCATCGAACCGGGCAGCCCCTGGGAGAACGGCTATTGCGAAAGCTTCAACGGCAAACTTCGTGACGAAGTGCTCAATGGCAAGATCTTCTACAGCCTAAAGGAAGCCCGGATCGTTATCGAGCGCTGGCGGCAGCACTACAATCGTGCATCACAACACCCATCTGTCTATGTGATTGAAGCGAAGAGGTTTTGCTGATCGGGATGCGATCCCGTGGGGCTTTTTGGATTCTGTCGCGCGCGATGAGCGATTTGTGCTGCATGCGGCTTTGCCAGTTCTGACCGACTGAATATCCACGGACCATCCGGGAGGGGATGAACGCTCTCAATCTCGCCGGCTTCGGCGGCGAGTCTGAGGGTCTTGGGTGCGATGCCAAGGAGGCGCGCCGCCTTGTTCAGGTTGAGCCACGGCTCGTTCCCGTCCGGTGCCGGTCGGAAGACCGGGATCTTGTGGTGCGACCGATGTGCCGTGATACGCTCGCGTGTCCAGCGATTGCCATGTCCGGTCACCAGGCCGTTGCGGTTGAGAATGCCGGCGATCAAATCATCTCTGGCGATCCGTACCAGCTGCCGGATGGCAGCGATGATGTCGGCTGAGGTGCTGTTGCGCCGCCCGCGCCGCCGCTTAGGCAAGCGCAGTTCGGTATGAACACCGCCGATCCAGTGGATCAGCAGGACGATCTCGGAAGCTTCGTCGTCGATATCGGCGACCACCTCCCGAATGACGGTGCGCACGATGCGCTTCTTGAGCCTGGCATCCGTCGCCGGCGACGACCAGACAGTTCGGAGGTTTGTGGCCAGCGCTGCAATGTCCGCCGTCAACGCAGGCGATGGCCTCGGCGTCGCGGCATCATGTGCGGCAATCTTGCCCTCGATCTCGCCGACTTGCGCGAGGGCGCGATTCCATCGCAGCTCCAGTTCCGCAGCGACCAGCCGGTTCTCGGGATCGGCGGCATCGTATTGCCGGAAAGCCCGGTCGGCAGCGTAACGGGCAGCTTCCAGATCGCGGCTGAGGGCTCCCCGGACCTGATCGCGGCGAGCGGCCGCCTGCACCTCGGCCTCGGCGGCGGCTGCGATCGCGCCGGGCTCGACGACTCGCAAAAGGGTATCTTCAATAGCGTCATCAACGCGCAGCCCGCCGAAGGCGATGCAGCGCGGCTCACCATTGTCGAGCAGACCCCGCCAGCAAGAATAGCGCGGAATGGTGTGGTTGGTACCCGTGTATCGAACCGTGAGCTTGCGGCCGCAGCGCCGGCACCGGACAAGCCCAGCGAGCAGCGCATCGCCATGCTTGGGTGCTCCGTGATGTGGGTCCGCGGGCACGTTATCGCTCACCATCTTGCGGATCGCCTCCGCCCGCTCCCAACTGACATAGCCTTCATGGCTGCCCGGAATCAGCGCCAGCCATTCCTCGCGCGCCTTGCGTCGAATGCCCGGCCGAACGGCCGACGCTCCAAATCCCGGCGCAACACGAGTCCTACCATAGGCATAAGCGCCGCCGTAGATCGGGTTCTCAATCATCCGGTGGATGGTGGCGTAGCTTGGCCGGCGCCAGATGACGTCACCGTTGTTGCGCCTGGCGGGCAAATCCAGCCCATGCTCAAGGAACCACATCAGGGCCTGCCGAGCGCTGCCGAGTTCCGCCACTTTGTCGAACACCAGGGTGACGGCTTCCTGCACGCGGCGATCGGGATCCTTATCGAGCCGGTCCCCGACCTTCACGAAGCCGACAGGGGCCGCAACCACGAGTTCGCCACGCCGAGCCTTCTCGTACCGGGCAGACAGCGAGCGCTGGCGCAGAAGATCGAGCTCATACTCATTGAGGCTTCCCTTCAGCCCCAGCAGCAGCCGATCGTTGCCTTGCCGCGGCGCATAGACCGTCTCCTGGTCAATCAGCACGGTGTCGACGACCCGACACATCTCGATAAGTTGTTGCCAGTCGCGGCTGTTGCGGGCAAACCGCGACACTTCCCGCGCCGCGACGGCACCGACCTTGCCGAGGCAGACCTCGGCAACCATCCGGTCGAAACCGGCGCGTGCGACGCCACCGGCGGCAGAACGGCCGAGATCGTCGTCGACGGTCTCCACCCGAGACCAGCCAAGTGCTGTCAGGCGATCTCGCATCGCATATTGAAGTGCGCTGCTCTCCCGGTTGTGCAAGACCTGATGGGCAGACGACTGCCGCACATACAGGATCGCCTTGCGCTCCAGATGGTGCGGGCTGATCTTCTCATGCATCATGATCCGAGCCCTCCCGCTGTACGGACTGATCGCCGTCGACGTGGTCCAGGATCAGGCGCACCATCAGCCTGATCATTAGTCGGCGCGTCTCTTCCGGCAGCGCCTGCCATGGCGGGATCTGCACGGTCTGCGGAGCAGGGTTGAAGAACAGATCGAACTGGTGTGTCGTGGGTTGGCGCGGCATGAACATCTCCCCGATTCGGGTCGTGAGCGTCCGATGCTGCGTCTATCCGGCGCGATTGCGATGGCTCGCCTGTGTCATGAAGAAGCGCAGCCAGCGCGCCAAGCACCGCAAGGTCTACGTGCGGAGCAGCCCAGATGCCCCAACTCGCGCTGAGCATCCGATCGAACATCCACCCTGGGACCTCAAGCCATCGATCCGACTGCTGTCCAGAAACGCTGCAACGGAAGACCGCAGCGTCACCCTTCTCGATCACTTCATGGATGTGGACCTGCCGCCCGGTCCAGGGATGCCAAGGATAAAGGAGTTCACGCTCAACATCGGTCCTGTGGGCGTTCCGTTGTCGAGTTGTACAACAAGGTGCGTCCGCACTCGTCACTAGGCTATCGGCCTCCAGCGCCGGAGACGATCGTCTGGCCAGCACAGAAGACAGTGGCGCAAATGTCCGCTCTAAACTAACATCTCAAACGGACCACTCACTGGGGGCCGGTCAGGATACCCTAGCGAACTTCGCTGACCGCCAAGCGATAGCGCAGCCGGGAACAACTATCGCAATTCCGCGCGCGAAGCGTGAACCACTTTTCGCCACTTCTCAATTTCACCGGAGATGTGCTTGGCGGCGTCATCCGCTGAACCTACGAACTCCGCCGCCCCCAAGTCAGACAATTTGCTCCTTACGGCGGGGTCGGCCAAACCAGCATTGATCTCCTTGTTGAGCAGATCGACAATGGCTTTAGGCGTTTTACTGGGTGCGCCAATCGCAAGCCACGAGCTGGTCTCAAAGCCTGGATATAATTCTCCCAACGTCGGCACATCAGGCAATACCTCGGCACGTCTTTCCGTCGTGATTGCAAGCGCGCGCAACCGACCGGCTTTTATATGCTCGATCGATGCAGGCAGATTATCAAACGCAACCTGAACCTGACCGCCCAGCAGATCCATCAGCATTGGTGCGGATCCCTTGTAGGGCACATGCTGCATTTTTAGCCCGGTCATCATCTTGAACATCTCGCCGGAGAGATGGCTTGCGGTGCCGGTTCCAAACGAAGCGATATTCACATTGCCCGGATTGGCTTTCGCATAGGCCACCAGCTCATTGACAGATTGCGCCGGAAAGCCCGGAAAAACCACCAACACGTACGGCGAGCGGATTAATGTCGCGACCGGAATTATATCGCGCTCAAAATCGAAATCGAGCTTGTCGTAGAACGATGCGTTGATCGTGTTCGCCGGTGTCATGACGAGCAGCGTGTGTCCGTCAGCCGGCGCTCGAACCACCGTCTCGGTCGCGACAATGGTGCCGGCGCCCGGCCTGTTCTCAGTGACGAAGGAAACGCCAAGGCGCTCCGACAACCATTGACCCACGAGCCGTGCGACAATGTCGGTGGTGCCGCCAGGAGGAAAGCCCACCAGGAGACGCACCGGCTTCGTTGGATAGCTTTGAGAGATCGCCGCAGCCGGCGATGAAAACAGCGCAATGGCAGCCAGCTTGATAAAGTCGCGGCGCCTCATGACACCCTCCTTCCGCAGCGGCCAGACCAGCCATCAGATGCGACGTTACGTTTGCGCCGAGATGAAGATCCCTGCCACTGGGTTAGCCACTGGATTTTCCAATTCTGTGCCTCGCAACTCGAAAACGCCGTCAGCAACCACCCTGAAATTGCCGAAGACCACTTCAGATTAAGGCTTTCACCCGGCCCGCGGCAGCTATGGGATTGCGCCAAGCACGCGGCCAGCCGCAACTGGATCAATGATCCCGTAGCCGGCGTCCGGGTTCCAGCCTTTTGGTGCGCCGCGCCTTCGCGCAGTCGCCTTCAGAGTATCAAACAGGCGCTTCGGCGTGACCGCTGTATGACTTACTTTCGTCCGCAGGGCCGCGACACAACCCGCCGCAACCGGGCAGGCCGCAGAAACTCCGGTATCTGGCACAGATCGTCCCAGGACCTTCGAGCCGAGAAAGTGGGTATACGCCACGAGATCGGGCTTCTCTTGAAACATATTGGCTATGGAGGGGCCGCGCGAGGAATACCCGACAACTTCGTCATCGGTATCGCAGCCCCCTACCGTAAGGACCTCCGGGTAAGTGCTCGCACCCATGATCATACGGTCGGTCTTGCTGAGGCAAGCTCCGGACGCACAGTTGCCCGCGCAATTTTTGCCGTTACCGCAATTGTTGCCGCAGAAGACAATGTCCACTCCGCTCGCGGCCAGCGGGCGGATCAGATATTTGCGCAGCGCGTGTCGGGGATTGTCAATGAAGCGGTTGGGGTGCCCCGGCGGAAAATCTTCCAAGCATGGATGGAACAGTCCCCAACTGTTGCTGACGACAAGTCCGTCGAAGGGCCGCTTGACCCACCATAAAACCGCGAGATGGAAGTATGCCAGTAACGCCGCGTCAACCATGCTCTTGGAATGGTGGTCAGCGACCGGCCGCGCCAGCAACATCGGCAGGTCAAGCAGTGTCGATTTCGGCGCAGCGATCAACGCATCGTAAGCGCACATCGTACCGTGCCCGACGCGATGTCCGCCCGGACCCGTCACCAGGTCCCACGGTTGCCAAGAGTTGCCCCTGTCCAGATAAAACGTCGCGGGCGGCCTCAGAACTTCACCAAGCGGCCACCTGAGGCGTGGCTCGTAAATGCCGCTATCGACAATCGCGATGGCTACGCCTTCGCCATCCAGTCCGGAGCTTTGCAGCACTCCGAAACCAAGCTTATCGCGAACCTCATCGGTCGCACCGACATACTGACTGGAGCCGCAAGTCGGGAGACAGGGCGGCGGTGCCTCCAAGCCGCCAACCAGAGGATTCGAATAGATCGGGAATTCTTCATCGTTCTCAACAAAGCGCGCCGGCACCCGATCGGCCGCCGCCTTGACGAAGCCACTCACCAAAAATCTGCGCGACGATTGTGGCTCCCGAAATGCTGCTCGCAAATCCAGGACCTCGTCGTCACTGGCGCCCGGACCGATCGGAAGGGCTCCAAACGAGGCATCAATCTCAAGTCCGTCCGGGAGTTTCCTGCTGGCTATGTACCGCGCCACGGAGCGGCTGGGATCCCTGCCGTTTACCAACTCGGCCGCTGCGGCAGCGAGCGCTTCATCATACGGCCGCTCCACAATCGCGCGCACGTGACCTGGCGGCACTTTTGGACCCATCATGACGAGGCCTCCTCAGGACAGTACTTGCAGGGTGCTCCCCATTTCAGTTCCATTCGTAATTGGCTGCCTTGACAACGGATGCGTAGCTGAAGTTGGGAGGCGCGCCGGCGGCCTCCGGCATTCCCCTGAGAAACTCGTATGTCATATCGGCAGCTACGACGCCTGACGTGATGTCACTCCAGAAATGGAAGCCCGCAATGACTCTGTTGCGGCTGATCCCTTCGGCGAGTTTCAGCAAGGAGTTCTTGTAAGGGGATTGTCCGGTCGCTGTCGCAGCCGTTACTTCGATCAGGACTTTGGCGGTCAAGCGTGCGATGACCGCGTGTCCGGCCGGATAGGCCGAATGGCCCGGCACGGCGAGCGGCGGATACAAGCTTGGATAATACTGCGTGGGCCGCGGCCTGTTGAAATGACGCTTAAGCCGCATCATCACCACTTCACCGACGCGGGCGGCCAGCTTCATCGCAAAAAACGTCTTCGGATGCGAACCCGCGGTCATCGTCAGAAGCTGCATGAAACACAACTGCTGATCCACGGCTTGATTCAAGATCTCACCCATCGCTTCTGGCCGCTCTGTGACGGCCAAAATCCGAAGGTCATCGATTTTGTCTCCACTCCCCGCAGCACCACGCAAAACAACGTCTGGGAATGGACCCATCGCAGCGATGATATCTTGCTCCCACATCGTCCAGGTTTTCCCCTGGACTGCTGACGTGAAGAAGTCGTGTAAAAAAGTCAGCGAGAATAAATCGTTATCCCACGCTGCTACAGGGAATGTGGGGTTCTGATTGCCGTCGGCAGGCGGCGGCACAGATACATCTTCTGCAACCAGCGGCCTGTCTGATCGCATCGCGTACAGACCGTTGCGGCCGCTGCCGCCAGTCTGCCAACCTCCGCCCTGCCATCCTCCACCCTGCCAGCCGCCGCCTTGCCAACCACCGCCTTGCCAGCCACCACCCAAACCAGACCATCCGCCGCCCATTGGATCCTCCGTGGCTAAGAACCAACTTGCGTGGGCAAATATACAGGAACAAACGTTCGCCGGCCTGGCGGGCGCACCCTTACAACCAAAAGTGATAGGGGTATCCGAGTGCGCCGGCTCGTTATTCCGGTAGTCCGGCTTGTCGCAGCCGCTCGATAAGCTTCGCACGAAGGTCTGGTTTGAGCGGGCACCACCGCGCATAAGCGGACAGCGTAAAGTTCGGATTGATATCAAGTATCGATCGCGCGAAATGGCGCGCCTCGTCGATCTGACCCGTTGCTGCCAAGCTCGCGATCAACCACCGCAAATTCGAACATAGTCTTGGATTGAGTGCCGCGCTCTTGCGCCCCCAAATGATCGACTCCTCGTAAGTGCCATTGATGTAGTGAGCGAGCGCGAGAAACAGCAGATAGAAGTGCGATTGCGTATCAACGGGTGAAAGCCGCATTCCGACTTCAGCGCGCTCGATGGCGGCCCTGCTTTGGCCAGTGTATGAGTAAACGCCGCTACTGAGTGTCCAAGCAATGGCATTGCCCGGCGCCGCCGCGAGCGCTCTCTCGAACAGATCTGTCGCTCCACTATAATCTCGGAAAAGCACTCCCTTTGAATGCCCGTAAATCGCGAGCGCGAAACCGTCAGTTGGATCACGATCGACTGCCGCCTGCGCGAGCCGTAGCGCCTCCTTGGAATCGGCCTCGATATCTGCGGTCCAACCCTGATTGATGCTGTGCACTTTCCACAGTGATGCGTAGGCATATGCGGTCGCAAAACTATCATCGGCCGCAATCGACTGACGCAGCAGTTCCCCTCCCCGCATGAAGTCTTCTCGATTCATATGGTAGATCAAATCAATCGCTTGCAGAAGGAGGTCATAGGCGTTCATGCTTTCGGGACGTTCGCGTCGAGCGTACTTGAGTTCGGCCTCTCGCAGATATGGTGCAAGGCTCCACACGATGCGAGCAGCGATGCGCTCTTGCAGGCCGAAAAGTTCGGAGAGATCCCCCTCGTAGCGGTCGATCCAAATGACCGAGGCGTTTTCGACGTCCGATAGCTCAGCTGTTACGCGAATCTGGTTCTTGAAGCGGCGTACGCTGCCGCTCAGCACATAGCGCACCCCCAATTCCTGACCGATCCTCCGAAGGTCTAGCGGCCCGGTTCTATAGGATAGCGTCGACGTGCGAGCGATTACGAGCAACCCCCTCACGCTCGACAGGTTGTAGATAATGTCGTCGATGATCCCGCCGCCGAAATACGCGTTCTCCGGATCATCTCCGTCCATCCGGAAAGGCAGCACGGCGACCGAAGGCAATTTTGCACGACGGCTCAACATCGCTTTTGCGGGCGAAAAGCTCTCGGCTCCCGCCACCTGCACCGAATAGGCATGCACTGGCTGCGACAGATTCTTCAGCTCAACCGCACCAAGATCCTCAAGCGGCACTTCTATGACCGACTTGGCGTTGGCGTGAAGTGAGTCCGACACGACAATCCCTCCCGGTGGAGAAAATTGCTCAAGTCGAGCGGCAATATTTACGCTCGTGCCGAAGATATCTTCCTCTTCGAGAATCACCTCTCCGGCGTTCAATCCGATGCGGAAGCGAATCTTGAAATCCTCAGGAACAAACGCCTCCTGTAGGGGAACCTCATGCTGAATTTCGATCGCACAGCGAAGGGCATCCACCGAGCTGTCAAACGATGCGAGGAAGCCGTCTCCGGTATTTTTTATGACGCGACCGCGGTAGGAGACGATACAGGGGTCGATCGTATTGACCCGAAGGGCACGCAGTCTTGCGTGAGTCTCGAATTCTGACAGCTCGGTCAGTCGAGTGTAGCCGACAACGTCAGCCGCCATGACAGCCATCATCTTCGAGACTATTTTGGAAGACGAAGTGAGCTGGCCCACGCGGAGCACTCTACATTTGAAGCCTGCCGCAAGTACAATCTGAGCTTACACGGCCTAAAGTCATTTGTACAAACAGGCTTTGTCCCGACGACGGGCTTTCGCCAAGTTCGGCTAGCGGTCAAATGTACATTTGACCCTTTGGCGGGATGGACACGTCATTAAATTTTTATGGATCGGGCGCCGCGGCCAAGCGGTCGGAACATCACGAGACTGACCTTGCCTCAACTCCAAGAGTCGCCTCGGGAGAAGCGTTCGGTATGTCAACCGACCTTGGTTACGGCTTCCTTTACCCAGCCCAGTTGGCATCAAGAATACCAAAAGCAGGTTGTCCAACGTCGGGTCGAAAATACCGGACGTTGCGTGAAGTTACTTCTTACTGGTCCATCGCCGGGATATAGTCCTCATAACTTTAATGGTAGTTTCATGCGGTGTTTCCGCATTCGCTGGTTTCACACCGTGGTGCGGATTGATTGTTACCACGTCCGGAGTTCAGCCTCATGATCAAGGCAGGTCTATCCGCGCACAAAACTCAGATTGCTGAAAAGCTCGAATTTTTTTCCAGGCATCCGATTTTCGGCATCCTTGGATTGGAGCTGCTGAATCAATTAAGGGCGCGTTCCCGGGTGCGAGATATCGGGCGCGGAACAACTGTATTTGCCAAGGGCGATCCTGGATCGAGCCTGTTCGCCATTCTCGAAGGCCAGGTGAAAGTCATATCTCACTCGGCCGGAGGAAAGTATGCCGTATTCAACCTTCTGAGCGCTGGCGATATTTTTGGCGAGATCGCGCTCCTTGATGGCGGTGAGCGAACGGCGGACGTAGTTGCCGTCACTGACTGCAAATTGCTAGTCATCGAAAGACGGGATTTTCTACCGTTGGCCCATAGCCGGCCCGACATTTCGCAAAAGCTGATCGAGGTCCTTTGCCAAAGGTTGCGTAACACCAGCCGGCAAGTTGAGGAAGTCATGTTTCTTGACCTGTCGACCAAGCTTGCAAGAACTCTCTTGCGGTTGGCGGACAATACCGGCAGCACAACAATCGCGCTGACTCAGAGCGAAATTGCGCAGCTCATCGGGGCATCCCGCGAAAGTACCAACAAGCAACTGCGAGACTGGGAGAACCTAAACTGGGTTCACATGGAGCGCGGGGAGATCCGTCTCATCGACACGAATTCGCTCGAGACTGTTGCTGTCGGGTAAGAATTACGATTCTTGCCCGACGAACCCTGGTGGATCCACCACCGCTCGGCCGATGCGCGCGATCGTTCGGCACCGTGCTGAAATTACGCTGGTATCAGAGCCGCTATTGCCAGGATCAACAGCATTATCAGAACGAGCGCGTTTCGAACTACGAAAGCTGCAACCACCAAAGCGGGAAATTCGGAAAGCGCGCGGGCGACTTTTAGTGTCATGACGCCTCTCCATCGTTACCAGACAACAAGTCCGCACTCGAAAGGCTCCAAAAAGCATCGATCCAGCCAGTTCTTTTCCACATAACGAACCTGCACCCGATATGCGCGTTCCGCGTACGCTACCGTTTCCGCCGCCGTCTTGGGCGAGGTCGACTCGAGTGCCATCATAACGGCAATCAGACCTGCAGCCGCGACCAGCACAAATGATGTTTTGCGTAACATTGTCAGTCTCCCTGCTACTGGAGTGACGACTGACGAAACAATATGGATTTGGTCTGCGTCCGAATGTGAAGAGCGTCACACTCTAGAGCGTCCCGATCTCACATGCGCGTGATGTGCCCTGTGTGTGCCGAAAACTTAAATCCGAGCATAGTGGTGGTGCAAGCCACCCAGAATTGGACGTGCAGCTACGAGCCCTGCCCGCTGGATTGGGCGTGAGATTGGCGCGTCCTTGTTCAGTGAGCGGTGCGTCCGGATGCCATTATAATATTCGGCATAGGCCTGTAGGATTTTGCGCAGATGCGCCTCGCTAAGTGCGATCACATGATCCAGGCATTCGCACCGGATCGATCCGATGAGCCTTTCGGCATAGCCATTCTGCCATGGCGAAGCTGGGGCGATGGGCTTGTCCCGAATACCCATTGCTCGCAGTCGCCTAATTGCGATTGCACCGTAGATGGCATCCCGATCGCGGATCAGGTAGCGCGGAGCCTCACTCCAAGGAAATGCTTCAGTGATCTGTCGCGCCACCCATTCAGCTGTGGGGTTCGTAGTAGCTGCGATCCAGACAAGCTGTCTGCGATCCAGGCGCACGATGACGAGGGCATAAGGCAAATTGAAGTCGATGGTGGGGACAACAAACAAATCCATCGCCGCGATCTCTGGCGCGTGATTGCGCAGGAATGTCCGCCAGCCCTGGCTTGGCGGTCTACGGCGCCTCACCATGTATTTGGCGACACTTGACTGCGCGACCTCAAAGCCGAGCTTGAGCAATTCGCCGTGGATCCGTGGTGCTCCCCAGAGCGGGTTTTCGAGGCTCATTCGCTGTATCAGTGCCCGCAGGTTCGCCTCAATCTGAGGTCGCCCTCCCCGCGGCCGCGACTTCCAACGCCAGTAGAGGCGGAAGCCGGCTCGGTGCCAGCGGACGAGGGTCTCGGGCTGGATCACGGCCAGCACTGAGAGGATCGATGGAAAACAACGATAAAGCTGCACGAAGAACCAGCGATCGCCATTGGTCAGCGAGACCCGACCTTTGACCTTGCGTCGCAGGACAAGAACCTGATGGCGCAGCAAGGCATTCTCGGCGACGAGCTTACTCCTCGACCTGAAGGGCGAAGCCAAGATGGCCAGCAAGAACGACAGCAGCGCTATCATCGCAGAACTATAGGCGATTCCCCGCTTATAATGCCGGATGGCGTTTTCGGTACACACAATGCCAAAGCCGATCCGCAATACTTTGCGGGTGCGCGCCAAATGCGAAATCTCGCAAGAGGCTCAACAGCTCGCGGCCACGATCTCACCGAGGACGTCGCTCAGCGCAGCATTTCCGCTTTATATCGTCTCCGCCAGACTCGATTGGGTCAATTCCGTGGTAGCATGTCGGATAACAATCTCGCGGTACATGCTGCGAAGTTATTCTTAATTTAGTCGAACACTGCAATCATATTACAAACGGCTGGGCGCACCGGTCGCAGAGAGCGGATTGGCTTGCGCTGAACTCGGTGCGGCAACCTCTAGGACCGTTACAAATATGTGCGCTGAAGTGCTTTGGAATCACTCAGCCGCAACACCTCAGGAACAGCACCGCGACGACATGGCAAGGACCACCCGCTCTTCATCCGTCAGCTTATCCACCCCAGGGATGTGATAGTGGTGAGCGCGATGGTCATGTTCGTCCGACTTCGGCACAGGTACGGGACTTTCCGAGATTGGTTCGTCCACCGGGAGCCCATGCTCCTTCATTTTGGCGCGCCGAACTTTGGTCGCCGCCATGTCGATGTCGTCGGTCTCCCCGACAAATGCCGCACCGTAGACATCGATCGACGCCTGACGTGTAACATAGCCGCAGCGAACATCACGCTGCAACATGGCGAGATCGCGCTCCAGTGGTGAGCCAAAACCACCGCCACCGCCAGAGCGAAGTACATATGCGTCGCCCAGCTTCAAAGTCTGGTTGAAGGCCTTTCCGTTCGGGAAATGCACCTCCTTTTCGTTGCCGAAACGATAGAGCGCGACGGAATTTCCGGAGCCGGACATGCCGCCGAACAGCCCCCAAGGCTTGCACCGCACACGATCCATTTGCGATGAGAACCGGATATCGTGCCGCGCTTGCACCACCTGCTCCGTGCCCAGACCGCCTCGGAATTTACCCGCTCCTCCAGAATCGTCGCGCAAGGCGTAGCGCTCGACAAGCAATGGGTACTTGGCTTCCACCTGCTCAGAGGGGCCATTGTGCGTATCGCCATCGTTGATAGCGATTGTTGCACTCATGCCGTCGCTATTGTGCTTGGCGCCCCAGCCTCCCCCGATTAGTCCCCCTGTATAAATATAAAATGCATTGTCCTTCTGCTTGCGGCCGTTGATGCGAGCGACCACGAGGTCAGCGTGATGGCCGGCAATGACCTGATCTGGGAGCGCAGGCGCCAGGGCCTTGAAGATCGTATCAATCACCGTCATCGGATAGGTCATCCACATCCGCATCGCAGCCGGCTTGACCGCGCTGACCACGCGGCCGGGCGGCAGTACGATATCGAGCGCGCGGAACTGACCGTCATTGATTGGCAGGTCGAGCGGCGAAGTGAGACACTTGAACGCCACCTGACAGCAGGAGCGTCCGGCAGTCTCCCCGGAATTGTAGAAACCTGCCACCTGCTTCGACACCTCGGTCAGATCAATCTTCATGCGGTCACCCGATACTTCGACCTTGACGCGTATCGGAACGCGCTGGCCTATATGGATGCCATCGTCATCCATGAAGGATTCGGCTTCATAAATTCCGTCCGGAATCAGTCTCACCCGCTCTCGGATGATGGCCTCGCTCTGGTTCATGATCGCGTCAATGCCGTTCAGCACGTCGTCCCGGCCGTATTTCGCGATCAACTCGAGAAAATGCCGCTCGCCCGTCTTCACAGCCGCAACCTGTGCGCGGAAATCACCCATCGCGCGCTCGGGAAGGCGCACATTGGTCTTGATGACTGAAATCAGCTCTTCATTCGGCTCGCCCCTCTTGTAGATCTTGACAATCGGCATCTGGAGGCCTTCCGAATAGATGTCGGTCGTCGAGCCATCGAGCGTACCGCCGACATCCGGCCAATGCGCCATGCAGCAGGAGAATCCGATCAGGCCGTCCTCGTGAAAGACCGGCACCGTGAAGGTCATATGGTTGAGATGACTGCCGGTGATATACGCGTCGTTGGTGAGCAGGATGTCGCCCGGATGGATGTTGTCGACGCCGTAATGCGCGAGCTTGGTCTTGACCGTATCGCTCATTCCCCGGATGAACATCGGCAAGCCGAGCCCGATCGAAATCGTGTTGCCTTCCGCATCGAAAAGGCCGACCGTGAAGTCCAGCGCTTCATAAATGATCATGTTGTAGGCCGTGCGCATCAGCACAGTCTTCATTTCTTCGGTCGCGGCGATGAGACCGTTGCGGACGATCTCGGTCGTTACCGGATTGATCTGAGCGGCCGCCGATCCCTTTGCCATCTTCGTGATCGCGTCCATCTCAGTTCCTCCAGATCGCAATGACCAGATTCCCACGTTCGTCAACCTCCATCGCATCGTTGGAATGGATTACGGTCGTCGAGGCGTACTCCTCGACCAGAGCCGGGCCGACGATTTTGTTCCCCGCAAGGAGTTCGGCACGTGCGTAAGTCGGGGTGCTGATGAACCCACCGGCGCTCGCGAAATAGACCATCCGTTTGCCCGTGAAGGCGTTCGCTGGCGGCTCCTCTTCACCTCGCGCAACCGGCTCAAGCTGCGGCTTCCGCATCAGACCGGTCGTGGCGCTGCGCAAGCTCACAATCTCCGCCTTCTCGCCTGCCGCCGAGAACCCGTAGCGCGTCGCATGCATGGCGTCGAAGCGCTTCTTGATGCCATCGCGGTCCTGCTGACGGAACAGCTCGACCGGAATGTCGACGGTGACCGCATGCTCCTGGCCGACATAGCGCATATCGGCCCCGCGTTCGACCGCAAGCCCTGATAACAAGCTGCCGGCGCGCGAAAGATCGGTCGCGCCGCGATGCTCCATTTCGCCATACATACGTTCCATATCGTCGAAGGAGGCATCCTCCAGCGGCTTGAACCATGTATTGACGAAGTCGCGTCGCAGATCGGCGAACAGCATCCCGCATGCGGAGAAATGTCCCGGCGCGAACGGAATAATGACCTTTGCGATACGTAGTTCGCGCGCAACCATGGCTGCATGCAGAGGACCAGCGCCGCCATAGGCGACCATCGCAAAGTCGGCGGCGTCGAGACCGCGTTCGGTCGTGACCCAGCGCACCACATGCGACATCTTGGTGGTCGCAATCTTCAGAATGCCGTCGGCGGCCTCGATCGGATCGATCCCGAGCGGCTCTGCAACGCATTTGGTCATGGCTTCGCCCGCCGGCTCCAGATCGAGCGGCATCTCTCCGCCCAGGAACCGGTCGACCGCGAGACGCCCGAGCATGAGATTGGCGTCTGTTACGGTCGGCTGCGCGCCGCCGCGTCCGTAACAGGCCGGTCCCGGTTGCGCACCGGCGCTTTCCGGTCCAACGCGCAAAGCGCCCCCGACCTCCACATGCGCGATGCTGCCGCCACCCGTGCCGACCTCCTGAATGTCGATCATCGGAATTTGCACGGGAAGACCGGTGGCGTAGCCGCCGATCAGAGCCCCGCCAGTCATCAGCACCTGGCCCTGATAGATCACGCCTGCCTTTGCGGTGGTGCCGCCCATATCGAAGGCGATGACATTTTGTAGTCCAAGGCTGTCAGCAATGATCTTGGCGCCGATCACGCCGGCGGCGGGACCCGATTCGAGCATGCGGATACAGGAATTTTGCGCCTCCTCGATGTCGAACAGACCACCGGTCGACTGCACGATTAGAAAATTGCCTTTGAAACCCGCAACTTTCAGATGCTGGCCCATTTCCGTTAGATAGCGCCGCACCCGCGGGCCGACATAGGCGTTCGCCGCCGCGGTCGAGGTACGCTCGAATTCACGATATTCCTGCGACAGTTCATGCGAGGCGGTGACAAACAGGTCCGGATACGCAGCCGTAACGATGTCCTTGACACGCTTTTCGTGCGCGGCGTTGCGATAGGAGTGCAGAAACAGAATGGCTACCGCGGTGACACCCTTGGCGACCGCGTCGGAAACGGTCGCGCGGACCTGATCCTCGTCCAGCGGAATCAATACATTGCCTTCCGCATCCAAGCGCTCGCGAATCTCGTAGCGGCGATCACGCTCGATCAGCGGTTCGTGCTTCTTGAAGAAGAGGTTGTAGGCTTCCGGGCGGTTGACGCGGCCAATTTCGTAGATGTCGCGGAAGCCTTGCGTCGTCAGCAGCGCGCAACGCGCTCCGCTGCGTTCAAGCACGGTGTTGATGGCGACCGTCGTTCCATGCAGGAACAATTGCGCTGCGGAGAAGCGCGTTCCCGCCTTACCGACCCCGGTCTCAATTCCTTCCACAAGCCGCTGGGGTGTGGTCAGCGTCTTGCCCAGCCGCAACGCTCCGGTGACCTCATCGAAAGCGGCAACGTCGGTGAATGTCCCGCCGACATCCGCGGAAAGCCGCATCTGATTGGTACGCACGATTTCTTGCACTTGAAGGCACTCCTGATTTTTGTTCTCGTTGACCTCACGGCGCCATCAGTTGGTCCGCCGGCAGGTCTGTGATGAAGCTGTGGGCTGCCGCGTGGGTAATGAAGATCGGAAGCCTCGCCGCTTCCGCCGCCGACTGCGGGGTGACGCCACAGGCCCAGAACACCGCGGTGAGATCCGCAGGCATCCGCGGCACAGGCCCGCCAAACATCGGATGATTGAGGTCGGCCCCGAGCCCGGCGGGATCGCCAATGTGAATGGGCGCGCCGTGATTGAACGGAAAGCGAGCCGTCACCTGTGTTGCGGTGATCGCCTGTCTTGGCGTCAGCCAACGCATTGTTGCGACCAGGTTGCCGCTGAAGGGACCTGCGCGCTCGGTTGGCTGCGTAGTTCGCACGACCCAGCGGTATTGTTCCGTCGGCACTCCTGCACGGTCCAATGCGGCATCGAAGGTAATGCCGGAGCCAATCAAGAACGTTATCAAATCGTCGCGCCAGAGATCGGTAATTTCGGTACGATCCGGCTGCCGAACGCCATCGACAAAGACCGAATAACGCGCGCAATCGGTTCGAATATCTGCCGTCGGCGCAAGGCGATGCGGCACCGGATCGCCCGGATCGCAGACTTCCAGGACCGGGCATGCGCGCTGATTACGCTGACAATAAAGCATGAAATCGAAGGCAAACGCACGCGGCAGGATAGCGAGATTGCATTGCACGAAACCAGGGGCAAGCCCGCGGCTGGCGCCGGTCAGACGACCGGCGCGGATTTCGCGGCGCAACCGTTCGCTCTCCACGATAGCGTCAGCTTTCATGCCCCGCTCCCTTCAAGCTCGACTTCATACACTTGCGCATGGCCGCTGCGATCGGAAGTAAACACGACACGTGAACCATCTGGCGAAAAGCGCGGGTGCGGATGGGTGTGCTGGCGCGCTTCAACCGCAACCGGACCATCGTTATAGGGGAACGGGCCGCCCCAGTGCACACCCTCAGACGTTGCGTCGCTTCTGCAAAGCGGCGTGACCCTGGCATCCTCCGAACCGCTCAATTCGATGATATGGAGCCCGCGGTCCGGACAATTGGTGTCGCACACGAAGCGTATGCCATTTGTGTCAGCAGCCGCATGCCAGGCCGGAAAGCGAGTTATCCAGCTTGCGGCGCCCGTTTGCAGGTCGATGAGCCGCATACCGCGAGGCCAGTCAACGAACGAAATCGCACGGCGGCCTGGAAGCCACGTTTCGTGCGTGACCCATTGCATCCGATCTTCTCGCTCATACGCGCGGCGATTTTTCCTTCCACTGCGATCAGTTACCCAGACGCGATCCGTCAACGGCCCGGCATAAAGAATGAGATCGTCATCGTCCGGACAGAATTGCGGATGCCCGATCGTGTCGCGCTCGAGAAAGACGTCAATGGCTTTGGTCTCGGTGTCGATCAGCATGAAGCGTGATACGGCGCCGGCCTTCACCGGCACGGCCCACCATCGACCGCTTGCGGACAGGGCCGTCGTACCCATCGCCGCACCGACCATGCCCCGCTCGCGCATTTCGACGTCGCCAAACTCAGCGAGTTGCTCTTCGTTCAGCGTATCGAGATCAATCCGCCATGCGAACGTTCCGGCAGTGAAATAGACGAAGCGTCCGTCCGGCGAGGGATAGATCGACCATGGCGCGAGATCGTCTCGCATCGTCGCCTGCACAAGATTGCCGCTGCCACGATCCTCAAAAAAGATCTGAGGCTTGCCACTGCGATGCGAGACAAAGATCAAGCGCCGCATCACCGTGTCATAGGCGGGCACGAAGAAAAACGGATGATGATGGATGCTGGGATGATCCGTGACCTGCCGGACGCGCAATCCGGTTTCCGGATCGCGGTACGTCCGACCCTCCCGAGCAAAGGTCGCGCCCTTGCTCATTGCGCGCCTCCCGATTGCGGCGCCGCCTTGCGCACCGCAATCTGGCCGAGCGAGAAACTCGGATAGCGCCAGTTGAGCAGCAGAAAAACGACGGCGATCCCGACCGATACGAGCCACCACAACGAGACGGTGGGCGCGACGATGGCGACGACGCCGCACAGCATCAGCAGCACACGATCGCCCCATGCGAGAGCCCGTACCCCAAAGCCGATCAGACCGACAGCCCATATCGCGGTCGAGATCAACAGACCGGCGCAAGACACGATGCTGGCGAGCACCGTGGTCTGGAACAGCAAGGCCGGGTCCATCACGAAAGCAAATGGGACGAGGAACGCCACAAAGCTCATTCGAAATGCGATGAGGCCCGTCTTCATCGGGCTCGCCCCCGCAAGCCCGGCAGCGGCGTAGGATGCCAGCGCAACCGGCGGCGTCACCATCGAGAGCACACAATAATACATGACGAAGAAGTGCGCCCCCAGAATCGGAACACCCAGGTCCCGCAACGCAGGGACGTAGAGGATCGCGCCAATAATGTAGGCTGCAACCGTCGGCAGGCCCATGCCCATGATGATGCAGCCGATCACCACCAGCAGCAGCGACCCAAAGATGGTGCCCCCACCGGCGGAAATTACGCCGGATGCAAATTTGAGCGCGATATTGGATTGAATCGCAATGGCAATGATGATGCCAATCGCTGCGATAGGAATCGCAATTTCCGCCATCTGCCGGCCCAGATCGCGGAACATGGCCAGCAACTCCTGGAAACCAAGATAATTTTCGCGGCGAACAAAGGCGATCGGAAAGCACACCAGCGTCGCGTAGGTCGCCGACATTTGAGCCGACGTTCCGAGAACCAGCATCACAATCAAAACCACCGGCGGCAGCAGGAGATGCAGGCGCGGCAGGATCGCCGGCGTATCCTTGACGTCCTCCCGCGTAAGCGTGCCAAGTCCGGTTTTGCGTGCCGCAAGATCGGCCGCGAAATAAAGGGCGACGTAATAAGCCAGAGCGGGGATCACGCCTGCCAATGCAATCGACTGATAAGAAACGCCCAGCAACTCGGCCATGACGAAGGCTGCGACGCCCATCACTGGTGGCATCAATTGTCCGCCTGTCGAAGCGATGGCCTCCGTAGCGCCGGCCTGTTCTGCGGAAAGGCCTGAGCGCCGCATCAGTGGAATCGAGAACACGCCCGTTGCCGTCACGTTGGCGACAGCGCTACCGGATATCGTGCCCATCAGACTTGAGCCGACGATAGCAACCTTCGCGCTGCCGCCGCGGCTCGTGCCCACGAGGCGCATAGCCAGGTCAATAAAGAGCTGGCCGCCACCGACAGCGGAATAGACCACGCCGAAAGCGACGAAGTAGAACACGAAGTTGACCGACGTCTCGGTCGTGACGCCGAGAATGCCGCTCGTCGTCATGGTCAGGATCTCGATATATTCCTCGAGCCCAAATCCGCGGAAGCCCAATACTCCCGGGAGCAAATAGCCGAACGCTCCATAAAGGAGAAAGGCGATGATGACGCCCAGCAAAATCCAGCCGACGGTCCGACGCACGGCTTCGAGCAGCAGCCCAACCAAAAGAATGCCAAACAGCACGTCCCACCAGTAAACGGGTGAGACATTATCGATCCGCGTCTCAAATCGCGGGATAGCGAACCACAGATACCCTGCAACCGCGATTACCGTTGCGAGCACGAGGCCGTCGATTGCGCGGCGCGCCAGGACCGGCAATCGCGAGGCTCGCAATGGAAACCAGAGGAAGACCAGAAACAGCAGCAGGATCAGGTGGACCGGCCGTTCGAATAGCGGCTGCTGCGGATGCAGCAGGATCCAGTATTGGAAGACCACCAGAATAACGGCGAAAAGCAACCGCGGATCGACCAGCTGACGCAGCACATTTGCAAACACGGAAAGCCCCGGCGCGTGAGAAAAGCCAGGCTGCTCAAGGCAACCTGGCTGTCCGATGCCAAACCCTACATATTGAATCCGCGTTCCTTGTAGTAACGCGCAGCGCCGGGATGCAGGGGAATTCCGGTATTTTCTTTCTTGCCGGCCTCTTCGGGCTTGAAGCTACCCCAGGCCGGATAATCCTTGGCCATTTCCGGCATTTTCTCGATCACGGCTTTTGTGATCTGATAAGCGACCTCATCCGGCATGTTGGCATGAGCGATCAGCACGGTGCCAAAGTCACCGCTCTTGGTCGGTCCGCTCTGGCCCTTGAACCATTCCGGAAATTGCGAAGGCTTGACGCCTGATTCCGCCAGAGCCTTCAGCGCGCGGTCTGAAATGTCCAAAAATTTCACGTCGGCAGTCAACGCCACCTCTGTGATCATCGGATGCCCCTTGAGAATGGTGTCGAAGAGAATGTCGGCGCGGCCGTCACGCAACACTGCCGGAATCTGCGCCGCATCGACCTGAATGATGTCGCCGCCATTCGCCTTGATCTTGGCGCGGTCGAGACCATAGGCCGCGAGAACCGTGTCTACCGCCGGCGGAATATTTGAGCCTTGCGGCTTCATCACGATGCGGATCGGCTTGCCTGAGGCCATAATCTTGTCAAGCGTGTCGAGCCCTGTCTTCTGGATGAAGTCGTTGCGCACCATCGCACCGATAAAGACCGGGTTCAGCCCGCCGACGAGTGCGCGAATGTTGCTCGACTTCTTTCCGTTGTAGAGTTCGTCACCGCGCGCCGCGAGCAAGGACGTCTGCACATTGGACAGCGCGATTTCGGCCTTGCCCGTTTCCACGACCACCGGATTCGCAATGCCGCCGCCACGCGGAATGACCTCGATACGGCGTCCCTGCAAGACCGGCTTCAGCGTCTTTTCAAGAGTCGAAGCTGCAACGTACCAGCCCGACCCAACCGGCATCGCACCAATGCGCAGCTCGTCCGCCGCCTTTGCCTGCGATGCAAGAGCGAGGCTGGCGCCGAACGCCAGGAAATATGCCAAGCGCTTTATGTTCATCTTCTTCCTCCCGGTTGAACTCTTTTCGTTTTAGGTTGCTGCCGTAATTGTGCCGCTTGCTTGAATTGCTTTACCGATCGCCGCAGCGGCGTTGCGAACCGGCATCAAAGCACGCGTACGAAAATCCTTAAGGGACGCGCGCACCATCGGCGCGGCCACACTGACCGCTGCAACCGGGTAGCCGTCAATATCGAGAACGGGGACCGCCAGGACGCGCAGGCCGCTTCCAAAATACGAGTCGCTCAGCGCGAAACCGTTGCCACGAACCTCCGCGAGCGTGCGCTCCAGCTCAGCCTTGGCCAGCGGCTCCGAGGAAAACTCGCCCGGCCGCGGCGGGGTCGCCGCAACGCGCGCAACATCCCGTGGCGAGAGATAGGCCAGGATCGCGTGACCGATCATGCTGTGGGCTGCAGGAATGGTGGTGCCGATACGGATATCGACTCCCATCCGGGTCACGCCGGCACGGACCCGTTCGATGTACAGGACATCACCGCCCTCGAGCACGCCAAGGCTCGCCGCCTCACTGACCTCGCCAACCAGCGAGCGCAAAATCGGACGGGCAACTTCGCGGAGATCGGAGCGGCCGATTGCGTGCATGCCAAGGTCGACGACTTTCAGCGTCAAACGAAAGCGACGGCTTTCTGGGACGCGGTCGACGTAGCCCAGCATGACCAGCGTATTGAGCATTCGGAAGGTAGTGCCGGGATCAAGCGCGGCCGCGGCCGCAACCTCGCTAAGCGTCATCTCACTCCGCTCGGCAGAAAATACCTCGAGAACGCGAAGCCCCTTAAACAGCGAATTGACGATGCTTCGCGAGTCTTCGGTCGCAACGCTGGGGGCACGATCGACAGCAGCCAAGCGCGGTACCGCCGCCTTCTTTTTCGGGCTCGCCGCGCGAGCGCCCGTTGGCTGTTGTCTTGCCAAGACGTTTCTCCCAGCGGCACCAACCGCAACGTCAATTTTTTCGGACTGCGAAACTTATTTTGAAACATTTTAGGTGCGCAGAGATGACTGGTCAATCTCGGTCTTTTGTTCACAGGAGCGGGGCTTGTAATGGAGCCGCGAACTCGGGGTCATCGTCGACGCTCGCAAAGCGTCACGTAACCAAGCGATCGGCTTGCAGTTATAGTCGGGGCAGGCGTAACCCGATCACCCAGCCGAATAGCTAACTGAACTAAAAGTCTGACTGCTTGCCCAGATCATCGCGATGCGATCATCAGAAAGTGGGGGGGAGTTACGAGCTTCGAGATTGGCTTTGAATTTTCTGGCTCGAAAAGATTTCTCGTGTTGGCTTACGCAGCTAGCTGTGACTTTTGCCGACGGCCTCGTCAGATTATTGGAGACAATCAGCCTTTAGAGATTCGGTTGAGCAGGCTTGCGGCGTCAAGCAGCCGCGTGGCCTCATAGGCCAGCTGCTCGATGTTGAGCGCGACCTCAACCGCCTTGTCGACGGTCCCTGATTGAGCGCAGACCTCGGCGGCTTTGGCGATGGCTGCGGCTTCGTCGAGTCGTCGGCGGATTTCCGACAAGAAGGTCTTGATCGCGGCCTCTGTTGCAATGCGGTCCATGGCGAACTCCGACGCAGGAACCGCAGACACGCTCGTTTCCGCATTGAAGTCGAGTGGAAAGGTCGTATTGGGCGCCCATACCGGCTCTCGGGCAAAGCGCTTGTGAGAGGCGCTAGGGGTCCGAGGCTCATCTAATATGCTTTAGAAAACCCCGCAGAAGCTTGACCGGGTCGGCGGCTAGTGCTTCGGCAACGGCTATAAACTCAATCACATCAAGGCGGCGCTCGCCACCCTCATATTTGCCAACGAAGGACTGAGGCCGTTTCAGCCGCTTAGCCACGACTTGCTGGGTCAGGCCGGCCTTGCGCCGGGTTGCGGTCAGCAGGTCGCATAATGCCCGATGCTCGGGCAGGTGTAGGGATTTAGTGAGACCGCGCGCCGTTCTGGCCATAACGCGCGGCAAGGTGATCCCAGATTCGGATTATCCCATAACTGTATACTGGCCCGAAAGGACGCTATTCAAGTCCCATGGCGTAATCCGGGAACCCGATCCTTGACCATCCAGGCTAAGACCATTCGCTATATCAAACTCGGAAAAAGAAGCGGGGGCTGGGAAGATAGCTCCCTCAACAACGGAGAAATCCATTTTGGCTATGGCGGGGTGTCGCACGAGATGGCGCTCGTGGGCGATGTTGCAGAGATCAAGCAGCAAGAGATCGGAAAGGGCAAGCAGCCGCAGGTCGCCGCTTCAACTGCGCAGCAGGTTCACGATTTTTATCATCTCGGCGCCGACTGCCTCTGGATCACCTTTGCGCGCGACCATCTGTGGTGGACCTTCGCGGAACCCGAGGTGGTACATTATGGACCGCCCACGCATGATCGGGGCGAGCGGATGCGTAAATCCATTGGCGGTTGGCGTAATACTGATATCAACGGCCAGCCGCTGCGCATTGACAGCCTGAGCACGAAACTGACCAAGGTACAGTTCTATCAGCGAACAATCTGCGGGTGGAAGCAGGTGACTACCTGTTGCGGCGGATCAATGGGGTGGAAGAACCGCTGATCGCCAAGAGCAACCAGGCCCGGGATGCGCTGCTTGACGTTCTGACGCAGGCCATAACGTCGCTGCACTGGAAGGATTTTGAGACGCTGACGGATGCCCCGCCCAACTTTATAATTCTTCATGTTTGGTTTTCCTCTGGAGGCTCTGTAAGTATGCACTTTGTGTGAGGGCGGCCGCCTCTCTTTGCGGCATAGGTGCGGTACCGACTTAGAACGCGCAATGCGCGCCTATCGGTGCCGGCTTTCTGGGTTAGTTGCAGAACAATGGCAGCGAACGTGCTTATTGTGCCGGTCTTCCCACCCATTGAAATTTTCACTGGTTTTGCGAACGCCTCATCGATCATCTTGGCTGCATTGAGGTTGTATTTATGCGGATTGCGTTTTCGTGGGGACACAGCGCCACTCCACCTTAGATTAAATAAGTACGTTATGTACGTATTCGAAGGATACAAGGCATGTGAGCAAAAGTTTGTGCAGATTATCTGGTTGAGCTTGCAGCGCCCTTCTTACGGGGCTTAACGGCATTCAGGTGAATGCGAAGCGCATGCGGGAACAAACTGAGCTCAGTTGTCGTGGCGGTTTTGCCTTTGGTCTTCGAGAAATGTTCCCACAAGTTTGTGCCGTCGAACAGCACCTCCGCGGTCAAACCGCTTTTCGTCACAAAGAGAGCTGATCTAGGCGCTTGATTTACAACTAAAAACACCGGATGGGCGCTCATGATGGGTTCTCGATCGCGCTGCGCCTGTTTGATATCCGCGTAGAATTCCAGGGGCTTTTCCAGGATGTTGCGATGTAATTGCTGGAGTTGGGGACGTAGCGCCCTGAAAATCTCAACTACATCGATTTGTGGAATCCCTTGAGCAGCGATGTGGATGGCAACTTCCAATGCACATGCCTCGTATTCCTGAGAGGTGGTTTCCTGGCCGGTTCCGGGTCCGTCTTCAGAAAAAAATGCATACCGGGCTTGGCCTGTCTTACGCGTGAGCGGAAGCTGTCGATCAATGTCGAGCAGACGCTTCAGCCGACTGAGCAGTTTGGCGCGCGCAGCACCTCTTACAGAATGAAGGACACAGATCGCGTCTTCAATCTGACTTCGCTTGTAGGTCGTGGGCCGCAAATGCCGCGCTTTCTGCTTCGCACTTGATCCGGGCTCGCTTCCCGCTTCACGTGCTGAGGTTTCCCGATTCAACGCAATTCTTTCCCGATCAAGCTAAAATTGCCAAATCCTGATAAGGTCCTCAACCGATTGGCAATTTTTCACCCGGGCGCCGTTAAGTCCCAATGAAGTCCGGGCAAATCACAATTTTTCCCGGTTTTATCGGGCTTTTAGTTTAGAGACTGGTTCGCAAAGTGCTACAGGCAAAGCCGGCATCGACCACCATCACCCGATGGGGGAGCTATGTCCGGAAGTTGGTGACGGCGGGAATCGGGAAGGCGGCATATCATGGGGGTGCTTGACGCCTCCACTTCTCCACCGAAGGAGCGATATGCCGTGCCCAACGATAACGTCGTCCGACTGA
>JAESGN010000484.1_pt1 | contig 33925 bp, 33 predicted proteins | sample 9269731 | NCBI WGS metagenome assembly JAESGN01 (sample SAMN15720683, study PRJNA650826) | algae metagenome | isolation source: Mojavia pulchra JT2-VF2 and co-occurring heterotrophs from desert soil | place: USA: Cadiz Valley, Joshua Tree National Park, CA | collected 1998-06-08
AATCACAGGATGCGGGAATGTCAGCGAGTGAACTAATGAGACGCAATGCGTTGATGCGTCCATTACCCAAACGACTGAGTAAAATTAGCTTGCAAACATATTGGGAATTAGGACAAATCGGGAACAATCTTAATCAACTTGTCAAGGCAACCAACACATCCATAAAAATGGGGCGCACTCCACCAGCAAACCCAGAACTTTTAAGAGAACTTTTAGAACTGCTGCATCAGTGCAGACGAGACATTGCCTCTAATGATGTTGATGATGACGACTCGGAAGAAGACGAAGATGATTGGGAAGCAGACTAAGGGCAGAGGTTTTCGCAAGCTGTTGGATTATTTAGCAGAGCGCGAAGACGCCCAACTAATCGGCGGCAACATGAGCGGGAGAAATGCGCGAGAATTGGCGCGAGAGTTTAAGCTATCTCGACAATTGAATTCAGATGCAGACCGAGTTGTTTATCATGTCTCATTGTCAACAGCCAAGGGCGATAAATTAGATGATGAAAAGTGGTGTGAAATTGGCGATCGCTACATGAAGGAAATGGGCTTTGATGCCAATCAGTTTGTCATTTTTCGCCACCACAACACCGACGACGACCACATCCACATTGCAGCCAGCCGGATCAGGATGGATACAGGGCTAGTAGTGCATGATTCCTGGGATTATGTTCGCTCTGAAAAAGTTCTGCGACAAATTGAGCAGGACTATGATTTAGTGCAAGTGCAGGGCAGTAGAGAAAAACTAAATCGCACACCCAGCACGGGACAAATCAGGCGCATAATAAGAGAGCAAGAAGAATATTCATCGGGTAAGCGCGATACCCCACCAGAGCGCACCATTAAAGAGCAGATTCAGCAGACAATTGACAGTGCCAGAGTTGACAATCCTCAAATGCCTTTACTCATTATGCGGTTGCAGTCGGCAGGCATCAGCGTGAGGGCAGGATTTACCAGAAATGGGAAGTCGAAAGGAATTTCTTATGAAAAAGATGGAATTGCTTTCAGTGGTTCTCAGTTGGGTGCAGCTTATACCTTCCCAGGATTGCAGAAACATCGAGGAATTGACTACCAACCAGAACGTGATGATGCCCGGATTGAGCATCTGTTAAACAATCCTGTCGGGCAAGCAGTGGAGAGCGAACCACTTATAAATGCAATCGCTCATAATAAAGCTCAAATTCCAACCACAGATCAACCAAAGCTAACCCCAAACCATATAGCCGAGTTATACAAGTATTACAGTGCTGACTTGCATTCCTTATTGGTGACTGACCGAGACAAAGAAATTGCACTTTTAGCATTGTTGGATAATCAGCCTGACCAAAAAGTAGAAGAAATTCTCCTAGCCAGTCCCGCTGGATGGACTCATGATGAAGCTAAAGCATTAGTTCTAATCGCTCTCCTTCGACTGGCATCTAATAAACAGCAAGAACGAATAAAAGCTGGGGTAGCTGGGGAAGAGGTGCAGCACTTGGAGAAAGAATTATCTCTTAATTACTCTGTTTCTTCCCCAGCCTCCTCAGCTGACCTTGCTCCCCCAGCCCTGCCATTTACGCCACCACCAGAGGATGAGAGTAAAAGGCGAGTATTACAGTATTACCTGACTCAAAAACGCGGTATCTCCAATTACCTTGTAGAACCATTACAACGCCAGGGGTTAGGTTACATAGATCAGCAGGAAAATGTTGTTTTTATTAAACGCGATCTGAACGGTTCTAAATCAGGCGCACTGGTTTGGGATACCCATTGCCAAGACAATCGTTGTACGGAGTATCTCGACAGCGATCGCTCCGAGGGCTGGTTTCATCTGAAATTGGGTGGAGAGGCAGAGGATAAAATCGAGAGAGTATTCTTGTGTTCTTCCCCCATTGATGCGCTGTCCTTGGCAGAGATTGACATTCAGGGACACAAAGGGCAACCACCAGTGAGAACAATGTACATGGCAGTGGATGACCCGGATAACTTGCCAGTAGAACTCCTCAGAAATATCAGCAGAATTGGGCTGGCATTTAATAACGATGATCTCGGAAATGAAACATCTCTTGTCGTTCAGGAAAAGTTACCCCAGGCTAAAAGAATTGCACCGTCGGGGCTTACTTGGAATGAGATTCTTATTGAACAGCAACAGCAGCAGCAAGAGATAGTGGAGCAAAAGCAACGCTCTAGGGGTTTTAGTCGGTAGTCTCATGTTGAGCCGACGAACTCGTGACCGCTGCGCTCTCTGAGTCGGTGGCTCTTACGGGCAGAAAGATTACTGATTGGCCCGACTAGATCCTCAAGCCCGCAAGAGCCACTCCGCGTTGCCGCCTCATCGCAACGAGTTCTTAAATCTTGGCTTTGAAACCATGATCGGGTATTGATGTGACTTCTACATAGATTTTTATTAATGCTCTTATAGTAACAATACCTCTGCCAATTTACGAGGGTTCAACGCCGGTAGAAACGGTATGAATACGTCCTAAAGCAGTAAGCTTGGCAAAAATCTGGGTTAATAAAATAGGCTCAGGGATTTCGGGAAGCATTTTTAACATTTCACAAACATATCGAAAACCACGATAGTAAGCCTTAAGATCAATAATGCCGGAGCCGGGATTGAGTTGACGGAAATTAGCGAGAAGATGGTGGGATAAATTGACCATAAAAAATGCTAAATTAGCAGCATTAGTCACAGCAGTTTGTCCCAGGTTCATAAAATCTTCCAATCCCCAAAACTGCTTGGCATCCCTAAAATTAAACTCGATTTAGAAACGGAGTTTGTAATAGTCGATTATTTTTTCAAATGACAGAGTTAGGTCGCTAGAAAAAAGAATTACATGGCTACAACAATACCTTAGCCAATTTACGAGGGTAAGTTGATGTAGTAGGAGCGATGAAAGCAGGTGGCACTGAAGCCTTAAAAGAACTAGTTGATAATCCACTCATCAATATCCTACTAGCAGCTTTAGAAGGTTGTGATAAAGCAGAGTAAGCCACTTTTGAACAAATAAGTACTAGGTTAATCGGTGTCCAACAATTAAAGCTGAAGGGCTGGCGTTAGATGGCAAATGCAGAACATCAAGTTCTTCTTTTTCTACTGAATATAAAGCTTTGGAATTTGTGGAGGAAAATTTTTGATGTAAAAGTAAATCTCAGTGAGGCAGACCTCAGAGATTTTAACTTAAGAGGGGCAAACTTCAGTAATGCTGACCTTAGAAAGACTGATTTTAGAGATGCTAATCTCAGTTATATTGACCTTACAGGAGCCAACCTTACAGGAGCCAACCTTACAGGAGCAAATCTTACAGAAGCAAACCTTACAGAAGCAAGCCTTATAGGAACCAACCTTACAGCAGCAAACCTCTTTGCAGTAAATCTCAGTAAGGCTGACCTCAGAGATTCTGACTTCAGAGGAGCGAATCTCAGTGAGGCTGATCTTAGTGAAGCTAAGGTTAGAGGGGCTACTTTTGGTAGAGCCAACTTTAGAGAAGCTAATCTAAAAAGGGCTGACCTTGTTGCAAGCTTTTTTGGGGCTGATTTTCAAGAGGCTAACCTTTGTGAAGCTAACCTTTGTGAAGCTAACCTTTGTGAAGCTAACCTCAGCAGAGCTAACCTCAGCAGAGCTAACCTCAGCAGAGCTAACCTCATAAAAGCTGATCTTAAAGATGCAAATCTCAACGAAGCTAATCTTAGTAGGGCTAATCTGAGTGGTTCGCAAGCACTAGGAGCTAATTTTATAGCAGCCAAATTTACTGGAGCTTGCTTGCATGACTGGCATACTAACAGTACTTCAAACTTAGATAAGGTCATTTGTGACTATATTTATCTGCGCTCTGGTCAAAAAGAGCGTCGCCCCAATACTGGAAAGTTTGCTCCAGGAGAATTTAGCAAATTATTCCAACAAACTTTAGAAACTATTGACCTGATTTTTCGTAAGTGTATTGACTGGGATGCTTTTGCATACTCGTTCAAGAAGGTAGAAGTCGAAAACCAAAGTGCTCAGTTAGATGTCCAAAGTATTGAGAAAAAAGGAGATAGTGTTCTTGTAGTTAGGGTTAGCGCTTCTCCTGACACTGATAAGACGAAAATATACGGTGACTTCATGCATAGTTATGAACTTGCTCATAAACTTTTGGAAGCACAATATGAGGCAGAACGTAGGACTAAAGATGCGTTAATTGCTAATCAGGAAACGCAAATAGTTAGATATGAAAAGCAGATTAACCGCCTGTTTGACATAGTTGAGCAACAAGGGTCAGTTCAAAAAACTATAGCTGAGAATTCGAGAAAAGTTTCCAACTATGACCTACGTAACTCCCAGTTTGCTGGTGGGGTTGTAGATGCTGACATAGTTAATGCAGAACAGATAGGCGGCGATACCCACAACCCCAACAGCCACGAACGCTTAGAGGGTGTTTGAAAAGTCGGATAGATAGTAAAAAAGCTCTCTCAGTATAAACTGTGAATAGATAGTAGGCAGCACTAAGTTCTGTGAAGAGTGATCGCTCTTCCCTACAATATGCTTGCGCTTTAACATCATTAAATTATTGAATAAAAGCAGCAGCCCCAGACAAAAAATAAACATTGCCGATTGGCGTATTACCGTTATCTTAAGTTGTAACGGGGCAGGTCAACCAACTCACTTATGAGCCGAATCATCGCAGTTTTTAATCAGGCGGGAGGTGTCGCCAAAACCACCCTTACCCAAAATTTGGGCTACCAAATAGCGCAATTGGGTCATCGCGTCCTGCTCATCGACATAGACCCCCAAGCCAGCTTAACTATCTTTATGGGCTTGGTTCCACGGGAAATAGAGCAAACTGTCAACAATGCCATTGTCGATGAACAACCCCTGCCAATTCATGAGGGCATTCATGGCATGGATTTAGCCCCTGCCAACATCTCTCTCAGTACGGCAGAAATGCAATTGGTTAGTGCTTCCATGCGCGATTTCCGCCTGAAAGAAGCCATCGAGCCAATCCAAGAGAATTACGATTTCATCCTCATAGATTGCCCTCCCAGCTTAGGTTTACTCTCTTACATCTCCCTTGTAGCTGCTACCCATGTTCTCGTTCCCCTAGAAACCCATTTCAAAGCCTTTGAGGGAACAGGCGAACTCTTAAAAACGGTTGCTACAGTACGTAACAAACCAAACCGCAAATTGCAAATAGCCGGATTTGTGCCGACAAAATACGATGCCCGTAACTCCCAGGACACCCGTACCCTAGCAGCCATCACCGAACAACTTGCACCAGCCGGAACAATTTACCCCGCAATTCCTCGCTCTACTGCTTTTGTTGATGCTTCAGAAGAACGAATGCCCCTGGCAGTTTACGACCCGAAGCATCCATCTATCCAAATCTTGAAAAAAATAGCCGTTAGTTTAGAAGCATTGAAATGAGACGCACTAAAGCCTCCCAACCCCTCAAAAGCAAAATTGACGTACCTTGGGACACCACAGGAGCTAATGCGGGTTCTTCCCAATCCATGCCGTTAGACCAGATTGTTCTGTCAGCGACACAACCACGCCGTTACTTTGACCCGGAAGCATTAAAGCAGTTAACCGAATCGATAAAGCAGCATGGCATCCTGCAACCGCTTTTAGTACGCCCTGTTGATGGTGGCAAATACGAAGTAGTTGCAGGAGAACGCCGCTATCGGGCAGCCCAAGAAAATGAGTTGAAAGAAGTTCCTGTTGTCATTAGAGAATTAGACGACAACGCCGCTTTTCAACTGGCACTGATAGAAAACTTGCTGCGTGAAGACCTGAACCCAGTTGAGGAAACCGAAGGCATTTTACAACTGCTGGCTCTCAAACTGGCCCGAAGCGTTGAGGAAATACCGCCCTTACTGCGCCGCTTGCAACATGAACGTAAAGAAGCAGCCAATTCTTCCAATAACGTTATTGGAAAAGATGAAACCTCCGAACAGCAGGGGTCGAGCGCAGAGAACCCCGACCTCAAAATTGTTGAGGATGTTTTTGAAAGCTTAGGCTTAATGACCTGGGAATCATTTGCTAACAACCGCTTGCCACTGCTCAACCTGCCAGTAGATATTCTGGATGCACTCAGGGATGGTTCTATTGAATACACCAAAGCCAAAGCCATCGCCCAGATTCCCAATTTGAATGAGCGTGTTGACTTTTTAGAACAAGCTATTGCTAACAACTGGTCTTTAAGCGAAATCAGACAGCGGATTAGTGAGAAGAAAGCCGCCGCTTCTACCGACAGCACCGAGCCGAGCAATTACAAAGAGCGTTTTACTGCTGCGACTACCAAACTAAAAAAATCGCGCATTTGGTCAGACCCTAAGAAGCGGAAGCAGATAGAAAAACTGCTCTCCCAACTGGAGGCATTAACGAGTGTTGAGTAACCTTTTTTAGGGCAATATTGGTACGATTTACCCCTTCTTTGGTTGGTAATCTCAAGGAACTAGAATTAGCTGGCAGTCGAATATAAAAATCTGTTAATCACTTACAATCAAGACGATTGCCAAGCTCTCAAATTATTAACTAATGAGCTTTGTAGAATCAAGAACTTTGCTGAGGCACTGCCAGAAGTTGATTTTGCCGATCAGCCCAAACGATGGACACCAGAGGGTAGCATTGAGCTTCATAATCAGTTTGAAACAATTCTAGAATTTGCCCATGCAGATTATGACAAGAATAAGATTAGTCTGCGGCGAAGCAGAATCAGTCATGAGACAAAACTCAAGCGTGGTGGTCAGCAGGGACATCCAGGTTCCACCAAATTAATTCCTCCAGCAGATACAGTTATTTGTGTGCCAATGAGGACAGAATGCCCAGAACACAAAGGTGAACCTCTTGAGGAATCAGATAAAGTGACCGAATGCACCATCATTGACCTGACATTCATAGAGTCCGGAATCAAGAAAACAGTAACAAAATATACGGGTAAGAAGGGGTTTTGTCGAAAATGTCACCGCCGCTATAACCCACTTGAACTGAAATCAAACTATCTAGTATACGGTCATGGTTTTCAAGCATGGGTTGTATACCATAGGCTATTTCTTCGTTTACCATACAAAGTCATAACTCAGACATTGATGGATCAGTTTGGTGAGAAAATCAGCGAAGGTACAATTATAAATTTTCTGAGATACTTTAGTACTTATTATTCTGAGACAGAGCGGCTTCTTACTCAAAAAATTTTAAAAAGTCCTTTTGTTCATGTTGATGAAACAAAAATCAACATTCAAGGAGTTGAACAGTATGTGTGGGTGTTCACGGACGGAAGGCACGTTGTTTTCAAACTCACCTCAACAAGAGAGGCAGAAGTTGTTCATCAGTTTCTGAGTGGTTATGATGGCACTTTGATTTCAGATTTTTATCCTGGCTATGACTCTGTAAAATGCAAACAACAAAAATGCTGGGTGCATTTAATTCGAGATATTAATGATGATTTATGGAAATCTCCTTTTGATAGTGAATTTAAAGATTTTGTGTTAGAAATGCGAAACCTGATTGTGCCTATTTTGCAAACAGTAGAAGAGTATGGATTAAAGAGAGAATATCTCAATAACTTTAATGCCAATGTTAATCAATTCTATAAAGAGACAATTAATAAAAGTTACAGATCAGACTTAGCAATCAAATACCAAAAGCGATTTGTGCGTTATCAACACAGTTTGTTTACTTTCCTTGAGCAAGATGGCATACCCTGGAACAATAACGCGGGAGAGCGGGCGCTTAGACACTTAGCTGTACAAAGAAAGATTTCAGGAAGTTTTTTTGAATCTTTTACGCCTCAATACTTGCTTCTCCTCGGAATAATGCAGACTTGCCGATTCCAAGGTCAGTCGTTACTTAAGTTTCTTTTATCAAAAGAGGTGGAAATATAGCACAAAAAGCATTGCTCCGAGATACACAAAACAATTCAGTAAGTTCTGTTTGCTACTGCCCAAATCTTCACCTCAAGCAATTGGCTTCTTGTCGTATTTCTCAAACAGGTCATTTAATGCTTCAGCTAACAAGGCTTGAACTGTGGTGTCTTGTTCCAGTGCCAGTTGTTTTAACTGTTTAGATACAGCTGGGTCAAAATGACCAGCGATCGCTTTTTTCCCCTGTCTGCTTGGCGGTAACTCCGGCTTATCAGCAGCCTGGGCAGGAGAAGGAGAGTGTTCATCGGTCGCTGCTTTTCCAGATGCAATTTGTAGAGCGTCTGCAAGATTCTTCTTAGCCATATCTATACTGTATTATCGAATTAAAGTTACAAGTTTACTTGTATACAAGTTATGTTGTTTATAGTTTTACTTGTTTACACATCCACTTGTAAAGTTGTTGAATTTCCTCAGCCGCCCTGCCTGAAGGCTCATATTCCTGGGCTGTTTGTCCTGCTGTCAGGCTATGCACAAATGCCGCCCGTTGCCCTATTTGAATTGGGGCAACTGCAACTCCATAAGTGGCGATCGCTTCGGTGGCCTCACTAGCAGAAGAACCGCGTGGAGGAACAGCATTGAGGACAACAGTTGCAGTTTTATTAGCCAGTTTTACTAGATCGATACTATCGCTGATTGCTCGTAGGTCGAGAATTGCCGGACGGCAGGGAATCAAAATTAAGTCAGCTGCCCGGATAGCTGCCAAGGCTGCGGTTTCTGAGTGCGGTGCTGTATCAATAAAAACTATATCTGCCCCGTTATCGGCGGCGGCGGCCAAAACTTTTGGTAGACGGGCGGCTTGTGCTGAGACAACCGCAGGAGTTTCAAATGTTCTACTGTCTCCCCAACCAGCAGCCGAAGCTTGTGGATCTAAGTCAATGATTGCTGCTTCCCTGCCATCAATAGTGGCAGCAACAGCAAGATGCACCGCCAGAGTTGTTTTACCAGCACCGCCCTTTCGAGAAATTACGGCGATTGTTTTCATGTAGATAAGAATACATATAACAGTGTTAACACGTTAATATATTCAAATGTTTACAAGTTGACAAGTTAGATTGTAAACAAGTAGAAAGTACACTGTTGGGGCAGTAATTTATCAGTAACCTGGGAATTAAGAATTAACCGAAATGGACAATTATGAAAATTTCTTGCGGGGGCTAAAAGAACGCATACGCAACGCCCAAGTGCGAGCAGCATTGTCTGTTAACCGCGAATTGGTGTTGCTCTATTGGCAAATTGGGCAAGATATTCTTCTGCAACAACAACAACTTGGATGGGGTGCAAAAGTTATTGAACATCTTGCCAGGGATTTAAAAGAAGCTTTCCCGGATCTCAAAGGATTCTCAGCACGTAACCTAAACTATATGCGGGCTTTGGCAGAAGCTTACCCAGATGAACAAATTGTGCAACAGCTTGTTGCACTAATTCCTTGGGGGCATAATGTCCGTATTTTGGATGCTATCAAAGATACTTCAGCAAAGCTATGGTATGTACAAAAAACCTTAGAAAATGGTTGGAGTAGAAATATTTTAACTCTACAAATTAACAATAGACTGTTTGAGCGTCAGGGCAAAGCTGTCAATAACTTTGATGTTATATTACCTTCTCCTCAATCAGACATCGCTAGAGAAACTTTAAAAGACCCTTATGTTTTTGATTTTTTAACTTTAGGAGAAGCAGCACAAGAACGAGAAATAGAAAAAGAGCTTGTTAAACATATTACACAATTTCTTTTAGAATTAGGTGTGGGATTTGCTTTTGTTGGACAACAGTATAATTTAAAAGTGGGCAATGAAGATTTTTATATAGACCTGCTTTTTTATCATGTAAAATTACATTGTTTTGTAGTAATTGAACTGAAAACAGGTAAATTTAAACCTGAGTATGCAGGGAAAATTAATTTTTATCTTTCGGCTGTAGATGATTTACTTAAATCTCCTCTAGATAGTCCTTCAATTGGTCTAATTTTGTGTGCAAGTAAGGATAATATTATCGCTGAGTACGCACTGCGTGATGTGAATAAACCAATTGGTATTGCTGAATGGCAAACTAAACTTACTAAATCACTGCCCAAAGAGTTACAAACAAATTTACCAACTATTGAGCAGTTGGAAGCAGAATTGGAGAATTTGTCTGTGGAAGTAGATAATGAAGATGAGTAAATATATTTAAATTAGTTAATTATCTTGCTCGTTATTCAGATATTACTATTATTAATTTCAGTACAATTAAACCTTTACATCTAGACATCATGACTTGTATACAAGCTATCATGTCTAGGTGTATACAAGTTAAGTAGGCAAGAAACAACTAAGCAGTAAATTTTTGCGCCTAGCTCAAAAGCTGAATATATAAGGGTTTAAAACAGCTTCGACTGCATAATCTTCTTGCGCTCTCGCTAATACTGAACTGAGGAAAACCGAAGGGATGATCGAGGATTCAGAGTTGTTAGTAGTAATCAGAGTAGTAATCAGAGTAGTAATCAGGCATATTACGGCTTAATTCATCAATACAATCTTCGATCATATATTCGTGGCACGTTTTTTCTCTAACTACAATAGGTTGTGTATTATCGTAATGTTCTATCAACTCTTGAATAATATTGTTATCAGTTGTGTAAATACCTATTTCTTTTGTATTATCCTTGCCTTTTGAGCTTAAAAAATTGTGACTCCCTATCATTGCAAATTTATCATCACAAATTAAATACTTTTCGTGAGTTCCAATAAACTTTAATTGAAAATATATTTTATATTCAACTTCTAAAGTATAGATATCTTGTAAACCCTTGTAGTTCCATTTTGTCATCAAATCGTAAAATTTTGTTTCAGATAATGGGTTAGGAATCTCTGATGTAAATCCACAGCCTATATTAACCTGTATACGACTTTCTAATAAATTTCTTATTGTCTGAACTGTACTTTCATCAACAATCTGCTTCTGTACCCAAGGACAAACCATAATTAATCTATCTTGTACTTGCTTTAATGCTTGATTAAAAACATCTAAGCTTTCTTTTGCATCGTATACGAGTTTGTAACTCATGTTTTTCTAAAAACTTTTAAATCATTAGTAGTTCAAAGTAGGAATGTGTGTCCACAGGAAGGACAGGTCACTACCTTACTAGCTCCAAGACCTGCTAAAACTCCTCCAATAACAGCCCCCGGAATAGTTCCAGCAATTCCTCCCAAAGGCCCCGCCACGATGCCTATGCGTGAACCAAACCAAGCACCAGCCGCAGCACCTGCAATAACAGATCCAGTAGTCACTAAATGGTTCTCAGCTTCAAATTGATGCCTGCATTGTTCACATACTACTTGAGCCATAAAAGTACCCTAAATCCTTCTCTTTATATAAGGATTCCCAAAAATGCTTACAGTTTAACTAGAACAACGATTCTATGTTGTCAGAAATTACACACACTGCGGCTCATTACCACTTACACTATTTACCACCCCTGAAGCGATCGCGAGTGGGTTAATCAGGGTTGAATGCCTTACTGTAGGTGCATTTAGAAAGATGCCGAGATAATTCAGTATCCCGTCAAAGAAAGCGAGCGCATCCGGCAGTTGTTTTTGGGTGCGCTCGCTCTTGTGCTATTGGTCATAGAAAAGACAAATGACCGAATTTAGCAAGGGTTTCCTCCTATAATGCCCTACAAGACCTATAAAAATATCAAGATTCCCATTCAAAACTGCGATCGCTAATTTTTGGTTGCCTTCTTCGCTGCTGGAATGTCGTCATAACCCCTTTTCCCGCCGACGAGGGCGATCGCTCTGCGGGTTAATTAATCTGAGGCTGAATGCTTTACAGTCGGCGCTTTCGCCCTCATGTCGTCATAATCCCCTGCCCTCCCGTGAAAGTGATGAATAATTTTGTGTTGGTTGAGAACTGGTTGTCCAGTTATAAAATTTCGAGAATTTTTTCAGTAGTATTGGGGCCAACTTCAAGATGTTCCTCGGCTTTCCCGCTCATAATAGCTTGACGGATTTTGTCTAATTCTTCTCTGTTAGCCCATTCATGGGTTGCGGTAACTCTATATTCGTCTGTTCGCCCTGAACGTTTTGTTTGCTCTAATAATTTTGCTTGTATTAATATTTTTAACGCCTGCTGTGCTTTCCGAACGCTCATTTTACAAATTTGAGCAGTTTTTTTGAGGCTAGCGAAGCATACTCCTTCTTCTTTACCACCAGTTCTACGAACCATATGAGTATAAATACGAAATTCGTAGGGGTCTAACCCGTACTCGTCTAAGAAATTATGAATAAACGCGACTGAAGTGGGTAATGGTTCTGATTTCTTCAAGGAATTAGATTTTTCAACAAAATTTTTTGGAGTTGACATACGAAATAGTTGCGTCAGTAGTCTAGTTTTCCATGCGTTTGTACCCAAGCATTAGGTGCATATGGTGACTCATGCACACAACTTTTTAGTACCCATGCACTTAATGCAGCAGCTCTGTTATATCTTATCTGGTATTACTTTTACACTGGTATATATTGCTAGTTATTTTTTCAAGTGGTAATGACTTGTGTGTTATTTCTACGGGAGCGTTTGATTCGTATGTCTTCGTGTTTTCCCACACTTGCATGGTGCTAAAAATTACTATATAAAGGGAATAGCTCGACCACACTAGTAGTACACCAGGGCAATCGAGCGCTTGTTATATATCTTATTTAGTTTTAGTTTACCATCTGAAGTCTCTGGTGTCTCTACTGGTGTTCTAGGTTCTTGCAGTTTTATCCAAAAAGGAAACTAATGAAAAAACCTAAGTTACACCAACTGAAGTCGCTTCTAAGTATTATTTCTACTACCTTAGTAGCAACAAACGCCTCTATTCAAATATGGATACATTTAAAACCTATCCCCTGTCTTGAGAAAATGCCAACTTCTATTGAACGACAAGTAGCTTTATTGAAAAGTAAAAATCAGTTAAACAGTTGATACACAACATAGTGAAAAAGTAGCGGTGCGATCACTTGCTTGACTCTTAGTTCTGTTGCAAAGGTGCGATCGCCCCGTTGTTTTGTGGGAAACTGAGATTCTATCACCGATAAAGTGAATTATCGGTTTCGCTGGCACCAGAGTCAAACTAAACCGTTTCAGATCATTTACTGCCTAGTTACAAGTTGAGTGATTTTTTGAGGACTGGATATGTCGGATAGAAGCAATCCTAATACTGCTAGATTTTTGGCAGATGTTGTACAGGAGATTGAGTGGTATGCGGATCAAGCTCTGGAAATGGCTACCTGCCATCGCAGAGCATCTGATGCTTACGGAAATATTCATATGTTTTTTGGGTTGCCAGCAGCAGTTATAGCTAGTATCTCCGGCATATCTGCGTTTACAAAAAATTCCACCCTTGCAGGAATTACAGCCTTTATAGTGGCAGGGATTACCGGAGCAATGTCTTTCTTAAATCCTGCTGAAAAGGAGAAGTTGCACTTGGAGGCTGGAAATGTGTTGGATGCCTGGGCAACAAAAACTTACCTTCTTATTAAGCAAGGGAGAGCGAGCCTCATTGAGTCAGCGGAGGTTGTCAGCCAGTGGGAAAAGCTTATGGAAGAGCGAACACAACTGCTGAGACAAAGCCCTCGAATACCCACTTGGGCTATGTCAAAAGCAATGAAGCGTTTTCTAGCTCCTTTTAATTCTGCTATATAGAGCTATTGGGCATTGAGCCGACATCCGTGAAAGATTCCGCAATTTGGCACCCATTGAACTGAAGTTCTAACAAGTGGCAACCTATTCAATCCAACCCGCCCATCAACAGCTCAGACATTTCCAGCTGATCACGGTTGCGGTTATCGTCGTAAATCTGAAGTGTGTTCAATTTAGCGTGTCTGCTGAGTTTTTGGGCTTTCCGCACATTGCCATCAGTCTTTTCAAGTACAGCAGTAATGGCACTGTGGCGGCAACGGTGCGGACTCATGTGCTTCTCAACCCCTGCCCGTTTAAACAAGCGTTTGACTATTTTATAGATGCCATCCCCGGTTAACCTGTGACCTTCTGCGTAAAAGTCAACTGAAGTAAACAACGGGCGGGACTTTGACATATCACCACCCCTTGAGATCAGCCAGTCAGTAATCGCTATCACAGTGACTTTTGGCAGGTTAACTGTCTCTCTTTTTTGCTGGCCTTTACCCAAAATTGATAGCTTGCCTTTAGATCCGTCAAAATGTCTTAAGTCCAAGGTGCTGACCTCATTTCGCCTCAGAGCATTGCCCCACAGTAGCAGCAGCAAAGCATAGTCCCGCTTCCCGGCCAGCGTTGAGAGATCGCAATGCCGGATCACGTTCAAAAATTCCTCTTCAGTGACACCGCTAGTATCGCGGTAAGCCTGCACAGGAATACTGTCTACATCCACAGCATAGTTACACACCCCCAGCTTTCGCCCGTAGGCCACCAGAGATTTAATTGCCGCCAGCCTGCGGTTAATCGTGTTGGGAGATAGCCCAGCTTCCGCAAGAATGGCTCTGTACTTAGTCACTACCAGTGTGGCTTTGTGGCCCTCCAGGTGTAAAAACTCCAAAATAGAATCCCGGTTAGGACGCACTTCCGTCATGCGAGTAAAAAAATCCGTGATATCCCTGCGGTAAGCTCTACGGGTTCCCTCACTGTTTTTGGATTTAAGCAGTTCCTCCAGTACATCGGGGTCAGAGTCAATTACACCAGCAAAGTATGTCTCAATCTTCGCCGACAGAGAATTTTCTAATTTTTCGACTATAACTAAGTCAACGGATTCACTATCTTTGCTCATGACCCCACCCCGCCTGCGGTATTGAGAATAGCAGTTTCCAATACCGTCCTTTATTATGCAGCTGTTCGCCCCTCTCTGAATCTTGTTTTGCTCATGTTGCGTCTTGATAAATTGTCTACACTCTCTTCTATACCTGTATTTCGTGAATCTTTGCTATCAAGCTTGTGATAGCTATCAAGCTTGTGATATCACTTTGATGCAGGGGTGAAAGTTTGATGAGAGTGCAGAGCGAGGGGTAATCTTACGGAAGATACTGTTGGCAAACGTTTTACATTTTTTATTACATATATATTACAAAAACCAAGGAGTAACAACAAATCAGGTCTTTCGTCCGCATTTTTTGAGAAATACCCTTGAGGTTAATGAGCTTTTGCTGTGTGGACTGTCGCCTTGGTTATATAACGGAGAATCAAATCAAAATCTTTGCGTACTTCTAATAATTGTTTAACCCAAGTATTAGAAGCTGCGATCGCACTTTCTTCTTTCTGACGAGCTGTTGCAATTTGCTGTTCAATTTCCCCGTAAACTTGTTGTTCAAATTCCCGTAGTTGTGATTCAATCTGATTTTCTAAATCTTTAGCAATTGCTTGAAACTGGCTAGTGATATCACTACGAACATCTGCCATTTGTTTTTCTCGCTGCTGTTCCTGTTGTGCTGTATAAGCATCTGTTGCTAATGAAATCAACGCCACTGCTGGCCCAAGAAACATGGCAGCGTTACCGATATTTTTAGCAATACCAACCGCTTGCCAAGGCTTAAAATCAAAGCCTACAAATTTTCCTACAGCTAATACTGTCTGATGTAAACCACTACCTGCTACATCCATAGAACGCAAAAAACCACCGCTACTACTAGCCGTAGATAAAAGTTCTCGTTTGGCAAAATTGCTGACTTCAACTCCTGCTTTTTCACCAATATCTTTGAGCCAATTAATTTGACTTTTTATTCGTTCTAAATCCATATCACTGTTAACACTATCAGCAGAAATACTTTGTCTTTTTTCTAAGCAAGTTATGAAAGTTTGTACGAGATTACCTTGAAGAAATTCTTCAACTTCTTGCCGAATATCTTCAACTGCTGTATTTATGACATCTTGAAGTTGAGTTTCTGCTTTTTCATAGTGCTGTTTTACATTGATTTCAGTCTGTTTATTTAGCATTGTAAAATCTTGCTCACTTCCAACAGCAGCAGCAAGAATTGTACCTTCCTTCGCTATTGCTACTGACATCTGTAGAGCTATATTATTAACTTTTATACGTAGGCGTTCACGCTCTTTACGAACTGTGCGAGATAAGCGCGTTAGTACCTCTAAAAAAGCTGAATCTTGGTTATCATCGCGTGTACAAATCAACTGAGCTTCATCAACACAACTGAGTGCTATTCTGATTGGTGTATCAAACCGAGCTAATACTGAACGGTTTTTAACAAACTTATTCAATTCATCCAAAAAAGTTTGGAATCGACTAATCTCAATGAGAAAATCATCATTTTGATCTACACCTTCACAATAATCTTTAGCATCAATAAAACATACAGGAAATTCATCTAGACTATGAGGTTTAATTGCTTCTTTCAAACTTTGACGATAATTAGCAATTTTTTGCGCTTCTTCTCCTGCTTCATCTGACATTTTATTGACAATCAGCATCATTTTAAAGCGATAAGCTTTTTCATAGGCTAATTTTTTAAAATTAGCTACCGTAACCGAATCAAACAGCATATATGTCAAGCAAAAAACTAATAAATCCGCCTTATTGATAGCATCATAGGTAATCTCATCATGGTCTTTTCGGTCTGTAAAAAGTCCGGGTGTATCTATAATTTTGATGCTGTTCCAAGCATAACTAGCAGTTTTGTCTGTTGCAATATCAGAATCAATGCGAATATCACGTCGTCCTGTAATAGCAGAAATTGTGGTAGATTTACCAGCATTATATTGACCAACAAAAGCTAATGATAAAATTCCCTCTTGATGATAAGCTTTTAAGTCCTCACGCAGTTTTTTACGAATAGCTGATAATTCAATATGTTTACCTTGAGCTAGTATGTGATCAAATTTCACTAAGGTATTTTTGAATTTCTCATTAACAGCAGCAGCATCCAATATTTGTTTATTCTGATTCATGGTTATTTTATTCTCCTATATTTCGTTACTAGCTTGAATAGAGATATCTTCTTGTAAAATTCGTGTGATATCTCTTAAAGATTTGCTTAACCGTAATTTAGATTTAGTATGAATTTTCATACTACTACCAAAATCACGCTCCACTTTCGCTATTATTTTGATGATTACTTCGTCTGTGAGGGGTTCATGCTTGCCAACACCCCAATCAATTATGCGTTTGGCATAAGCACGATTAATGTAATTGGATTTATCATTTAACCTACTTTTAGCTGTTTCAAGTTGTTTAGAAATAATTTCCAAACCTTTAATCATTTCTTGAAAATAAATATTAATACTATCAGCTACTGCATCAGTATATTTTTTAAAATCATTCTGAGCTTGCTGAATAATATTTTGTTGATGATGAGTAAGTTGATTAGACAAAGATTTAGAAATATTTTGTACAGCCTCACGTCGCTTCTGTTCTTTAGATTTTATCCATCCAGAAATTTGGTGAAGAGCAAAACCTATAATTCCTACAACCGCCGCTACGGGGGGGATGAATAAGCCTATAATAGGTGCTGCTATGACAAGGAGATTACCACCCATTTTCATTAAATTCCGCAGGAATAAATCTGTATCCTGTTCTTTAAATTTAAAATTATTATTAGTTAATCGAGCAACAATTTGTAATTCATTCCCAACTTCTTCAAGGATTTCTCCAATTTCTTGATTGAAGTTTTGACTACTTTCTTCATAAGCAATTCTCAGCCGTTGCTCAAACCGAATAGCTTTAAGCTTTTGCTCCCAACCTTGATTTGCTCGACTTTCGTTTGCATCCCAATATTCTTCTGCAAAAGATGGAATAGAGTTAAAAGCATCTTGGAAAATAGCTTGAATTTGTTGCAATAAATATTGCTGATTATCCCTTGCAGCTTTTTGAATGTCTTTGCGAATAGTTTTGTATTTATCTTTTAGGGTATCAGCTAATTTTTGATATATATAACCTTGTTCTGTTACCCATTGATTAGGTTCGTCAATTGCACCTACAGTAGAGCCTAATAAAGTTTGTGAACGCCTGATTTTTCCATACTCAACTAAAGACAAGCGAAGAGAGTCCAGAAACTTCTGAATCTGACTTGCTTGGAACAGCTTATCCTTATTCCCTTCATGTTCTGGTTCAGAGGACATTTGTGCCGCCAGAAGCATGACAGGAATAATCTCAAAGTAGTCATTAGCGTAATGTTGTTTAGCGTAGCGGTGAATACGCTCAATATGTCCACCCAAACTATTTTGTCCATCTATAACAAATAGTTTTTCAGGGTTGGCTAAGAAATGCTCCAAGCGCCGAGAATCACGCAAGTTATTTTTGACATTTAACAAAATAATTAGTGGTTTGGCTTTTTCTTTTAACAGTTGGAGAAACTTAAATTCTGTTTCTTGAATACTATCATTTGTGACAACATAACAAATTACATCAGATTCTTCAATCACACTTTCAGCGATTTCTTCATCTGTTTTACCCCCTGGCGCACCGATTCCAGGGGTATCGATAATCCGAATATTTTTCCACTCATATACTCTATTAAAACGAGTAGTACGCTGTTTACCTACACCAATTCCATCCCAACCATCTCCTGTAATAATGGCGTGGAGAGTACTTTTTCCCGCTTTGGTTTTACCCATAAATGCTATGCTGAAATGATTGAGAGCGCGTTGTTTAGCCGCAAGTGACTGACGCACACTTTCAATTTCTTTAATAATTTTTACTGTAAGAGCCTTCTTAGTATCCTCAAGCTGCTTTGCTACCTCTACTGCGGTTTTCGCTTGTCCTTTACCAGACGCTTGACGCTGAATGGTCGTAAGTTGTTCTTCGATACCTTTTCCCAAATTGTAAAGTGCTTGTCTAGTTCCTGTGAGAGCTAATTCTGCAAACTTGTAATCTTCAGTGGCGATCGCTGCACATTCCTGAATAGCTTTATCATATTCAGGGCCTGATAATAAAATTTCTTGACGTAGTTGCTTAATTTGTCGTCCTAAATTCTCAGGAGCAATTTTTGTTAAATTATCCACCAATACGCGGGACAATAAAGAATCTGCTCCCTTTAAGATGCGCGCACCCAACGATAGTGCTGACTGCTCTTGAAGAGTATCTTTAGGAGTACCAAAGCCTTCAGCTTGTTCAATTAGTCTTTCTATTTCTCCCTGAGAAAAACTCCAAATTCCTGCTATCTGATCAACCATCTCTCGTTCTAAAGGAGAGAAGAAACCATCAAGATAAGCCAGTGCTAGTATTTGTCGCATAGTTTCACTTTGCTTACCAGGTGGAACTTTCCGAGCTACATCTTCTACTGATAAAAAGTCTTCTGCTTGCGCGAGGATTTTCTCCATTTCCTCAATAGTGCGCTCTCCCATTTTGCTATTATTGGCTAGTTCCTGTAGGATCTTTGCTTCTTCGCTGTGAATTTGTTGGTCGGCACAGACTATGTGTGTGAGGAGTAAAAAGCCATAGTCTAGTTGCTTAGGGGCTAAAACTGTTTGGTCAGACATCTTTCTCTCTATCTGAATACTCTACCTAGCCTAAGCAATAACCGAGCATTTTATGTCAGTAATTATACTTGTTTGGTATAAAAGCTTTTGCGGTACTTTCTAGCAATGCTTCATTGATCGGGTTTTTCCTATTCCTCAACTGTCTTTGGCATGGAGCCTAGATCCATGCCCTAAACGCAGAACTTAAAGATGTTCGACAGAATCTCTGTCGAACATCACCAAAGGCTTTTTTTAAGCAGGGTGTAGGGTTTTGGGGGTAGGGAAAGAAAAACAACACCCCACACCAAGAAGATTTATCACTCATCACTAATTAGTTGTTTGTATTCAGTGAGCGCCTGCTTATACGCTTCATTCTCTCCTGGCTTGGCATCCCACAAGATTTTTATGATCTGGGTCTGGTTGTGTTTCGCGTTTCGTAGTCTCAATATCTCCGCTTTTGCTTCAACTTGAGTCAGGTTGAAACGGGTGAAACGTTTTTCTTGTGCGCTGGATTCTTTACCAGATGGTTGTTTCGTCGTTTCGCTAACGGGTTTCAGGTCAAATTCTAGCTCTTGGTAAAGCTGCTCTAACTTAGCTAATTCCTCTGCCGTCACTGGGCGAACGCTGACTTCCGCCTGTTGAAACTTAGGCACTAAGCCCAGGTAGTACCCACCCACAAAGGCAAACATCACGGGCTGATATTGGCTTCTGGACTGCGCTTTTAGTTCGCTGTACTGCGCTCTCACCAATTCCTTATCCTTGGTATGGGTGATGACCTGATTACCCATAATGGCTTGCTCAATCACGCCGTAAGCGTCAATCTCACGTCCATCCTTGCGGTAACGGTTGCCCAACAGCAACAGCCGTAAAACCTTGCGGGTATTTTGGTCTAATTCTTGAATGCCGATCGCTTTGAGGTTGAGGGAGTGCAAGTTAACAAAAAACTTCATGTTATACTCACGCCCCACAATCAGCACATCAAAAAGAATCTGACCAAAATCAAAACCTAAATCCTCTGGTTTTACCTTGTTCAGCTTGGCGGCGATGGTCAGCCAGTCGTCAAGAATAATGACTATTGGCGGTAAGCAATAGCGTCCATCCTCAGTTACTTCTAGGCGTTTGTTGTATTCAGTCTGAACACCTAAAAAGAAAGTTCTGGCGTTATCTATGGCGTTTTCACCCACAAATCGGGTTACTTTGCCGCGCTCACGTAGTCCATTGAATGAGTCATTTTTTACAGCTAATACTCTTATGTCAGCATCGGGACAGTTTGCCTCAACTTGGCGGATATACTCACGGGTGATTGTGCTTTTACCTGTGCCGGGGTCGCCACACAGCGCGGTGCTTCCGTCCTCACGGGCAACACGTTGCAAAACTGAGCTGATTGTTTCGCTGGTAGTGGGTGCGATCGCCTGCTGTTCTACTTGCTCCTGTACTGTCCCCGGCTGGCCGTGGGGTAATTGGGGTTGCTCAAACTTCTCAAAGCTTGCCCCACCGTCGAGTAAATGCCCAAACTCATAGTAATCCTCTGCCGACATCGCCATGAGTAAAGCTCTCTGCTGCTGTGGGGTAATGCTGGCGATAAACTGCTGTCTGGCCTCAGCGATTTTGATACCACGCAAGTATTTAAGTAACTCGTTACCAGATAGCTCAAGCAACTGCTCACCCAGTTTCACAGAGTAGTTAGCCTTGACCCCAACAAAGAGTTTAGTAGCTCGGTAGTGAGGTCTGATATCGCTTAGATAATCCCTTGCCTTAGAGGTGGCCCACAAACCTATTGCCCCTAACACCATTGCCCCTAATCCAAGGTAAATCTTAAACGGGTTGTCAGCAGGCAGTTCTCGATAGAGGTACAGGCTATCGTGCTGAAGGAATGCCCAAGGGTTGTAGTTCGGGTTGCTGGTGCGGTACTGGTTAGCCTTGAGGTAAGGCTCTGGGATAAGCGTACGCTGGTCGTACCTACAATACTTTTTACCCAGAAGCAATTTATCAGGGTTGCCAACGCCAGCCTCTATCGGTGCATCATGGATTCTGGCTGACTGTGGGTAAAAGCATAGTTCCCGTTTCGATATGCCGTCGCCAACGTGGGCAGCAATGCCACAAATCACCGCGCCAGTTATTGATGCCATGATTGCCAGATTTAGACGCGGTGGTAAGCTGTATGAGCGTTGATTTAGTTGAGATGGTTTGGTGTCCATAGTCATCTCTTACGCCAATAGAAAGCTAGAATGACTGCCACTACTGCGGTAAAACCGAGAATGAAAGGGAAATTAGTTTGTTTTGGTGACTCAATCCCCTCATACTGCTTAACCTGTTGGGTAACTCCTATAAAACTGCTACGGGCTACGAAGTCCATCTGTTGGGCATCTGTAGTTAACTTCCACGAACTAGCAGCCAGCATAAGGGTACGAGTTACCCCAAGCCCAAACTTTTGACGGTCGGCAATCTGGGGAATCACACTATTCTCAAAACGCAAATAGCAGAGTGTGGCAGCAACAGAAAGCCCAACGGGTAAACCTGCCACGACTGCGGGAAACAGCCCAACACTAAGAGCTAGATACAGCGATTGCGTTGATGTGACTTGAAAACCTACCAGGAACGAACCCTGAGCAATGCCACGAAGTACAGCCACACCGCCATCGGTTTGGGCGATCTGTTCTTGCACCTTTTCGCTGTCGTATTGTTCGCCGTTTATATGCTGTGTACGCTCGTCTACAATCTCTGCATCAAAATAGATGGGTGATTGGTTTTGATTTTTGGTTAGCATAAGAAACACTTCATTATGGCTAACCCCAGGTTTTTTAACCTGGGGGTTATTCACTTGTTAGTCAATCAACCGTCTAAAGAACCCTCTTACTCCTCGCATTGCTGCCGATCCATGTCTGTGGATGTCCCGCAATGTCTCCCGTGCTTTGTCAGCTGGGGTCAAGTCGGATTTTTTATCGTTTACCTGCTGCCAGAGTTGAGTTTTGGCTTTAGTTGAGTCAATCTCAATACCCTTCAGTGCTGCACGGTGCGATTCGCCAAGTAGGTTGAGTGTCCTAGAGTGCCGAAACTGTTCTTGGCCTAATTGGTTGTCAGAGGCGATAACCTTCTGTTCTAAGCCGTACCCCAAACGCGCATCGCTGACTCTGACTTTTGACCAACCATCAGCCATTTTGTTGATGCTTGCACCAGCCTCAGTGAGAAACTTGGTTTCTTCTGCCATGACAGTTTCAGTTGCCTGTAAACCTTGTGATAGGTTGCCGAATACCGCTTTGGCATTCTGGGCGCGTTGGGTTTGCTTGATTCTAAAATCTGCCACAGTTGCAGCTGCTGATGGGTTACCGTCGAGGGCTTGAAATACTGTTTCTTGGCTAATTCCCGAAAGGGAATGCAAGGCAGCGTAGGTGATGGGTGCATCTAGTTTTAGTTTGACTGTCCGGTTCATTACTCCCATACTCCCAACTCATTAAGTCTGGTAAAGATGCTGCTGGCTCTGTCTTTAGTTGCGTCATTAGTAATATCATTCAATGCTGTAGAATCGCCCTCTGCCAGTCTCCAAATGGTTTCGTCTGGCAGTTCTCCCCCAAAATTCCCTAAGAATTGCCCATGTGTGAGAGGGTTTGGCGTTTCATCGATGGTTTCAAACTGGTCATAAATTCCAGATTGCAAGTATGGCAGTGTTTCTTGAATGATTTGCTGTTGCTCTGCTGTTCTGCCTAAATCGGGTTGGAATGGGTCATCGTTGGCCACAATAAAAGCTGCTGTTCGTGCCAAATCTAAGGGGCATCCATTGTTAGTTAGTGCGTTTAATGCAGCGAAAAATAGATTGGAGTTATTCATCTTGTTACAATCCTTGTGTGTTGTACTTTTGCAACTAGAGGGCGATTGCACCGACGGCCAATCATTGTGATCGCTCTCCCCATCACTGAAAAAAGCCTTCCCTTGAAACATCAACAGTTGAAGCTGTGGCTGACCATTGCAGATTATTGAAAAATTGCCTGACATCCCCAAGGGTTACATCACAATCCATCTGCAACCTTTGATATTGTGGATGCTGCCGTATTTGGGTTACTAATTGTTGGGCTTGTGCAATCAATTCTGGTAGTGATTGAGTGTTCATAATTCACCTCAGAAAATTGATAATTGCAGTGATTCTTGACTGATGACCGAAGCATTGGTACTCATTCCTGAAACCTCATAACAGCGAGTAGTTAAAGCTTTGTGATTGAGCAATAAATCAGCCTTCTTTCGTTGCCCAGCCAGAGGGCGAAAGTGATATTTTGGATGCTGGATTGTCCCTGTTTTAAATAGATATTGGTACAGTGTTCGGTCAATCTGATAAACCTTGGAATTGGTTAGTAGGGTTGAATCATAGACCCTATTTAAGTTGTTCATGAAGCTACTCCCTTGAACTGAGAAGCCATAGAAGCTAGTCCGGTCTTATTCGGTTGAATTGTTGTTGGTGTAGATGGAGAATTTTGAGTTTTTGGAGGAGTCTGTACACCAATACCACCTTGAAAAATGAGCTTTTCTACTGCTGCTGATAGGGCTTGTGTTGGGGCATCGTGAGGAATATTGAACATCTGGCACAGTTCATAAACTGCTAAATACGAGATGGTTATACGCCGAGATTCGTAATTCATTAATTAAGCTCCTGTGGATATTTCTGTTAATAGCTTTAAACCGAAAGCATTGATGAATTGCGGATTTTCTAAAACCACAAATCCGAATTCAGATAGATTTTGATCCACTACTGGCAGGGAAACACCACCACCCCAAGCAACAAGATATTTCGCTCTATCTAGGTAGTTGCCATTCGTTACAAAGTTGGCGAATTTCTCAATGCGATTAGACCACCATTCATCTAGACATTGGGCATATTCAATTTCAAAATTCTTACCTGTAAGGTGATTACCTCCATAAGTAAAAGTGCCATCTTTAATCCCTCGGTTAACTAATGTGGGTGAGTGTTTTACATCCTTATTAATCAAGCTTATTGGGTCGTTTCTTTTATCTAGTGCTTCTGCAATCATTGAGTGCAGTTGTCCACATCCACCTTCAATCAAATGTTGGGCTATAACTGCTCCGTTGCCGTTAAAAACTGTGCCTAACCAAGTTGAGGAACCGATATCAAGGGCGATGGCAATCTCTGATTCTTCAAGGGTTAGGGTTGATTCACCAAATAAGCAGTAGGCAATGCTGCCAAACCCTTCTGGATAAATGCCTGTGACTACGATTTCGACTGTTTTGGTAACAACAGAACGATTGACGGGGTGCTTGTGCTGGAAGGTATGAGTACCTTGTACTCTGCGTTTAATTTCTTCAGCCCAGCGTTGTGGGTTGTGGTTACTCAAACTAATTTCTAATTTCATTCCATCTGGAATATTCAGAACTGCTAAGTCTGCAAGGATGCTTTCTAATGCCAGTTCTGCTTTTTTGGCTTTGTCTTCGTGCAGTAGGGTGTGGTCGCTTTGGGCGATCGCCGCAGTTCCCCAAAAAAATTGCGTGTCTTTTAAGTCCAAACGCTTCCCTTCGACGTAATGCACCCATGCGCCATCTTTCGATATGGTTTCGTGGTGGCGAATGTTGCGATTGCGAACAAGTGAGTATGCAGATGGCATCGTGACAGAAAAATCACCGTATATTGCCTTGCCATACCCAGCACCGGGGTCTTTACCTGCAATTAGGGCAGTTAGCCCAGAATTGGCAAGCACTTCTGCTTGAACTAACCAATTTGTGGCATTGGCGTATGTGGTTGTCATGGTTCTGATGGTTGGTAAAAGTCTTATTTATTCTGGGTTTGAAGAATTTAGCGGCTAAATAGCCTTAAATCCAAACATCCAGTTCTTGGTAAGCCTAAACATCACTTTCTGGCTTCTATTGCCTTTGTTGGGTGGCTGCTTTTGGCTTGATGATGTTATATTAACCTACATAGGTAAGTTATAGCAATTTACCTATGTAGGTTATTTGCTGTAATTTAACTCAATGCCATAATTGAGCGAAGTACAGCAATATATGAAATGGGTAACTCTGAAGAAACAGGAGATAAAACCGTAAAACTTGTTGTTTTCTTGTCAGATGATGAGCGAACGCAGTTTAAAATAGCTTGCGCTCGTAATAAAACGTCTATGAGCCAACAAGCAAGAGAATTAATTCTGAATTGGATAAAGTCTGAAGAAAAGTAGGAAATTATTCCTATTAGCACTGGATAAAGAATCTGATAAATGACTATCTAATTCAAAAATGCAGTGTCAAGCATTAGTATCAGTACAGTAAGTGCTAATTTCACTAAATTAATTTTTGATGTCGCCAATGACTACCGTGAAAGACCCACCTACGGATTTTCAACTCCCGCCGCACAATGAAGCGGCGTTAGAGATGCTTAGGGAGGCGAAAGACTATGAATCCACTGTTGCACTAGCGGCTAGTAGTGCTGCGCTGGCTACAGGTGGTATAGTTCATCCGTTAGGCTGGTTACTTTTTGGATTAGCTTACAAGCCGTTAGTAGCAACTCAAAAACTGGCACGGTTAGAAAAATTAACAGCTTCACTCTTGGATGAGTTTAAAAGTGAAGGAATACAAGTTTTTCCAGTGCTAAAAGTAGAAGACAAGAACCCTATCGACTTGTTTGTTAGATTTGAGCGAAAAGTTCATCTATTTATTTCAATTCGCTCAATAGGAGATAAGGAGGTTGTCTACAACGAAGCCAGAGAGGTTTTGCAGCTTAAGAGGAAAGACAAGCATGGACTAAAAGTTTGGAATCCTTGCCCACTACTAGAATTGGCAGATTACGAGAAGTGGTTGAGCAAGAACAGAGACTTGTTTGGGATGTCCTCAAGAGAAGCTACGAAAACACCCTCAGCAAAAGTTTTGGTCTTATGGCCTCCCACCAAAGCGGCAGAAGATCATAATTCACACCTTTATTCTGAAGTTGGAAGTATGAGAATTCTAGCTCTCAGAAGAAAAGGAACTGCATTTGTAATTCAACAGGAGGAAGTTACCGAGTTTATCAAGGCTTGGTTAGCCAAGTACGAATAGACTAAAAACTGAAAACCCCGCGTCCCGGTAGGACAGCGAGGCTTTCAAATGGAATTGGGGTATCTGGTTTGAACCGCCGGATTAATATCCCTAATAGTAATCTTATCTTACATGATTGGAGTGTTAAGCCCTTGTTACACTGCACACCCAGCGACAAAAAGTAATTCAGGAATTTTAAGTAATTTTGTGCTTAGATTTCTGAAAGTTTGTATTTTAAGATTACTGCCAAAGGATAGCTCCAATTCCTCCACCACACATCAAGGAGGAATAGCTAAATGTCACTATTACCACAATTTAATAACTCGCTTCAGCATCAACAATTAAGTAACGAATGCGCTGAAGCATTAGGAGCAGAACAAGAGCTTGTTTTTATCAAGTTTGCGTTTAATGCCACAGGCTCTAATAAAGACTGGGATTTTAAAAAGCTGGCTGCCAACTTCCAAGATACCGAAGGCACTCTAGAAGATGTCAGGCAACACATCAAAGCAGGTCACGCCGTTTGTGCTGGCTTGTTAGGTGGAAAATGGCGCAGTAAGGCTAATGTCATAGGTTCTCAGTGGCTACTACTTGACATCGATAACTCTGATGTCGCCCGTGATGCAGAGGGTAAACCAATTAAGGATGAAAACGGGAATTCCATCAAGGTTTACACTCCACAACTAACCATTGAAGAAGCGTTAGCCCATCCCTTCATTCAAAAACATTGCGCTTTAATGTACACCACTGCCAGCCATAAACTTGACTGGCATAAATTCCGGTTGATTTTCCCTCTGCCCCAATATGTTGAGGGTGCTGATACGGTAGAAGCTTGTACACGTTTTCTCATGCAGCAGTTGCCGCATGACCCGGCTTGTAAGGATGCCAGCCGTGTATTCTACGGCAATACAGAAGCAGAATTCCTCATAGTCAACCCCGAAGCAACACTACCAGCAGAGTGGGTAAGTTCAGCAATTGCGATCGCGCTTCAGGAAAGGGAAGAATACCAGCAGCGCATTACTGAAATTGAATCACGCCGTAAACAATTCCGTGAAATCTCCGACGTTGAAGGCTGGGACACTGAGCAGCTGATACACCTTGCACTATCATTCATTCCACCACGTAGCCCTGGCAGTGGCAATTACGACGAGTGCCGCCAAATCCTGATGGCTTTAGTAAATCACTATGGGCCAACGGATGCCGAAATCATTGCCGAGAAGTGGTCGCCCTCTATTCCTGGTTCAACCTGGAACATTCGCGCCAAGATTCGCAGTTTCCGACGTGCGGGGATCAGCATTGGAACACTGTTTCACATCGCCAAGCAGTACGGCTTTCGCTTCCCACAACGGCAGTACGAACCGTATCAACGTGACCAAGGGCTGATTAGCCGTGAGCAGTGGGAACTGGGGCAAATTAGAGAAGATTTGACCAGCTTCAAGAATTTATTAAAGCAAGCGCTCGCCCCGTTTGTTTCAGGTGCTAAAGGATTTTCAGCACCACCCCTACAAAAGCCAGAACTCGAAACTACAGCCGCAGTAAGGCAGGTCATTGTCTACCAGCGTGGCAATATCCCACACAGGAGCGAATTTACAGGTGAAGGCAATCTCTATATTGACTGCCAACCAGAGGAGCATATTGCAGCATGGGTGGAAGCCATCTCTAAGGGCTGGAAAGAGATTTTGGATAATTCTCATCCTGGTTTGGGCAAGTCTCACAATGCTGGTCAACTCACCGCCGCACTTTTCGGGATTGAAAAACTAATTTACCAGGATGCCAACCACCGCAACCCCTCAACACTCCCCATCGAGACTAACTTTGTTGATTTACCAGTGCGGCACAATGGCTTAAAAATCGACCCCACCCGCACCACGCCAATGGGTGAGCCGTTTCAATTGCGCCCAAAAGTGGGTGAAATTCCCGATACCATTGGCAATTGTCACAGAAGTTATTTATTTGAAGGATTTCGTGATAAGAATTTTAACAGTTTAGATTTTGAAGAAAGCTCTGTTAGCCCTATCTGTAACGGTTGTCCCCTCCAAAACCAGTGCCGTTTTGCTCATGGTAATGGTTTCGGCTTCCGCTATCTCAAACGCAGTGCAATTCAAAATTTCTCCCAAATTAGGGCGCATCCTGACTCTACCCCAGTTAATTTAACTAACGCGGCAGGTATTCCTTTTACAGTAGGTCGCATTTGGGAAGAAGCGGGTACGCTCATTCAGCCTGTGCGAGAAATTCAAGTCAAGTTAAAAGATTTTGATACTACTGTAGGGCAACTGGCTACTGGTTTACCGCCTGAGCAATGGTCAAAACTCCAGCCAGTTTTACAAGCAATGCGCTCATTGCTCACCCAAGATATTCAGCCCGATTCTCGCTATGGCTTTGATGATGCGGCATTAAGGACATTTTTACCCGAATTTCCTCAAGATTTAGATGTTGAAGGGATTCGCTCCTTTGTAGAGCCTAATTTAGAATTTCTCTCTGACTTGGATTCTCTTGATATCCAAGCGGATCAACAACTTAAAAAAAGTGCCGCCGCCCGTTTTGCTGCCAAAAAGCTAGTTAAGGAAAGCGCAAAACAAGCAGGTAAGGATTTTCTAGAGTTGCCTTTGTACTGGTTGCCTGATTTCCTGGAAGCTTGGAAGGGTGAAGGTTACTTGGCTTGTAAATGGGGTGAAATCACTATTTCCCGCCCTAACTCCAAGTATCAAGATTTGGCTAACTCTGCCCAATTTAATATCTACCTTGATGCTACTACCACACCTGAGCAGTTGAAAGTCAAGCTTAACTACCAAGAACCCCTGCTTCTAATCGAGCAGTCACGCCCCGACTACAGCAATTTAACAGTGGTTAATGTGACTGGGCTTGGTAAACTGTCTAAAAATCGCTCCCGTTCCTTAACTGCCCGTGTTAATGCCCTCAAGGAAACCTTTCTCAAACTCCACAAGCGACTGGGCATCATCGAGTGGAAACAAGTGGCACAAGAAGCCGTTGACCGGATTGAATACGGTCACTTTGTCGATGGTCGTGGGGTTAATCGCTTCAGTGATGCCGACGCAATCGCCTCTTTTGGCATTCCCTACCAAAATATCGGTACGTTGGCAGCACATTTTCAGGTGATGACTGGTTTTAAGGTCAACCTTGAAGATAACAACAGCACTTTTCAAGAGTATCTTATCCAGTTGGTGAGGGCTGAAATTATCCAAGAGATTGGCCGATTACGCGCTCATCGTCGCCCACAAGAAAAGCTAACATTCTACTTCTGCGCTGATTATGACCTTAGTTTTCTCCTTGCGGAACTGCCAGGGGTGAAATTAGAGGTTGTTGATGCGTGTGAATTCTGCATTGAAGCTGGTAGCCGCGACCAGCAAACCGGACACGCCATAGTCAACACTTTCACCCAGCTTTGGCAGTCTCACCAGAAAATTGGCCAAAATGCGATCGCCTCCCTTCTGGACATCTCCCAAAGTTGGGTAAGCCGATTTACCGAGCGTTGGGGAGGGTGGCGCAGGTTCAAAAAAATATTACTACTGCTATTAGATAGTCTTTATAGCGATAGTAATAAAAATTTGACAGAACTCAGCGATGAGGAAAGGTGGTTTGCCCATGAATACTTCCCCACGCTGATTACTGAATCGGAATCATCGCCTGAAGATGCCTTAAAACACATTGCTGAAGTCGCCACAGTCCTTACTCCTACTGCGTTGCGGCGAATTGTGTATCATTGCAACCCTCAAGTTAAGGCTGACTTGCTGATGATTATCTTGCGTTGTCTGCCCGTTGAAGTTTACTCAGACTTTGCCCCGATGCAAACCGTAACTAACCCGATAGCGACACTCTAAAATTTATCGGTTTTTAATTTCTACTGACCTATCAGTAATAAAAGATGCTCTCCTTCATGATTAGGTACTTAATCATTGAGTGAGCGTCCCGTTCAGTATGCCTTGAAACGTCGCATTGACGCTCTGTACAGCATGAGTACATTAAAATTACTGCTTTATACAGTATGAGCAACGTGCTTTTACAGTACTTCACCTGATTAGTGCATTAAAAATACTGCTAAATGCGGCATTAACAACGTGTTAATCAGGTATTCCACATTAATGACGCATAAAAATTAATGCTTTCTACGGCATTAACAATGTGCTAGTACCGTGTTCCACATTAAAAGTGCATAAATATTACTGCACTCTCATGTTAAGCCTATGTGCAAGAGCAGTATTCACCGGAAAAGTGACGGTTTTTCAAGCATTCCCGGCTCCGAAAAAACTTACTGCCAAAGCTTAGTACTGTGCCGCACTCAACCAACCAAAATTTAACCTTGCCCTTGTTCGCTTGACTGCGGCGGGAAAAACTTCGGACGCTCACCAGCCCCCAACTGCCAGCCAGTCACTTTAGCCAAATATTTCTCCTCTGTCATCCTTTCAGTCTCAGCCAGCCGCTTGAGGGTGGTAGGTGTCAAGTCTAAGCGGCGCATGATTTCGGTTTTACTCAATCCCAGACTGGCTTCCTTGACCGAGTAGAGAAACTTACTGCCCTCAATGCTGGTGTTCTCTGCTATATGTTCCTCAACGCCACTAGCAAGGCTAATAGCTCCAGCTGCGATGAGTGCTTCCCTCAGTTGCCGCATCTGCTGTTCTAGCAGGGCAAGCCGAGGCGCGAGATTTTCTTGTTCTAGTGCCGCAACTCTGGGGCCAAGGTCGGTATCTCCCAAAGGGCGGCCATCTTGTTTCAGAAAGTGTTCAATAATCAGCGACACAGCAGAGGAGACTGAACGCTGGTAATTTTCGTCCATCCAGCCTTTGAGTAGCTCATGCACATCCTTTGGTAAATAGGCTGTGACTTGTACGCTCTTGCTATCAGCTTCATCCATACATTGCCTTCACTGCTTTTCAATGTGTGTGCAATGTGCGTGTACAGTGGAATGCTTTACTTCAGCATTGCCTGTACTGCACTCTTCCTTATTAGTAATGTACCAAGTGCTGTTAAGTGCTGTGCCATAGCGTTGTTCAATACTGTTATTTACGGCATTAATAAATTCTCACAACATAAGAACGCATTACTGGCACATTATTAATACTGCAAAACAATGTGCTAGCAATGTGCCAATGCAGTGAAACACATTAAACTAGCAGCACTAGTAATGCTAATTGTCTCAAACGCTTATACTGTGCTGAATCTAGCTTTTTTGCTAAAATTTGCGGTCTAGCCATAAGATATTGAAATAGAGTCAAGCAACCCTATGAAACGCCCAAGAAGCCCCCTAGAGGCGACAAAAGAATGGTTATATCTGGAATCGGTAGACTACATTTGCGAGTGCTTGGAGGCTTGTAAAGATGCCTCTATGGAATGCGGATTTGCGAGAAATCTTACCTCGCCAAGCACTACGGGTTGCCAGCATTAAAGTTTGCCCACCTCAGAGAGCAAGAATTACTCATTGGTTGCAGCAGTTGAACGAGTCAGATTTAGCTGCATAACCCTCTTTTGTCACTACAATTATTTGTGCGCTATGGCATACAAGACATCTACTGACAGTGAATGAACGTTATTAGTCCGCAGGTATTCTAAATTTGCTTGTTTAACACGTTCTCTTGCGGCTAAATCAAGTTGGTCGATTGTACCTCTGAATCCCCCACCCAAAGCCATTGTCCACCAATCTTCTGCACAAGCCAGTTCATGAGTTCCTGCTTCTGCAAAAACCTCAACCTGTGTCGCCCCGCCTGCAACTAGTAGTGCTTGCAGTGAAGCAGGCTCGGCAATTCGCTCCCACGGCGTAAATTTCTTATACAAATCCGGGCGTTCAGCCTGAATTGCATCCCAGAATATTTGATTAGCAGGTTCAAATACCTTCTTCCCCCAAGAGGTAATAGCTAGTTTTCCGCCAGGACGAACCATCCGCCAAAGTTCTTTTACTGCTGTAACCATATCTGGAACAAAGAAAATCCCAAAAACACAAACAACTGCATCAAAGCTTTCGGATTTTAAACCTAAATTTTCAAAATCCCCAGAGCGAAACTCGATATTATTAAGACCTTGAAGTTGTGACTTATTTCGTGCTAGTTCAAGCAGAGATTCGGCAATATCTATCCCTAAAACCTTTCCATTAGAGCCTACACTTACTGCTGCTGGAATCGCAGAAGCACCAGTTCCACAACAAACATCCAAAACCTGATCACCTTTTCTCAGCGAGAGCCGTTCAATGGTTTGTTGTCCAAAGCGATTCCAGAAAGATAAAGCCGGAGCATCAAAATAATCAGAAGCAGTATTAAAAATTGTTTTTGTCTTCTCTATTGCCTCGTCTCTGTTAATCATTGATTGCAATTACTCCTTGTCTGAAATAGCTAGTTGCTTAGATTTCATCATCACTGTAAAAGCTTGATACAAAAGCGAACCTGTTTGGTTTACTAGTTAGTTCTGATTTATCCTACTGCTCCTGTGCTACTGGCTGTTATTTTTTCCTCTTGTCCGTTGTGTCCTTTACAAGTGCTTCTTCAGCTTCGCTGCTTTCAACAACTGCTGACTGATTTTCAGTAGCCTCCTGAACTGATGTACTACTGCCGTTCTCAGATGTTTTCTGACGGCGACGGCTGCTTTTCTTCAATTCACCTACTAAATATTTAATTCTGCTACCAGTCAAATTAATCCCCAGACCTTTCAGCATCTCTGAAACTTCATCGTAAGTGTAGCCGTACTTGTCAGAAGTCAGCTTCTCAATATATCTCCGCATCTTGCGAACAGCGTCTCTGTCCGATATGTCTTCTCGCTATGAATTGGCTTCTGTTCCTTTAGCAGATTGATGGCCTTATCAATCTTCTCTTTCGTAATCACTTCTGAATTCTTCTGTTCACTCATGTTTATCTCATGAATACCAATTAATTGATAATTATCGACTATTTGAAAAAATCTGACTCAAAATCCTAAAAAAAATTTGACTATTGCGGCTACGGCGAATCGCCCTTTTTCTGTGGTGGCTACGCCGTTATTTTTAACTAACCTAATGCTTAAAAAAATCGACTGTTACGGCTACGCCGAATTATCCTTTCGTATTACAGCTTCGCTGAACTATTTTTTCTGTGACAGCTTCGCTGATATTTTTATTCAATCTAACACCAGATACTCTAACTATTACAGCAGGAACTGAATCTAGAATTTTCATATAGCGGCTACGCCGTATTTACCTCTTCTGCTGCGGCTACGCCGAACCAGAATCTACCTCCTGCTTGATTTTCTTAAATTCCGGCGGGAGCCGTTGATATATCCCTCTTACCGTTGTAGGATTGACAGCAGCACGGCGGGAGCCGTCCCCTGCCCCCGCCCGTCTTGTCGCCTCCCCCCAAAATGGGCTTGAAGCCAGCCATGCCTCAAAGCTTACGCTTTGTCTCGCTGCGCTCGAACGGCAGACTGGTTCAAGTGGGGAAACCCCCCCTTGAAAAACCCCCCTCGCAATGTCCCTCAATCTTCTCGAATTATGGCGAACCGCAAGCAGTCTAAAGCTCTAATCCGAAAGCATATTTTTCCAGTTAGATTGAGCGACATCGAACTGGAAATGATTCGGATGAAATCACAGGATGCGGGAATGTCAGCGAGTGAACTAATGAGACGCAATGCGTTGATGCGTCCATTACCCAAACGACTGAGTAAAATTAGCTTGCAAACATATT
>JAESGN010000485.1_pt1 | contig 33824 bp, 31 predicted proteins | sample 9269731 | NCBI WGS metagenome assembly JAESGN01 (sample SAMN15720683, study PRJNA650826) | algae metagenome | isolation source: Mojavia pulchra JT2-VF2 and co-occurring heterotrophs from desert soil | place: USA: Cadiz Valley, Joshua Tree National Park, CA | collected 1998-06-08
CACCCTGGTCGAAGCCGACATAGCCGGGAGGTGCACCGAGCAGACGGGATACCGTGTGCCGCTCCATGTATTCCGACATGTCGAAGCGCAGCATCTCGACGCCAAGCGAGGCGGCCAACTGCTTGGCCACTTCCGTCTTGCCGACGCCGGTCGGGCCGGAGAAGACGTAGGAGCCAATCGGCTTGTTCGGTTCGCGCAGACCTGCACGGGCAAGCTTGATCGCCGTCGAGAGAGCCTCGATCGCCTTGTCCTGGCCGTAGACGACCGAGCGCAATTCCTTCTCAAGGTTGGCGAGAACCATCTCGTCGTCCTTGGAAACCGTCTTCGGCGGGATCCGGGCCATCGTCGCGATGGTGACCTCGATCTCCTTTTCGGTGATCAGCTTGCGGCGCTTCGAGGCCGGCAGCAGCATCTGGGCTGCCCCCGTCTCATCGATGACGTCGATCGCCTTGTCCGGCAGCTTGCGGTCGGAGATGTAGCGGGCCGACAGCTCGACAGCCGACTTGATCGCCTCGTTGGTGTAACGCAGCTTGTGATAGTCTTCGAAATAGGGCTTCAGGCCCTTCATGATCTCGATCGCATCGTCGATCGACGGCTCGTTGACGTCGATCTTCTGGAAGCGACGAACGAGAGCCCGGTCCTTTTCGAAGAACTGGCGGTATTCCTTGTAAGTGGTCGAACCGATGCAACGGATCGCACCCGAGGACAGCGCCGGCTTCAACAGGTTGGAAGCATCCATGGCCCCACCCGAAGTCGCACCCGCACCGATCACGGTGTGGATCTCGTCGATGAACAGCACTGCGCCCGGATATTCCTCGAGTTCCTTGACGACCTGCTTCAGGCGCTCCTCGAAGTCACCGCGGTAACGGGTGCCGGCGAGCAGTGTGCCCATGTCGAGCGAGAAGATCGTGGCATCGGCCAGCGCTTCCGGAACCTTGCCTTCGACGATGCGCTTGGCGAGACCTTCTGCAATTGCCGTCTTGCCGACGCCCGGGTCACCGACATAAAGCGGATTGTTCTTGGAGCGACGGCACAGGACCTGGATCGTGCGATTGACCTCGTCGTGGCGGCCGATCAGGGGATCGATCCGACCGGTCTTGGCCTTTTCGTTGAGATTGACGCAATAGGCCTTCAACGCGTCCTGCTTGCCCTTGGAGCCGCCCTCCTCCGCTTCGCGGCCGGACGCCTTGGCTCCCTCGGGTTCACCATCCTCGGCGCCGCGTGCAGGCCGCACCTGCGAGGCGCCCGGACGCTTGCCAATACCATGCGAGATGTAGTTGACCGCGTCGTAGCGGGTCATTTCCTGCTCCTGCAGGAAGAAGGCAGCATTGCTTTCACGCTCGGCAAAGATTGCGACAAGCACGTTGGCACCGGTCACTTCCTCACGACCCGACGATTGGACATGGATCACGGCGCGCTGGATGACCCTCTGGAAGCTCGAGGTCGGCTTGGAATCCTCGTCATAACCGGTAATCAGATTGACCAGATCGCTATCGACGAAATCCAGGACCGTCTTGCGCAGCGCGTCGAGATTGACGTTGCAGGCGCCCATCACAGCGGCCGCATCGGCATCGTCGATCAGGGCGAGCAGCAAATGTTCGAGCGTCGCATATTCGTGGTGGCGCTCATTGGCGTAGGTCAGGGCCTGGTGCAGCGCTTTTTCGAGGCTGGGTGAAAATGTTGGCACGTCTGATCCTCACTTCTTTTCCATGACGCATTGAAGCGGATGTTCATGCTGCCTGGCGAAATCCATCACCTGCGAGACTTTGGTTTCGGCGACTTCGTAGGTAAAGACACCGCATTCCCCCACGCCATGATTATGAACATGCAGCATGATGCGGGTGGCAGCTTCCCTGTCCTTTTGGAAAAAGCGCTCCAGGATGTGGATCACGAATTCCATCGGGGTGTAGTCGTCGTTCAGAAGCAGGACACGATACACATCTGGCTTCTTCGTCTTCGGCTTGGTGCGCGTGATAACCGAGGTGCCCTTGTTGGCATTGTCCCCGTCACGCTGGCTCTGCATGAAGACCGGCTTGGCGATCATTTCAGTTCATTCTCCGTTGTCCGGCCGGTTAGCCGTTACGCATCGGTACGGACGAACACTCAGCACAGTAAGGTAGTTCATAATTCGGTGATTTTAAGCCCCCCGAGCGACCGTGACGACGATTTGTCCCACGGGGCGGAAAACCAATGAAATTCGAACCAACAGGTTATACCAGCAACCAAAAATGACAAGACCGGCCGCGCAGGGCGCGGCCGGTCTTGCATGGTACACGCAAGCTTGGATCAGGCGGCCGCAGACACCGGCGTCAGAGCGCGGCTGAAGGGCGCCTCATAGGGCTTGTAAAGCGTCTTGGCGAGTTCGGCATACATTTCGCCGATCTTCGTGGCTTCCGCCACAAAGCTCTCGTAGGACGACTTGAAGAAGGTTGTCTGCAGTTCGAATGCGGCTTCCGGGCTCTTCACCGCGACCAGCGCCTCGACGTAGGAGGTCATGTCCTGGAAGGACTTCTTGGAATAGTCCGTCGCCTCGGTTGCGATCGACTGGAACCCCTTCGTAATCTCCGAATAGTTCTTCGTCATTGCTTCCAGAGCTTCTTTGCTCTTCTTGCTGGCTTCGTCGATATTGAACATGGCAGCGTACTCCTCTTCGCTTCATATCAGTGAAGATTAAGATAGCAGCCGCACAAAAATCGTCAAGGAGAATTGTGCGGCGCACAATTACCAGGGGTTGTGTAGGCGGCCATAGAAAAGGGTCGCCAGAACCCCGGCGACCCTATGGCATTGACAGCACAACGATATATCAGTTGGTCTTTCAACCCTTGGCTTTATCGCCGATCAAAGATCGACATCGAGGATCGCCATGGAGAAATTGTAGGAGAGTTCGCCGTCTTCCTCATCCTTGAAGACCACGCCCAGAAACTCTTCACCGACATAGACTTCGGCCGAGTCATCCTTGCGGGGGCGCGCTTTTACGACCATCGTCGGGTTCAAGGTCCGCTTGAAATAGGCATCGAGCTTCTTGATCTCATCAGGCTTCACACTGGCTCTCCATCGGATGTTTTTTTGAATTGCGCCGCTTCTGACACGGCTCTTCCGCCGATGTAAAGACGCAAAGGGCGGTTTGCCCAGAAGACCGGGCAAACGCAAACGTGACGCCCATCGGGCGCGGGATCAATCTTCCGAGACGATCATCTGGTCCATCGAGCGCGCCGGCTCGGCGCAACCGGCCTCGCCCACGACCCGGGCAGGAACACCGGCGACCGTCGTGCAACGGGGCACTGGCTTCAGAACCACGGAGCCAGCGGCAATGCGCGAGCAGCTGCCGACCTCGATATTGCCGAGCACCTTGGCCCCTGCTCCGATCAGGACACCGTCTCCGATCTTCGGATGGCGATCGGCCCCCTCCTTGCCAGTGCCGCCAAGCGTGACGCCATGCAGGATGGAGACATTGTCACCGATGCGCGCGGTCTCACCGACGACGAGGCCCGTGGCATGATCGAGGAAGATCCCCTTGCCGATGCGGGCGGCCGGATTGATGTCGGTCTGAAAAATGTTCGATGAGCGGCTCTGCAGGTAGAAAGCGAAATCGCGGCGACCGTTGTTCCAGAGCCAATGAGCCAGGCGGTGCGTCTGGATCGCGTGGAAGCCCTTGAAATAGAGAACCGGCTCCATGAACCGGGTGCAGGCCGGATCGCGGTCGTAGACGGCCTGGATGTCGACGCGCAGGATCGTCGTCCATTCCGGCCAGTCGGCCATCATCGCCTCGAAGGCCTGGCGCAGCACGATGGCGGGAAGATCCGAATGATCCAGCCGCTCGCAGATACGATAGATGACACAATCTTCTAGCGACCGGTGACTGAGCACGGTCGAATGAAAGAAGGCTGCCAGCATTGGGTCACGATCAGCGGCCAGGCGGGCTTCCTGCCGCAGGCTGTCCCAGATCGGGTCCATCGACGTGACAATTTCGTTCTTGAGAACGTCGTTGTGTGCGACCATTGCCGGTCTCCTCGTTCATGCTTGTATTGCATTATATAGCCGAACCCTTACCGAACTCAAATGGGCACCTGCATGAAACAATCCAAGGCATTCGCGAATGGCCAGATCGAGGCGACGAGCGCGGAGAAGGTCGGACGCCTGCAGCTCGTCAATCCCGCGCGGAAAAACGCCGTGACCGCCGCCATGTGGCGGGCCGTCCCCGAGGCCGTTCATTGGCTGCATGCCGAGGGCGCCGCGCAAGTCATCGTACTCAGCGGCGCAGGCGGACAGGACTTCAGCGCCGGCGCAGACATTTCGGAATTTACCGAATTACGCAAGGATGCAGCAACAGCTCGGATTTACGAAGCATCGAACAGCCGCGCCTTCGCCGCCATCCGCGAGGCACCGGTGCCTGTCATCGCTGCCATCAGGGGCACATGTTACGGCGGCGGCTTCGGTCTGGCGGCGGCAGCAGATCTCAGGATTGCCTCACAGGAGGCCCTGTTTGCGGTGCCGGCTGCCCGCCTCGGCCTCGCCTATCCCGCCGATGCCGTGCAGGATTTCGTCCGTGGACTGGGAAGCCAGATGGCACGGCGGGCCTTGTATACGGGCGCAAGCCTGACAGCGACAGAGCTTTCTGTCTGCGGTTTTCTGAGCGAAGTCACCTCGGCGGAGGCGCTCGAAACGCAGACGCTGATCTTGGCCGAGGCCATTGCCCAGAACGCCCCGTTGTCGCTCAGGGCCTCGAAGCTGGCACTGAGAGCCGTCGAACTGGCCGACGAAGACCTTTTGCGCGAAGCGGAGATCCTCGGGGCGCAAACCTTTGACAGCCACGACTATGCAGAAGGCCGCGCGGCCTTTGCCGAGCGACGGCGCCCCGTCTTCACCGGCAAATGATGGATCAGCGACCGGCGGCGATATCAGCGTAAAACTCGAGGGCCGCCTTCTTGAACACCCGATCGCCCACCGCCAGCATGTGATCGCGGTTCGGAATGTCGAGGGCAAGAGCGTTTTGCATGAGGGCGGCGAGTTCCGCCGGTGATCCGGCAATATCGTCCTTGGTCCCAACGCCAATCAGGGTCGGCACATCTACCTTTGCGATGTCTTCCCGCCGGACGAGGTCACGCGAGGTGCGGATGCAGGCCGCCAGCGCCAGGCGGTCGGAGCCGGTCTGGTCGGCAAAGGCGCGAAACATCCGGCCTCGCTCGTGGCTGACATCGTCCAGCGAAGGCGCAAGCAAAGCGTCGGCGATCGGATCCCAGTCGCCAACACCATCGCACATGCCGATGCCCAGTCCTCCGAAGATGAGTGATCGCACACGGTCCGGATGCTCGATGGCAAGGAAAGCCGAGATCCGGGCACCCATCGAATAGCCCATCACATGGGCGTCCGGCAGGCCAAGATGGTTGAGGAGCGCGGCCGCATCGCCGGCCATGAACGTCGGATGATAGGCTTCCGGGTCGTGCGGCTTGTCGCTTGCGCCATGGCCGCGGTTGTCGATGGCGATGACCCGGTAGCCGGCATCTCCCAATGTCCGCAGCCAGCCCGGATAGACCCAGTTGACGCTGGCGGACGACGCAAATCCGTGAATCAGCAGCACCGGCTCGCCAGCCGGGTCGCCATCGTCGAAATACGCCAGTTCAAGGCCGTCATTGCGGAAACGAGAAAATTCGGGGGCATCGAGATTCATGCAAAAATCCTGTGTGGCTCGGCCGGCATCCTTAGTGATTGTGTCGCTGACATCAATTGCCGCAGGGTCAATTTCTGTGGGTGCGCCGCCGCATTGGCTCTACACATTTGAGCCGGAGGGCGTTATGGTCCCGCGCAAAATCACGAGCATTTCGCGGAGTTTCCCATGGCCGGTCACAGCATTCCCCATTTCCAGAACGACGGCGGTCACGTGGTGATCGAAATCGGCGTGAAGGAATTCATGTGCACCGGCGCATCCGCTCCATACGACCATCCGCACATCTTCATCGACATGGGACACGACAATGAGAAGGTCTGTTCCTACTGCTCGACCCTCTTCCGCTACAATCCGTCGCTCAAGGCCGAGCAGACGAACCCGCCGGGCTGCGTCTTTCACGTGAAGGCGGCGTAAGCGGCGTCACGGTCGGCATCATTTCATGTCCATCATGCACGCCACCATCGTCGGAGCCGGGGTGGCGGGCCTGACGACTGCGCTCTCGCTTGCCGCAAAGGGCATTTCATCCGATATCATCGAGCAGGCGCCGCAACTCGGCGAAGTTGGCGCCGGGCTGCAGCTATCCCCGAACGCCACGCGCGTGCTGTCGACCCTAGGCGTGCTCCCTGACATCGAACGGCAGTGGCTGGAGCCCCGGACCATCCGGCTGGCCTCGGGCCGAGACCTGCGCAGCCTTGCCGACCTTCCGGCCGGCAGTTTTGCGCGGGAACGATGGGGCGCTCCTTATGGCGTGCTGCACCGCTCCACATTGCAACAGGCACTGGTCCGAGCAGTCCTGAACGAACCGCTCTGCAAACTGCATCTGGGACGGCGAATCGACGGGGTCGGGGCTGAGGCTCTGTCCCATGTTACGGGCCGGCGCCCAGATTTCGTGATTGGGGCGGACGGCGCATGGTCGGTTGCTCGCGACGCGATTGCGGGCAGCCCCACGGTGAGCTTTTCCGGAAATATCGCCTGGCGCTTCACCATATCTGCGGCCAGAGCACCCGGATTTCTGCAGCGCAGCGGCGTCACAGCCCATCTCGGGCCCCGCGCGCATCTCGTGAGTTATCCGCTGAACGAAATCGATGGCTTCAACCTAGTCGCCATTGCTGCGGGAGCAAAGAGCGACGAGAGCTGGGCGCTGCAGGCCGATGCCGCAAGGCGGGCCATGCTGCTCGATCAATTCTCCGGCTGGCACCGCGACATTCGAACCGTCCTCGCAGGCGCCGAAAACCCGACATTCTGGCCGCTCTACCAGGCCTCGGACGGTCGCTGGCACAACGGACGCGATACGGTGCTGATCGGGGATGCGGCCCATGCCATGATGCCGTTCTCGGCGCAGGGAGCAGCCATGGCGATCGAAGACGCCTTCAGTCTTGCCCACCATGTCTCGAAGGCCGCCCTGCCCTCGGCTCTTGCAAGCTTCGAGACCGAGCGCAAGGCACGCGCCGCCCGCGTCAAGGCGCGTGGCGACTTCAATCGCTTTGCCTACCACGCACGCGGGCCATTCCGGATTGGCCGCGACCTCGTCTTGTCGCTCCGCTCGCCGGAAAGCCTCGCCGCCGATCTCGACTGGCTTTACGGCCACAAGATCGGCGGGTGAGTTTAAGCTGACCTGATCAGATCCCTGCGGATGCAGCAAAGCCGCGTTCGAGGTCGGCGATGATGTCCTCGACATTCTCCAGGCCAATCTGCAGGCGGATCACCGCACCGTCCTTTGGCCCCTTGCGGATCTTGCGGTCGTCCAGATTGACAAGCACCGCCAGGCTCTCATAGCCGCCCCAGGACCAGCCCAGGCCAAAGAGCTGCAATGCGTCCAGAAATGCATGGGCCTTGGCCTTCAACGTCTCCGAACCATCCGCAGCCAAGACGAAGGAAAAGACGCCGGACGCGCCCTTGAAGTCGCGCTTCCATATCTCGTGGCCGGGGAAACTCGGCAATGCCGGATGCAACACGCGGGCGACGCCTTGCTGACCCTCCAGCCATTCGGCAACCTTCAGTGCTGAGCGGAAATGGTGTTCCAGACGCAGGTTCATCGTCCTGAGACCACGAAGGATCTGATAGGCATCATCAGGCGCAGCGCAGATGCCCATCGTGCCGTGCGCTTCCAGGAGGCGCGGCCAGTGTTTCGCGTTGGCGGAGACGGTGCCCATCAGAATGTCGGAGTGGCCGGACGGATACTTCGTCGCGGCATGAATGGAGACATCCACGCCGAAATCCAAGGGCTTGAAATAGAGCGGCGTCGCCCAGGTATTGTCCATCGTCACCACGCAGTCCCGGCGATGTGCCGCCTCTGCAATGGCGCGGATATCCTGCATTTCAAACGTGTTGGAGCCCGGCGCTTCCGTGTGGACCAGACGCGTGTTCGGACGGATCAGGCTCTCAATGCCGGCACCGATTTCCGGATCATAATATTCGACCTCCACGCCGAGGCGGATCAGCATCGTGTCGCAGAAGTGGCGGCACGGCGAATAGACAGAATCGACGATCAGCGCGTGATCGCCGGCCGACAGATAAGCGAGGAAGGGAATGCTGATGGCTGCAAGGCCCGACGGAACGAGCACCGTGCCCGCCGATCCCTCAAGCTCGTCGATGGCGGCGCAGAGCGCATCTGTCGTTGGGGTGCCGCGTGTGCCATACGTATAACGCTGCGTGCGGGTCTCCATTGCCCGGGCGTTCGGAAACAGGACTGTGGAGGCATGCACAACAGGCGGATTGACGAAGCCGTGGTAGTCGCCCGGATCATAGCCGCCATGGCACAATTTCGTGTCGGTTCCGGCCGTCGCCAGCCATTCTCTGCTCTTGCTCATTGCGGATGATCCCTGATGCTTGACCCGTCGTTCTTGCCGCTCCCGATCCGGCAGGTCAAGCCGCCTTCACGACCGCGAAAAAATGCTTCCGCCATGCGCTGAGCGCAGAGGAAGAGGTATGGATAGGCGTGAAAATTGGCATCAAACCGCCCTGAAACAGGTTTTCTGCCCAAATCTTCGGCGAATTTGTCGAATTACGACAACTTGTGCCAAATTCTGCCTTAAAGACTTGACCCTGCAACCATTTCCGACTGTGATAGCACTGCTTGCTCCGGGAGGCCCGCAAGCCGATAAGCGCCGCTGGCAAAGAACCGGCCGGATGCCGTCGATGGCAAAAACAAGAGAATAAGGTTGGGAAAAATGAAGAAAACACTTCTGTCTGCAGCGATTGGCGTCGCTGCCGTCGGCTTTGGCGCAGTTGCAGCGCAGGCTGGAACGCTTGACGACGTCAAGGCCAAGGGCTTCGTCCAGTGCGGCGTCAACGGCTCGAACCTCGCCGGTTTCGGCGCGCAGGATTCCTCGGGCAACTGGACCGGCCTCGACGTCGACCTTTGCCGTGCCGTTGCTGCCGCCGTCTTCGGCGACGCGACCAAGGTGAAGTTCACGCCGCTGTCCGCCAAGGACCGCTTCCCGGCCCTGCAGTCGGGTGAAGTCGACGTACTCGCCCGCAACACGACCTGGAGCGCCAGCCGCGACTCGCAGCTCGGTTTCGACTTCCGCGCCGTCAACTATTATGATGGCCAGGGCTTCATGGTCACCAAGGCCCTGAACGTCAAGTCGGCTCTCGAACTGTCCGGCGCCGCCGTCTGCGTCCAGTCCGGCACCACGACCGAACTGAACCTCGCCGACTACTTCAAGGCCAACGGCATGGAATACAAGCCGGTCGTCTTCGAAAAGCAGGAAGAAGTCGACGCCGCCTACCAGTCCGGCCGTTGCGACGTCTACACGACCGACCAGTCGGGCCTGTATTCGATCCGCCTGTCGCTCGCCAACCCGGCCGATCACGTGATCCTGCCTGAAATCATCTCGAAGGAGCCACTTGGACCGGCCGTTCGCCAGAACGATTCGAAGTGGCTCGACGTTGTTTCTTTCGCTCACTACGCGATGATCACCGGCGAAGACTTCGGCATCACCCAGGCGAACCTGGAAGAGATGGTGAAGTCGGAAAACCCTGACATCAAGCGTTTCCTCGGCGAGGAAAAGGACCAGACCATCGGCAAGGACCTCGGTCTCGATGAAAAGTGGGCCTACAACATCATCAAGCAGGTCGGCAATTACGGCGAATCCTTCGAGCGTAACGTCGGCCAGGCCAGCGCGCTCAAGATCGAACGCGGCCTGAATGCTCTGTGGTCCAAGGGCGGCCTGCAGTACGCTCCGCCGATCCGTTGATCTCATGACTCCGCAGGAAGGCGCCACGCGCGCCTTCCTGTTTCAGACCTTAGAAGAATTCATAAAAAACGCCGGCCCAATAACAAAAACCGGGCTTTGGTACAGGGGACAGGTATATGGCAGTTGACGCTGCAGACCGGGGCGGAGCTTTGCGCTCCGGGACCTCGTTGCTTTATAATCCCGCCGTGCGTCAGTTCGTCTATCAGGCACTGACCGTCGTTTTCGTGATCTGGCTGTTCTGGTATGCTGGCACCAATGCCGCCGCGAACCTCGCCCGCGCGAACATGACCGCCGGCTTCGACTTCCTCGGCAGCCGCGCAGGCTTCGACATCGCCCAGACGCCGATCGAGTATTCAAGCGATTCCACCTATATGCGTGCCCTGATGCTCGGCCTGGTGAACACGCTGATCGTCGCCTTCACCGGCATCATCACCGCGACCATCATCGGGCTTCTGGTCGGTATCGGACGCCTCTCCAACAACTGGCTGATCGCGCGGCTCTCGACCGTCTATGTCGAGATCTTCCGCAACATTCCGCCGCTGCTGGTCATTTTCTTCTGGTACAAGGGCGTGCTGTCGCTCCTGCCGGACGTGAAGCAGTCGCTGTCCTTGCCGCTTTCGGTCTTCGTCAGCAACCGAGGCATCTACATGCCGGCTCCGGTCTTCGGCGATGGCATGACCGTGGTGCTGGCCACCTTCGTCGTCGGCATTCTCGCAGCCATTTTCTACAGCCGTTGGGCAACGCAGCGGCAGCTTGCGACCGGCGTGCGCCCGCCGGTGCTGCTGGTCAATATCGCCTTGATCATCGGACTGCCGGTCCTTGCCTTCATGGCGATCGGTGCCCCCGTGACCTTCGACATCCCGGTCCTCGGCAAATTCAACATGAATGGCGGCACCGTGATCGGACCGGAATTCCTGTCGCTCTATATGGCGCTGTCGTTCTACACCGCCTCGTTCATTGCCGAAATCGTTCGCGCAGGTATTCTGGGCGTATCGAAGGGACAGTCGGAAGCCGCTGGTGCTCTTGGTTTTCGCGCTGGCCTGACGACCCGGCTGGTGGTCCTGCCGCAGGCATTGCGGATCATCATTCCGCCGCTCACGTCGCAATATCTCAACCTGACAAAGAACTCGTCGCTTGCCGTCGCCATCGGTTATGCAGACCTCGTTGCCGTCGGAGGAACAATCCTCAACCAGTCGGGTCACTCGATCGAAATCATCGGCATCTGGATGTTGATCTACGTGTCGATCAGTCTCGCGACCTCGCTGTTCATGAACTGGTTCAATGCCAAGATGGCCCTGGTGGAGCGCTGAGATGAGCAAAGACATTTCCTATCTCCGTTCAGAAATCCTGCCGGCGCTCGCACCGCCAATCTCCGACAAGACCGCTACCGGCTGGATCCGCAAAAACCTGTTCGCCACCCCGCTCGACGGGCTGATGACGGTCGTTTTCGGCGGCGTGATCATCTGGTTCGTGCTGTCGGTCTTCGACTGGCTGTTCATCTCGGCCGTCTGGTCGGGTGACGGTCGAGCCGCCTGCGCGACGCTGGTCCAGGGCGGCACCCAGCCTGATGGCTGGAGCGGCGCCTGCTGGGCCTATGTTGGCGACTGGTTCACCCAGTTCATGGTCGGCTCCTATCCGCGCGACCAGTTGTGGCGCCCGATCCTGATCGCCGTCCTGTTCGTCGGCTTCCTCGTTCCGATGCTGATCCCGAAGGTGCCCTACAAGGCGATCAACGCGGTCCTGCTTCTCGTGGTGCTGCCGATCCTCGCATACGTGCTGCTGCTCGGTGGCTCCTTCGGCCTCAGCCATGTCGAAACCTCGATGTGGGGCGGGCTGATGGTGACGCTGATCCTGTCCTTCGTCGGGATCGTCGTGTCGCTGCCGTTCGGCATCATCCTGGCACTCGGTCGTCGCTCGCGCATGCCGATCATGAAAGCGGCCTGCGTCGGCTTCATCGAACTGGTCCGCGGCGTACCTCTGATCACCGTCCTGTTCATGGCAAGCGTGCTTCTGCCGCTTTTCCTGCCGCCGGGCGACAATATCGACAAGTTCCTGCGGGCGCTGGTCGGCGTGTCGATCTTCGCATCCGCCTATATGGCCGAGGTCATTCGCGGCGGCCTTCAGGCCATCCCGAAGGGCCAGTATGAAGGCGCAGATTCGCTCGGGCTGAACTACGGCCAGAAGATGGTGTTCATCATCATGCCGCAGGCGATCAAGCTCGTCATTCCCGGCATCGTCAACACCTTCATCGGCATGTTCAAGGACACCTCGCTGGTCTCGATCATCAACATGTACGACCTTCTCGGGATCGTGAAGGCCAGCTTCGGCGATGCCCGCTGGATCACGCCCGTAACGCCATTGACCGGCCTCATCTTCGCTGGTTTCGTATTCTGGATATTCTGCTTCGGCATGTCGCGTTATTCCGCCTTCATGGAACGGCATCTCGACACCGGCCACAAGCGCTAGAACAAGGGGAGCAACCACATGGCTAATGCCAATTCTGCAAAGATGGCCGTCTCGACAACCGATGTCGCCGTCGAACTGATCAACATGAACAAGTGGTACGGCGACTTCCACGTGCTGCGCGACATCAACCTGAAAGTCATGAAGGGCGAGCGCATCGTCGTCGCCGGCCCGTCAGGCTCCGGCAAGTCGACGATGATCCGTTGCATCAACCGGTTGGAAGAGCACCAGTCGGGCAATATCCTGGTCGACGGGATGGAACTGACCAACGACCTGAAGAAAATCGACGAAGTGCGCCGCGAAGTCGGCATGGTGTTCCAGCACTTCAACCTCTTCCCGCATTTGACGATCCTGGAGAACTGCACGCTGGCGCCGATCTGGGTGCGCAAGATGCCGAAGAAGGAAGCCGAGGAAGTGGCGATGCACTTCCTCAAGCGCGTCAAGATCCCGGAACAGGCCAATAAATATCCCGGTCAGCTCTCCGGCGGTCAGCAGCAACGCGTGGCGATTGCCCGCGCACTCTGCATGAAGCCGAAGATCATGCTGTTCGACGAACCGACCTCGGCGCTCGACCCGGAAATGGTCAAGGAAGTGCTCGACACCATGGTCGGCCTTGCTGAAGAAGGCATGACGATGATCTGCGTCACCCATGAAATGGGCTTTGCCCGCCAGGTGGCCGACCGTGTCATCTTCATGGACCAGGGCCAGATCGTCGAGCAGAATTCGCCGGCCGAATTCTTCGACAATCCGCAGCACGAGCGCACCAAGCTCTTCCTCAGCCAGATCCTGCACTGATCAGTCGAAGGCTTGTCCCCAGATACCAAAAGGCCCGCTGCATTGTCTGCAGCGGGCCTTTTCACTTCATGATCGCTGTAGATCCGGCTCAGGGGCACCAGGTCTGGTTCGGCGCCAGACGCGGTTTGGCGAGCCCCTCCGACACCAGGATCGAGCCCAGCGACCGGCCATCGCGGGTAACAACCCTCAGCGCCGAAGAGCTGGCCGCGAGCGGTTGGCCCTTCAGCACCTCGATATCGAATTTGCCGGCGTTGAGTAGATCGCGCAGCCGCACCTTGGCAGCGAAGCCACGGTCGCGCTCCTGCTGGCAGGCAGCCTTGTCGGTTGCCGGTGCTGCGATGTCAGCGAGCGTGATCCTGGTTTTCGAGAACCAGAAGGTGTCGCCGTCGACGACGCAGTTGTCGAGGCCGGATGTTCCGCAGAAATAGAATCGGCCCTTGAAATCTTCACCCGTCAATGCGGGATTGGCAGCGGTTGCGGCAGCCGCAGGCCTGGTATCCGGAACGGGCGCCTTCGTCACCCCGACCGTTGCAGGCGGAACGGGCGTCCGGGCGACGCCGACAGCGCTCTTGTTCGCCTCAGGCTTCACGCCCCGCGCATCCGTCTTACGCTCGGTCCATGCAGCGGTCGGACGGTCGTCCGTCAGCAGTGGTGCCACCTGCTTCATCACGGATTGGCGATTGTCATACAGCGCGATGCCGCCCGCAACGAGCGCCAGGATGACGACCCACTGCGTCATGCCCTGCCCGCCGGCAGATGAACGGCTGGATTTACGACGCTTGGCGGGCGCGCGGCGGGAACTGGCTGTGCGACTGGACATGGTTAACCTCTCGTGAGCGCCATCATGACGACGAAGGGTTTCCGAAAGGTTGGCGTTGTCGAAAAAGAGGGAGATTTGCAGGCACGGAAGCACCCTCGAAGATCGCCATCATGAGCGGAGAAAATGAGAGCGTGGCGATCCCTGTAGGGCTCGAACCTACGACCTAGTGCTTAGAAGGCACTTGCTCTATCCAGCTGAGCTAAGGGACCGGGAAAAGGCAGCGTTTCGGACCTCAATGGGTCCAGGGCTGCAGGCGATTGAAGCGGAAATTGTCCGTGTAGGACACCGTCTGGCGCTTGGCTTCCTTGGGAAGGATGACGCGGTATTCGATGCCTTCGCGCGTGGCATAGGCTTCCGCCTGTTCCAGGGTCTCGAAGGTCAGTTTGATCTGCTGGCGGGTGTCGCCGGAGGTGGTGTAACCCATCATCGGATCGATCTTGCGCGGCGCCGACTGGTCGAATTCCAGCACCCACAAATGGGTCTTTGCCTTGCCGGACTGCATGGCGGTCTTCGCGGGGCGGTAGATCTTCGCAGACATGGTCTCTATCCATCTCCAGAACGTAGACGGCGGGCCAGCCCACCGCCGGAAACGAGACCGCCAGATAAAGGCGGAATTTCATTGCTTGGTCGGAGTGGAGAGATTCGAACTCCCGACCCTCTGGTCCCAAACCAGATGCGCTACCAGGCTGCGCTACACTCCGTTCCAGCAATGCTGCCGGAATACACGGTTCACCCCCGGGCCGCAACCTCAAAAACACGGTTGTCCGATACCGATTTTGCGAAGGATTTCGCGCTCATGGTGCCTTGGCCGGCGGGCGCACGAGAGGAAGCACAAGTTGCGCACCCGAAGTCAGCCCGAGCTCGGCTGCGCGGCCGCCGCGGATCTCCAGCGCATAACGCACCGGCTTGCCGGAGCCGACAATGGCCTCGGAAAAAGGTGTCGTCCTTTCGGCCACGCGCACCACCAAGCCCGAGTCGTCGATGAAGACCATATCGAGCGAGAGCGGCGTATTGGCCATCCACATGGTCACCATGCGCGTCTCGCCGAAATCGAACAGCATGCCGGCATTGTCGGCCAGCGATTCGCGTTCCATCAGGCCGCGGGCGCGTTGCTCGGCCGTCAGCGCCCATTCCACCTCGAATTCAAGGCGCTTGCCCGTCGTTGTCTCCAGGGACAACTTGCCTTTTTCGAAGGACGTCTCGGCTCGGGCCGGCGTCGAGAGGCTGAAAAAAACGAAAAGCGCCATAAAGGCGCTTGTCAGGGTTCTCAACGAGATCCGCATGAGGTCAATGGGCCCGTGCTGCCGGACCCGGATTGTCCGGGTGGATTTCGGCTGCCATCAGGCCCTTGTCGCCAGGGCCGAAGCGGACGAGCACGGTCTGACCCGGACGCAGTTCCGTCAGGCCGAAGCGGCGAAGCGTTTCCATGTGCACAAAAATGTCTTCGGTGCCTTCGCCACGGGTCAGGAAGCCGAAGCCCTTGGTCCGGTTGAACCATTTGACGAGCGCCCGCTCCAGCCCGCTGGTCGGCGTCACCTGCACATGGGTGCGTACCGGCGGCATCTGCGACGGATGGATGGCCGTGGACTGATCCATGGAGAGGATGCGGAAGGCCTGGTAGCCGCGATCGCGCTTCTGGATGAGAGCGACGATTCGGGTGCCTTCGAGAATTGTCTGGTAGCCGTCGCGGCGCAGGCAGGTCACATGCAGAAGCACGTCCTGCATGCCATTGTCCGGAACGATAAAGCCAAAGCCCTTCGCCACGTCGAACCATTTGACGATCCCGGTGATTTCGATGAGGTCAACGGCTTCGCCGGACAGCTCCTCGAAACCATCGAGCCCCTTCGATGAAATCCTGTCCGCCATTTCCCCAAGCCCCTCGAAAACGCGTCACATTGCTCAGTCAACTGATTCTTGAGATTCAGATTAACATTTCGTCAATGGATCTGCGCAAGTCCTAGTTTCATCTATACCCAACTGCTTTTGATGGATGAGCCTTGCCCGAGACTGTTGCGTGTTCCATATCCATGGCCTCACAGGAGAATATCTCGATGCGTTATCTACACACCATGGTCCGGGTAAAGGACCTCGATGCTTCGCTACATTTCTATTGCAACCTCTTCGGGTTGAAGGAAATTCGCCGCTATGAAAACGAGAAGGGCCGGTTTACGCTTGTCTTCCTCGTCGCCGATGGCGATCACGAACAGGCCACGGGGACCATGTCGCCCTGCCTGGAGCTCACTTATAACTGGGATACGGAAGACTATACCGGCGGGCGCAATTTCGGCCACCTCGCCTACGAAGTCGACGACATCTACGCGATTTGCCAGAAGCTGATGGACAACGGCGTCACGATCAACCGCCCGCCCCGCGACGGCCACATGGCCTTCGTGCGTTCGCCGGACGGTATTTCGATCGAGATTTTGCAGAAGGGCGACAACCTCGCTCCATCTGAGCCTTGGGCCTCCATGCCCAATACCGGCGCCTGGTAACCCGCCTCGCGCAAGCCTGTGCCTCTATCTGTCGGTGAAACGGAAGGTGTCGCGCCCACGCGGCACTTTCCTTGCTCCTCTGAGGGGCAGACGACGGAGCCGGCCATGACACAGACTTTCATTCACAGCAGTACAGGTCTTAGGACCCTTGCCATCCTCAGCGGGCTAATGCTGGGCTCGTGCCAGACGAATGCCGGCGACATCCTTGCCACAGGCTCGGTCGTATCGGCGGCAGAAGCCCCGTATTCGACAGGAGCCGCCTATCAGGATCCGCAGGTGGTAGCCGCTGCTGCGAGCCAAAAGTCAAAAGCCGGTGAGCTTCCGTTGAAGGAGACCCCGGCCAGCCTCAAGCGCAAGCCCGTGCCCATGGCTGCCGCCTATTCCGATATCGCCGAACCACCGCCGGAAGTGCTGGCGCTGCAGCATCAGGCAGAATCGGGACAAGCCCCACCCCAGGATCTCGGCGCCTTGCAGCCCACCGAGGTGAATTCCGGCAAAAACAGCCTGTTTTCCGCCGGTCGATCGCAGGCTCCTGCCCCGGCGCCAGTCGCTGACAACCAGGTGGCACAGCCACAGGCAGTTGCCAGCGGCGCCGAGCCGGTGACGAGCCTGGTGCCCGCGAACATGCCGACGCTCGGCGTCAACGCAATGAGCAAGAGCCTGTTCAGCCCCTCTGCCGAGCAACAGCAGATTCTGCGCGTGCAAGATCAGGCCGCTGCCCCGGTGACTCAGGCCGCTGCCCCGGTGACTGGCGTACCGCTTGTCGAGCCGGACAATGCTCCGCCGAAGCTTCACAAGCTCTCCGACCCGCGTCCGAAGCGGAAGATCCTGGCGCTGCGCGAACCGGCCGCGACGGTGACCGCAGCGGTTCCTGCGCGCGTACAGCTAACACCAGCACAATTGCAGGCGATGGGGGCCGTCCCAGAGGCGTCTTCAGACAGCGCAACAGTGGCCGCCGCCTCGCCCGACGACACGGTCACCGCGACCAAGCCGAAGAAGAAATGGCTGCCATCGCTCTCGAAACTGCTCGGCGGCGGCAAGAAGGCGACATCCGAAGCGCCCTGAGCCAAGCCAGGCTCGTCAATCCGTACAGCCAAACCTCTGACTTTGCTGGGTTCTTGACGATGAATTCAGCGGCTCGGCAGGCCTGTCATTTTTCTGCAAAAAAGCGCCCTGCCCGACTTGCGGTCTTTCGCAGGCCTGACTATAAGAGCGCCACGAAGCGCAGGCGCCCTTCGTCTATCGGTTAGGACACCAGATTTTCATTCTGGGAAGAGGGGTTCGACTCCCCTAGGGCGTGCCACTTCTTTCTCCATGTTCTTCCGTCAAGTCAGTCGCAACACATTACACGTGCAGCGATTTTCCATGGCTGCCTGTCGTTAAATCAGCCTCGAAAATTTGTCTTTCAAGACAGCAAATTTCCGCTTGCGGTCGAAAATCACCGTGACTATAAGGGCGCCACCGAAGCGCACGCGCCCTTCGTCTATCGGTTAGGACACCAGATTTTCATTCTGGGAAGAGGGGTTCGACTCCCCTAGGGCGTGCCACTTCGATCTCCCGGACATTGTTCAACCACATCCCTGCATTGCCGCTTAAGGCCTTGCGGTGGCTCGCATTTTTCCTTTTCGCATGCGGCGACTTCCCTTGTGGAAAAAATCGCCGGAGCGCGATGGAAAGCCCTTGCACTTCGCGAAAGTTCCAGCCATAAGGGCGCCACCGAAGCGCACGCGCCCTTCGTCTATCGGTTAGGACACCAGATTTTCATTCTGGGAAGAGGGGTTCGACTCCCCTAGGGCGTGCCACTTCGATCTCCCCGACTACTGCAGACAAATCTACAATCACGGTGCCTTTGCGGCATCAAGGATACGGAACTGCACGCGCCTGTTGCCCTGCCAGTGATCGGCGCTCAGCGTACCGGCGACGTGGATCTGGTTGCCTCGGCTGTTCATCAGGAAATGGCCGAGATCGGTGTCGGCCGCGCGAAACGCGATGCCCTCGAGTCGCGATCCGTCCATACCCTCCAGCGTGACCTTGATATGGGTGGTGCCGACAGGCCGGACATCGCGCAGCCGGTGCAGCGGTACGGCAAAGATCGGTTGCGGGTGGCCGGAGCCATAAGGGCCAGCCGATTCCAGCTGATCAACCAGAGCCAGGGTTGCGCCCGACGCACCAATAGCCCCGTCGATCTTCAGCGTCTGGTTTGCGGCAAGTGCCGTCACCTGCGTCATGGCCTGCTCGTCGAAGAATCCACGCAGCCGGCCAAGATTGCCGCGCTCGACGGTAAGGCCTGCCGCCATCGCATGGCCGCCGCCCTTGACCAAAATGCCATTGTCGACGGCGGCCCTGACCATACGACCGAGATCGAAGCCACTGATCGAACGGCCGGAGCCCGTGCCCTTGCCCATGGGGTCGAAGGCGATGGCAAAGGCCGGGCGCTTGAAGCGCTCCTTCAACCGCGCCGCCAGAAGGCCAACGATTCCCGGATGCCAGCCATCCTTGGCGGTGACGATGACGCCAGCGGTCTCGCCCGTCCCGTATTCGGCCAGCGCCTCGGCCTCGGCCTCGGCCAGCATGATCGCCTCCATCGCCTGACGCTCGCGGTTGAGTTCGTCAAGTTTGGCAGCGATCTGGTCGGCCTCGGAGGGGTCGTCGAGGGTCAGCAGCCGGCTGCCAAGCGCAGCATCACCGATACGCCCACCGGCATTGATTCTCGGGCCGACGAGGAAGCCGAAATGATAGGGGGTCACGGGGCCGCCGATGCCGGCGACCTTGAGCAAAGCCGCAAGACCCGCATTGTTCTGGTGGCGCGCGGCAATCAGCCCCTTGGTCACATAGGCGCGGTTCAACCCCTTCAGCGGCACCACGTCACAGACGGTAGCAAGCGCGACAAGATCGAGCCAGGCGAGGAGATCGAGGGAGCGGGCAAAGGGGTGCCCGGCCTCGCGCAGCTGTCTGAGCGTGGCAACCAGCACCATGAAGACGACGCCGGCAGCGCAGAGATGCCCCTGCCCCGACAGATCGTCCTCGCGATTCGGATTGACCAGGGCGTGACAGACCGGCATCTCGTGGCCCATCTGGTGGTGGTCAATGACAACGACGTCAACGCCACGCCGCTCGGCAGCCCCCAGCGCCTCGATGCTGGTCGATCCACAGTCGACGGTGATCAGAAGGTTCGCGCCACGTTCGATCAACTGGTCGATCGCGGCCGCGTTCGGGCCGTAACCTTCAAAAATGCGATCGGGAATGTAGATCTCCGCCTCGACGCCGAAATGGCGCAGGAAGCGGAACATCAAGGCTGACGAAGCGGCGCCATCGACATCATAGTCACCGAAGATGGCAACCCGGTTCTTCGCGTTCACGGCTTCGGCAATACGCTCGGCCGCCTTGTCGCAATCGGTCAGGCTTGAGGGGTCCGGCATGAGACTGCGGATTGTCGGATCGAGGAAGGCGGGGGCGTCGTCGACGCCGACGCCGCGCCCGGCCAAAACGCGGGCCACGAGCTCCGAAATGCCATGAACCTGGCTGATCGCAAGCGCCCGGTTGAGGCCCGCCTGGTCGGCGCGCGACATCCAGCGCTGGCTGCTCGCCGACTGATCAACACTCAGGAAGGATCGTATGACGGGATCTACAGGTTCGTTCGACATGCCTGCTCTCTGATGGGCACGGCGCCGGCCGCAGGGCGCGCCGTTGATGCCGTACTGGGTCGCGGACCAGGTATTTTCGCCCGCGACCTTAGCTGTGACCTATCCCTAACCTGAGAAACAGCTTGATGCTACAGGCGGCCCGCCGGAAAGGCACCCGCCTGTGGATCGCTTCCGTTGACGATCAGCCTTTCGGCCGTTCGATGCGGATCACCTGCGGTTCGCCAATCAGATAGCCTTCGCCCTTGATCGCGCCGACGGCCTTGCGCACGGCGCTTTCCATCGTTGCATGGGTGACGAGGATGATCGTCTGGGGCTGGCCGGGCGTCACCGGCTGTTTCGAATGCTGGACGATCGATTCGAGCGAGATCGCATTTTCCGCCATGCGGGTCGCGATGCTGGCGAAGACACCGGTGCGATCCTGAACCGTCAGGCGGATAAAATAGCCGCCTTCGTGGCTCTGCATCTCGGCCTGGCGATAGGGCTCAAGCAAATGAGCGGGGCGGCCGAGTACCGGTACATTCTGGGCGCCCGGCCGGCTCTTGGCGATATCGGTGATGTCGCCGAGCACGGCAGAGGCGGTCGCATTGCCACCGGCGCCGGGGCCGACCATCAGCAGTTCGCCGAGAATGTCGGATTCGAGCGCCACCGCATTGGTCACGCCGTCAACCTGGGCAATCACGCTGTCGAGCGGCACCATGGTCGGATGCACGCGCTGCTCGATGCCACTCTCGGTCTTCTGGGCAACGCCGAGCAACTTGATGCGGTAGCCGAGATCGGCTGCCGCATGGATGTCCTCGATCGAGATGTTGGTGATGCCTTCGAGATAGATCTTGTCGGCCGAAATCTCGCAGCCGAAGGCGAGCGTCGTCAGGATCGACAGCTTGTGGGCCGTGTCATTGCCCTCGATATCGAAGCTCGGATCGGCTTCGGCATAACCGAGCCGCTGGGCTTCCTTGAGGCAATCGGAGAATGACAGCCCTTCCCGCTCCATGCGGGTCAGGATGTAATTACAGGTGCCGTTCATGATCCCGTAGATGCGGGTGAAATTGTTGCCAGTCAGCGATTCGCGCAGCGTCTTGATGACTGGAATGCCACCGGCCACCGCTGCCTCATAATTGAGAAGACGGCTCTTCTCTTCGGCTATCCTGGCCAGTTCCACGCCGTGGCGCGACAGCAGCGCCTTGTTGGCGGTGACGACATGCAAGCCGCGCGTGAGAGCCGCGCGGACCGACAGTTCTGCGGCACCCTCGGCACCACCGACCAGTTCGACGAAAACGTCGATATCGGCCTTTTCCGCCATTTCGACCGGATCGGCATACCAGGTGATGCCGTCCATCAGGATGCCACGATCCCTGGAGGCGTCGCGGGCCGAAACTGCCGTCACGCGGATCGGACGTCCGCAAGCGACGGTGAGCGCATTGGCCCGTTGCTGGAGAATCCGGACGAGCGAGGCACCGACGGTACCCAGTCCCGCCACGCCGATTTTAAGGGCATCAGCCATGGGGCATTCCTGACGTCATAAGGGAGATAAAAAGGGCGGCGTCGAACGCGCCGCCCGGAACCTCAACGGTGGGCGTTGAGCGAAATCACATTGTGCATGGTCTCGTCGGCCGTCGACAGGAACTTCTTGATGTTACGGGCGGCCTGGCGGATGCGGTGCTCGTTCTCGACGAGTGCGAGGCGAACGTATTCGTCGCCCATTTCACCGAAGCCGATACCCGGGGCCACGGCAACGTCTGCCTTTTCGACCAGCAGCTTGGAGAATTCCAGCGAGCCGAGATGGCGGAACTTTTCCGGGATCTTCGCCCAGGCGAACATCGTGGCGGCCGGCGGCGGCACTTCGAAGCCGGCCTTGCCGAAGCTCTCGACCATGACGTCACGACGGCGATGATAGACGCTGCGGACTTCCGCGATATCGGTGCCATCGCCGTTCAGCGCATGGGTCGCGGCGACCTGGATCGGCGTGAATGCACCGTAGTCGAGGTAGGATTTGACCCGCGTCAGCGCGGAGATGAGGCGTTCGTTGCCGACGGCAAAGCCCATGCGCCAGCCGGGCATGGAGAACGTCTTGGACATCGAGGTGAACTCGACAGTGCAATCCATGGCGCCCGGCACTTCCAGCACAGATGGAGGCGGATTGCCATCGAAATAGATCTCGGAATAGGCAAGGTCCGACAGCACGATGATGTCGTGCTTCTTGGCGAACGCGATGACGTCCTTGTAGAAGTCGAGCGTCGCGACCATCGCCGTCGGGTTCGACGGATAATTGAGGATGAGAGCAATCGGCTTCGGGATCGAGTGGCGCACGGCGCGCTCGAGCGGCGGGAAGAAGGTCTCATCCGGCTCGACCGTGATCGAGCGGATGACGCCGCCGGTCATCAGGAAGCCGAAGGCATGGATCGGATAGGTCGGGTTCGGGCACAGGATGACGTCACCCGGCGCGGTGATGGCCTGCGCCATGTTGGCGAAGCCTTCCTTCGAGCCGAGGGTCGCCACGACCTGCGTGTCCGGATTGAGCTTCACGTTGAAGCGGCGGGCATAGTAGGCGGCTTGCGCGCGGCGCAGACCCGGAATGCCCTTGGACGAAGAATAGCGATGGGTGCGCGGGTCCTGGACCACTTCGCAAAGCTTATCGACGATGGCCTGCGGCGTCGGCAGATCGGGATTGCCCATGCCAAGGTCGATGATGTCGGCTCCACCGGCTCGCGCGCTCGCCTTCAAACGGTTGACCTGTTCGAAAACGTAGGGCGGCAGGCGCCGGACTTTGTGAAACTCTTCCATCTTCAACCCCTGAAACCGCGCGGATCATAACCGCGGCAGGCGCGCTCGTTTTCCCAGTGAACACACGCTCCGCAACGAACCGCAAAACCGGAGACGGGTGATGATATCCCAACCAGAACGCTGACAGCAAATCTTGTCGCAAATCCGGTGCCGGGCCTCGCCCGGAACGAAAAAGCACGCTGCAACGCTCTGGCTGCTTTGCGGAAAATCCCGCTCAAACGCAAGTGCTATTTGGCGATCAATGCCTGCGTGTCGGTACCGTGTTCTGACGCCAGCTTGCGCAATTCCGCCAGCTTGGCCTGGTACTCGGCCTCCGAGATCGTTCCGGCCTTGCGCGCCTTGCTGAGCGCGGTCAGGCGAAACTGCAGCGCCTGCGCCTCTTCATTGGTCATCTGGACATTGGCGGCGTTCAGCGAGCCGGCGAAACTCGGATAGCCGTCAGGATAGGTCGGACGGGGTGCTGCCGGTTGCGGCTGATCGGCATCCTCGACTGTGACTTCGAGACCTGGTGCCGTCGAAACGGTGGTCGCGGCTGGTGCCGGTGCCGACTGGCATCCGGTGCCCGCGCCGAGCGCGACGAGACAAAACAGGACGGCCTGGCCGCTGCGACCCATTATATTACGTAAGCTCTCCACCATGGCCTCGATATTCCGCTCTTCATGCGGTCAAATTGATAATCTGCAAGGGCGCAGCGATCGGTCACCTGCGAAAGACTATGCGCCAATCGCTGGAACTTGTAGTCGTTTTCATGCAGGATAGGCAAACACAAAAGACGCCAGAACAATCCCGGGGAGGACGCCATGGACAGGATTCGGGACGAGGCTGGGGCTGGTGCTGCATTCGATCCGAAAATGATCGAGCCCTATATCATCAAGGATCCGCAGGCGCTCGCCGTCAACGCCGCCAAGGCTTTGGAAAACCTTGGCAAGGCCGCCACTGTGTGGCTCGAACCGCGTGCCGGAGAACTACCCGAGAAAACCGCCGAGCCGATGGCCGAATTGGTCAAGACCATGGGCAAGGTGGCGGAATACTGGATGTCCGATCCCAAGCGCACCCTGGAGGCCCAGACGCATCTCCTGAATGCCGTCTTCGGCGTCTGGAGCCGGTCGATGACGCGATTCGCCGAGCCCGATCAGCAGGTCGAGGACCCTCTGCCCAAGGACAAGCGATTCTCCGACGAGGACTGGCAGCGCAATCCCTTCTTCGACTTCCTGCGCCAGACCTATCTCGTGCTGTCACAATGGGCGGAGAAGATGGTCAGCGAAGCCGGCGGGCTTGACGAGCATACGCGGCACAAGGCGGCCTTCTACACGCGCCAGATCACGGCAGCGCTGTCGCCTGCCAATTTTGTCGCGACGAATCCGCAGCTCTATCGCGAAACGGTGGCGACCAGCGGTGCCAATCTGGTCAAGGGCATGCAGATGTTCGCCGAGGACATGGCAGCGGGTGGTGGGGATCTGCGCATCCGCCAGACGGATACGAGCAAGTTCGCCGTCGGCGAAAACATGGCGATTACGCCAGGCAAGGTGATTGCCCAGAGCGACGTCTGCGAGGTCATCCAGTACGAGGCCTCCACCGACACCGTGCTGAAGCGCCCTCTCCTCATCTGCCCGCCCTGGATCAACAAATTCTACATCCTCGACCTCAATCCGCAGAAGAGCTTCATCAAGTGGTGCGTCGACCAGGGGCAGACCGTCTTCGTCATTTCCTGGGTCAATCCCGACGAGCGGCACGCGACGAAGGACTGGGAAGCCTATATCCGCGAAGGTGTGGATTTCGCGCTTGATACGATCGAGAAGGCGACCGGCGAGAAGCAGGTCAATGCCATCGGCTACTGCGTCGGCGGAACCCTGCTCGCCGCAGCATTGGCTCTGCATGCGCAGGAAAAGCGCGAGCGGATCGCCAGCGCCACCCTGTTCACCACGCAGGTGGACTTCACCTATGCGGGCGATCTCAAAGTCTTCGTCGACGAAGAGCAGTTGCAAAGTGTTGAGGAGCGGATGCGCGAGACCGGCTATCTCGACGGGTCGAAGATGGCGGCGGCCTTCAACATGCTGCGCGCCTCCGAGCTGATCTGGCCCTATTTCGTCAACAACTACCTGAAGGGCCAGGATCCGACGCCTTTCGATCTCCTATACTGGAATTCCGATTCAACGCGGATGGCAGCGGCCAACCACTCCTTTTACCTGCGCAACTGCTATCTCAACAACACGCTCAGCCAGGGCAAGATGGAGCTCGCCGGGAAGCGGCTGTCGCTCAAGGACATCACCATCCCGATCTACAATCTCGCCACCCGCGAAGACCACATTGCCCCGGCGAAATCTGTGTTTGTCGGCAGCAGCCTGTTCGGCGGACCGGTCGAGTTCGTGCTGTCCGGCTCCGGCCATATCGCCGGGGTCGTCAATCCGCCCGACAAGACCAAGTATCAGTACTGGACCAACGGGCCTGCCGTCGGCAGTTATGACGACTGGGTGCAGACCGCCAAGGAAACGCCGGGCTCCTGGTGGCCGCACTGGCAGACCTGGATCGAGAGCCTCGACGATGCCCGCGTACCGGCCCGCAAACCGGGTGGTGCGGCACTCAACGCCATCGCCGATGCGCCGGGGCGCAATGTGATGGTTCGCGTGTGATTAGCAGGCGCATTCCTTCGTGATCTTCGATCCGCCACTGGTCCCAGCCACGCTCATTCGTCGCTACAAGCGCTTCCTGTTCGACGCGGTGCTGGATGACGGGCGTGCGATCACCGGCTTTTGCCCCAATACCGGATCGATGCGCGGCCTGACCGAGCCGGGCTCGCGGATATGGCTGTCTGAACACGATGCGCCGAACCGCAAATACGCTTACGCATTCGAACTGATCGAGGTCGACGGCACGCTGGTCGGCGTCAACACGGCTCTGCCGAACCGGCTCGCAGAAGAGGCGATCCTGGCCGGCCAGGTCCCTGCCCTTGCCGATTTCGCGGTGCTGAAGCGCGAGCAGCGCTATGGTCGCAACTCCCGGATCGACATTCTGCTGGACGATCCAGTCAAGGGCAGCGTGCATGTCGAAGTGAAGAACGTGCATTTCACGCGAAAATCGGGGCTGGCCGAGTTTCCAGACAGTGTCACAACGCGGGGCGCAAAGCACCTCGACGAAATGGGCGACCTAGTGGAGGCGGGCTTTCGGGCGGCGATGCTGTTCGTGGTCCAGCGGGCCGACTGCGTCAGCCTGAAGATCTGCGGCGATCTCGATCCGCGCTACGGACATGCTTTCAACCGTGCCATTGCCCGTGGCGTCGAGGCCTACGCCCTGTCATGCAGGCTCGATCCGACCAAAATCACCCCCGAACGGCTGATCCCGATAGACGAAGCGGGGGTCGGTGGATTATGAACGGCCAAGCCCCCAGATCAGTATTCCCGAAAGCGACTTCATGGTCACCTATATCGACGCGGCCTCGGCGCCTCTGAAAAACACCGGTGCTATCCGGCTCTATGATGCCGAGGCATTCGAAGGCATGCGCCGCGCCTGCCAGTTGACGGCGCGCTGTCTCGACGCCCTGGTGCCGATGGTGAAGCCCGGCGTCACGACGGCGGCCCTCGACCGCTTCGTCTTCGAATTCGGCGCCGATCACGGCGCGCTGCCGGCAACGCTGAATTACCGCGGCTATAAATATTCCGTCTGCACCTCGATCAACCACGTGGTCTGTCACGGCATGCCCGACGACAAGCCGCTGCGCGACGGTGACATCGTCAATATCGACGTCACCTTCCTGCTCGACGGCTGGCACGGCGATTCCAGCCGCATGTATCCGGTCGGCACCGTCAAGCGCGCAGCAGAACGGCTGATGGAAGTGACCTATGAATGCCTGATGCGCGGCATTGGAGCAGTCAGACCCGGTGCGCGGACCGGCGCGATCGGCGAGGCGATCCAGACCTTTGCCGAAGCCGAACGCTGCACGGTGGTGCGCGATTTCTGTGGCCACGGGGTCGGGCGGCTGTTTCACGACAGCCCGAACATCCTGCATTACGGCAAGGCCGATGAGGGGCCGGAAATGCGCGAGGGCATGATCTTCACCATCGAGCCGATGATCAATCTCGGCAAGCCACATGTGAAGGTGTTGTCCGACGGCTGGACTGCAGTGACCCGCGATCGGTCGCTTACGGCCCAATACGAACACACGGTCGGGGTCACTGCCACCGGCTGCGAGATATTCACGCTTTCGCCCGCCGGTCTCGACCGTCCCGGCCTCGGCTGAGCCGCGAGAGACGCCAACACATCCTTACCCAACTTGAACTTGCGCACGGCGGTAGTCGTGTCACTATATCCCTGCGGCCAAGAGCCGCTCGACCATGACGGTCAGGATTGGGGTGGCATGACGAGCAAGCTTCCGTTCTCAGACGAACCGTTGCGGGGCGACGGTTCGGCAGTGAACCAGCCCGGTGATCTCTTCGGGCCGGCTGGCGCCCTTCCGGACGGCACCCTTGACGAACGCAGCTTCTTTGCAGAACAGCCGACGAGGGAGAGCAATCTTGCCAAGGCGGCCTCCACACGGGCCGCGCTGCAGCCCGAGGCACATTACCTCGGGCATCGTGAACGGTTGCGCAACCGTTTCCGCGACGGTGGCGAGACGGCGCTTGCCGATTACGAAATCCTCGAACTGCTGCTATTCCGCCTGATCCCGCGGCGCGACACAAAACCGATCGCCAAGGCATTGATCTCCCGCTTCGGGACACTCGGCGGCGTACTCGGGGCGCCGCCGGCTCTGCTGCAGGAGGTCAAGGGAATCGGCGAGAGCGTGGCGCTCGACCTGAAGCTGATCGCCAATGTCGCCCAGCGCATGCTGAAGAGCGAACTCCGCGAAAAGCAGGTCCTGTCCTCCTGGTCATCGGTCATCGATTATTGCCATGCTGCCATGGCCTACGAGACGACCGAACAGTTCCGCATCCTCTTCCTCGACAAGCGCAATGTCCTGATCGCCGACGAAATCCAAGGGCGCGGGACAATCGATCATACGCCGGTCTATCCGCGCGAGGTGGTCAAGCGGGCGCTGGAACTGTCGGCAACGGCCATCATCCTCGTCCATAATCATCCAAGTGGCGACCCGACCCCATCGCGGGCCGATATCGACATGACACGCACGATCGTCGATACGGCCAAACCGCTGGGCATTACCGTGCATGACCACATCATCATCGGCAAGGACGGCCATGCCAGCCTCAAAGGGCTGCGACTGATCTGAGGCGCGCGCTCTACAAGCGTCGCCTGGACGCAACAATATGCCGGAAACCGTCTCATGCCTCGGGCGCGATAATGAAACGGTTAGATTGCCCTGATAGAGTTTGTGCGCGACATTGCACTGCAGCATGTCTTTTGACGAATCAGAGGCACTCCCCATGAACCAGTATGACCTTGTCGTGATCGGCAGTGGACCGGCCGGACGCAGGGCCGCGATACAGGCAGCCAAGCTGGAAAAGAAGGTGCTTGTCATCGAAAAGGGCACGCGCGTCGGCGGCGTGTCCGTGCATACCGGCACGATCCCATCCAAGACCCTGCGCGAGACGGCACTCAATCTCACCGGCTGGCGCGAACGCGGCTTCTACGGCCGTAGCTACCGCGTCAAGCAGGAGATCAAGGCCGAGGATCTGCGCCGCCGCCTGTTGATCACACTCGACCACGAAGTCGAGGTGCTGGAACACCAGTTCTCCCGCAACCGCGTTTCACAATTGCGCGGCACTGCGCGTTTCCTCGACCTGCATACGATCGAGGTGACGAAGGACGACGGCGAAGTGATGCATGTGCAGACGCAGTCCGTGCTTTTGGCCGTCGGCACCCGCCCCTTCCGCCCGAGCCATATCCCGTTCGATGGCGTGAGCGTGCTCGACAGCGACGAAATCCTTGAAATCAAGGACCTGCCGCGCTCTATGGTCGTTATCGGTGCCGGCGTCATCGGCATCGAATATGCGACGATTTTCTCGGCGCTCGATACCGCCGTCACCGTGGTCGAACCACGTGACACCATGCTCGATTTCATAGACAAGGAGATCGTCGAGGACTTCACCTATCAGCTGCGCGACCGCAACATGAAGCTGATCTTCGGCCAGACCGTCGAGACGGTCGAGAAGATGGACGGCAAGTGTCGCGTCACGCTGAAGAACGGTCGGGTGCTGACGGCGGAGATGGTGCTTTATGCGGCGGGCCGCGTCGGCGCGATCGACACACTGAACCTCTCCGCGGTTGGACTCGAAGCCGATAACCGCGGCCGCCTGAAGGTCAATCCTGAAACCTTCCAGACCTCCGTGCCGAATATCTACGCCGCCGGCGACGTGGTCGGCTTTCCCTCGCTTGCCTCGACCTCGATGGAACAGGGTCGGATCGCGGCCCGCCATGCGATGGGCGCGCCGGCGCATGATCCGCCGCAGTTCTTCCCCTACGGCATCTATGCGGTGCCGGAGATCTCCACCTGCGGCTTGACCGAGGAGGAAGTCATTCAGCGCGGCATTCCCTATGAGACCGGCATCGCGCATTTCCGCGAGACCTCGCGCGGCCATATCATGGGCCTCGACAGCGGCATGCTGAAAATGATCTTTTCGCACAAGACGAGACGCCTGCTCGGTGTGCACATTGTTGGCGAAGGCGCTACCGAGCTTGTGCATATCGGCCAGGCTGTGCTCAATCTCAAAGGCACGGTCGAGTATTTCGTCGAAAATACCTTCAACTATCCGACACTGGCGGAAGCCTACAAGATCGCCGGCCTCGATGCCTGGAACCGCATGGGCGAGTTGAAAGCCGAAAAGATCGAGCACAAGGCGGCCGAATAGATCATGGCTCGTCAACGGGGTGGCTGATACTTCATTCCCACGTTGAGGCTGACGCAAGACGCGACTCATGCGAAAGTGGCGAACGTTCAATCCGCCACTTTCGGCTCGTTTGTTGTTGCCTCCACAAAGATCTGTTCATGTTTTCATCCTTCGGCCAGATTGCCGGCCGTCCGCAATTGCTCGTCCTTTGTCTGATGATCTTCGCCCAGGGTTCGGCATTCGGGGCAACGATCCCGTATCTTTCCGTGACCGCAATCAGCACGCTCGGCATGAGCGACGAGGCCTATTCTCTGCTGGTCCTCGTATCCTCGGTCTCGGCGGTCACGATCAGTGTGTCGCTGGGCATACTCTCGGACATGCTGGGCGACCGGCGCCACATGCTGATTGCCATGTCGGCGCTCGGCGTCATCGGTTATGGCGCAATCTATGTCTTCCCCTCGGTCCCCGTTTTCCTCGGTGCCACTTCAGTCGTCGTCCCCTTCTTCTATGCCACCAGCTCACTGCTGTTTGCCAGCGCAAGGCTGGAGACCGGTGACCTCGAGCCAGCGGAAGCCGCCTCGATCAACGCAACTTTGCGCGCCGTCGTCTCCGCCGCCTGGGTGCTGACGCCGGCCGGGCTTGGACTGGCGCTCGGCGCCTCCGGCAGTATGATAGGCGCCTGGGGGGTAGCTGCGCTCTTCTGTCTGTTCATCATGATCTGCGGGGCGCTGGTGCTCAAGACGCCGCCCAGCCGGCCGGCGCGCGACACCTCGGCGCCCGGTTTCTTCGCGGCCCTGAAGGAACTCGCCGCCCGCGACATGCTCATCCGGATGATCTCGATCGCCGCGATCACCTCCACCTTGCGTCTCAGCGGCACGATCTGGCCTTTGATCCTCACCCTCCAGCTCGGCGGAAAGACTGCCGATGTCGGGTTGATCGCGGGCATGACGGCACTTGTGGAGATCCCGTTCATGCTGATGTGGGCACATCTGTTGAAGCGCCACAGCATCATCGGCATCATCGTGACGGCGGCGCTCGGCTATGGCGGTTATATGGCTGCACTTAGTTTCGCCTCGGCGCCTTGGCATATCTATGCGCTTGCTCTCCCAGGAGCAGCATTTGCCGCAGCCCTGCTCGCAATACCGCTCAATTATTTCCAGGATCTCTTTCCGGGGCGGCCCGGCCTCGGCACGGCCTTCCTGCCGATCAACTCCTTTCTCGGAAACGGGTTCAACGCCGCGGCCTTCGCGGTCGGTTCGCATTTCCTCGGTTATTCGGGCTCGGCATGGCTTGGCTCGGTCTTGGCTGTCTTTGGCGTGATCGGACTGGTGTCGGTGGAACGGCGGGTGGCGCGCCAGCGGTGATCGCTTAGGCGCCCCTTCGTCCTTTCATCTGAAACAGTCTGTCACCGGTTCGCATCTATGGCGAAGCGGGCGTCAATGCCATCTAAGGAGCAACAGTCACTACAAAGGTGCGTCATTATGAAGAAAATCGGTTTTCTCTCCTTCGGTCATTGGTCGCCCTCGCCCCAGTCCGGAACGCGCTCGGCGCAGGACACGCTGCTGCAATCGATCGACCTCGCGGTCGCGGCGGAAGAGCTCGGGGCCGACGGCGCCTATTTCCGCGTCCACCACTTCGCCCGACAGCTCGCCTCTCCCTTCCCGCTGCTTGCCGCCGTCGGCGCCCGCACCTCGAAGATCGAGATTGGTACCGGTGTGATCGACATGCGGTATGAGAACCCGCTCTACATGGCGGAAGACGCCGGTTCTGCCGACCTGATCTCACGTGGGCGCCTGCAGCTCGGAATTTCGCGCGGCTCTCCCGAGCAGGTGATCGAAGGCTGGCGCTATTTCGGCTACCAGCCGGAGGAAGGCCAAAGCGATGCCGATATGGGCCGTCGCCATGCCGAGGTCTTCCTCGACGTGTTGAAGGGCGAAGGCTTCGCCCAACCGAATCCGCGGCCGATGTTCCCCAATCCGCCGGGCATGCTGCGTCTCGAACCGCATTCCGAAGGTCTGCGCGAGCGCATCTGGTGGGGCGCTGGCTCGAACGCCACGGCCGTCTGGGCCGCGAAACTCGGCATGAACCTGCAGAGTTCGACGCTGAAGGATGACGAGACGGGCGAGCCCTTCCACATCCAGCAGGCGAAACAAATCCGCGCCTATCGCGAGGCCTGGAAGGAAGCCGGCCATAGCCGGACGCCGAGGGTTTCCGTCAGCCGCTCGATCTTCGCGATCGTCAACGACATGGACCGGGCGTATTTTGGCCAGAGCAAAGACAAGGATTCAATCGGCTTCATCGACGAGAACACCCGCGCCATCTTCGGGCGCTCCTATGCCGCCGAACCGGACAGGCTGATCGATGAGCTGAAGCGCGACGAGGCAATCGCCGAGGCCGACACGCTGCTGCTCACCGTACCGAACCAACTCGGGGTCGCCTACAATGCCCATGTGATCGAAGCGATCCTGACCCATGTCGCGCCGGGCCTCGGCTGGCGCTAACCTCTAGAACGTCAGGATATCGCCGTCTTCGGGAATCAGCAGACGGTCGGCGCCGATTGCGCCGGCCGCAGCGAGGCGGCGGATGTCGGCGCGCGAGACTGTCGCATGGTCGACGGCATCGAGATGGGTGACGATGACCGTCCCATCGCCTGAGAGGCGCACCGCATCGAGCACCATCTCACCGTCCATCACCAGTGGACCCTTGCCGTCCCAGAGTGCACCGCAGCCATGCACCACGATGACATCGGGTCGCTCTTCGCTCAGCACGGCCTCCACCGGCGGGCAGAGAATCGTGTCGCCCGCCCAGTAGAGTAGCGGTTCGTCATTGGCCGTGAGGAGAAACCCGCTTACCTCACCCATATCAGCAAGGACCTCCGGCGGCCCGTGCTGACCGTCGGTGGTGCGGATATGCACCGAACCGACTTCGATCCCCTCGCCCATCGCCAGGACCTGCTCAAATCCCATGGCCCTGATCGAATCTGCATCACGACCATGGCAGAGGATCGGCATCTGCTTCGGGAGGATCCGCTGCGCCACGTCATCAAAGTGGTCGGAATGCAGGTGAGAGATCAGCACGGCGTCGATACTGCCGATTATGTCCTCGACAGGGAGCGGCAGGTCGACCAAGGGCGATTGCGCGCGACCGGAATAGCTGCGCCCTTGCCCCTTCTCCGCCAACCAGGGATCTATCAGCAAGCGGGTGCCGGCCATTTCGACGATGAGGGTCGCGCTGCGAATAAGCTGGATCTGCATAGATTTCACCCGTTGCAATACATGACGAAGGACCTGAACGCGAAAAAGCCGCCCCCGGGGGGACGGCTTTTCCTAAACATCATCGAGGCACGAAGATTACTCGGCGTCGCCTTCGGCGGCCTTCTTCTTCGGGGCTGCCTTCTTCTTCGGAGCGGCGTCTTCGCCTTCGGCAGCGTCGTCAGCCTTGGCAGCAGCCTTCTTCTTCGAAGCGGCCTTCTTCGGCTTGTCGCCTTCCTCGGCGTCTTCGGCGAGCAGCTCTTCCTTGGTCACGGTCTTGTCGGTGACGGTGACGTCAGCCAGCAGCTTGTCGATGACCTTTTCTTCGAAAATCGGGGCGCGCAGCGAAGCGGCGGCACCAGGCGTCTTGCGGAAGAATTCCAGGATTTCCTTTTCCTGGCCCGGGAACTGCTGCAGCTGAGCGAAGAGCGAACGCTGCATTTCCTCGTCGGTCACTTCGATGCCGGCCTTTTCGCCGATTTCGGAGAGAACGAGGCCGAGGCGAACGCGGCGCTCGGCGAGCGTGCGGTATTCTTCGCGGGCGGCTTCTTCCGTCGTGTCTTCGTCAGCAAAGGTCTTGCCGGACTGGGCGAGATCAGTGTTGATCTGGCGCCAGATGTTGTCGAACTCGGCATCGATCAGCTTCGAAGGTGCTTCGAACTTGTAGATCGCGTCGAGCTGGTCGAGGATCTGACGCTTGATCTTCTGGCGGGTGACGTTGCCGTACTGGCTTTCGATCTGGCCGCGAACGATTTCCTTCAGCTTCTCAACCGATTCGACGCCGAGCTTGGTGGCCAGATCGTCGTTGATCTCGGTCGCAGCCGGCGTGGCCACTTCCTTGACGGTGATGTCGAAGGTGGCTTCCTTGCCAGCGAGGTTTGCAGCCGGGTATTCAGCCGGGAAGGTCACGGTGATGACCTTTTCGTCGCCAGCCTTCA
>JAESGN010000496.1_pt1 | contig 32552 bp, 27 predicted proteins | sample 9269731 | NCBI WGS metagenome assembly JAESGN01 (sample SAMN15720683, study PRJNA650826) | algae metagenome | isolation source: Mojavia pulchra JT2-VF2 and co-occurring heterotrophs from desert soil | place: USA: Cadiz Valley, Joshua Tree National Park, CA | collected 1998-06-08
GCCGCGCGCTCATGGTACGACCACCGGCAACAGGGGATCGGTGCCGTCGCGCTCCAGCTTGAATGCCTGTTTATATTCGTTCCGCTTGAGCTTGTGATGCACCTCGGCAACGCTCCAGTTGCCGTCGAAGGTGGTGCCCGCGCCGCGCACGCCGACAAGGCCGCCGGCGCGCAGGATCGAGCCGTACTTCTCGACGTTGAGCTCCCCCTCGGCCTTGGCCACGGTGGTGGACGACCGGTTGACGCGCCCCTGCGCGAAGCCCATCGCCCGGATCTCGTCGAACCCGTCCGATCCGGCCGGCAGCTTCATGCCGAGCAGCGAGGAGATCGGGAACGGGCTCTTGAGCGCGAGCGGCGGCAGGAGCGTCGGCTCGAGCGCCATCACCGGCAATGCCGGCGTGGCCTCGAGCGGCCCCGGGATCAGGCCCGAGACCTGGAAGGCGGAGCGGCCGTCCTGCGTGAAGGTCAGCTGGTCGACATTGGCGAAAGTGCTGTTGCCGACGGTGAGCGCGGGCGCGGGGATGCCGACGCGCTTGGGCGGGCCCCAATAGGCGGTGTTGGTGAGCGGCACCGGGCCCGGGCGCAGCGTGAACACATAACCATATCGGTTCGCTAGCGTATAGAGATACTCCAGATCGGTGCCGTACTGGATCGGCGTGCGCTGGACGATCGTGGGGAAATCGGCCTCGACCGGCGGGATCGTCTCCGGGACGATCGCGAACCGCTCATATTGGGCCAGGATCTCGAGCACGATCAGTTCGTCGTCCATGTCGGGATAGCCGCGGATCTTCTCGGTCAGGTCCATCGCGACGCTCAGGTCCGCGCCGCTGATCACGACCCGGCTCTGGTTCGGATTCCGCGCGGGATCGAGCCAGATATCGGTGATCAGCCCATCGATCAGCACCGTCGGCAGCGCGGCCTGCATCGCCATGATCAGCACGCGATTGCCCGTGGAGAGGCGCCCGTCGGCGAGCACCTGGACCTGCATGCCCTTGCCATTGTCGGTCCGCTGCGCGCCGAAGGTGAGGCGGAATGCCGCCTGGCCGTCGGCGACTTCGGTAACCTCGGCCTCGATCAGCAGATCGGCCAGCCCGGGCCCGATCGGAGTGGGGACCTCCTGGGTGCCCGCCAGCACGGCGAGCTGGATGCCGACGGGAAAGCTCATGGGCTCTCCTCGCGGTCGTCGGTCTGGTCAATGGGCGCGGCGGCGGTGCCGCGGCGCGAGGCCTTGGGCTGGTCGAACGGATCATTGGCCTGGCCCACCACGGCGGGAACGATGATCTTGCGTCCCGGCACCGCGCACAGCGTCGCGGGGTCGCTGACATTGTTCGCCTCGAGCAGCATCCAGTAGAGCAGGGGATCGCCGAGCAGCCTGGCCGAGATATTGTCGAGCCGGTCGCCGGCCTGGATCGTGTAGCTGGTCTGGGGCTGGAACGTCGTCGCAAGCGGCAGGATGGAACGCGCGAGATAGGGAACGGCATCCTCGGCGTCCGTCGCGGCATCGGCGCCGGACGTGGCGGACGATGCCGCGGGCACATGGCGCGTGCGGACGCGAACCAGCTTGCCGGGGGCGGCATGTTCGATCTGCGTCGGGTAGCGGCTGAGCCGGCGGCCGTTCATAGCGAGAGCGCCCCCGAAATGATGCTGGCTCCGCTCTGCACCGTGCCCACCGCCGACATCAGCTCGCGCTCGGCGAGATTGGCGAGATAGAGGTAGAAGCCGGTCTGGCTCGGCGAAAAGTCCTGATAGGTCAGCACCTTCATATCCATCGTCACATTCGCGTCGATGGGGTTCAGGCGCGTGTCGTGCATCGTCTCGGTGACGCTATAGCTGGTGATCTGAACGGGCATCACGCGCTGCGGACCCCAGACGAACACGGTGAGCGGGGATTCCGGCGGCACGATCTCGAGCACGCCGAGCGCCATCTGGGCGAGGCTCTGCACGATCGAGCTGGTCGTCGGGAACAGCATCATCTCCAGCGTGGCGAGCTGGGGATGGATGCCGAACGCCATCGCCGTCGCGTCGTTGCTCTCGAGCTGGTCGACCGCGCTGATCCGCGCGGTCATCTGGATCGTCTCGACCGCGGGGCCGGCGAGCAGGTTGGTCCCGGTGGGCGTGTCCCCCGTCTTCTCGAAATCGGGATGGAGCTGCCGGGTGAGCTCGGCGGGATTATATTGCAGCAGGATCAGCCGGGGAACGGGGATGGTGCCGCCCATGCTGATCAGGGCGGCCTTCAGGATGTGCGGGCTGTTGGGATAGGGCGTCATTGCGGGCCTCCGCGTTCGCGCAGCTTTACCCGGATCGCCTGGGCGATCGCGCGGCGGACATGATCGCGCTGCCCGGCATCGAGCCGGGCCAGCGCGGCGCGCACGCGCGGGTCGCGGGAGATGGCCGCGTCGATCGGCGCGGAGAGATTTGCGGGCGGGCGCGGCGGGCGGGTCATGCCGGCCAGTCCGCGAGCTCGGCCGGCGGCACGCGCCGACGCTGCTTGGCATATTCGCTTTCCAGCGCGCGGGCGATATGGCCCATCGAGATCGCGGTCTCCTCTTCCGAGGCGAGCATCGCCGCGTTGATCGAGACGACTCGGATCTGGCCGCCGGTGAGCGTCAGCCGCGCGAGCCGGTCCCAATCGAGCCCGGCGGCCGGCGCCGCCGCCGGGAAGGCACCCCGCCAGATACGCTGGCGCTCGTCGAGCGAGGGGAATTCGAAATGCAGGCTGAAGGCGAAGCGGCGCGCGAACGCATCGTCGATCGCGTTCGCCAGGTTGGTGGTGAGCACCGCGATCCCGCGAAACGCCTCGATCCGCTGGAGCAGATAGCCGACTTCGAGATTGGCGTAATGATCGTGCGAATCCTTCACTTCGGTTCGCCGGCCGAACAGCACATCGGCCTCGTCGAACAGCAGGATCGCGTCGGTCATGTCGGCGGCGTCGAACAGCGCCGCGAGCCGCTTCTCGGTCTCGCCGATATATTTGTCGACGATCCGCGACAGGTCGACCCGGAACAGGTCGAGCGACAACGCATGCGCAAGCGCCTCCGCCGCCATCGTCTTGCCGGTGCCGCTGGGGCCGGCGAACAGCACGCTCATGCCCTGCGCGCCGCCGCCCGCTTCGGCGAATCCCCATTCCTCCATCACGCGCGCCCGGTTGCGCTGGCGGGCGATGATCTGGCCCAATACCGCCCGCGCGGCCTCGGGCAGGATGAGGTTGTCCAGCGTCATCCGCACCGGCACCGGATCGGCGAGGCCACTCATGGCTTCGCGCACCTGATCGCGGAGCAGCGGCAGCATCTCGTCCAGGATCGCCGTTTGCGATGCCGGCGCCTCGGTCTCCTCCGCCTTGGTGCGCGCCACGGTGGCGCAGCTCTCCAGCGTCGGCAGGGGCAGGCGGAAGCGGGCGGCGATGTCGCGCAGCGCCGGCGTGGCATCCTGGCCCAGCTTGGCGGCGAGATGGTCGGCGACCTCATGCGGGTCGGTCTTGGGCAGGGACATGCGGATCACCGCACCGGGCGCCCGCTCGGCAATGGCCTGGCCCGCCGCGCCGATCAGGAACAGCGGGCCGGTGCCTTCGCCGATCAGCCGGCAGATCGCGCTCAGCTGGAACTCGCCCGGCGGCTCCTCGAAGGACAGGAGCAGCGCACCGCGCAGCGCGAGGCGATCGCGCTGCCACAGTCGGAAAAAGCCGTCGCGCTCCGTCTCCGGCGTGAGGCGGGCGAGCGGCAGATGGAAGGGCAGGAGGCCGAGGGCCGCCGCGGCGCCTGCCGCCACGCCGAGCGCGCGGCGGCTCGGTTCGGCGGCGAGGTGCAGCGTGGCATCCATGCCCGATGCGTGGACGGTCCGCGCGAGCCGGTGCGCGAGGGCGCCGTCCGCTGGCAGCTGTGGCGCAAGGTCGAGCGGGCGGATGATGTCGGCAAGGGCGTCGTCGAGCACGGGCTGGCCGACGAGGAACGACAGCACTGCGTCCGGCATGACGAAGCGTTGCTGGAGGCGGCTTCCCGGCTGGGTGCCTTCCACCTTGATCAGCTGCCAGTATCGAAGCGGGGCCGAAGGCGCGAACGCGGCCTGGGACGCGCCCTCGAGATCGGCGAATATGGCGAGCGCGAGGAGCGTCGTCGGATAGGGGGTCGCGGGATCGCCCTGGGCGAGCGCGCACAGATTGGCGATGTCGGGCGAGATCTCGAAGCCGGCGGCCAGCGCGACCACGCCCTGCTCGAAGGCGGTGAGCGAGAACCAGCTTGCCAGCGCGTCGAACGCCGAACCGGGGACCGGTTCGCCGAGCCCGGCCTCCTGCGGTTGCGACGGCTCGTGGCGCAGGCCGGGGCGCGAGCGGGTGCGCGCATAATCCTCGAGCATGCGCTCGACGGCGGTGACCGCGTCCTGCAGGCGGGCGACATGAGGGATCTCCGCCATCATCAGCTCCCCGGCACCGTGACGCGCGGGCCCGTATAGGCGCCGTCCTCCCAGTCGAGCAGGCTGGCGACGCCGTCGATCTCGATGCTGACCAGATATTCCCCGGGAGCAACGCCCATGAGCGGCGCGGCCAGCGCGGTCGCCGCATCGGCGCGGGGGAGGCAGGGGATCTTGTACGAGGTCGATTTCGCGCCGCGCGCGAAGAGGAGCGCCGTCGCGCTCGCCTGGGCGGGCACGGCCAGCGCCATCGCGAAGTCCAGTTGCCTGCCGTCCGCGCCGATGGAGGGCGCGCCGGTGAAGCCTGGCACGATGCTCGCCGCGAAAGCGGGGGATTCCGCTTCTATGCCCTTGCCGTCCGGGCCATGCTTCACCAGCTTGACGATGAGGTTCCCGAAGGCGAGCGGCGCGGGCTGCGCGCCGGTCAACGGAACGAGCAGCGCGGCATGGCCCTGTGCGTCGAAGCCGCTGGTCACATCCTTTGCCGCGATACCGTTCAGCAGCACCGAGAGACCGGGCTGAGCGGGATTGGGCGTGCGGATCGCCAGCGTGCAGCCGCCCGAGATCGGCAGGTCCGGATTGGCGGCGTCGACAAGGTCGATGATCACGATCGAGCGCGACGGCAGCGCGCGCAGGCCGATGCGGCGCACGGGCAGCACGGGCTGGACCGGCAGCCGGTATTCGATCGCGATCGGCATCGCCGTGTAGAGCTGCGTGAGCTGATAGGGGACGTTGACGAACTCGGACCACAGCCGCGCCATCGCATCCGGCGCCATGTTGAGCGGCGTGACCACGATCTCGTCGCGCGGCAGCTCCTGGCTGCCGTCGCCGCCGCCGCTGAGCCAGGGCGTGCTCGCCACCGCCGCGCGCAGCATGTCGCGCGGGATATAGGGCTCGGCATTGAGCCCGCCCGCGACCAGCCCGAGCAGCCGCTGCGGATCGAGCCGCGCGTCGTCGCCGAAAAAGGTGATCATATAGTCGAGGTCGAGCTTGAGCACCGGCGAGTTCTTCGCCCCGCCGAGCGGCCCGCGCGTCGGCAGGTCGTTGTTCGAGACGAACCCGTTGCGGGTGGTGCGGAACAGATAGAGGTTCACGAACGGATCGCCGGTGCGCAGCGCCTCGGAGCCCGGATTGAGCGTGGTCACGCGCGCGCCCGGCACCGCGTCGCCGATGAACATGTGCAGCCGGTCGGCGATCGCCACGGTGCAGGCGGCGATCGAGAAGCTGGAATTCATGCGTCTGGCCCTCCGCGCGGCTTGGCCTTGAGCGGCGGTGGTTGCGGGCGCGCGGGCGGCGTGCGCGGGCGCGGCAGGTCGATCGTGATGCGGCCGATATCGATGCGGATATCGCCCGAAGCTTGCGCGGGAGGCGGGGGCCGGCGTTCGGGCCGGGGCGACGGCACGACTTCCGCCGCCACCGATCGCGTCGTCGCTGCGCGCGGCGGCACCGCCGGACCATCGTGCACGCGCGCGGGCGCGAGCACGTGGCGCGTTTCGGTGGTGGGAAGCGCCGTCTCCGCTTCACGTCGTTCGGGCGCGGATCGTCCCTCGCGCCGGGTGCCGCGATCCTGCGCCTGCCCGTCTCGGGCCGGGCGCGCCGGGGCCGATGGCGGAGCCGTCAGTGCGGCCATTGCCGTTGCCGGGAGCGCGCCGGGAAGTGCTCGCGGTTCACCGGAGGGTCCGGGGGGCGCCGTCCGTCCCGCGATCGCAGGCGGAGCAGCGGTCGGCACACGCGCCGGCATGCGGGGGGCAGGCGTTGCGGTGCCGTGCGGCTCGGCCGGTTCCCCGGTTTCGCGGGAGCGTGCCGGAGGCAGTGACGCAGCGCCCGAGGCCGTGCGCTGCGACGGGGCGGTGCGCCGCTCCCTGGCCGGAGCGGCAGGCGAGGCCGGAGCCGCTGCGGGCATCGACGGGGGCGCTGCTCCGGGCCGCGATGCGGCTTTGGTGGCAGGCGTCGCGATCGCAGCGTGTGCATCGCGCGGCGGCGCCATCGGATCGCTCGCGGCGGTCGGTGCGATGGGGCCGGACACCGTCCGCGCCATGGCTTCGAACGGAGCAGGATCGGTGGCCGCCGGCCGGCGGGCCGAAGCGATCGGCGTTCCCGCTTCCGCCTCGGGCCCGACGATCGAGGGTTTGCCTGGCTGAACCGCCGCGGCACGGCGTGATCCGGAGGGTGCCGGTGAGACCGGCGCCTTGGCCGGAGGCAGGGGAGCGCGGGCTTCTCCCGCTGGCGAAGGGGATGCCTCGGCCGCGCCAGGCGTCTCGGGCATATCGCGAAGCGCGCGGGCCGGGGCGGCAAGGCTGGTCTCGGCCGCGCCGCCCATAGGCAGGCTGCCTCCCTTCGTAATCATAGCCGCGCGCATGGGCGACGCCGGCTGCGCCGGTTCCGCCATAGGCCGCGCGGAAGCGTCGGCCTTGCGCTGCGCGACCGGCGTGGGCGCAGGCACGGCGGAGGGAACGGCTACCGGCGCGGGGGCGGGCAGGCTGGGCGCATCGGCCCGGACTCCCGCCGTTGGTGTGGAAACCGCCGCTGTGGCGCGCGCGATGGCATTGGTGGCGGGGGCATTCGCGGATGGCTCGGTACCCGGGGTCGTTTGCGCGGCAGCCGGCGGCACCGCATCCGCCGGGGCGGCCGGCGCTGCCCCCCGTGCCGACGGTGCGGGCACGCGGGCGGAGGGTTCGCTACTGGGGGGCGTTCGCGCTGGCAGGATGGGCGCCACCGTCATCGCCGGAGCCTCCGGCGCCATCGCCTGCAGGATCGGCGCGCTTTCGCCTGGCGCGGTGTCGAGCCCGGCGGCGCTCGTGCCGAAGCGCCGGGCCGATGCCTGGGACGCGACCGGAAGCATCGCGCCGGCGGTATCGCCCGCGCCTGTCCGCGATGTCCGTGCCGAGCGGCCGGCGGGCCGTTCCGCAGGCATGTCGCCGGCCTCGGCAGGGCCAGCCGCGACGGGGCCAGCCTCGGCAGGGCCAGCCTCGGCAGGGGGAGTCGCCGGCCCTGGATGCGGCTCGCCCGCCATGTCGCCGGCGCTGGCATGGGGCAGCGATACCGGCGCGCTCGGCCGGGTGATCCGCTGCTCGCCCAGCCAGGCCTCTTCCCCCGGCCAGGCTTCCTGATGGTCCGCCGCCGGGGCGAAGCGATAGCCGATGCGGCGGCCGAGCACGACCGGGCTTTCCTGGGCGCGTGCCGCCAGCCGGGCGAGCATGTCGCTCATTGCTGCAACCGCGCAAGATAGGCGCGCCGCCGTTCCGGGCCGAGCGCAAGGATTGCCGCCTCGCTCCAATGATAGGCCTGGGCGAGCAGGTGGATCTCGTCGAGCAGCGCATCGGCCGCGCCCTCGATCTCGCCCGCCAGCACTCCGGCGATGTCGACCGGTGCGTCCCATTCGCGATCGCATTCGGGGCAATGGAGCGCGACGAACGGGTCGCCGGCCGGATCGATCTCGGCCATCGCCGCGCCGATCGCGTCGACTTCGGCCTCCTCGAGCCAGGGCGGCACCTCGGCCCCTTCCGCCGGCACCAGGCATCGCCGGGCGAGTTCGGCGCGTGCCTCGTCGATGTCCGGGATCCAGCCGATGGCGGCAAGGTCGGCGCTGTCGGCCGGGCGCACCGCGAAGCGGTCGCCGTCGATCACGACCTCGGCCGCTGCCTCCGCCGCCGGACCCGCGATCGCGAGCAGTGCCGCCGACGCCATCGCCACGTCGAGCCGCGCCTCGCAATTCGGGCATTTCGCCGAGAGCTCGATCCGATCGCCGAACATCGCCTGGCGCAGCGCCACGATCGCGGCGTCGCGTGCGCCGATCGGCAGGGCCGCGCAAGCGCCGAAACTCTGGTCGGGCATGCCGAGCGCGGCGAGATAGATGCCTTTCTCGGCTGCCGAGCGACCGCGGCATGCCGATGCGGCATCCAGCAACTCGGCGGCGCTCAGCGGACGCGGCGCCATGGCCGTCAGTAGCTGGGCGGCGGCGGAACCTTGACGCTGGCGTCACGCTCCCAGCCCTCGTTCTGCAGCACGAGCGTCTGGATCGCCACGGCGTTCGAGCTCGAATCGAGCTCCGGCATCGCGGTGTATTCGGAGGGCCAGCAATTGTAGATGTTGTACGCGTACACCAATTGCCCCGCGGCGTTGTAGAATTCGAGCGTGATGTTGCGGCGGAAATTGGCGAGCGAGCTCTCCATCCCCTGGCCGGCGCGATAGTTCCACACCTGGCTGACCCAGGTTTCGAACTCGAGGTCCTGCGTCATCCCGCGCTCGAGCGTGATCGGCTCGAACTTGGTCTGGCCCGGCAGGATGCGGTTGGTGCTCGGATCGCCGCCTTCGCGGAAGGGCGTCGCCTCGGTGCTGCGCTTCAGCGCGCTGCACTTGCTCAGGCCGGCGACATACTTGCCCTGCCATTTGATGCGGAACTTGAAGTTGAGATACGGGTCGGGAGACTGGCTGGTCGACGAGACGCTGGGCATGGGTCGCTATCCTAGCTCGAAGACTGTCCGGCCATCTGCTGCAAGCTGATGACGACGAATTCCGCGGGTTTGACCGGGGCGAACAGGATCAGGATGTTGACGATGCCGTTGTCCATGTCCTCCGGAGTGGTGGTCGATTCGTCGCAGACCACCTGATAGGCCTGTGACGGCGTGGCGCCGACGAACGCGCCCTGCAGGTAGAGCGGGTGCAGGAAGGCGTTCACGCTCAGCCGGATCTGCGCCCAGAGCGCCGCGTCATTGGGCTCGAACACCACCCATTGCAGCCCCTGGATCAGGCTCTGCTCGAGATAGAGCGTCAGCCGGCGGACCGAGATGTACTTCCAGTCGTCATCGGCGACGTTCGCCGAAGCGAGCGTGCGCGCGCCCCAGGAGATATTGTCATAGGTGGGGAAGGTGCGCAGCGCGTTGATGCCGAGCGGGTTGAGCTGCCCGTTCTCCTGGTCGTTCATCACATAGGAGAGCTGCTGCACTCCGGCCAGCGGCGCGGTGATCCCCGCCGGCGCCTTCCAAACGCCGCGATTGACGTCGGTGAGCGCATAGACGCCCGCCAGCGTGCCGCTGCCGCCCAGCGTGAGCAGCTGGGTGGAGAAGGGCGTGGGGATCTGGATCTGCGGCCAATAGGTGGCCGCGCTGATGATGCCGGTGCCGAAGGTGCCCGGCGTGCTCGTCGCCCAGGCGACCGCGCTCGTCGTGCTCGTCACCGTCAGCGGCATGTCGAGGATCGCGAAGGCCTTGCGCTGGATCGCATAGTTGAGCGTCGCGGTCGCCGAAGTGAGATAGTTCGACGTGTTCATCGACGCCATGTCGGGAACCAGGATCAGGTTCACGATCTGCATCGCGTCGAGCGAATAGATGCCCGAGCGATTGGTCGAGTTGCCGGCGATGTCGAATCCGGTGGGCGGCAGCCCGTCGGGATATTTGGGCGCCGGCGTCGTCGTGGGCGGCTGCAGCTGCTGTGCCTGATAGTTGAGCGACTGGGTCGTGAACAGCGAAGTGGGGTTCGCCACCACGCTCACCAGATAGCCGGCAAAGCCCGGATCGGGCACCCAGACCTGGATGAGCTGGGCCTGGGTGCCGCTCGACGAGAGGAAGGGCGAAAGGCAGCTGCGCACCTGCGTGCTCGCCAGGCTCGGATAGCCGAGCGTGCCGGCGGCGCTCGACAGCGCACCCTGGATCGCCGCGATCATGTCTCCGACCGTCGAGACCGAACTGGTCATGGCGACCGTCGCGCTTACCGAGGGGGGCGGCTTGGTCGGGTCCGGCCCGGGCGGCTGCACCGTCACGGTAATGCCGGTGACGGTCACGGGGTTCTTGGGCGCGGTGAAGTTCAGGATCGTGCCGCTGGCGAAAGGCACCAGCACCGAAGGCGTGGTGGCAAGGTTGGGCACCGCCAGCAGCGCGCTGTTCTGGTTGCCCGACTGCATGACCTCGACGATCGAGTTGGTCTGGCTGATGTCGAGCGTCACCGCCGGCACGCTCTGCGTCTGGACGATGCTGTAGCTGCTGCTCGACGAATTGCTGTTGCTGGTGATCGAGTAGAGCGTCGCCGCCATGTTGAAGGTGTTCGGCTTGTTGGTCATGTAATCGACCGTCACGAACACGTTCTCGCCCCAGGTGCCGGGATTCTGCGAGTCTATTTCTACCAGATTGGTGCCAGTTGTCGGCGTCAGACCTTTGCCGCTTCCACCGCCTCCGCTAGAACTGGTGGGCGGTAACGCGCCGGTAAGCTCGGTCTTCGGCTGTACCGGTGGATTGGAACTCGCACAGACTCGGCTGATCCAGGCTTCGGTTCCGCCGTTTAGAAAAAACTGCGATACCTGAAAACTCGTTGTGCTCGTGGGGTCAAGTCCGCCGAATACGCGCTGGAAATCCCCGAAATTCAGGCATTGTACCGGCGTGTTCATGGGTCCGCGAGTCAAATAGCCAACGAATGCTGTTACGGACGTGGCAACACCAGAAATGGTGTGCGTTCCGCTCGGTAGTTCTTGGACATATACGCCAGGATATGTCAGCTGAAGTGCCATTTGACTCTCCATCCCCGGAGTCGACTCGGCGGGGATTCCCCATGTCAAAATTCAGGTCTTACGTACTGCCAACGTTGTGCTTGACGATATGCGGGTGCGTCAATAGCATAATTTCATATCGACTCCATCTGTTTGATCTCGTTTCTTAATGGAAACGGGGATTACGTTCGGCTAACCATTTTCTTTACGGTGGGAGGGCGTTGCGCATGGCGGCCGAGAATTCTGCGTTGTTGCAGCACGCACTCGACATCACCTTTTACGATCTGCCCTCGTCCGCTTCGATCCGGCTCGATTTCCCCATCGAGACGGGCGCAGCCATTCCGATGCTGCGTGCCACGCCGTCGGTGCGGCTTGGCGCGAGCTATGGCGGGGGCGAGATGGCGATCCGCGGGCTTTCGATCCAGCCGCGGCGGATCGAGTTCGACGTCGAGAACGCGCCCGCCACCTTGCCGCTGCTCGTCCACATCCTGTGCGGCGGCCGGTTCATCCATGGCTGGGTGCAGGTGCCGGGCGATGTGCAGGTGTCGATCGCCACATCGGTGCAGCGCATCCGCTTCGTCGGGGCGGGCTATTGGGCAGTGCCGCTGACTCAGGTCGAGGCCGAGGGCAAGCCGGCGGCGCGGCCGGCGCCTGCCCCGGCTCCAGCTCCGGCTCCGGCTCCGGCATCGACGCCGGCGCCGTCCGTGAGCAAGCCGAGCCCGGCGCCCGCGCCGTCGGCGAGCAAGCCGAGCCCGAGCCCCGCGCCGAAGCCGGCACCCACGCCGGCACCCGAGCCGCGGTCTCCGGCCGCCACGCCCACCCCGGCGAGCTGAGCGCGGAGATGCCTGCGACTTTCCCATAGACTCCGCGTGGGGGCGATCCGCGGAATCAGTCTCGAAACCATCGCCACTTGTGAATCTGAGAAAGGAAACGCGTCATGGCCATGAGCACGATCACGATCAACTTCCAGAACGCCACGCTGACGACGACGACGTCGCAGATCCTGATCACCAACGGCACCTTCGCGCTCGACACCACGAGCTCGCTGTCCATGGCGGGGACGATCAGCTTCACCTCGCTCTACATCACGGCGGGCGCGATCAACTTCAACGTCGAGTCGGGCACCTCGTTCACCGCCGCCGTGGTGACGCCGGTCCATCAGACGGGCAGCAACGCGCCGACGCTCGAGGTCACCAACTTCGCGGGCACCGTGACGGTGACCTGGCCGACCCCGAACGGCCTGCAGACCCAGACCGTGATGTCGGGCGATCCGATCACGCTGAACAACTTCGCGAGCTGAGCCGCGAAGCTACTCGAACAAGGGAGGCCCCCGGTGGACGCGCAGGTGACTATCAACTTCGCCGGGGGCATCGCCTCGACCAATCTGGTCCAGGTCGTGCTGGGTCAGGCGGTTCTCGCGCTGCAAAGCGTGCGGGGTGCCCTGGCCAATATCGTGGGCTTCACCAACATGACGGTCTATCCCGCGCAGATCGTCTTCGCCACGCCGAACGGCGGCGCGTTCGACGGGACGCTGGCGCTCACCCTGTCCTGGAGCGGGGAGGATCCGACGCTGACGCTCGACAATCTCGTCCAGGCGCCGCATGGCGCGCCCGCGACGGTCACCTGGCCGGTGGCGGGCGGGACGGAGACGCAGATCCTCACGCCGGGCAATCCGCTGACGCTCAGCGGCATCGTCGCCGACTAGGTGCCGCAGCTGGTCAGTCTGGGTGCGGTGCTTTCCTGTAGCTTCGGCAGCGCGCCGATGCCGATGATCGTGCCGCCCGAGGTGCCTGTGTTCGCCGACATGCTGCCCCTGGCGACAATCTTCGATTTCGTGCCGCTGGAGAATATCCCCAGCTTCGGCCTGTGCTCGAGCCTGGCCAATCCCGAGGTGGCGACGGCGACGGCGCTGGCGGAAGGCGTGCTGACGCCGATGCCGTGCATCCCGGTGACGACCTCGCCCTGGTTTCCCGGCGCGCCGGAGGTGTTGCTCGAAGGGATGCCGGCCCTGTGCACCGGCTCGATGTGCCTGTGCGACTGGCTGGGCGAGATCGAGATCGACGAGCCGGGGCAGGAGAGCGCGGTCACCAACTCCTGAACGCGGTGGCCTCGCGCGGCTCCGCGCCGCGAAGAGATGAAGCCAAAACGGGGCAAGTCCCCTAAACGGCAGCGAAAATCCTCCGACTACCAATCACGGGCGGCAGCAAGGGACTGCCGCCGCGGCGATTTGGAGGGGCGGATGGTTGCGATCTTCACGGGTGCCGGCACGGGCTTCGAGCGTGGATCGGGCTCGGTTCTGGGAGGTTCGGGCCTGCTCGGCACCGCATCGCAGGGGCGCGGGGGCGACAACGTCCTGGTCAACGCCGCGAACGGCAACCTGCTGATCTCGCGACAGGACGAATATCTTGTCGGCCGCGGCCCCGATGTCGCGATCGGCCGGGCCTTCAACAGCCAGGCGACCGCCGACGACGACAATAACGACAAATGGCGCCAGAGCACCGACCGGCGCGTGACGGCGGTCTCGGGGGCGACCGTGCGCCGCGTCTCGGCCGATGGCAGCGAGACGATCTACACCTGGGATGCCGCGCGCTCGGCCTATGTCTCCAAGGAGGGCGCGGGCGCCTATGACCAGATCGTCAAGTCGGGCAGCCAGTGGATCTGGACCGATGGCGCCACCCAGCGCGTCGAGAAATATGACGAGCTGAACGGCGGCCGCATCGTCTGGGAAGGCGATACCGATCTCAACGCGATCACCTATACCTATGTCGGCGACAAGCTCGACAAGGCGACCACGGCGGACGGCGCCTGGGTGCAATATAGCTGGTCCGGCTACAACATCACCAAGGTCACCACCGGCTATACCGATCTCGCGACGGGCCTCTCCAAGACGCTGTCGCGCGTCTGGTACGAATATAGCGGCTCGCAGCTGACCAAGGTCCGCACCGATCTCACCCCGGCCGACAACGCCCTGCCCGGCGATGCCGATTCCTACTGGACGAGCTATGGCTATGACGGCGCCGGCCGGGTCAACAGCATCACCCAGAAGGACGGATCGAGCCTGGCCGTCACCTATGACGGATCGGGCCGCGTCGCCACGCTGACCCAGCTCGCCAGCTCGGGCGTCAACCGGGTGACGACGCTCGCTTATTATGCCGGCTATACCACGATAACCGACGCCACCGGGCAAGTGACCCGGCTCGATTATGACGCGGCCGGCAACCTCACCAAGATCACCGCGCCGCCCGCCTCGAGCGGGGCCGCGCAGCAGGTCGTGCAGTTCGGCTACAACGCCAATGGCGACCTCATCAGCACCACCGACGCATCCGGCAATGCGGCGAGCTACGCCTATGACGGCAACGGCAACCTCCTCACGGCGACGGACCGTGCCGGCAATGTCGTCACGCGCACCTATGGCAGCCGGAACGAGCTGCTGACGGAGACGCATACCACCTCCGATGCCAGCGGCGGGGCAGTGAGCGTCACCACGCGCTACGCCTATGACGCCGAGAACCATCTGCGCTACGTCGTCAGCGGCGAAGGCTATGTTACCGAATATCGGTACACGGCGGCGGGCGAGGTCCAGTATACCGTCGAATATCCGGAGCACGGCTATACGATCGGTTCCGGCGCGCTCAGCGAAGCGACGATGGATGCGTGGCGCAACGGCCTGGCGGACCGGTCTTCGGCCAAGATCACGCTCAACACCTATGACGCGCGCGGGAACATGACCTCGACCCGCAGCTTCGGGATCGCGAGCGCGGCGGGCGCGGAATCCACTGCGGAGGGCGCGAGCCGCACTTACTACACCTATGACCAGTCCGGCCGCCTGCTCTCGCGCAACCTGGAGGGGCAGGTCTCCGAGGCCTTCGTCTATGACGGGATGGGGCGCCTGACCGCGTCGACCGACGTCAATGGCGGCACCACCAGCTTCGTCTTCAACGACACGGCGACCACCACCACGGTCACGCTCGCCTCGGGCTATGTGACGGTCACCACCTACAACAAGGCTGGCGACCTGATCAGCCAGGCCGATAGCGGCAGCTATGTCGCGGGCGGTACCGCGGCAAATCAATATGACAAGCTCGGGCGGCTGCGCATCGCGACCGATCCGGTCGGTCTCAATCGCTACTACGCCTATGACAAGAGCGGCCGCCTGATCGCCGAAGTCAACCATTATGGCGACATGACCGAGTATCGCTATGACGCGAACAACAAGATCGTGGCGACCACTCGCTATGCGACCCGGCTGACCGCCGGCCAGCTCGCCATCCTCCAGAATCCGGACAGCGTGTTCGAGCCGGGCGCGATCCGTCCTGCCGCGAGTGGCGCGGACCTGTGGAGCTGGTCGGTCTATGACAAGCTCGGCCAGGTCGTGGCCTCGATCGCGGGCGACGGCAGCGTCGCGACCATGGCCTATGACAAGGCCGGCCATCTGGTCGCCACCACTGCCTATGCGGTCAAGCTGACGGCGGGGCAGATCGCCGGCTTCAAGACCACGCCGCCGCTGCTCACCGACATTCCCGCGCCGACCGCGACTGCGGCGGTGACTCGCGCCTTCTACGATCGCGACGGCCGCATGCTCGGCACGCTCGACGGCGAGGGGTTCCTGGTCCGCAACGTCTATGACAAGGCGGGCATCAAGGTTGCCGAGATCGCGTCGTACAATGCCGCGGCCGCCGGGCTGCGCGCGGCGGGCAGCTTCAACGACCTGGTTGCCAGCGTCGGCACTTCGGCCGGCGACCGAGTGACGCGCTACGTCTATGACGGCCAGGGGCTGCTGCGCTACGCGGTCGATGGGCTCAACCAGGTCGTCGCCTATGACTATGACGCGGCGGGGCTGCGGACGAGCGTGGTCCGCTTTGCCGCCGCCATGGCGGCGACGGGCGACTATACCTATGACAATGTCAAGGCGCTGACCGCCGCGATGGCCGGCAATGCCGGCAACCGCACGAGCTGGTCGGTCTATGATGCGGCCGGGCGGCTGGCCTATTCGATCGATGCCGATGGCGGCGTCACCGGGCTGAGCTACGACAGCAGCGGGCAGGTGATCCGCTCGGTCGAATATGGCGCGAAATATGTCAGCGGGTCATTGCCCGCCGTCGCCACGATGGACGGCTGGTCGGGCAACAATGCCGGCGGCGCGGCCGACCGGATCACCCGCACCTGGTACACCGCGCGCGGCGAGGCGCGCTACGTCGTCGATGCCGAGGGTTATGTCTCGCGCACCGACTATAGCGCCTCGGGCAAGGTCACCGGCAGCGTCGTCTGGAACAACAAGATCGGCGTCTCGAACGCGACGACGATCGGCCAGGTCGATGCGGCGACGGCGGGTGCCGGCGACTATGCCGCGCGCAGCTTCGCCTATCATCCGGACGGCAAGCTCTACACCGAGACCGATCCGCTCGGCGTCATCACGCTGTACGACTATACCGCGACGGGCAGGCTCAACGCGCGCTACGACGCCTATGGCACCAGCGATCAGGCGGTCACGGTCTATGGCTATGACGCCGCCGGCCGCGTCGTCACCGAGATGCGCGGCTGGAACACGGCGGAAGCGTCGACCACCACTTATGCCTATGACGGGCTCGGCAACCGCGTCCAGATGTGGGACCCGAACGGGAACCTGACCAGCTACAGCTACGACAAGCTCGGCCAGCTGAAGGTGGAGACCAACGCGCTCGGCGGCACGACCAGCTACGAATATAACGCGTTCGGCGAGGCCTGGAAGGTCACCAATCCGGGCAATGGCGTCACCTATCGCTGGTATGACAAGCTCGGCCGGGTGACGCATGTGCGCGACGCCGGCGATTACCTGACCGAAACCCAGTTCACCGTGTTCGGCGAGATCGCGACGCTCACGCGCCGCTTCAACCAGGTGAGCGGCGGCGCGGTGATGGCGACGCCGCCGTCGGTGGCGGCGAACGCCGGCGAGGATTCGGTCACGTCGTTCCTCTACGACAAGCTCGGGCGGACGACGCGCGCCACCGACGCGATGGGCTTCTTCGAGACCTATAGCTACGACGCCTTCGGCAACCGCCTGTCGGTGACGGCCAAGTCGGCCACCGACAGCGCCGTCGCGGGCGCCGCGACCACCTATAGCTATGACAAGCTCGGGCAGCTGCTCACCGAGACGCTGCCGATGGCGACTTATGACGCCGCCGGCAACCTCACCGGCTCGGTGGTCGTCAACCGCTTCGAATATGACGCGCGCGGCAATCGCACCAAGAAGGTGGAGGCGGACAATCTCGCCTATCGCCGCACCACCACCTACAGCTATGACAAGAACGACCGGCTGATCGAGACCCGCGGCGATGCCGTGGGCGTGATCGCCGACGATCTGGTGACGGTGACGACGGTCGCGCCGGTGGAGACGATCCGCTACGATGCGCGCGGCAACGTCAAGGAGAGGATCGACGCCTCGGGCGCGCGGACCCTGCTCTATTACGACGCGCTCAACCGCAAGAAGGTCGAGATCCGCCAGACCTCGGCGAGCGAGAACAGCTATTCGAGCTACAGCTACGACGCCAACGGCAACCTCAAGAGCAGCCGCGCCTATGCGGGCTCGATCGCGCTGCCGGGCAGCGTCGGCACCGCGCCGCCGTCGCCGCCCGCGGGCGGCTATCGCGAGACCTTCTTCAACTATGATGCGCTGGATCGCCTGACCTGGAGCAAGGTCGCCGGGGTGGTATCGGGCAATTATGCGAGCGGCTATGCCGCCGTCGATCTCGTCACCTATTATGCCTATGACGCGAACGGCAACCTCCAGAAGGTCACCGATCCCAATGGCGGCGAGACCTTCAGCTGGTACGACCTGCTCGGCCGCAAGACCGGCCAGATGGATGCCCAGGGCTATCTCACCAGCTGGGCCTATGATCCGGACAGCAACGTTACCAGCGAGCGCCGTTATGCGACGCGCTTCACGGGGACCGCGTCGGTCGCCGGAGCACCGGCGGTGGCGACGGCGGGCACCGACCGGGTCACGCAATATGGCTATGACCGCAACGGCAACCGCACCTCGGAATCGCGGCTCTCGGTCGAGGCCTATGCGATCAACGCGAGCAACGGCGCGCTGACCTCGGTCACCGGCACCGCGACGATCCAGTATCTCTACAACGGCCTGGGCCAGGTGGTCCGCAAGATCGAGGCGACCGGGGACCAGACCAACTACAGCTATGACGGGGCCGGTCGCCTGACGGTGGAGACCCGCGCGGGCTTTGTCGACTTCAACGGCCAGTGGGTCTCGCCGACCACCCAGTATCTCTATGACGGGCTCGGCAATCTCTCGCGCTCGATCCAGTCCGGGGCGACCAACGCGCCGACCCGGGTCACGACCTACAGCTATGGCGCGGGCGGCCGCCTGGGCAGCATGACCGACGCATCGGGCTTCACGCGCTATTATGCCTATGACGCGGCCGGCCGGGTGAAGCGCGAGAGCTACAGCCGGACGACCGCGGCCGGCGGCACCGTGACCGATGCGATCGCCACCCGCTACGACCTGGCCGGGCGCAAGGTCTTCCAGGGCGTCGCGACCTGGAACGGCAGCAGCTATGCGATGCTGGATTACAGCCAGACTCAATATACCGGCTATGGCGAGGTCTGGAAGAACGGCGTCAACGGCCTGTGGCAGACCGAGAACCAGTATGACAATGGCGGGCGGCTGACCGCCACCAATGCCGGCGACGGCGTGTGGAAGTTCTTCGGCTACGACCGCAACGGCAACCAGACCGTCGTCATCACCTCGGCGGGCACCAGCCTGGCCGGCCAGTCCTTCGCCGGAGCGCTGTCGCTGGTCGGCCTGGCGACGGTCAATGCCACCTATACCAGCTACGACAAGCGCAACCTGGCGGTGCAGGTGGTCGAGGAGGGGCGGCAGCTCAGCGCGTCGGCGAGCGACCAGTTCGTCACCAGCCGGACCTACAACGCCTTCCTCGAGGTGGTGAGCGAGACCAACGCGCTCGGCGCCACGCTCGACTATAGCTACAATGCCATGGGCAAGCTGATCAAAAGCGAGAGCCCGGCCGTCTGGATCACGCTGGAGAATGGCGGCCAGCAATATGTCCGCCCGACCGAATATTATTATTACGACCTGAGCGGCCGCCTGATCGGCAGCCGCGACGCGAACAGCAATCTCTCGACGCGAACCTTCCTGGCTGGCACCGGCTATGGCACGGGCGCGGCGCTGATCGCGACCAGCTTCGCGGCAGACGGCGGCAAGATCGCCAATGCCTATGACATCCATGGCGATGTCCGCCGCGTCACCGATCAGATCGGCCGGGTGACGACCCAGGACTATGACGCGATGGGCCGCGTCACGACCGTCGCGCATTATGGCGGCCTGGTCGAGAATTTCGCCTATGACGGGCTGGGCCAGCGCATCCAGGCCTGGAACAACCTGTATCAGAACCCGGTCTACGGCCCCGAGGAAGCCTATTGGGTCGAGGATCCCTATGATCCCTATGGCGGCTATTATGGCGGCGGGGGCCATTGGGAATATTACACGCCGATCATCGGCTACACGCCCGAAAAGGCGCTGACCGAATATGACTCGCTCGGCCGGGTCACCAGCCAGCTCGCGTTCGGCGGCGACCTGACCAGCTTCTCCTATGCCTGGAACGGCGGCATCTCGACCAGCGGGCTCGGCACCTTCGGCGGCTGGACCCAGGTCACCACCCATGCCAACGGCAGGACGCTCGTCGAGAGCAAGGACATCTTCAGCCGGACCACCGCCAAGACCGATCTCGGCGGCCATGTCTGGTCCTACAGCTACGACGTCGCCGGCCGGCTCTACCAGTCGGGCACGGGCGGCGTGTACACGACCTATACCTATCTCAACACCGGCCAGCTCGGCTCGACGATCCTCGGCACGCCCTATCCGGTGGCGAACTCCACCTGGGCGCGCACTGTCTCGACCTACAGCTACGACAAGCTCGGCCAGCGCCTCACCGAGCAGACCATCGAGGAAGCGGGCTATTACCAGCCGGGCTATTGGTACGAGGAATACGACCCCTATTACGGGTACGTCACCAACAGCTATTGGGTCGACGAGAGCTATTACACCACTTCGGCGACGCTCCAGAACTCCACCGCGACCTATGACGCGCTCGGCCGCCTGAAGACCTTTGTCGAGGCGGGCACGGCGACGCTGCCCGCGGCGAACCTCGCCTATGAATATGACGCGAACGGCAATGTCCGCCGCACCACCGCGACCTATCGGACGCTCGATTACCAGGGCAATGTCTCGTCCTACACCACGACGAACGACTATTGGTTCCGCTTCGACAGCATGAACCGCGTCGTCACCGACAAGGGCACGTTGCGCGGCGGGCAGATCGTCCGCGGCGAGGCAGTGTACGGCACCGGTGGCGGGCAGGACATATTGTACGATCTCGCCGGTCAGCGCATCGCCGTGATGCGCACCGAATATTCGCCGGGCTATTATGATTACGAGTGGGGCTATTATTACCCCGGCAGCTATTACGAGAGCCGCGAGAACTACATCTACGACAGCGCCGGCCGCGTGTTCGAGATCCAGACCTCGATGGGCGGCTATGTCACCGAGGATTACGACTATAACACCGGTGTCGCGACGCCGCCGGGCACCATCCCCGCGGCACCTTCGACCGGCACGCTGCGCTCACGCTTCTACTATGACCTGATGGGGCACCAGACCTCGCAGACCGACTATGAGGCGAACGGCTCGACCATCGCCTATAGCCGCTATGCGAGCTACAACAACAAGGGCCAGATCACCTACGAGAACAGCTCGACCAAGAAGTATGACGGCCATACCTATCAGTCGTACACCTATTACGACTATGGCTATGGCACGAACTATGCGCTGGGCGCGGCGATCAGCGTCTCGACGATCAACTATCGCGACAACAACAATGCCAACGCGCCCGACACGCTGACCACCAACAGCTTTGCCTGGTGGGACGGGGCGGTGCAGTCGCAGATCGCGCACAAGCCCAATACCGGCCAGTCGACCACCTATTACACGACCTTCTACTATAACGGCCTGGGGCAGCTGACTTCGCTCTATGTCGGCGACGCGCGGGCCCGCAACGTCAGCTTCAAGCTCAATGGCGACGGGCAGATCATCCGCCGCGACGAGCAGGACTATAACTGGTCGAACGGCGACCCGCACGAGATCTGGTATCGCTTCAACGGCCGCCAGCTCGGCTATGTCGGCAACAACGGCACCAGCGACGTATCGACCGTGCAGTCGATCGGCGAGCGGCAGACCGTCTCGCCCACCACGCCGGGGGCCTTCCGCAACGGTTCGAGCTACGGCACCTCCTACGCCGATTTCGCCAACAGCTACGATCCGATCAACAGCTACAGCCAGGGATCGGCGGGCGGCAGCTATACTGTCCGGGCCGGCGACACGCTGCAGGGCATCGCGCTGGCGATGTGGGGCGATTCCAGCCTGTGGTATCGCATCGCCGACGCCAATGGCATCAGCGGCGCGACCGCGCTGGCCGAGGGCCGCACGCTGACCCTGCCGAGCGGGGTCATCAAGAGCAGCTATAACGCGACCGGCTTCAAGCCGTACAATCCGGGCGAGGCGATCGGCGACGTCACGCCGTCGACGCCGCAGCCCCAGGCGGGCGGCAAGAAGAACAAGTGCGGCGTGATCGGCATGGTGCTGCTCGCGGTGGTCGCGATCGCAGTCACCGTGGTGACGGCCGGCGCCGCGGCGGCCGCGCTGGCTCCCTCGATCTCGTCGATCGGCGCCGGCATCTCCGCGGTGCTCGGCGGGACGCTGGCCACCACGGCGGGCATCGGCCTGGGCGGCGCCATCGCGATCGGCGCCGGCGCGGCGGCGGTCGGCTCGATCGTCAGTCAGGGCATTGGCGTCGCCACCGGCATCCAGGAGAAGTTCAGCTGGAAGGCCGTGGGCCTCGCAGCGATCGGCGGCGGCGTCAGCGCCGGGATCGGCGGCAGCGGGATCTTCGACGGCATCAAGAGCGGTGTGATCCGCGCCGGCGTCACTTCGGCGGCGAGCAGCCTTGTCAGCCAGGGCATCGGCGTCGTCACCGGGCTGCAGGACAAGTTCAGCTGGGCCGGGGTGGCCGCGGCCGGGGTCGGCGCGATGGCCAGCTTCGAAGCCGGCAAGCTGTTCGGCGCCAAGTCGTTCACCGACATCAAGAATGCCGGTGGCGCGGTGACGACCATCGGCGACACCAGCATCGGCAATCATTTCGCCCATCTTGGCCAGAGCGCCGCCGGCATGGTGGCGAGCGCGGCGACCCGCAGCGCGATCGAGGGCACGAGCTTCGGCGACAATCTCGTTGCCGGGATACCCGATGTCATCGGCCAGGCGCTCAGCGACCTGATGCTGCGCGGCGCCACGATGAAGGCGCCCGAGCAGCCCAAGCCCGTCAACGCGGTCCGCACCGCGGGGGCGGAATGGCTCGCCAACCGAACGCCGCAGGACCTTGAGGCCTATAAGCAATATGGCATCACCTTCGATCTGACCGACAATGGCCTGGTGGTCCGCGGCGACCTGGCGGCCATGCGCGAGCGGGGCGAAGCAGCGCGGCGGGGCGAGGCGGTTCCCGACGACGGCAAGCCGAAGCTGCGCGCCGGTCCGGACGTGCCGATCGTCAATGACGACGATCATCACCAGTATATCAAGACGAGCCTGCCGGCCTGGCTGGCGAAGGACGGCGTCGCGGTCGCCAACACGCCCGGCATCAACATCGACTTCACCGGAAACGCGGCTGGTGTCACCAGCTTCTGGGCGGCGTTCGAGCATAGCGGCGGCGCGACCCGCTTCATGTCGAACGGCGGGGACACCTATGTCTACACCGGCGGCACGGTCGAGATCCCGGGGCTGGGCATCAAGCTCAGCGTCGGTGCCGACATCGTGCCGCAGATCTCGCCGCTCACCACGCCCGCCGGCCAGGGCGGGCAGGCCGGCAATGGTGACGGGATCACCGTCGGCCAGGTGGCGGACGTCGCCGCGCAGGTCATCGTTCCCGGCTATGGCAGCGGCAAGTCCGCCTGGGAGGCCTATCAGTCGGGCAATTACTGGGCCGCCGCGGGCTGGGGCCTGCTCGCCGTGGGCGAGGTCGGCCTGACCGTCGCGACGCTCGGCAGCTCGAACCTGGTGACCACCGCGATCCGCGGCACCCGGGCGGCTGCGATGGGCGTGCGCGGTGCCGAGGCCGCGCGCGCAGTGGCCAAGGCCGAGGAGGCCATCGAGCTGACCGTCAAGATGAAGAAGGGATGGAATGCCGAGCAGCGCGCCGCCGCGCTCGAAAAGGTGAACGCCCTCAACGGAGCGGAACTGCGGGTGACGCCTTCGGTCCGCAGCGGCACTTCGGCGGCGTCGCGCTATCGCCAGGCCGGCAATGCCATCCCCGCTGGCGCGGATGTGGACCATATCATCGATTTACAGCTGGGAGGCGCCGATATTATATCGAACATGCGACCGCTGGACCTGAGCGTGAACAGGAGCCTCGGGGCGCAGATCGGCCGGCAATTGCGCGGAGTTCCATCCGGTACGAAGGTTTCCGGAATCAGGATCGTGCATTAGGATTGTGAGGTAGCAGGTGTTCGAGGATTTCACCGAAACATTCTCTCCGGATTTCGATCGGCCTCCGGTTCCGTTGCCGGTCCGCCCGAGCGACGATGCGCTTGCCGAATTGTTCGAGCGGTTCGGCGGCGTCTCGTTCAACGGCGGCATCTACCGGGTGTTCGATCCCATCCAACTGCCCAACTACAATGCGATGGTCGAGGAAGGCTTTCCCGATTTCGCGGGCACCCTGACGGTGTTCGGAAGCGACTGGCTGGGGCGGATCTTCGCGACCACCAGCAAGTCGAGCATCCAGGGCCGCGACGGCGTGATGATGTTCGAGCCGGGCACGGCTTCGGCGCTCGAGATTCCGTGCAACATCCTCACCTTCCACGATGAGGAACTTGTCGATGCGCCGGATGCCGCGCTGGCCGATGAGTTCTTCGAGAATTGGCGCGGGAGCGGCAAGCCGGCACCGCGGGCGAACCAGTGCGTCGGCTATATCCGGCCGCTGTTCCTCGGCGGACAGGATACGACCGCCAATCTCGAGCTGATCGACATGGAAGTCTATTGGTCGGTGAGCGTGGATCTCATTCGCCAGGCGCGGGGCCTGCCGGCCGGCGCGCGCATCTCGGGCGTGCGAATCCCCGACTGACCCTTGGCGCGGGCGGGGCCCGGCCCCGCCGCCAGCGGCATGACCGATGCGTGGCCCGCGCGACGGGGGCGCCGTCCGGACCGATGCCGGGCGCGACGGCGCGCGCGAGGTTGGCGACACGGTTTGGAGCAGGTGCCTGGCGCTGGTTCCAAAGAAAATAGACCGGAATGGATGTAAGTCGATTCGGTCTATTGTAGATTGGCAAAGAAGAATGGCGACATTGCCATCCATTTGGTGCGAATCGTGCTATTTCCGTGGTTGTATCGTGGGTGCAACATACTGAAATATTTCTTTCATGCCGCCACTTGACGGAGAAAGGCCGGATCTGTCTCATATCGAGACAGTAACCGGGGGGCGGTATGTCAGGTCTCGTCGATGCGGCGACGGCTATTCTTAGTGCGTCTGAAAGAAAGCTTGAAGTGGCGGCGCACAATGTCGCCAATGTTTCGACGCCGGGCTTCAAGCGGCAGATAGGGTTCTCGCAGCTTCTCCAGGCTTCGCCGAACGACGTTCGGCCGCTTCCCGAGGTCGCGGTCCGCCGCAACTTCGCGCAGGGCAAGCTCACCGAGACCCGCAATCCATTCGATCTCGCGATCAGCGGCGACGGGTTCTTCCAGCTCCGCGCCGGCGATCGCCTGGTCTATTCGCGCCAGGGCCAGTTCAAGCTCGCCGCCGACGGCACGCTGGTCTCGCCGCAGGGCTATGTGCTGCAGCAGCAGGGCGGCGGGGACCTGGTGCTCGATGGCCAGGCCGCCACTGTCCAGCAGGACGGCACGGTGATCGAGGCCGGCCGGCCGGTCGCGCGGATCGAGCTGTTCGCCGCCGAGGATCCGCAGGCGCTGACGCCGGTGGGCGAATCCTATTTCTCGGCCGGGGCGGGGGCGATGGACATTGTCGGCGGGCCGGTGATCCGCCAGGGCATGGTCGAAAGCTCGAATGTCGAGATGGGCGACGAGATGGTCGCGATGATGACCGCGCTGCGTCAGTCGGAAGGCGGCGCCCGCCTGGTGCAGGTCTATGACGATCTGATCGGCCGCGCGATCTCCAGCCTGGGCCAGACGCGATGAGCGACGCCTTCTATGTGGGGGCGGTGGGCCTCCAGACGCAGCAGCGCGCGCTGGACGGCATCGCCAACAACATCGCCAATGTGAACACGCCGGCGTTCAAGCGCGCCCAGCTGCGTTTCTCGGACGTGGTCGCCAGCCGCCCGCAGGATGTGGCGACGCCCGACCTGCGCCCGCTTCCCGTGGAAGTCGCGGGGGTGATGCTCGATACCCAGTTCATGCTGAACGAGCAGGGCCAGCTGGAGCGCACCGGCCAGCAGCTCGACGTGGCGATCGACGGCCAGGGCTTCATCGAGCTGATGGGGCCGGGCGGCCAGACGCTGTTGTGGCGCGGCGGCGCGCTCAAGGTGAATGACGACGGCCAGCTGGCGACCAGCCATGGCATCGCGCTGCGCGCCGCGATCACCGTGCCGGGCGACGCCAGCGCGATCGAGATCGGCAAGGACGGCGTGGTGCGCGTGCGCGTGCCGGACAGCGCCGATCCGGTCGAGCTCGGGCAGATCCAGCTCGTTCGCGTCAACGATCCGTCGGCGGTCTCGCGGCTCGACGGCGGCCTCTACCGGGTCGAAGACGCCGGCGCGCTCAGCGAAGCGGTGCCCGGGGAAGACGGCATGGGGATGCTTGTCCAGGGTTCGATCGAGCAGTCGAACGTCGCGCTGACCGATGAGATGGTGCGGCTCATGCTCGTCCAGCGCGCCTATGCCGCCAATGCCCAGATCGTCCAGGCCGCCGATCAGCTCATGGGCATCGCGAACGGCCTGCGGCGCTAGCACCATGGCAGGGGGGATCGTCATGGGGGTGGCGCTCGTCGCCGCCACGGCCGGGGGCGGCGGCGTGGACGTCGCGCTCAGGCCGGTGGTCGAGGTGCGCTCGGCGCAGCTGCGCGTCGGCGATCTGGTCGCGGCGCGCGAGGGCGTGCTGCCGGCGCGCATCGCCGATCTGGTGGTCGCCCGGCTGCCGCGCGGCGCGTCGGCGCTCGCCCTGCCGGCGCGCGATCTCGCCGCGCTGGTGCGCCGCCGGGTGCCCGGGCTGCGCGTGACGGCACCGGCGGAAGGGACTGTCCGGATCCGCGCCGCGCTCACGGCCGCGCCGGCGCGCAGCCATGGCGGCTGCTTCGCCGCTGCCGCCGCGATTCCGGCGGGCGCCGCCGTCACGGCGGGAGACGTGATCGCGACCGAATGCCGCGATGCGGCCCCGGCGGCGCTGCGCTACGAGCGGGGCGGGCTGGCGGTGGCGCGTGCCGCGCTGCCGGCGGGCGCCTATCTCGGGCGGCTGGCGGCACTTCCCCGGAACGCGATCGGCAAGGGAACCCCGCTCACGCTGCGCTCGGCGGCCGGCCCGGTGACGGTCGAGCGCGCGGTGACCACGATGCAGTCCGGCCGTTCGGGCGGGCGCCTGTTCGTGCGCGATGCCCAGGGCAAGGTCTTCGCCGCGCCGCTCGCGCTGGCCGGCGGGGAGGGCGGGCGATGAGCCCCAGGCTGGCAACCGCCGCCGCCGCCACGGCGCTGCTGCTCGCGGCACCGGCGGCCGCGCAGGATCTCTTCAAGGGCGGGAACTGGTCCGCCATGGCCGCGGACCGCCGCGCCAGCGGCGTGGGCGACGCGATCACGGTGGTCGTCCAGCAGGCGGCCGAGGCTTCGAACACCACGCAGAATGCGACGCGCAAGAGCACCGACGTGTCGGGCGGGCTCAATGCGGGCTCGATCAGCGAGAGCGGCCAGCTCTCCTTCGGCGGCGGCTATACCGGGCGCGGCGAGGTGCGGCGCAGCGAGCGGCTGGTCGCGCAGCTGAGCGTCACGATCGAGCAGGTGCTGCCCAATGGCGACTATCGCATCGTCGGCGAGCAGCGCCTCCATGTGAACGGCGAGAAGACGCTGATCGCCGTGCGCGGGCGCATCCGGCCCGAGGACATCCGCAGCGACAACAGCGTGCTGTCGAGCCGGATCGCCGATGCCCAGATCAACTATGACGGCAAGGGCTTCGTCTCGCGCAGCGCCAGGCCGGGGCTGCTCAACCGCATCTTCTCGCTGCTGGGGCTGGGCTGATGCGCGGCGTCGGAACCCTCCGCGCGGCGGCCCTGGTGCTGGCCCTGATACTGGCCCTGGCGGTGCCGGCCGCGCCCGCCATGGCCCAGTCGGTGCCGCTCAAGAGCCTGGGCAGGTTCGACGGCTGGCGCGAGAATGCGCTGGTGGGCTATGGCTTGGTCACCGGCCTTGCGGGATCGGGCGACACGCGCCGCAGCGCCGTGACGCGCCAGGCGCTGCGCAACGTACTGAGCCGCCTAGGCACCAGCGTGACCGAGGACCAGCTCAGCAGCCGCAACGTCGCGGTGGTGATGGTCACCGCGGTGCTGCCGCCTTCGGCCAATGTCGGCGACCGGATCGACGTCACCGTATCCTCGATCGGCGATGCGCGCAGCCTGGCGGGGGGCACGCTGATCATGACGCCGCTGCTCGGGCCGGACCAGCGCACCTATGCGCTGGCGCAGGGGCCGCTGCTGGTGGGGGGCTATCGGTTCGACGCCGATCTCAACCAGCAGCAGCGCAACTATCCGACCACCGCGGTGCTCCAGGGTGGCGGCACCATCGAGGCGCCGGTGGAGTCCGCGGTGCTGCGCGGCGGCAACGAGATCGGGTTCCTGCTCGCCAGCCCGAGCTTCTCGACCTCGCAGCGCATCGCGGAGCAGATCAACGCGCGCTTCGGCTATGGCACCGCGCTTGCGAAGAATGCCGACGAGGTCCGCATCCGCTTCGCCGGCGCGCCGACGGAGGTAACCGGCTTCGTGGCGCAGCTCGAGAATGTCCGGGTCGAGCCCGACGTCGCGCCGCGCATCGTGATCAACGAGCGCACCGGCACGGTGGTGGCCGGCGGCGACGTGATGATCTCGAGCGTCGCGATCGCGCAGGGCGACATCAAGGTGACGGTAACCGGCGAGCGCAGCGCGTCGCAGCCCGGCGGCTTCTATGGCGGCTTCGCCAGCGACGTCAGCAGCCTGATCGTCACCAACACCAAGCTCGAGGTGGCGCAAGGGGTGGGGGACCAGTCGTTCCGCTTTCCCAACACTTCGGTCGCGGACCTCGTCCAGGCGCTGTCGCGCGCGCATGTCGATACGCGGCGCATGATCAGCATCCTCCAGGCAATCAAGACCGCGGGCGCGCTGCACGCGGAGATCATCGTTCAGTAGCGTGAAAAGGGTGGGGACATGGAGAGTATTTCGACGGCGTTGATCGCCAAGGCGCTCGACGGACTTACCGCGCGCTACCAGGCGACCGCGCAGAACATCGCCAACGCGAACTCGCCCAACTATCGGCCGATCCGCGTCACCTTCGAGGACAGCCTGCGCAGCGCGGCGACGCAGGGCGGCGGGGCGATCGCGGGGGTCGAGCCCAAGGTGGAGCTGGTGCCGGCGCCGCGGATCGCCAGCGAGATGCGGCTCGACCTGGAGATCGCCAACGCCTCGCAGACGGCGATGCGCTATGGCGCGCTGCTCTCGATCCTCGGCCGTCAGATGGAGCTTGCCCGCACCATCGTTTCGGGAGGCCGCTGAGATGGATGCCATCGCCATCAGCCGCACCGGCCTGGACGTCGAGTGGCAGCGCCTTCAGGTGATCGCGCAGAACCTCGCCAACATCAACACGAGCCGCACCGCCTCCGGCCAGCCTTTCCACCCGCTGCGCCTGTTGTCGGGGCCGCAGGTCGATTTCGCGCATCTCGTGCGCGCGGACGACAAGACGCCCGGCGGCGTCGAGGTGCTCGGCGTCGAGCCGATGGCGGCGGGGACGCGGCGGGTCTACGAACCCGGCCATCCGCATGCCGATGCCGATGGCTTCGTCACCTATCCCGATGTCGATCACGCATCCGAGATGACGCTGCTGATCAAGACCTCGCGCGCCTATGAGGCCAATCTCACGGCGATGAGCATCGCGCAGCAAATGTATTCGCGCGCCGCCGAACTGGGCAAGCAGTCGTGACCGGGGTCGAGGGGATCGCGGCGATCGGCAGCGTCGATGCGGCGCCGCTCGCGCTGCGCCTGGGCGAGGCGAGCGGGACGGTCGCCCAGTCCGCCGGGGGCGCCGGCTTCGGCGAGGTGCTGATGAGCGGTCTGCGCGGTGTCGACCAGAAGATCGCCACGGCGGACAAGCTCGTCCAGCAGTTCACGGTCGACGATTCGGTGCCGGTGCACCAGGTCACCATGGCGCTGGAGCAGGCCCGGCTTTCGGTGGAGCTCGCGATGCAGGTCCGCTCGCGGATCGTCGAGGGCTATCGCGAAATCATGAACATGCCTCTCTGACCGGCTGATCTCCGATGGAAAACCCCGTTCCCGCTCCCGCCGCTCCCCGTGGCCAGCTGTACCTGTTGGGCGGCGTCCTCGGGCTCGTCCTGCTGCTGCTTGCCACCGGCTATTTCCTGTTCCTGCGCACCGATTATGTCGTGCTCGCCCAGGGGCTGCGGCCGACCGATGCCTCCGCGATCGTCGCTGAGCTCGACAAGCGCGGCGTGGCCTATCGCCTGCGCGACGGCGGCGCGACGATCCTGGTGCCGGAGGGGCAGGCTGATGCCACCCGCGTCGCGATCGCCGGGTCGGACGCGGCGGCGCGGGGCCAGATCGGCTTCGAGCTGTTCAACAAGTCCGACATGGGGCTCACCAACTTCGCGCAGAAGATCAACTATCAGCGCGCGCTCCAGGGCGAGCTGGTCCGCACCATCACGGCGATGGACGGCGTGGAGACCGCGCGTGTCCATCTCGCGCTGCCCGAAAAGGCGCTCTTCCGCGGCGACCGGGTCGACCCCAAGGCAGCGGTGACGGTGACGATGAAGCCGGGCCAGACGGCCGACCCGGCGCGCGTCTCCGGCATCCAGCAGCTGGTTGCCGCGGCGGTCCCCGATCTGCCCGAGAGCAAGGTGGTGGTGCTCGACGCCGCCGGCCATGTGATCAGCCCCGCGCCGGCGATCGAGGGCGGTGCCGGCCTCGAGCGCCCCGCCGATATCGAGGAGCGCGGCGCGGTCGAGAATTACTATCGTGCCCGGGCGCGCGGCGCGGTGGAACGGCAGATGCCGGGCGTGCGCTTTGCCCTGCGCCTCCTGCTGCTGCCGAACGGCCCGGCCGGTTCCGATCCGGCGACGGCGCCCGCCGCCGGCTGGACGCCTTCGGGCGAGGGATCGGCGCGCAACTTCCGCATGCGCATCCTGTTCATCAGCGAAGCTCCGATCAACCCCGAGGACCAGCAGGTCGCGCGCAATGCCATCGTCCAGGCGACGGGGCTCGACGACCAGGCCGGCGACAGCCTGTCGTTCGAGACTGGGCCGATCGACCGGTCGCAGTCCTCCCCGCCGATCGCGCAGCCCAGCCATGTGGCGGCAAGCGCGCCTGCCGCCGCGCCGCTGCCGGCCCAGGGCTTCGGCTTCGCCTGGCCGCCGGTGTGGCTCTGGCTGGTTGCCGGCGTGGCGATCGCGGCGATGCTGGCCTGGCGTTTCCGCACTTCGGGCAGCCGGATGAGCGGCGAGGAGCAGGAGGCCTTTGCGCAGCGGCTCCGCCGCCAGCTCAACATGACGGAGGAGGCCGGCGATGCTGCTGCCTGAGGCCCGGCTCGACATTCTGATCGACGCATTGCGCGAGATGCCCGCCGCCGATCGCAGGGCCGTGCTCGCAAGGCTGGGCGCCGAGGAGCGCCGCCGCGTCCGCGCCCGGCTCGCTGCCCTGGCGAGCGGCCCGGTGGAACCGGCTTCTCCCTATTCGGCCGATATCGCCGCACGGCTCGAGGCGCGCGATACGGGGCTGACCGTGGCGGGCCGGCGCGCCCTCGATGCGTTCCTGATGCCGGCGGGCAAGGGGGCGGCGCGCCCCGAGCCGGGCCGCGGCGCGTCGCTTGCCCAGGCGATGGGCGGCCTGCTCCGCCCGCGCGGCAAGCTGCCGTGACCATGCTCATCAAGTCCGATGCCGGGGTCGCGGTGCGCAGCTTCGTCGGCGGCGTGCGTCCGCCCGCCGAAGCGCGTGAGATGCCGGTGCCGGATCCGCGCGACATCGAGCAGGCCCGGCTGATTGCCGAGCTGGAGCGGCTCCAGCGCCAGCGCGCCGAGGACGAGGCGGCGGCGAAGCGCGCGGTGGCGGTGGCGCGCGAGGAGGGCCGGCAGGAGGGGCTGGCGCAGGCCGAGCGGCGCGAGGCCGATGGGATCGCCGCGCTTCGCCAGGGGCTGGAGCGCGCCCGCGCCGACCTGGGCGAGCGGCTGGGGGCGCTCGATCGGCTCGCCCCGGAACTCGCCCGTGCCGCGCTTGCCAGGATGTTCGCCGATGGCGAGGACCGGTCCGGCCTGGTCGAGGCGATGATCGCGCGTCAGCTCGCTGCCCTGCGTCGCTCGAGCGTGATTGCTATCCATTTGAGCCCAGAGGATTTTCCGGACGCTGACGCGCTCGCCGCGCTCGCGGATGGGCTCGGCGCGGAAGGGGTGCGCGTCGAGATCGACCGCGCGCTGCGTGCCGGCGCCAGCCGGATCGAATGCCGGCTGGGCCAGATCGATCTCGACATGGACACGCAGTGGCAGGCGCTGTCGGCCTTGCTCGCCGAGATGGCCGGATGACCGCCCATCCCTTCCTGCAGCGGCTGCGCGATCTGGAGCTGGTCCGCCCGGTCGGCTTCGTGCGCAAGGTCGCGCATGGCCATTTCGAGGCGACCGGTCCGGCCTGCACCGTGGGCGACCTTTGCGACGTTGCCGGAGAGGGGGGCGTCGTGCGCGTCGAAGTCGCCGCAGTGGACGAAGCCGGGCTGATCCTGGTGCCGCTCGAGCAGAATCGCCGGGTGCGCCCGGGCGCGCGGGTGACGGCGCTGCCCGGCGGTGGCTCGGCGGCGGTGGGAGACGGGTTCGCCGGGCGGGCGATCGATGGGTTCGGGCGGCCGTTCGACGGCCGGGGGGAAATCGCCGTCGCGGGCCGGACGGCGCTGGCCGGATCGGTGCCGCGCCCGCTCGAGCGCGCGGCACCGCGACGCATGGTGAAGACCGGGCTGCGCGCGATCGACGGGCTGCTGACGCTGGGCGAAGGGCAGCGCGTCGGCATCTTCGCGGCCGCGGGCGTGGGCAAGACCAGCCTGCTCGAGCAGCTCGCGGGGCAGATCGAATGCGACCGCGTGGTGCTGTGCCTGGTCGGCGAGCGCGGGCGCGAAGTCGAGGCGATCTGGCGCACGCTCTCCGCGCGTGCCGATGCGGCGCGCTTCACCCTGGTCGCCGCGACGTCCGACGAGACCGCGGCACTGCGCGCCCGGGCCGCCAATGTCGCGCTGTGCCTGGCCGAGCATTGGCGCGATCGCGGCGAGCATGTGCTGCTGGTGGTGGATTCGGTCACGCGCCTTGCCATGGCGCTGCGCGAGATCGGGCTGGCCGCCGGCGAGCCGCCGACGGTGCGCGCCTATACGCCGAATGTCTTCGCGGCCCTGCC